>Ga0137407_10000617_pt1 | contig 23697 bp, 16 predicted proteins | sample CZOMad2_2_16fung_FD_108410 | JGI IMG/M metagenome (GOLD analysis project Ga0137407, IMG submission 108410) | Vadose zone soil fungal communities from Angelo Coast Range Reserve, California, USA - CZOMad2_2_16fungal (Illumina Assembly) | ecosystem: Environmental > Terrestrial > Soil > Vadose... | reverse complement strand
TTGTAGCTCCACGCGGTGCGATCGGATAGTTTGTTGTCCTCGTAGAACGCGCCCACGATGCCGCGCACGCGCCAGTCATCGGGAGTGCTCACCCGAAACTCGTGCTGCACGTGCTTGTTCTGCTCGCTAGTGTGCCAGGAAGCGCTCGGGGAGAAGCACGTCGGCGTCAAATCGTATTTGCCGTAGCACTGATAGTATTCGGCGTAGACGGCGCGGGAATAGTTGGTGTAATCACCGGACTGCTCGACGTTCCGCACCAAGTAGCCGGCCGTATAGACGCCCTTCAAGAAGCCGAGCTTTCCGTCGACCGTCAAGGACGTCATCTCGAACTTATCGTTGTTGGAGGCCGGGTTGAACAGCGTGACCTCGAGCGGCTGCAACCGGGCGCCATCCGAGGCGTTCGGCTGCTGGTAGAACACGCCCTGCGAATGCAATTCTTGATAGCTCTGCGCCAGAAGCACGTCCCAATCGTCGTTGAACTTGTACAGCAGCTGCGCCCGAATGCCCTGGTAGGTCACCGGATTGATGGCCCGTCCCGCGATACTGTTGTTATTGAGCGTCGGACTGCCGGGCGGCACGCAAAAGCCATTGTTCGGCAGCCCGTCCGGACATATGCCGTTGACGGCCGGGTAGCCTGCATAATGAATGCCGAGATCGGTGTTCTTGCGCGTGAAAGTCGCCGGTACGTTGTCGATGTAGCCGCCGCGCTGATCGTTGTAGATGACGGCGCGCACCGCCATGTGCTCAGGGATAAGGGGCAGGTTCAGCACCGCGGTGACATCGGAATTATTATCCCCATGGGCGGTCGTGCCGTAGCCCGCCTTGACGTTGGCTTCGGTCACGTCAATCTTGGGTTCATTCGTGATGTAGCGAATCACGCCCGCTTCGGCGCCTGCGCCAAACAGGGTGCCCTGCGGGCCTTCAAGAACTTCAATACGGTTCAAATCGGCCGCATAGATGTCGAGATTGCGGTTCGGCAACTGGCCCGATTGATTGTCGAGATAGATTGCGACGTTGGGAAACAGCCCGGTCGAGGAGCTGCCTTGGCTCGCCTGGGAACCCGCACTCAAGCCGCGCATGAAGACTTCGCTCTGCCCGGGCCCGTTGTTGGCGGTGGTGACATTCGGCAGATACTTGATGTAGTCGTCAAAGGTCTGGATGTTGAGCTGCTGCAGGGCTTGGGCCGTAAAGGCCTGCATCGAGATCGGCACGTCTTGTATGCTTTGCGCGCGCCGCTGTGCCGTCACGGTGATTTCCTCGAGGGCCTCGCTTCCCCCCTCCGCGGTCGCGGCCAGGGATCTTGCGCCCGACAGGGCGCCCAGGACAGCCGCGATCGATATAGAAAGCTTGGTATTCATCAATCATCCCCTCGTTTTTTTCGGCCCCGCGCAGGCTCTTTGGCCGCGTGAGGTTAGTTTCTAGCACCAAATAGACCGCGGAGCAATCAGGGTTCGGACACCCCGGGGCAGCCTGTTTCGACTGCACTACGCGTATTGACCAGCCCGACGCGACGGGGCCGACCGCCGATTACCATGCCACTACGGGCCGCACAGAGCGGGCTCGCTATTCAAATGCCGGTAGGATTGCCAATTCGTCGCGCGGCACGCCTTCCACCGGCAAGCCGGCCTTCACCCAACCGCGCTGGCACGCTTGTCCTGCATCGGCTAACGTACAGGGGGGATTCATACGGACGGAGCTTCATTGCATGGATATCGTCATTCCAAACGCCACGTCGATCGGAGTCTTTTCCGTGGCGGCGATCCTGCTACTGCTGACACCGGGTCCAGCGGTACTCTACATCGTCGCGCGCAGCGTCGAGCAAGGCCGCATCGCCGGGCTGGCCTCGGTTTGCGGTATCACAACGGGAACGCTCGTACATGTGCTGGCGGCGGCGTTGGGGCTGTCAGCGCTGCTGGCTTCCTCAGCGCTTGCCTTCGCGGTCGTCAAATATGCGGGCGCCGGCTATCTGATCTATATCGGAGTGCGGCGGATTTTCAGCCGGAATGACACGCGGGCCGCGCAGACAGAGCTGCCGCGGCGTAGCTTAGGAAGGCTCTATCGCGACGGTTTCGTCGTCAATCTGCTGAATCCGAAGACGGCGCTGTTCTTCTTGGCGTTCTTGCCACAATTCGTCGATCCCTCGCGCGGCGCGGTGGCGTTCCAGATCGCCTTCCTCGGTCTGCTGTTCACATTGATGGGCCTGACGAGTGATGGTCTTTATGCGTTGGTCGCCAGCACGGCTGGGCGATGGGTCAAGCGCAATGGTCACTACTTGCGCTGGGAACGTTACGTCACCGGTGGCGTGTTCATCGGCCTCGGTGTGACCGCCGCCTTTGTCGGCAATGGGGGTACGGAAGGTACGCGGCCCCCTACTTAGTATCGCTCGTTTTGGAGGCGCCGGCGTCCGGAATCACCGGGAGTACGATATGGGTCGGGTATCGGTTCGAATGATGAATCGAGTTGCGGGCGATAATCCATTTTGTCTCGTCGAAGTTGTTCCCTCCGGTATTCAGGTTGCGGTCATAGCGAGGGAAATTGCTGCTGGATACTTCAACGCGAATGCTATGTCCGGCGGGGAAGTAGTTCGATGTTGCATCTAGATCGACGATTATTTTGTAGACGCCGCCCGGTTCCATCGTCACTCTCTGCGAGAAACCCTCGCGGTACCGTGCGCGCAAGATGCCATCTTTCAGATTGTAAGCCGAGCCATCCGGGAAAACGTCTACTAGCTTGGCCGTAAAGTCCGTGTCGCGCGCCGACGAGGACACATACAGAACAACCTGCAAGGGCCCGGTAACTTCGACTCCGGTCTTGAGCGGCGAAGTAGTGTAATTGAGGATATCGTTCCGAGTCTCGACTACCGCTTGGTTCGCAGGACCTTCCGCCGGGTGTTCGTCCTTCGGTCTGAACTCGGTTAGCGTTCCGTCCCCGAAGCGACTGTTGGCCCGGCCATTGCTGTGGAAGTAGAAATTTGTAAATCGCGTTCGTGCCAGCGGCCATTCATTCTCGGCACGCCATTGGAATCAGTGACGGAGAACGGTCCTCAACGCTGCGCGACTGAACGTTTGAAGGGCCTGAGCACTTACCGCGCTCCCGCTCCCCTGATCTTTCCAGTACCTTAAGTCGGGGTCATTGGCTCAAGCTAGCCAAATGACCCCGCCCAATCGAACGATCAGTTGATCGGACGATCGCCCGCAGTCCGCGATCATCTCGCAATTCTCAAGGCAGCGGCCACTGCGTGGGTGTCCCCTTGCCCGCGAAATGAAAGCTGATCCACAGATAGACATTGCCGATCCGCCCACGAATTTCGCCATACGGATTCGGATCGATCCCCGGTCTCGGATTGAACTTGTTTTTGCTTTTGACGACTTGTGCGTCGCAGGAGAGCAACTGCGTGAGCGCAGAAGTAAAGTTCGGCGGCAGCGCGTTGAAAGTCGTCTGGCTGCCTTGGATGCAGCGTACGAGGTCTCGCTGGACCGAATTGCTGACATTCGCGGCGTTCACGGCGGCGATCAGGTTCGTGTACTTCTGATTCACGAAATTGACGAAGGTAAAAGGCAAGTTCGGCGCCAGCATGGTACCGGGAGCGTCATTCAGCACCAATCCGATGGCGAAGATCGAATTCCCCTTGGTGGTGCTGCCGGCGTCGCAGAAGTTGGTCATCTCCAGCATGGGCCGCACACCGGCGACGTCCTCTATGACGCTGCCTTCACTTTCGAGCGGCGCCCAGGCGAGGACGGATGTCGGGCATAGAGGATTGGCGTTTCCGGCCAGCACGAGGTCGGGCGTCGAATCGTTCGCCACCAGGGCGCCGTTCAGACTCGAGTCGACCGTATTGTCGGTCTTGATCAACGCAAATCCGTGCGGTTGGTTGTCCTGCGTCGACGGAGTGCCCGAGCCTCCGCAGAGATACTCAGGGATCACGGTCGTGCCGTAGCCGGCGCAGACCTGTGACACGGGCAAGGAGTGGCCGGCGCACGTTCCATATCGTGCAATCCGCGGGTCCACTTGGACGATGCACGGTGTTTCGATCAGGAACTTGTTGCTCAGATCACCGGCACCCGTGATGGTGTGCTTGAGGACGCCGCCCAGAAGGTCACAACCGCCGGCAACCTGACACGTCGACGCCGGCGTGCTGTTCAGGTTGCTCACGACCAGACCCTGGGGGTGCTGGACCCCGGCCGTCACCGTCGCCTTGAGGGTGGCGGCCCCGGAGGGCGACAGCGGTTCGGCGAATTGCAGGATATCGCCGCCGTTGTTATTGGCGACGAACGCGTTTGCCAGGTGATTCTGCCAGCCCGTCTTCACCTTGAATTTACCGTTGCCGAGTCCGTCGGCAAAATCGCTGAGGCGGCACGGCACGCCGCCCGGGAAACTGTAACGGAGAACACTGCCGCCGCCGGTCGAGATCAGCAAGCTGTTGTCGGGCAGCCAGAAGTCCATGCCGCCCGGCGTCAATCCCGCCGGCAGGTTCGACATACCCGAGGCGCAGCCGGCCGTGACCGGCACCTGAGTCTGGCTGATCAAGATATGCGGCGTGACGGAGCAAGCAGGATAGGCGCCCGTGCAGCTCAGAAAGGCCTGCATGTCCTGCCCGCTATACACAAAGACCGCCGGGGTGGGTGAGCTCGCAAGCACCAGAAGGTCGGCGGTGCTCGTGGGGGTATTTCCATTCTGATTCGGATTCGTGATGGCGAAGGCGAACAGTGTCTCCTCCAGCAGCTGCTCAAACGTTCCATTGAAGCCGCTGTCGACCAACCGAGGGGTGACGCTGCACGGCGGCGTTCCCGCCGGCTGCGAGGCCGCGTTCGGAAACACCCAGAGTCCGGCCGCGCTCGAACCGCCCGGCGCCGAACTCACGACGAATAGATTGCCGTTGGCGTCGACCGAAATGCCATCGGGCGCGGACGGACCGGGGCCGCAGGCGGTGCTCCAGATGATGGCGGCGGCTTCCGGCGGCGGCGGATTCGCGCCGGCGTAAGGGGTGATGTTGGCATACCGCGCGACGACGCCTCTTGCAGCGTCCGTCACCAGCAGATCGATGCTGCCGGGCGGCGACAGATTACGGACATACGCCAGCGATCGGATGCCGACGAATTTGTTCGCATCCATGTTGACGGGTGTGATCGCTCCGGTCAATGAACCGCTCGCCGAGAACGTGAGGTCGTAGACGGCGCTGTTCGAGGCGTTTGCGGCGGTCACGCGCAAAATTTGCGCGTGCACGGTGGTGATCGCAAGCAATGCGACGAAGCCCACTGCTCCGCGCAATATGGTCGAATGAATGTTCAGCGAGAACGCGCGCATGGATTATCCCCTTCCTTTGTTATTTGGCGTGTCCGATCCCAAATTCCCGGCGGCTGGAGCCGCCGAGCAGCGACGACAGGCTGCCTGGGCAACCGTCATTGCTCTCGATCACATTCGCGATACCGTCAGCAGCGGCGATCGACGAATGTTTGGCCTCAGCGGAAGCGGGTGGTATATCACAGACGAATACAAATCGCGAATGTCAGCGCCAAACGCGTCGCGCCTTATGTAAAGAGGCTCGGCGCCCTCAAGGATGTTGCGCAGCCAAGGCGATCGGCTGCGCAACTGCCGCATCGGATGTCCCGCGCGCGGACTTCAAGGCAACGTGGGCGTGTTCCGCGCTTCGATGGAGCTGCTGCAGATAGCTCCGCGCCAACACTGCGAAGGCGGCCGGCGCGCCGCGGTCTTGGTTCAAGATCGCGGTGCTGTGCACCAGAAGCTTCTCCGCCGCCGGATACTGTCCGAGGCCCATCAACGCCGCGCCTTCGGCGCTCTCCGCGATCGCCGTCTTCCAGTGGACCGCCGACAGCGCGGCCGTATAGGTGCCGGCCGCATCGCGAGCCGATGCCAGCGCCTCCTGATACTTTCCCGTCGCCACCAAGAGGACGGCCAGGTTCGTCAAACTGGACGCCACTTGGAGACGTGAGTCATCGCCCAGAAGCCGCCGCCGCATCGCGAGCGCCTCGCGGATATACCGATCAGCATCGGCGTACTCGCCTGACAGCGTCAGCCAGAAGCCGATCCGGTTCATGACGCTGGCGACGGAGGGATGACCTGCCGGAAACAGTTTCCGGTAGATGGCCAGCGATTCCTGCTCAGTCGCCATTGCACTCTTCGTCTCGCCACGGTCGTACAGCGTGAAAGCAATATTATTGAGCGTGTTCGCCACTTCCGGATGCACGTTGCCGAGCAGTTCGCGCTGCATGGCCAGCGCCTGCCGGTAAGTCGACTCCGCTCCGATGAGATCACCATTGTCTAACATCGCGCCGGCCAGGTTGTTCAACCCCACCGCAATATCCGGATGTTTCGCGCCGAGAAGGCGGCGATTCATCGCGATCGCCTCGCGGAACAGATTCTCCGCAGCCACGTAATCGCCGTTCCTGTCGCGCAGCGAACCGAGATCGTTGATCACGTCGGCGAGGCGTGGGTGCGGGTCTGCACCGCGCAGTTCGCGCTCCATGGCCAGCGCGCTTTCCATCATCTGGAGCGCCTCTTTCAGCTTGTCCTCTTCGGCGAGCGCCAGCGCGAGGTCCTGCAGCGTGCGCGCAATGTCTCCGTTCGCGCCGGCAAACAGCCGGCGCTGCTGCGTCAGCGCCTCGCGCAAAGTGCGCTCGGATTCCGCGTAGCGGCCTTCTTGCGTCAGCAGAGTGCCGAGCCCATGAAGAGTTGCAGCCAGCGCGGCCTGGTCTTGCGGATTGCCGGGCTTCGGGGCCTGCAGAGCCACCGATTCGCGGTAGGCCTTCTCGGCGGCAGCGTAGTCCGCCTGCAAAGTCATCAGGTCTGCGGCATGGGCCAGCGACTCGGACAAGTCCGGCGAATTGGCGTCCAGCCGGCGCCGTGTCGCGACCGCGCGGTCGAGCAGTGGCCGCGCCTGGCCGTACAGACCGAGTCCCACATAAACCGTGCCCAGAGTGTCCATCAGCGTCGCCTGGATTGACGGCTGTTTGGCGAGCTCCTGGTCGATGCGCGCCGCGCCCATGTCGAGCATCTCGCGCGCCGTCACGCTGTTGCCGCGCGCTTCGCTCGGATCGGAGATCCGGAACAGGTTGACGAGAATTTTGGTCGTTTTTTTGGCCGCCTCCGCCTCCGCCTCGGCCCGTATCGCCTGGTGCTGCGCCGCGCTGCGCTGGATCAGCGCATACGCGGACAGTCCAATGGCAAACACCATTCCGGTCATGGCGCCACAGGTCACCAGGAACAGCCGGCGCTGACGGCGCTGCTGTTCGCGCCGCTTGAGCGCGTCGAAACCGACGCCGAGCAGGCCCGCGATCAGCTTCAGCTTGGCATTGTTTTTGCCGTCCTTGCCCGGACGCGCATCGGCCGCGATCGGCTCCGTGCGCTCGCTGCTCAGGTTGCCGTCCGGGCCGAGCTTGAAACGCAGGGCCGGCGGGAAGCACTCCTCGCCGCTGCGCCCCGGCATATCCGAGCCATTCGGCTCGCCGCCGACGACCAGACAGAAGATCCGGTCCTCTCGTCCGAGGCGCTTGAACGCCAGGATCTCCTCGTTGACCCACTTCGACTGCGCCGCCTGCGGCGAGCAGATCACGATCTGGCAGGCCGACCCCGCGAGTGCGGCATTGAGCAGTGTGCCAAGATCGGTGGCGCTCGCCAGTTCATCACGGTCTCTGAAGATCGGCGCCAGCCGCTTCGGTACCTCGCCCCGCTGGGTCACGGTACCGATGAGAGGTTTCGGTGGCCGGTAGGATTCGAGCGCACGGTGCAGCCACGATGCCCAGCGCGAATCGCGATGGCTGTAGCTGATGAATGCCCGGTACCTGCCGCCGTCCATGCGGAACGCGCTCCCCTATTTTGGATCCACCCAGATGGCCATCTGGGCGTTGTTTATATGTGTGTCCGTCCTGGTTTTGAGCTCCGATTCTAGTGGAATTCTCAGGCCGGGCAAGGCCCGTGGCTCGGAGAGCTGACCCGCGGGGGCATTATTATTCATCCCCACCTGCCCGCCCTTCCAAGTGGGCCCCTTGTTGGTCCGCGCGGTCGCAGCATTTTCCGGCACGGCCTCGCCTAAATTCAAGTATAACCAGGCCGGCCGGGCCGTGACACGCAACCCGCAAGGGAAGCGGGTTCCTATCCGGCGCGGCTTGCGGGCGGCACAATTTCGCACAATTTCGCCCGTCTACATCTGGGATACAATTGAACGGCAACGGGCGAACTTATTTGGCTGAGAACACGGATCACAACACGCCCTTCATCGTGGGCGTCTCCGGGCACCGGGATCTCCTTCCCGAGGGCCTGCCGCACATTCGCGGTGCGGTAACCGATTTCCTCCACCAGCTCCGACGCCATTTGCCGGACACGGAGCTGCGGATCATGTCGGGCATGGCTGTCGGCTCCGACCTGCTGGTGGCCCAGACCGCCCTCGATCTCGGGTTCGCAGTCGATGCCGTGCTGCCCATGTCCCTCGCGCAATACGCCGCTGACTTCGACCCCGCGGCGTTCGCGTCTCTTGAAGCCCTCCTGGCGCATCCCAGGGTTCGACAGGTCGAACTGGCACCGCCGCATGGTTCGAGCGGCCCGGCGGCCGTATCCGGCCCCTCGAGAGATGCTCTCTATCTGAACCTGTCCCGGACACTCAGCCGGACCTGCAACCTGCTGCTCGCCCTATGGAATGGAAAATCGTCGATCCGTCCTGGAGGCACCGCGGATACGTTGCTGCGCTATCTCGCCGTCCGAACGGATCGCAACCCGCACGAGCATGCCGTCGTGGCAGCCGGCGCGCCCGAGGAGGATGCTTCGTTCCGTTTCGTCTACTGGATACCCGTTGCCAGACATGAAAGCCCGCGGGCGCACGACCTCGAGTCACCGTGTTTTGTTTCCGGTCTCGGCGACAACGCTCTGCAGCGATGGACCACCATGCCGTCGCAGCTCGAGCATCAACTGACACAGCTCAATGCCTACAATCGCGAATACCGGCAGCTGACCGACAGCAGGCCTGGCGAGGGTGCTCCGGATTCATTGATGCGCACCCTGCCCTCGAGACTCCGGATTCCAGCGGAGGCGCGACCCGGCCTGGAGCAGATCGACATACAATATGGGAAGGCCGACGCGCTCGCTATCTATCACCAGAAACGATCGGACCGGTTCTTCAAGTTCTTCAGCGTGATGACGTTTGCCATGGGGCTCACGTACCTCGCGTACGACAAACTGATCGAGGTGCGGGTGCTGCTGATTGCCTACCTCATCGTCCTCCTCCTGAGCGTTGGTCTGTATCACCTGCTGCAGGGACGCCGCTGGTTCGCGAAGCATCTGATGTGCCGCGCTCTTGCAGAGACGCTGCGCGCGAAGTTCTACCTGAGGCTCGCCGCCGCTGATCACTTGGTGAATGCCGAAGAGGTGATCTCACTCTCCGGCATCGACCGCTTCCATGGCTTCGGCTGGATCGGGCATGTGTTGACCGGCTTCGAAGCGCCGCTCCGTGACGACGAGGAGGACCGAAGTACGGCGGATGAATGCCTGGACAGCGTCGATGCGGCGTGGATCGAAAGTCAACGCCGCTACTTTGCGTCCAAGGTCACGAAGCTCGAGCGCAGCAGCCGCCATACCCAAGGGCTCAAGGGAACCATGTTCGTCGTCATCCTGCTGGTCATAGCCAGTATGATCGTGCTCGGAAGCCCGTTGCAGAATGCCGAGCTGCTGTTCGACATCTCGCTCAAGAATGTGCTCACCTTCATCATGGGACTGGTGGCTGTGACCCTCGGGGTCTGGGAGCTGCACCAGAACAAAATGGCCACACGCGAGTTGCTCTGGCAGTACCGCAATCAGCTCGCCCATTTTTCGCTGGCCCGCACGCAGTTCGCCCGCACCTCGAGCACCGGCCGCCGCCGCATGATCCTCGCACAGCTCGGCAAGGACTCGCTGATGGAGAGCTATCTGTGGACTATCCACCGGTATCATCGTGAGCACGAGCCGCCGGGCGCGGGTTAGGCTGGCACTTTTCGCAACTTGCTCCGCTGCCGCGGTGACCGAAATGCGCCGACCGACCGGGGCTTATACAGTACTTGTGGCCTTCGGGAACTGGATGGACGCGATGCAAGGCGCCTGTCACGATTTGGGACAACACGGAGGTAAACATGCCCACGAAGCAGTCGATCACGCTCTTTCACGCGCCGCAATCGCGATCCTCTGGCGCGCTGGCTTTGCTGGAAGAGCTTCACGCACCCTACTCGATACATGCGCTCAACATGAAGACCGGAGAACAGCGCCAGAGCCCGTATCTGGCGGTCAATCCGATGGGGAAGGTACCTGCCATCCTGCATGGTGATGCGCTCATCACCGAGCAAGTTGCCATCGGGATTTATCTTGCGGATCTTTTCCCGGAAGCGGGCATCACGCCAGCGATTGGCGATGCGTTGCGCGGACCGTATCTGCGCTGGTACGTATTTTACGCCGCGTGTTTTGAGCCGGCGGTCGTCGATAAGGCGATGAAGCGGGAGCCGGGTCCTGCCCGCATGGTGCCGTACGGAGATTTGGATACGACGATGAACGTCGTTGTTGCGCAACTAGGCAAGGGCCCATGGTTGCTGGGCGATAAGTTTACCGCAGCGGATGTTCTGTGGGGCACGGCCTTGACCTGGATGACCGGCTTCGGTTTGGTGGAGGCCGTCCCGTCAATCAAGTCCTATGTTGATCGATGGAATGCCCGACCGTCGGTGAAAAAAGTAGCGCAGATTGACGCTGATTTATTGAAGGTGCAGGGCAACCCGGCTTCCTAGGCTCCAAGCTTCGCTGGTTCAAAGGGAAGTGTCGTTATTTCGCGTCACTTTTCGCGACTTTTTCTTACATACATTCGGTCGAAACCAAGGCAGTGTCGGGGTTGCATCTTTGATGCGCAGAGAGAGAGAGAGAGACAGGCTGAATGATGCGGCGCGCAACAGACCATCTCCCGGATCCCGATATCGCGGTCACCATTTCCGTCGGTCGCGTTTTGAGGGATCGGTATGAAATCCAGGAAAGACTTGGATCTGGCCGCACGGGGACCGTGTTCAAGGCGCTCGACCGCTATCGCTCTTCACTTCCAGACGCTCAACAGCATGTCGCCCTGAAGGCAGTGCACTCCGGTCGCGATGGGTCTGAACAGACTATCCAGGAGCTTCGTCGCGAACTGCATTGTGGGCAGATGCTGTCACATCGGAACATCGTCAACGTATTCGAGCTCGACCGGGACGCAGATGTCGTATTTTTTACGATGGAGTTCCTCGATGGGGAGTTGCTGATCGACCTGATAGAACGCCTGCGCCCCGCAGTGATGCAGCGATTGCAGGCATGGCAGATCATTAGGCAGCTGGGCGCAGGATTGCAGCACGCACATGAGCGCGGCATCATCCACGGCGATCTAAATCCACGGAACATCTTGGTAACACGGGATGGCGAAGTTCGCATTCTGGGTTTCGGCGCCTTGCGAACAACTCCAGCTTATGCAAGTTGCGAGTTGCTGGAAGGCCGCGCCGCCGATCCCCGCAACGATTTGTATGCGCTGGCCTGCATTTGTTACGAGCTGCTCAGCGGGGAGCACCCGTTCGCGTGTAGGCCCGCAAACCTGGCCCGCGATTTTGGGGTCAAGGCCACCCGGCCGGCGGGGCTCACCGGCCGGCAATGGAGGACGCTGCAGACGGGCCTGTCGTGGCATCGCGCAGGCAGGTCAATGGGTGTTCATGCCTGGATTCAAAAGCTCACGAACGGCATCGCCGAGAAGCCTTCGAAAACGCCTCTGCTGGAGATCAAGGCCGCCCACCCCGCGAAGCCTCCGCCGTATTCACGTGCCGCCGCGGTTCTCATCGCGTTGCTGTTGATTACCGGGATGGGAATCGCGCAGTTTGGAGCGATTTCTACGCCGAAAACCAGTGATAGCGTGGCCACTCAGGCGGCGCTGAACTCCCTAGATGCACAGGCTCCCGAAGCTACGCCGGCCCCCGAGGCCACGCCGCAGGCTGAAGCTCCCGTCATGGACACGCCGCCGGCAATCGCAAAGGATGCCATGGACGGCATGACTCAACGCAACCCGTCAGTGCAGCAAGCTCCATTGACGATTTCTGTCGACGGGTATCAGGTCAGCTCGGGTGATCATTTTGTTGAGATCCGGGTGCATCGCAATCAATTGCAGAATGCTTCCTTCGCATGGTGGACCGAGCCGGCGACCGCAAGACCGGATGTCGACTATGTGCATCAAGCGAAGGCTATTCAGACATTCCCGTCTGATCGGCGATCGACCCGCTTTTACGTCAAGCTCCTGCCGGACTCGGAGCGATCGCAGCGTGACTATTTCTACGTAGCGATAGCGCAGCCTGGGCGTGGTCATACTTCCCACAATGTCACGCGCGTTCAAATCTGGCTGCCAACACCGCGAGACCAGTTGCAAGCTCGTCGTTGAAAGGGTTGGTCGAAGTGTCGTAGCGGATGAGGGCAAGCCAGCGCTTGCGTTCGTCAATGTCATGCGTCATGGAACTGCCTGGTCAAATGTCCGTGTCGGTTTGCGCGTAATTGAGGAAGTAACCCGTGAACACCGTCAGACCCAGGTATGCGAACGCCTCGGCTAGCTGCTCATCGTTCCAGCCGCCTTGTTGAGCGGCCTTCCACGTGACATCGGTGACGTTTCCCGAATTGGCAGCCGCTTCCCTGACCACACTGGTCAGCGCGTCGATCTTGGTGTCGCCCGTCGTCGTGCCTGTTCGCAGAGCGGCGATCTGTGCTTCGGTCCAACCGTTCATGCGGGCGAATCGACTGGCGATACCAATCATATAGTCGTTGCCGACCGTGGCCGCAGTTGCGAGATTTAGCGCCCAACTCACTTTCGGATCCAAGGTGCCGTGCTCGGCGACCACGGCGCGCAGCGATGTGTACGCCGCAAGCACCGCAGGAGAATGCGCCATCTGGGCATGCACGTTCAGGGGACGTCCCGTAGGCGAAGACTGGGCAATCTTTTGCAGAAGAGGGCGCGACGCACCGGGTGCGTCCTCGACTGTGTGGGTAGGAATCCGGCTCATGAGTGTTCTCCTTCGTGGTTTGATGAGTGCACTTCGCGGAGAGGCCAAGGAGCGATATGTTTTCAGGCGGCTGACGGGGTCGCGAAGTTGGTCCGGGCCCATGCCGCAAACTTCGTCGGCTGCCGGCCGGCGACTTTGTTGGCGAGCGCGATCGCGCCGGGCGAATCCGAACCGAGGTACGTGTGCGCTTCGAAGTAGGCGAGCATCGCCGCGACGTCCTCGGCGCCCGGGGACCAGCCGGCAAAAACCTCGCGCGGGACTTGCTTGAACGAGAGCGTGTTCCCCTGTCGATTCAGGGTGGCGATGATCTCGTTGAAGCTCAGGAAATCGCCCACCAGCGCCAAATGTTCACCGTGCCCCGCGAGTTCCGGCTGCGCGAACGCGCCGGCCACGATGCGGCCGAGTTCGGTGATGTCGCCCATGTGGATGACGCGCCGCTCAGGATCGAGCGGCAGCGCCCAACCCATGGCACCATCCGGTCGTTTCTGCGGAGCCATTACGCCGAGCAGGTTTTGGTAATAGAACGGCGCGATCACGAACGTGTGGTAGGCAAATCCGGCTTCGCTCACGATGCGCTCGACTTTCGCCTTGGCCGTGAAATGCGGGACATCGATCGTGCCGCCGCTGATCGTCTCCACATTGGGAAGCGTCGACCAGATGAAGTGCTGTATGCCGGCGTCTTTCGCCGCGTTGACGGCGGCGAGTGCCTGCTTGGGCTCGTCTGCACCTGCTTCCCAGGCATTGGTCACCATGAAAAGTCCGTGTGCTCCGGCAAACGCGCCTTTGAGCGTTTCCGGACGATTGAAATCGGCCAGAACGACTTCGTCACCCAGCTTCGGATGCTTGGCCGGATTGCGCGTCAACGCGCGCACTCTGAATTGACCGCCCGCCTGCAGCGCGCGCACAACGGCGCCGCCCTGCTGACCGGTTGCGCCGACGACGGCGATGAGCTTCTGGGTGTTCGACATGGCTGTTCTCCAGTGAGTATTTTGTTGGGGCGGTGCTGCTCAAGTTGCCGCGCCCGTGCGCGGTATCGAGTATGAGACGCAAATATGGGATTGAAAGCGCCTCACACAAGATGGCAAAATAGGATTAGATCAATCCATTTTTGGATAAATCTCATGCTCGATCTGAATGACCTGGCGATGTTCGTCCAGGTGGTCCGCGCCGGCAGCTTCTCCGAGGCGGCGCGGCGTCTGCGCATGCCCGCGAATACGCTGAGCCGGCGCATCGATCAACTCGAAGGGCAGCTCGGCACACGCCTGTTGCATCGCTCGACACGCAAACTCGCGCCGAGCGCGGAAGGTCAGGCGCTGTTCGAGCGCTATGCGCCGGCGCTTGATCAGATCTTCGAGATCGAGCGGCTTCATGCAGATGCGCAGGCACCGTCCGGCTCGGTTCGCGTCACCGCGATGGCCGGCCTGTTCGAATTCTTCCGCATGGAATGGCTAGCCGAGTTCTACGCCCGCTATCCAAACATCAGCTTGGATTTCCTGCTTGACGATACAGCGACCGATCTGATCTCCGAACGTATCGATCTGGCCTTGCGCATGGGCATCGAGACCGGTAGCGGCTTCAAGGTACGTCGGCTGGCGCCGAGTGCAATGTTCCTCGCGGCGAGTCCGGCCTATCTGGAACGGCGCCCTGCACCACGCACGCTGCGTGAACTGGCCGAACAGGATTGTCTGACGATTTCCAATCGCCATGGTCGCTACACGTGGCGCCTGCAGGGCCCACGCGGTAGTCAGGAAGTGCCGATCAACAGCCGGTTCGCGGTCAACGACATGCGAGTGCTGGCGCAGGCTTGTATCGCCGGCCTGGGTATTGCGCTGCTGCCGCAATTGATAGTTGAGCCAATCATCGCACAGGGGAAATTGGTACGCGTGCTGCCGACCTATCACCGTGCGAGCACCGGACTCGGCCTGCAGCTCGTTTACACGAGCCGCCCGCCGGTGCCGCCTGCGGTAGCGGTCTGCGCCGAATTTCTTTTGGAGAAATTGGGCGAGGCGATGCCAGGCACCTTACAAAGCAATGCCGGCCGACAATAGGCTCCGCATTTGAACAATGTGCGTGCAAGTTCGATCATTCGATTAATTGTGCTTTCGGGCACATGGGTTATGTATCCGGAATAGACCACTCTAGCTTTGTGCGTCGCCGGTTCGTCGTGACCGGGAGGAATACATACTCTTAATGCCATTCCACATAACCCCGCTGCCCTTCTGGCACCGGTCGTCAAACCCGGCGGAAAACGCAAACAGGCAATCGACCCCGCGGACCCCCTGGTGGCGATCGAACTTAGCGACACCGCACTGACGACAGCCCCAACGCCGTCCCGCGACCATTTCAGCATTTACTTCGATCGCGCGTTCGTCGCTCCTGAACTCGAAAACGACCAAAGGATAGAGACTGGCAAGGCCAACCGGCCCGGCCCGAAAGAAAGGACCTGGTCCCCCAGATAGATGACGAAGGCCGCTCCCCTATAGGACTTGCCGGGCCCCTCCCTGAGGAACCAATCGAGGTGACGAAAATCGTCCGCGTCGATAGATGTGGATGCCTTCATCTCGAAGAGGGCGAGCATGCGACCGGGCGCTTGTGCCACGATGTCGATCTCTCGGGGAGCGTAGCGCCAGTGGTATAGATCCCAACGCCGCTTCAGGAGCGGCAGCGATTTCTCCAGCTCACAGAACACAAAGCTCTCGAGGATATGGCCTAGCGCGACGGGATCGGCACGGAGCCCGAAACTAGCGGCGTCTTCGCCGCGCAATGCGGTGGCGCAGCCGGTATCCATAAAATGCAACTTCGGAGACCTGACCTCCTTGCGGGCCCCGGAGGCCGTCCACGCCCCAAGACGGTGAACAATTCCAAGACGCGAGAGAATGTCGAGATAGGTGTTGACGGTTTCCTTGCGTGCGCTGAGGGCACTGCAAAGGCTGGAGACATTGAGCTCCTCAGCCGTGCGGTGAGCAAGCTGATTGATCATCCGCCGCAAGGTATCCGGACGCCGTATTTCAGCCACCGGTGCGATGTCCCGTTCCACTATGCTGTTGACATAGGAATCGTACCGAGCCGTCCGGTCCCTATCTTCGAGCGGTCGGATCTCGGGGAACCCGCCACGCACCAGCAAATCGATGATATCCGATCGCCGGAAGGGCGCAGGAGCTGGGAGATGCTTTGCAGAGGGCGATGATTCATCTGCGACGACATCGAGCAGACGACAAGGTCCTGCGCGTCGGATCTCTGCGGCACTCAAGGGACGGAGTGTCAGCGTCGAGACGCGGCCTGCCAAGGAATCAAGTGCCTTTGGCAGGGTGAAGATGTTGGAAGAGCCGGTGAGGACAAATTGGCCGGCACGTCGGTCTCGATCTACAATACGTTTGAGTGCCAGCGTAATCTGAGGCAAACGCTGAACTTCGTCGATGACGATCGGCAGTCCGGTCTGCCCTGTCTCACTCGACAACGTACTGAGCTGGCCATACGGATCGAGGGCCAGCGACGCGAAGAGGCTTTCATCGTCGAGGTCGAGGAAACGGGCCGCTTCGACCATATCCCGGACCAGCGTTGTCTTGCCCGTCTGCCGCGGACCGACAATATTGATCACCCGAGTCGTGCGCAGAGTGCTGGTGAGTTTTTCGGTCAGGTGCCTGGGGATAAGGGTCACAGAATGCATCTTACAAAAAAGACTATTACGAGTAAATAAAAACGGCTATTATTGCATAAGAAAATAAGCTATCAGTGGAAGGGAAACTTTCCTATCGGCATCCAATAAGGCAGCGCAGCGGCCACATCAGCGGCGTCTGCCGCGGTAAATCGTTTTGAGCTGTAATCGGCTGCCTATAGGTTGCTCCTCTGCGACCGCAGGGGCGGATGGGTCGGTTTTCCGCCGACTTGGATCATCATCAAAGATGATCTGCTTGCGCCGCTTCGCTGACGTAACCGCCACCCCGACGATGCCGCTCTGCTGGCGCTTCATGCGTCAGCACGATGTCCACGCCGCCTGCGTCAGCAAGCCGTTCAATCTCGCCTGACGTGAAATGTCGCTGGGCGTAACCCTGGAGCCGGTCAAAGCGCGCAGAGACCTCGCTGACACCTTATTCCAAGGGCGACCGATCGGCTCCTACGCGATCATTGACCTCGACCTCTCGAAATTCGACCAGCTCGCAGCCCGGTTCGCGCGCGAGAAGCAGGACAGCACCGCTTTCTTAAAGTCAGTCAGGAATCAACACCCGCAACGCGGCGTTCAACCGTCTGATCGACGACATCGAGCGGGTCGCCATTCGATCACGATCACCACTCTTACTGATCGGCCCGACAGGCGCCGGGAAATCGCAACTCGCGGGGCGCATTTATGAACTCAAAAAGGCGCGCCACCAATTGCAAGGCGAGTTCGTCGAGGTCAACTGTGCGACCCTGCGCGGCGATGCGACGATGTCGACGCTGTTCGGGCATTCCAAAGGTGCATTTACGGGGGCTCAAGCTGAACGCGCCGGGTTGCTCAAGAAGGCGCATCTCGGCATCGTGTTTCTCGATGAAATCGGCGAATTGGGTGCGGACGAGCAGGCGATGCTGCTGCGTGCGATCGAGGAGAAGCGCTTCTTTCCGATGGGATCAGACAAAGAGACGCAGAGCGACTTCCAATTGATCGCGGGCACCAACCACGATCTGCGCGGCGATGTACGCGCGGGACGCTTCCGCGACGATCTGCTGGCGCGAATCAATCATTGGACGTTTCGCCTTTCCGCGCTACGCGATCGACCGGAGGACATCGAGCCGAATATTGACTACGAACTCGAGCGACACACGCGACAGTCGTCTTCTACGGTCCGCTTCAATGCCGAAGCGCGCCGCGCCTTCATTCGCTTTGCCACCTCACCGGACGCACTCTGGGCAGGCAATTTCCGCGAGCTGTCGGCCGCGATCACGCGTATGGCCACGCTCGCGGACGGGGGTCGAATCACCGAACAGTTGGTAACGGATGAAATTGGGCGTCTGCGAGAACATTGGGCCGAACCCATCAGCGATATTCTGACGGGCATGCTACCGGACGCTACGCTCAATGAACTTGACGCCTTTGATCGGCTGCAATTGGAATCCGTGGTCGGTGTCTGCCGGCGATCGAGGTCCATCGCCGACGCCGGCCGGGCCCTATTCGGTGCCAGTCGATCGCGGCGCCGTACGATCAACGATTCGGATAGGCTACGCAAGTACTTAGCCCGGTTCGGTTTAGAGTGGGCCGGATTAGTTGGGCGCGAGGAATAGCCGGGTGAACACTCTGAATGATTTATTGACCACAGGCGCTAGCCACGTGATTTTTAGTTGCATTGCTGGAAGCCGCGCCTATGGGACGCAAATTCAGGGCAGCGATGAGGATATTCGCGGGCTCTACGTCGTGCCGTCAATCGCGTATTTGCCGCTGAACCGATTACCGGTACAGCTTGCTGACGAGCCAGGCAATACAGTCTATTACAGCCTGCGCCGGTGTATCGAACTTCTCGCCGAGGCGAACCCCAATATTCTCGAATTGCTGTTCACGCCGCCAGACTGTGTCAGCAGAACTTCTCCGCAGATGGAGAAGCTCATCCGCGCTCGAAGCTCGTTCGTCACGCGCCAGTGTGGGGATACGCATATCGGATATGCGATGTCACAGATCAAGAAGGCGCGCGGCCAGAATAAATGGGTCAATAATCCGAAACCACCGGAAATTCCCCGCAAAGAGGACTTTTGCTTCGTGATAACCAAGGAAACCCTCATTGCCTCCGGGTCGCCGCCCTGCAGGCCCGTGTCTCTCAACCAAATCGGGTGGTCATTGGCGGATTACCATGTGGCGAAACTCGAGCACGTTCCTGATGCGTACCGACTGTATTACTACGGATCTGGCGCGCGTGGTGTTTTCCGAGGGGACGTTCTTGTTTGTGAATCGATTCCCGAACGAGACGAGGCGAGTCACTTCGCAGGAGTGCTGATATTCAACGAGCAGTCTTGGAAGCAGGCATTGACTGAGCATCAGAATTACTGGGGGTGGCGAAAAAACCGCAATGACGCCCGTTGGGAGGCGCAAGAGGCGGGCCAACTCGACTTCGACGCGAAAAACATGATGCATACGATCAGGCTGTTGATGAGCGGCCGCTCGATTCTAGAGAAAGGCGCGCCAATTGTTCGGTTCGAGGGCCAAAGTCTCAACCTGCTCCTGGACATTCGGGCAGGGAAAATGCCCTTCGACGAGATCATGAACATCGCCAATGAATTGATGAGCGAGTGCGAGCGGCTCATGTTAACTGCGAAACTCCCCCCAAGCTGCGACATCGCGGCCGCGGACGCGTTGCTGCTTGAACTCACGCAGGATTGGGAGCGGCGAGTTCCATGAAGGAAGCGGTGATCAAGGAACTGCAGACGATCGAATCCGAAGCCAAGGTGCGCGTGCTGCTGGCCGTGGAGACGGGTAGCCGTGCGTGGGGTTTTGCCTCGCCGGATAGCGACTACGACGTGAGGTTCATCTACGTCCATGAACCGGACTGGTATTGGACAATTTTTGAAGATCGCGATGTCATCGAAAGGATGCTTCCGGGAGACTTGGATGTTTCCGGGTGGGATCTACGCAAGAGCCTACGTCTATTCTCCAAGTGCAATTTGGCTCTCAACGAATGGATCGGATCGCCAATGCTCTATCAAGAAGTATCAGGATTTCGTTCCGAGCTCGGCACGCTCATTCCCGCATTTTTCAATCCCTTGGGGGCAACACATCACTACAAGAGTATGGCAAAACAGGCGTTGTCGAGTATGACGCCGGACGGACGCATATCCATCAAGAAATTCCTATACGCCACACGCGCACTGATGGCCTGCCGGTGGATCGAACGCTATCAATCGCAGCCGCCGACCGAGTTTCTTGCGATGGTCAGGAACTTGGTCCCCGCGGATGAGCGGTCGCAAATCGAGCAACTGGTGTTACAGAAGTCCCTAGCGGTTGAAAAGGCCGAAATTGTTATTGATGGATTCCGGAGTGCCGAGATTCAGAGTGAACTGGATGCTTTCGGTCGGGTAGATTTCGCATTTGAAAAGCCAACAAGGTCGACCGTAGAGAAGCTAGACACAATCCTCCGTCACTGGGCGGGAATCGGTAGTTCTCCGACTAAGCGCCCAACGGTCTCCTCGTGATTGAAGACCTCCGGCTCTTCGGCGGGGTAGCAAGCTCGGCGTCACAGACGTCGATGAAGCCGAGGAGCCGATGGCGCAGTACGGCAGGCGGCGCAACGCCGAGATGCGTGCGCGGTGAGGGATATCACACCCGGTACCGCAATATTTGACTGTTCGCGTGCGGGGAACTAAGATCGCGCCCATGTCGATATCCACGCAACGCCATTTCACCTATTGCCCGAGTCTCCCCGGGACCGCGACCGTGCGGCCCGATTATAGACTCGAGTCAGGCATTACCGTCGATTGACGCGCGTGGCCCCCGGTGCCATGCCGGGGCCAAGAAAACCAGAGGGAAAATCCCTCTAGCTCCAAACCCCGATACCCAACCACCGGTTGTTCTTTAACAATGCGGCTGTCTTGAGCGGGGTTGGCCGAACGGCCAGGCACCAGCCTTCCAAGCTGTGGAAAAGGGTTCGACTCCCTTATCCCGCTCCACTTTATTTTTGCGGATTAGCATCAAGGTGATGCAGCGCCCTGTTAAGGCGAGAGAGACAGGTTCGATTCCTGTGTCCGCAGCCATCTGGTCTCATACGAATCGTGGGAACCGAGCGCACTGTCGATGCGCCGAGACGGGTTCGACTCCCGTTGAGACCGCCACCATCGCTTAAGTGAGCAGGCGATTCATAAATGGATGCTCGGTGCGCGCCAGTCGTCGCAGGGTCGCCTCGGCCGATAACGACTGAACAGTTCAATGGTCCCGTAGCTCAATCAGCAGAGCGCCGCTCCTACAAAGCGGATGTCGTGCGTGCAATTCGTACCGGGACTACCGAAAATGCAGTGCTAGCCGGCTATGTAGGCCGAATCGGCTGTAAACCGGTTGTCCTAGTGACCCGCAAGGTTAGATTCCTTGGCGCTGCACCACTTCGCCGTGACGTGAGGAAACGGCGCGTAGGGACTTCACGAAACAGTCCACAGCGGGGCGAAAGCCCCAAAGTATTTTGGGGTTGTCGTAGGGGTACGGGGTCTGCCTTGCAAGCAGTATCATCTGGGCTCAACTCCCAGCAACTCCACCAACAATAAACCGGAATGCAAAGAGCCGAGCAATCTGCCTTTCAAGCAGACCCTAGCGGGTGCGAGCCCCGTCCGGTTTTCCAACTCGAACGTGAATGCAAAGCGGCCGGAGCACTCGGATTCTCAATCCGATCCTATCGAGTTCGACTCTCGACACGTTCACCAACAAAGCCTCGATGGCGAAACGGCAGACGCGCTGGTTTGAGAGACCAGTGTCGTGCCAGTTCGATTCTGACTCGAGGCACCAGTTATGGCCCTGTGGTGGAACAGCAGACACACTGCGCTTAGAACGCAGCGTCTTCGGACGTGCGGGTGCAACTCCTGCCAGGGCTACCAATCTGTGTGGGTCGAAGCCGAAGTAGTCCAGGCCGAGCGCTGTGAATGCTCTGTTAGCGGGTGCGAGTCCCGCCGATCCAACCAATATCACGCCGTGGCCGAGAGGCTAGGCAGACGGTTGCAACCCGTCTCACGCACGTTCAAACCGTGTCGGCGTGTCCAAATTTCAGGGTATAGCGTAGTGGTAGCGTCCGACGCTTGGAACGTCGTGGCCTCTGTTCGATTCAGAGTACCCTGACCAATCAGAAGGACCATAGCTCAATGGCAGAGCAGTCGGCCGATTACCGACCTACCTGGGTTCGATTCCTAGTGGTCCCACCAATAACGCGGACGCCAGCAAGGTGCGAGGCATCGTTGCCAACGAAGCCGTGGCGAGTTCAATTCTCGTCGTCCGCTCCAATATCCTCGCCGACGGACTTCGGCCCAGCGCCTTCTAAGCGCGCGGACAGCGGTTCAACTCCGCTCGAGGATTCCAATCGGTCGCGACCGGCGGAACGGTGTGCGATGTCCTAAATCGCTGATCGAGAGTTCGAATCTCTCTCGCGACGCCACTCATGCGTCAGTAGCCCAATCGGCGGAGGACGCGAAGTTAAAATCCGCGGCAGTGCTGGCTCGAATCCAGCGCGACGCACGATGCCCTGGTACCCCAATCGGCAGAGGGGTTCGGCTCAAACCCGATTCAGTATTGGTTCGAATTCAATGCAGGGCACCAATTCGCCTCGATAGCTGAGATGGTCCAAGCGCTCCCCTGAAAAGGGAGAGACGAAGGTTCGAGCACTTCTCGGGGCACCAATTTACAGCGGGCAGGTAGGGAAAGGTTCCTAGCTGGGCTCATAACCCGGTAATCTTGGTGCGACTCCAAGTCCCGCTACCACATTAGTCCATAGCTCCGGCGAGCGGCGCGCCCTTATACAGCGCGGAGAGCGGCCAGATTAGCTGCAACGGCCTGGATCGACACCAGGATGGACTACCACTACCCCGTCCGACGGACGCGGAGAAGACGCTACGAACGTTTTCTGGGCAAGTTCGACTCTTGCACGGGGTGCCATTTCTTTCGCGGCTGATGGAGTCAGCGCGAGCTCTCCGAAGGCTTGCTGCAGCGGTTCGAATCCGCTCCGCGAAACCAATCACGCTCTGCAAGCATAGACGGCGATGCAATCCCTTGGTAAGGGAGAGACGCGACGTTCGATTCGTCGGCGGAGCACCAATCATGCCTACTAAACTTTGTTGGTGAAGCCCGTCCTTGTAAGACGGCGGAACAGCGTTCGATTCGCTGAGTAGGCTCCATTTGCTCTGTAAGCATTGCTGGCGATGCGCCGCATTCGTAACGCGGAGATAGATCGTTCGACTCGATCACGGAGCACCAATTTTCGGGATCTTAGCTCAATGGTAGAGCAACCGGCTTTTAACCGGCTGACGAAGGTTCGATTTCCTTCAGGTCCCACCAAGGTATGGAGAGTTAATCGGCCAGGGTGCCGAGACTGATTGGAAATCAGTTCGTGTCAGTAAAATGGCATCTGCCTCGGGCGCAGTGCTCTCCGCCAATACTCGGGTCGGTCCTCGGAGAGAGGTAGCAGCCTCCAAAACTGCAAAGTAGCGTGCAACTCGTTACTGACCCGCCAATCTTCTCAGGTGTGTGTTGCTGGCATCACAGCCCGTCTCTGAAACGGTGCCGACGCTGGTTCGATTCCAGCCGCCTGATCCACCTTTATTCAGGTGTGGGTTGCCGTTATCCCAGCGATGCTTTGAACATCGACCACGTAGGTTAGACTCCTATCGCCTGATCCGCTGCGCCGTTCGCCGCGTTCAGTGCTGGACCGAGATCGCGTTCGGCCCGAGGCTTTGGCTGCCCGCACCGGGAAACAGTGCGAAGGGGCTCCCGGTGATGAGCGTCAGCGAACCGTCGGTCGAGTCGATCGAGAAAACCTCGATCTGGTTGCCCACGTTGGCCTGCGCATAGAGGAAGTTGTCCGGACCACCGAGTGCCAGAGCAACGGCTCGTCCGCTCGTGTGGGACAGGCCAATTTCCGTCAGGGCCCCCGAGCTCGCGTCGACCAGGAAGCAGTCCACGTCGGTGCCGTTCGCGACATGCAGCCGCTTGCCTTCTGCATCCATAACCGGCGAATGGATCGGGTAG
>Ga0137407_10000616_pt1 | contig 23712 bp, 22 predicted proteins | sample CZOMad2_2_16fung_FD_108410 | JGI IMG/M metagenome (GOLD analysis project Ga0137407, IMG submission 108410) | Vadose zone soil fungal communities from Angelo Coast Range Reserve, California, USA - CZOMad2_2_16fungal (Illumina Assembly) | ecosystem: Environmental > Terrestrial > Soil > Vadose... | reverse complement strand
CAAGCCGGACGGCGACATCCTGGCCATGAACGTGATCGAGGAAATCCACCGCAAGCTGCCGAACATGCATCTGGTGATGCACGGCTCATCCTCGGTGCCGCAGGACCTGCAGGAAATCATCAACGCCAATGGCGGCAAGATGAAGCCGACCTGGGGCGTGCCGGTTTCCGAGATCCAGCGCGGCATCAAGAACGGCGTGCGCAAGATCAATATCGACACCGACAACCGCATGGCGATGACCGGACAGATCCGAAAGGTCCTGAAGGATAATCCGGAAGAATTCGATCCACGCAAATATCTCAAGCCGGCGATGGAGGCGATGGTCAAGCTCTGCAAACAACGGCTGGCCGAATTCAATACCGCAGGCCAAGCAAGCAAGATCAGACGCGTGCTGACCACCGCCGAGATGGCGAAGCGTTACGTCAAGGGCGAGCTCGATCCGAAGGTTGCCTGACAGCACCCGCTCCCGGGCCGGCAAGCCGGCCTCCACGTTCACCTCGTGCTTTCTTGCGTTTCATTGGGAATTGCCTGAGAACCGTCTAGTTTGGACCGTCTAAAGCGTTTTCGAGCGAAGTGGATGCCGGTTCGCGTGAAGAAAACGCGTCAAAACAAGAAATTAGAGCGTCGGTTCTGATTCAATCAGAACCGATCTTGCTCTAGTTTGACCTGTAAGGGTTTCGCGCTGTTCGGAGGAGGCAACGATGAATCTCGCCGAGCTCAATAACGTCGCCAGGGCCATGGTGGCACCAGGCAAGGGCCTGCTCGCCGCCGACGAATCCTCCGGCACGATCAAGAAGCGTTTCGACGACATCAACGTGGAATCGACCGAGGAAACGCGCCGCGATTATCGCGAGATGTTATTCCGCACCAGTGAGGCGATGACGCAGTGCATCTCCGGCGTCATTCTCTACGACGAAACCATCTGGCAAGACGGCAAGGATGGCACGCCACTCATCAAGCTCATCGAACAGGCCGGCGCCATTCCCGGGATCAAGGTCGATGAGGGCACGCAGGCGCTGCCGGCGTGCCCCGGCGAACGGGTCACCGTCGGGCTCGACCATCTCGCCGGACGTCTGAAGCGATATTACGATCGGGGCGCGCGCTTCGCAAAATGGCGCGCGGTGATCGATATCGGCGTCGGCAACGGCACGGGCGGCCATAACATCCCGACCATGACCGCGATCCACGTCAATGCCCACGCGCTGGCGCGTTACACCGCCTTGTGCCAGGAAGCCCAGATTGTTCCAATCGTCGAGCCGGAAGTCCTGATGGACGGCGATCACGACATCGATCGTTGTTATGAAGTGACCCAGCGTGTCCTCAACAAGACTTTTCAGGAACTGCGGATCCAGCGCGTCGCGCTGGAAGGCATGATCCTGAAACCCAATATGGTTGTCCCCGGCAAGAAGAGTGCAAAGCAATGCTCCGTCGAGGAGGTCGCCGAGAAAACCATTCGGCTGTTGAAGACTTGCGTCCCCGCGGCGGTGCCGGGTATCGCCTTCCTCTCCGGCGGGCAATCCGACGAGGACGCCACCGCGCATCTTAACGCCATGAACCGGCTCGGCAACCTGCCATGGCGTCTCTCCTTCTCTTATGGACGCGCGCTGCAGGCGGCGCCGCAGAAGGCGTGGTTGGGCAAGGCCGAAAACATCGCCGCGGGCCAGCGGGCTTTTAACCACCGTGCGCGGATGAATTCGCTTGCGAGCAAAGGCGAATGGACCGCCGATCTGGAAGGCAAGAAGGCGGCATAGACTTGGCTACGAAACCTGTACCGCCGCGCCCCGTGCCGCGTCTCTATCTCGCGACGCCTGACGTGGACGATCCCCAGAGCTTGGTAGCAAGCCTTCCGCGCCTGCTTGCAAAAGCCGATGTCGCGGCCGTGCTGGTGCGGTTCAAGCCGACGGACCCGCGTACCATGATTTCGCGCGTCAAGGCGCTGGCGCCTGCAATCCAGGGCAAGGGCGCGGCGCTATTGCTCGACGGCCACGTCGAACTGGTCGCGCGCGCCGGCGCCGATGGTGCGCATCTGACCAGCATCGAGGCGCTGAAGGATGCACTGCCGTCATTGAAGCCTGACCGCATCGCCGGCGTCGGCGGGCTCGCAACTCGCCACGATTCGATGGCGGCCGGCGAGCTCGGTGCGGATTACGTGCTGTTCGGCGAACCCGACGCAAGCGGGCAACGGCCGTCGGTCGATGCGGTCTGCGAGCGGCTGCAATGGTGGGATGAACTGTTCGAGCCGCCATGCGTCGGCTTTGCGGGCGCGCCCGGCGAGGTCGGCGAATTCGCCGCAGCGGGTGCGGACTTCGTTCTGGTCGGCGATTTCATCTGGGCCGATCCGCGTGGCGCGGAGGCGGCATTGATCGAGGCTGAACACGCGATCCGGCAGGCGCACGCGGCGATTTCCCGAAAAGCCAAAGCCCAGGGATAACGCCGGAAATGAAGACCCTGCGTCCAATCCTCATGCTTGTGAGTTTTCTGATCCTGACGGCAAACGCGGCGGCACAAACCTCGCCGCCGCCAACAGCCGCGCAGACACCTTCGAGCGCTCCGGTTTCAAAGCCAAAGGCAAAACCAGTCGCCAAGAAGCCCGCCGCTCCCGCCGCGACCCCTGCGCCTTCCGCAACGCCGGCTGCGCCGACGGCGACGGTAGTGCCGGCGCCGGCGCCTGACGATCCCAACGTCGATTTGGTGTACGGCGCCTATCAGCGCGGCCTCTACAAGACCACGTTCGATCTTGCGACCAAACGCGCGCAGGAGAACGGCGATCCGAAGGCGATGACGATGCTCGGCGAGCTCTACGCCAATGCGTTGGGCGTCAAGCGCGACGATGCGAAGGCAGCCAGCTGGTTCAGGCGCGCCGCCGATGGCGGGGACCGCGAGGCCATGTTCGAACTGGCGATGCTGCGCCTCGCCGGACGCGGCGGTCCAGCCAATCGCGAGGAGGCCGCGAAATTGCTGGCGTCTTCCGCCAAGCTCGGCAACCCCAAGGCGGCGTACAATCTGGCGCTGCTCTATCTCGACGGACAGACGCTGCCGCAAGACCTCAGGCGCGCCGCGGAATTGCTTCGCCTCGCCGCGGACGCCGGCAATCCCGAAGCCCAGTATGCGCTCGCGACCTTCTACAAGGAGGGTACTGGCGTTCCGAAAGACGCCGAGAAGGCGGTCCGGCTGCTCCAGGCGGCGTCGCTGGCCGACAATGTCGATGCCGAGGTCGAATACGCGATTGCGCTATTTAACGGCACCGGCACGCCAAAGAACGAACCCGCTGCGGTGGCGCTGTTGCGCAAGGCGGCCCGACAAAACAATCCGGTCGCCCAGAACCGCCTCGCGCGCGTGCTGGCGAGCGGACAGGGTACACCGGTCGACAAGGTTGAGGCCCTCAAATGGCACTTGATCGCGAAAACCGCCGGCAAGGGCGACCCCGCGCTCGACGAAGCCCTGGCCAACCTAAGCCTCGAGGATCGCGCCAAGGCGGAAACCGCCGTGCGCAAATGGTTCGGCAGCAAATGATCCGGCCTTGACGCCACCGCAACCGCAGGGCACCCAGTCCGGGGCCCTCGATCGGGCCCTCGCCTTTCCTCGTACCGCAACCGCCAAGCCGGGATCATGCTGCATTCAGCCCTCATCAACGTCATGGTCAAGGCCGCGCGCCACGCCGGCCGCAGTCTCAAGCGCGACCTTGGCGAGGTGGAAAATCTTCAGGTGTCGATGAAGGGGCCGGCCAATTTCGTCACCATGGCGGACCGGCGCGCCGAGGAGATGCTCTACTCCGACCTCGCCAAGGCGCGACCCGGTTACGGCTTCATCGGCGAGGAAGGCGGCACCAGGATCGGCGACGACAAGTCCCACACCTGGATTGTCGATCCGCTTGATGGCACCACCAACTTCCTGCACGGCATTCCGCAATTTGCGATTTCGATCGGCCTGCAGCGCGAGGGCACGCTGATTGCCGGCGTGATCTACAATCCCGCCAATGACGAGCTTTATACCGCCGAGCGCGGCAAGGGCGCCTTCCTCAACGATCAGCGCCTGCGCGTCGCCGGAAGACGCAAGCTTTCCGAATGCGTCATCGCCTGCGGGCTGCCGCATATCGGGCGCGGCGACCACGAGCTGTCGCGCCTCGAGATGGCCGAAATCCAGAACAAGGTGGCGGGCCTGCGCCGGTTTGGTGCGGCCTCGCTCGACATGGCCTTTGTCGCGGCCGGCCGTCTCGATGGCTACTGGGAGCGCAATCTGCAGCCGTGGGATATGGCGGCCGGGCAGATCATCGTGCGCGAAGCCGGCGGCATCGTCTCAGGCATTGCGGGCGACGACGACCCGCTCAAAACGGGAAACGTGATCTGCGGCAATGAATTCATCCACGCCGAGCTGGTGAAGATTTTGAAGCCGCTGGGGAAGTAGGTTCGTTCAAACGAACCCGTCATGCCCGGACTTGATCCGGGCATCCATCAATCTTCATGAAAAGTCGTTTTTCGAAGTGGATGGATTGTTTCGAAGTGGATGGATTGCCGGGTCAAGCCCGGCAATGACGGCATGCTAAGAGGGCCCATTAAGCCACCACCCTCATCCGGTAATGGCTGACGCCCCATTCGCTGCCGTCGGCGTAACCGAATAGGCCGGCCGTGGCGAGGAAGAACCAGCGCCAGCGTCGCATCCACAATGCGGTGTCCTCGCCATAGACACCGCGCGCAGAATGCTTTCGATCTCGGCACCATGCGCATCGAAATTTTTCAGCCAGTCGAGCGCGGTGCGCCGGTAATGCTCGCCGCTCCAGCGCCATTCCTTTTCGACCTCGAACAAATCGGCAAATTGCCGGATCAAATGATGGCTCGGCATCACCCCGCCGGTGAAGAAATGCTGCGCGATCCAGTCTTCCTTGTCGGTGCGATCGAACCGATAGGCGCCGGAGCGGTGGGTGAAGATGTGCATAAAGAGGCGGCCGTCCGGCTCGAGCCACGATCGCAGCCGCCCCAACAACTCGCGCCAGTTCATCATGTGCTCGAACATCTCCACCGACACGATGCGATCAAACTGCCGCTGCGGATCGAAACCATTCATGTCGGCGGTGAGCACGCAAAGGTTCTTCAATCCGCGCGCGGCGCCCTCACCCTGGACATGCATGCGCTGCGAATGCGAATTCGACACCGAGACGACTTGCGCGTTTGGAAATTGCTGCGCCATCCGCAGCGACAGCGAACCCCAGCCGCAGCCAAGTTCGAGGATCGACTGGCCGTCGGCCAAATCTGCATGCTCGATGCTCTGGCGCAGCGCTTCTTCCTCGGCCTCCTGCAGTGTCGACGCCGGCCCCCGGTAGAAACACGAGGAATATTTGCGGTTCGCTCCGAGCACGCGGCCAAAGAAATCCGCCGGCACTTCGTAATGCTGGGCATTGGCGGCTTCAGTGTGTTCGGCGATGGCGCGGGCCGCCATTTCCTTCGCAAAGCTGGCGTCGCTTTCCGCGTTGCCGGCGGCAAGCCGCGCCGCGGTGCGCGAGCACAGCCGCGCGATCGCGGCGCGGATCACGAGATCGGGCAGCGGCACCCGCTCGACGGAGCCGATGACAGAGGAAATAAAGCTCATGTCGCCGCCCCCCTTCGCGGCGGCAGTGGAAAGAACAGGCTGGTGCGTGACTGATAGTCACGGTAGCGCTCGCCCCGCGAAACCAACATCTGCTCTTCGAGCGGCGGGATGCCGGTGACGTGCACCAGGATCCAATACATGAAAGCGGGCGCCAGCAAGCTCGCCCAGCCCCAGGGATAGAAAAGAGGGTCGTCCGGCGAAATCGCGATGACGGGATAAGCGAGCCAGCCCAGCCATTCGAAGAAGTAATTCGGATGGCGCGACCATCGCCACATGCCGATGTCGCACACCAGGCCGCGATTTTCAGGCTGCTCCCGGAAACGCTTGAGCTGCGCGTCAGCCAGCGCTTCGCCGGCAATTGCCGCAATCAGGATCAGCGCGGCGAGATAGTCCTGCGGCCGCAACTGAGGGTAAGGAAAGTGCGCGGCGACAAAAATCGCAAACACCAGCGGGATCGATCCCAAACCCTGGTTCTGCAGGAACACGAACATCTTGCGCGACGAATCGACGCCCCATTCGCGGGCAAATGCCGCATAGCGCGGATCATCGGTAATGTGTGATGTCCGCACCGCGATGTGCAAGCCGAGCCGGAGCGACCAGATCGCCACCAAGGCCGCGACCATCCATTGCCTTGCGTTCGGCGGGCTGCCCGCGACCGGCCACAACGCGCTGCCGGCGCCGATAAGCCCGAGCGCAAACGTCCAGATGGTATCGACCCAGCCGGAGTTGCCGGTGCGCTCTCGAACCATCCATGCCCCAGTCATCAGCAGCGACAACGAGAGCGCGATCGCCGCCAGCGCCTCAAGATACAAAATCATCGAAAATCCCCATTAACCGCCTGAGACGCCAAAGCTTTGTAGAAATACGTCGAAGCCCAAGCCGGGTTTCACGCGGAAGTTCCCGGCTCCCGGCTCTGATTGACTCGCAACGGCCTTTTTTCTCAGGCTCGCTGTGTGCCATATTGGGGCCCGACCGCGCTTTCCCGCAACGGATGACATCGGCGATGCCTGCAGGCCCCTCTTCCCGCTCCGCGATGGAGATCGAACTCACAAAACTCTCCTCGCCACGGATTTTCCTGGTGCGGATGGTGGTGTTCCTGATGCTGTGCGCGCTGGTGATGATCGTGCTCTACAGGCAGATCATCACGGCCTTCTTCGCCAACCCCGGGCTCAACGCGCTGATCGGCGCGGTGCTTTTGATCGGCATCATCCTGTCGTTCCGCCAGGTGATCCGGCTCTATCCGGAAGTCGCCTGGGTCAACAATTTCCGCATCGCCGATCCCGGACTTGCGATCGACCGGCACCCGACGCTGTTGGCGCCGATGGCGGCGATCCTCGGCGGCGAACGCAGCGGGCGAATGACCATCTCGCAGCAAACCATGCGGCATCTCCTGGACTCCATCGCCACGCGGCTCGATGAGGCCCGCGACATTTCGCGCTACATGACCGGCCTGTTGGTGTTCCTCGGCCTGCTCGGCACCTTCTGGGGCCTGATCGAAACCGTGGGATCGGTCGGCAAGGTGATCGATGGCCTTAAAGTCGGCGGTGACGCCGGCGCGCTGTTCGACACGCTCAAGGAGGGTCTCGCCGCGCCGCTGGGCGGCATGGGGATTTCGTTTTCGTCCTCGCTGTTCGGCCTCGCCGGCTCACTGATCCTCGGCTTTCTCGATCTGCAATCGAGCCAGGCGCAAAACCGCTTTTATACCGACCTCGAGGACTGGCTCGCTTCCACCGTGCGCGGATATACCGGCGAGGCCGGCCCGAGCGGCGAGCTTCAAGCCACGGTCGAGCGGCTGCGGCAGACCCTGGAAGAAGGCGGCGCCAGCCGCGGTACCACCGCGGCAATGGCCAATCTCGCCGAGGCCATTCAAGGCCTGGTCTCGCATATGCGGACCGAGCAGCAAATGATCCGCGAATGGGCCGACGGCCAAGGCGAGCAGAACCGTGAGATCAAGCGGCTGCTCGAACGGATCGCCCGGCAGCCAGAGAAGAGTTAATGGAAATATGCTGGATCACGTAACTATCGGCGTCACCGACGTCGAGCGGTCAAGGAAATTCTATGATCGAGCCTTGCGCCCGCTGGGGATCGCGCGGCTATACGCGGAAGCCGAACAGTACGCGGGCTACGGCATCAGTCCCAAAGCTTTCTTCTGGATCGGATTGCGCGACATTCCCCAAACAGGTTCTCACATCGCCTTCACCGCGCAGGATCGAGCAACCGTAGACCGATTTCATGCTGAAGCGATCGCGGCCGGTGGTCGCGACAATGGACGGCCCGGAATACGCCCAGATTATCATCCTGATTACTACGGAGCCTTCGTCCTCGATCCCGACGGCCACAATATCGAGGCAGTCTGCCACGCGCCACAGGGATAACCGCCAAGCAATGCGTCAACTCAAGAGATAGAGAATCCCAAATGGCCCTTGCCCGTGCGCGACGCAGTGAGAGCGGATTCAACTACTGGCCGGGCTTCGTCGACGCGCTGTCGACGCTGGTGCTCTCGATCGTGTTTCTGCTCTCGGTATTCCTGGTGGTGCAATTCTTCCTGTCGCAGGAGGTCACCGGCAAGGACAAGGCGCTGGAGCAGCTCAACGCCAGGATCGCGGAGCTGAACGATCTGTTGTCGCTGGAGAAACTCGGCAAGTTCAATCTCAACGACCAGCTCACGCAGGTTCGAGCGGGCCTTGCCTCCGCCGAGACCGAGCGCGACCGCGTGAAGGGCCTCTATGAAGGCCTCGCGGGCGCGGGCAACGACGCCGCCAGCCGCGCCAGCGAGCTTAACAAGGCGCTGGATTCCGAAAAGACGGTGTCGTCGCGCGCGCTGGCGCAGATCGAGGTGCTGAACCAACAGATCAGCGCGTTGCGCCGCCAGCTCGCGGCGCTTGAGGAAGCGCTGCAAACTTCGGAAAAACGCGACCGGGAATCCCAGGGACGGATCGCCGATCTCGGCCAGCGGCTCAACGTCGCGCTGGCGCAGCGGGTGCAGGAATTGTCGCGCTACCGTTCCGAATTCTTCGGGCGGCTGCGCGCCATTCTCGGCAACCGGCCGGACATCCGCATCGTCGGCGACCGCTTTGTCTTTCAGTCGGAAGTATTCTTTGACACCGGACAGGCCCTGCTATTGCCCGAGGGCCGCGCCGAGCTGGAAAAACTGGCGACCGCGCTGGTTGATCTGGACAAGCAGATTCCGAGCGAAATCGCCTGGGTGTTGCGGGTCGACGGACATACCGACGTGCGGCCGATTGTGAATAGCCCGATATTCAAGTCGAACTGGGAATTGTCGTCGGCGCGCGCGATCTCGGTGGTGCAGTATCTGATCTCGCTGGGCGTGCCGGCGCAGCGGCTGGTCGCCGCCGGTTTCGCCGAATTCCAGCCGCTGGATACCGCTCCAACCGAAGACGCCTACCGGCGCAACCGCCGCATCGAGCTGAAGCTGACGGAACGGTAGTGGCGATGTTGAAAAAGGCACATCTAGTGTCATTGCCGGGCTTGACCCGGCAATCCATCACAAAAGACTCTATCGAAGTGGATGGATGCCCGGATCAAGTCCGGGCATGACAGGTCTGCTTGGATGAGCGCTCCCTTTCACCTTCGCCCCTACCGCCCCGAAGACGAAGATGCCGCCATCGCGCTGTGGCAAAGGACCTGGCAGCAGGCCTATCCCTCGATCGATTTTGCCGCCCGCGTGCCGTGGTGGCGCGAGCGCTGGCAGGGCGAACTGGTGCCGAACGCGGCGATCATGGTCGCGGAGCAAGCGGGAGAGATGGTCGGCTTCGTGACCATCGACGCCAACAATTATCTTGACCAACTGGTGGTCGCCCCCGATCGCTGGGGCTCCGAACTCGGCAATATGCTGGTCAACGAGGCCAAGCGCCTGTCGCCCGATCGGATCACGCTGCTGGTCAATACCGACAACACCCGGGCGATCCGCTTCTACGAGCGCAACGGTTTCGTTCGCGCCGGCGACGACGTGAACCCCACGTCGGGAAAGCCGGTGTTGCGGATGGAGTGGAAGGGGTAAAAGAGATCGTCATTGCCGGGCTCGACCCGGCAATCCATCTGCTTCGAAAGAGTCTTGCGAAGAGCGATGGATACGGGGTCAAGCCCGCGTATGACGACTGGAAACTCACGCCCCCTCGAATTGCAGCCGCGCCAGGCGGGCATAGAGTCCATTGGCCGCGACCAGCGAGGCGTGGGTGCCCTGTTCGACGATGCGGCCCTGATCCAACACCATGATCCGCTCGCAGGACAGAACGGTGGCCAGCCGATGCGCGATCACCAAGGTGGTGCGGTGGCGCATCAATTCCTCCAGCGCCGTCTGCACCAGCGTCTCCGACTCGGCATCGAGCGAGGACGTCGCCTCGTCGAGCAGCAACAGCGGCGCGTCGCGGAGGATCGCGCGCGCAATCGCGATACGCTGGCGCTGGCCGCCCGACAGCGTGACACCGCGCTCGCCGAGCGGGGCATCGAAACCGCCGGGCAGGCGGCGGATGAATTCGGTGGCATGCGCCAGATCCGCGGCGCGCTCGACTTCGGCGTCGGTCGCCTCGGGCCGGCCGAAGCGGATGTTCTCGCGCGCGGTCGCGGCGAACACCACGGAGTCCTGCGGCACCAGCGCGATCCGCGCCCGCACCTCGTGCGGATCGGCCGCCGTGATCGGGACGCCGTCAAACGAAATGGTGCCGGAAGCCGGATCGTAGAACCGCAGCAAGAGATGAAACAGCGTGCTCTTGCCCGCACCGGAGGGACCGACGATCGCGACCTTCTAGCCGGCACGCACCGACAGCGTCACGCCATCGACGGCCAGCGCATCCGGACGTGTCGGGTAGGCGAAGCTGACATTCTCGAAACTGACGTCGCCGCGCGACGGCTGCGACAGGGCGCGCGGCGAGACCGGCGCAGTGATCTCCGATTTGACGCGAAGAATTTCGAACAATCGTTCCGACGCGCCGGAGGCGGCCGAGACTTCGCCCCAGACTTCACTGAGCTGGCCGAGCGCAAGCGCGGCGAACGCCGCATACAACACGAACTGGCCGAGCCGGCCAGGAGTGATCGAGCCGCTCAACACGTCGTTCGATCCGATCCAGAGGATCACCACGACGCTGGTAAAGACAATGAAGATGATGATGGCGGTCAAGAGCGCGCGCGCGCGGGTGGAGCTGCGGGCGGCTTCATAGGCCTGCTCGACATCGCCGCCGAAGCGCGCATTGGCCAACCGCTCGCCGGTATAGGCCTGCACGGTGCGGATCGCACCGACCAGCTCGGAGGCATAGGCGGTCGCGTCCGCCAGCGTATCCTGGGCATTGCGGGACAGCCGGCGCACCCAGCGCCCGAACGCCACCAGCGGCAACACGATCACCGGAATCGCCAATAGCACGAGGCCGGAAAGCCTCGGGCTCGTGATCACCATCATCGTGGTGGCGCCGACGAACAGCATGAAGTTGCGTAGTGCAATCGACACCGAGGCGCCGACGGCGGATTTGATCTGGGTGGTGTCGGCGGTCAGGCGCGACATCAGCTCGCCGCTGCGCGAGGAATCGAAGAATGCCGGCGACAGCGAGATCAAATGCGAGAACACGTCGCGCCGCAGATCCGCGACGATGCGCTCCCCGATGGTCATCACCAAATAGAACCGCGACGCGCTGGCAAAGGCCAGCACCGCGACCACCGCGATCATCACGCTGAAATAGCTGTTGATCCGGGCGATGCCTTCGGGGGTAAAGCCGAGATCGATCATTCGCCGCACCGCGACCGGCACCACGAGCGTCGTCACCGCAGCGATCGTCAACGAGATAAAGGCCAGCGCCGCGCGGCCGCGGTAGCGCGCCACATAAGGCGCCAGCGCCAGCAGCGGACGAAGCCGCGCGCTGCGCTTGGCCGGCTCCAACGTCAGGGCCGCTTCCATGGAGGACGCTGTTTCGATGGAGGAGGTCTGTTCGGTTGCGACATCGCGCCCCGGCACCGCTTCGTCACGCCGGTCTTCAAGCCGTTCCACTGCGCTCATGAGATCTCAACCAATCGATTTGCCACCCCCAAATAGGCCCCGCAGCGTGCGCTGGCAAATCCGGGACGAGCCCAGCTCGGCAAGATACCAGTTCGGCAAGATACGTGTTTTGCAAGGTACTTGGCTTGTTTTGAGGGGCCGGCTGGGTTATAGAGCCGGCCAAATCCGTCATCTCGACAACCGAAGCACGGGCGCCGGCGCGCCGAAGGATCTGTCATGAAAGCCGAAATTCACCCGGATTATCATATGATTACGGTCGTCATGACCGATGGCTCCGAGTACCAGACGCGCTCGACCTGGGGCAAAAAAGGCGACAAATTGAACCTCGATATCGACTCCAAGTCGCATCCGGCCTGGATCGGCGGCGCCCAGCAGCTGCTCGATCGCGGCGGCCGTGTTTCCCGGTTCCAGAAGAAGTTTTCCGGATTCCTCAAGAAGGATTGAGGGCGCTCAGGCTCGTTCGAGACAAATACCAAAACGCCCCTGCTCGCGCGGGGGCGTTTTACTTTTTGTGAACTTTGTACGGTGGGCAAGGCGCCCTGCGCCGTGCCCACCTTCTTGTCGCCGATGGTGGGCACGCTGGCGCTTTGTCCACCCTACATCTGCTAGAGCCGCCAACCCACGCAGGCGGCGCCTAACGCGATGATGCAGCACGCGGCAATCCGCAAGCCGGTCAGACGCTCGTTGAGAAAGGCGGCTCCGAGCAGAGCTGCGAACACCACGCTGGTCTCGCGCAACGCCGACACCGCCCCCATCGCGCTAGCCTCCATCGCCCAAATAATGGCGCCATAGGCGGCGAGCGAGATCAGCCCACCGCTGGCCGCCTTGCCCGCTTCCGCCAACGGCACCATGAATACCTTCCGCTGGCGCCGCGCGAGATACCAGAGCGGGACGGCAAGGAAGAACGCGAACACGCCGCCGGTATAAGCGATCCAGTTACCGGAAGCGCGTACGCCGAGGCCATCGACCACAGTGTAGGCGGCGATGCTGACCCCGGTCGCCAGTGCGGCCGGCAGATTCATCGTGTGCAAACGGTCTTTTGCGGCGGCCAGCATGAAGATCCCCGCGCAGACGAGGCCGATACCGACGGTACCGGTCAGATTCATCCACTCCCCGGCAAACAGGCTGCTGCCGAGTGCGACCAGCGCCGGCGAAGAGCCGCGCGCCACGGGATAGGTCTCGCCGAGATCGCCGCTACGATACATCAGCACCAGCAACGCGTTATAGACGAGATGAATCAGGCCTGAGGCGCACACGTAGATCGCGCTCGCCCTTGACGGCAAACCGGCCGCCGCCACCATCGCAAGTCCGGTGATGCCGACCGTGATGTTCATGATCAGCATCGACTGCGTACGGTCAGCGCCGCCGCGTAGCAGCGCATTCCAGCTTGCGTGCAGGAACGCGGACGATAGCACCAGCACGATGGAAAAGGGGGTCAGCAAAGCCGGATCATTTATTGTGTCGGTACTCGGCGCGCGCGGAGTAAAGCACGGCGGCCGACGATCCCCATTACTGCTCGAACGCGGCTTTCAGGCGGTTGAGCTGGGGCACCAGCGGATTGCCAATCGGGGCGCGTTCGGTGGCCGGCGCATGGATCGTCGCATCGAGCCGTCGCACTTTGGTCTGCAGGGCCATCGAGCGGGCGATCAGATCCTGCAATTGCCGGGGCAGCTTTTCGATCATCTCCTCGGGGCCGGGATCGGCGGCCGAGAGCTTGACCTTGGTTTTTTCGCGATTGGCCTGGGTCAGCGTCATCTCGCCTTCCTTCACCGCGCGATGCAGCAACAGCCACGACGCCAATTGCATCAGCCGGGTGGTCAGGCGCATGCTTTCGGTTGCGTAGGTAAGGCTGACGGAACGATCGAGCGCCTTGGCCTGGGCGCGGCCGGCCCCATCGAGGTAGGCGGCGGTTTCCTCAACCAGGTCCATGCCTTCGCGGAACAGGGTTCCGAATGCCGCCGAATTGGTCAACCGCTCGCTGAATTGTACGAGCGCGGTTTCGCCTTGCGAACGGTCTGACATCGTTAACGCCTCACGCCACTGTAACACCCCCGGCTTGGCCGCAGACTTGGCAGCCGGATTATGATGAACAAATCATTGCGCGCCCTCAGGCCGAAGTCCAGCCGCAAGCGCTTTTATGGTTTCCAGCTGGTGGGGTGAGGGAGAGCGAAGACGCCCCAAAAAAAGAGCCGCCGTTTCCGGCGGCTTTTGAAGTTGATAACAGGGAGGCGTCAAACAGAGTGGACAGGAGCCACTCGGTGTCCAAACGAGGACGGCTTAGTCATAAGCGAGAAAGCTTAATCAATCGTAAACGAGCGATTTTTTTCAGCGTTCGTTAGCCATGTCGGCCATTGGCCGAGTTGCCCCATTCGTGCCCCGGATGTTGCGCAGCGCGCGAGCGGTGCGCTGCTGATCCGGGGCCCAGCTCGCTTAATCTAGTGCGGGTCCCGGTTCTGCGAAGCATCGCCATAGTGCGTCGCAGACGCGCGTGAACGCGTTTTATGGCGCTGCATCGCACCCGGAACACGAGCCCTGGACGTCGCTACGACTTGAAGAAACTGTCGGCCGCTTGCTTCGAAGCGCGCTTTTTGGCCGCGGCCGCTTGCAACCGCTCGATCTCGGAGGTCATCAGCGCGATCCGCTCGGTGAGCTCCTCGACCGACAGGAGCGAGAGGTCCTGCCCGATCTCGTGGGTGATCTTCTTTCTCGGCTTGTTGTCGTCGTCCTCGATGGCCATGCGCCCTGCTCCGTGCTCGAAGGCAGCGAACCGGTTGCCAGCCACAACGCCGCTGGCTAATCAGATGCCTCGTTCATCCGGAAAATCGGTTCCCACTTTTCCGGATCATGCTTTATCGCTTGGCCAAGGACAAATCATGGAAAAACTGCCCGTCCAAATGACCGTCATCGGCATCAGCAAGCCCGGCGGTCCGGAAGTGCTGTTGCCGGAAACCCGCAACGTGCCGGCGCCGGGGCCGAGCGAAATCCTGATCAAGGTCGAAGCCAGCGGCGTCAACCGCCCCGACGTCGCCCAGCGATCCGGCGCCTATCCGCCGCCGCCAGGGGCCAGCGATTTGCCCGGCCTTGAGGTTGCCGGTGAGGTCGTCGCCGTCGGCCCCGGCGTGACAAAACACAAGCTCGGCGACAAGGTGATGTCGCTGGTGGCCGGCGGCGGTTATGCGCCCTATTGCATCGCGCAAGATGCCCAGGCGATGGGGGTGCCACAGGCTTTGTCGATGCTCGAAGCCGGCGCAACTCCGGAAACGTTGATGACGGTCTGGCACAACGTGTTCGAGCGCGGCGCCTTGAAACCAGGCGAGACAATTCTGATTCACGGCGGCTCCTCCGGCATCGGCACCATGGCGATCCAGCTCGCCAAGGCCTTCGGCTCAAAAGTGGTCGTCACCGTCGGATCGAAGGAAAAGGCCAGTGCCTGCCTCAAACTCGGCGCCGACCACGCCATCAATTACAAGACCGAGGACTTCGTTGCAGCCGTCAAGAGCGCGACGTCAGGGACGGGTCCCAACGTCATTCTCGACATGGTCGGCGGCGACTACATCGAACGTAATTACGACGCGGCCGCGATCGACGGACGCATCGTCCAGATCGCGTTGCTTGGCGGGCCCAAGGCCACCGTCAATTTTGCCAAGCTGATGGTGAAAAGGCTGCACCACACCGGCTCGACGCTGCGGCCCCGTAGTAATGCGGACAAGGCGGCGATGGTCGCGGCGATCGAGGCCAAGGTGATGCCGCTGCTGCGCGAAGGCCGCGTCAAGCCCCTGATCGACAGCACTTTCGCGCTGGAAAAGGCGGCGGACGCGCACCGGCGCATGGAGACCAGCGAACATATTGGCAAAATTGTGTTAACGCCTTAACGCTGGCGCACGATAGCCGGCCGGAAACCCTTTGATTTCCTTCGCATTCATGTCATTTATCCCGCAGCGTCGGGCGACAGGGCCTCGCCCGCAAACGATGTTGATCGCGGAGAACCGACATTGCGTCTGATCAGGTGCCTTGCGCCGACTAGTGCCCACTTTCCGAAGTTCGCACTCCGTCGCTGCACCCACATTTCGCGAACTTCGGAAAATCATGGGCACTAGCAAACATATCATTCGAGTGCCGCTTCTCGATTTGAAGTCCCTGGTTCGGACTCGCCGCTTGCGCTGCAGGGACTTCAAATCGGCGGCACTTGCGCTGGGCCTCATGATGTTTGCGGCCGCGCCGCCGGCCCGCGCCATCGACGCCGTCAGCGTCCGCGGCGACGCGCCCGCGATCGACTTGACCGCGGTGCTTGATCATCAACGCAGCGACTCCGACCGCATCCAGGTCTCCACCGCGCCGGGCACCGACGGCATCGTCCGCCGCATCGAAGTCCGTGCCCGCGAAGGCGGCCAGAACTGGGTGGTATTCGCGCTCGCCAACAATACCGACGACCAGCTCGACCGCCTGATCGTTGCACCTCACTATCGCATCGTGTCGTCAGGGCTGTTGTGGCCCGATCTCGGATTATCACGCATCGCAACTATCACGCCGTCGACCGGCGACCGTCCGGAGCGGCAGGAAAGTGCGACCGCGGACATTTTCCGCATCACGCTCGATCCCGGCGCCGTCATCACCTTCGTCGCGGAATTGCGCACCGATAAATTGCCGCAGCTCTATCTGTGGGAGCCCGACGCCTACAAAGACAAGGTCAACTCCTTCACGCTGTACCACGGCATCGTGATCGGCATCTCCGGCCTGCTGGCGCTTGTGCTGACCATTCTGTTCGTGGTCAAGGGCAGCATCATGTTTCCCGCCGCCGCCGCACTGGCATGGGCGGTGCTGATTTATATCGGCGTCGATTTCGGTTTCTGGGGCAAGGTGCTCGACATGTCGAACAATGCCGAGCGGGTCTGGCGCGCCGGCGGCGAAGCGATCCTTGCCGCGACGCTGCTGGTGTTTTTATTCGCCTATCTCAATCTTTCCCGCTGGCACGTGCGGTACTCCCACATCACGGTCGGCTGGCTCGCCTTCCTCGGTTCGCTGGTGGCGCTGGCGCTGTTCGATCCCGCGGTCGCTTCCGGCATCGCGCGGATCTCGCTGGTGCTGATCGCCTTCGCGGGCTTCGCCCTGATCGTCTATCTCTCGACCCACGGCTTCGACCGCGCGGTGCTGCTGATCCCGACCTGGTTCCTGCTGGTGGTCTGGGTGATCGCGGCCGGCATGACGGTGGCGGCCAGCGTCACCAATGACATCGTTGGCCCGGCGCTGCTCGGCGGACTGGTTCTGATCGTGATGCTGATCGGATTTACCGTCATGCAGCACGCCTTCGCCGGTGGCGGCGCCAGCACCGGCATCGTCTCCGATATCGAGCGCCGGGCGCTGGCGCTCACCGGCTCGGGCGACCTGATCTGGGACTGGGACGTCTCCGCCGACAAGGTCTTCACCAGCCCCGAGACCGAAAGCCTGCTGGGCTTGAAACGCGGCGCGCTGGAAGGCCCGGCCGCGAAATGGCTCGAGGTATTGCATCCACTCGATCAGGATCGTTTCCGTGCGGCGCTCGACAGCGTACTCGACCAGCGCCGCGGCCGGCTGGTACAGGACTTCCGTTTGCGCACGCCCGACGGACACTTCATGTGGTTCGCGCTGAAGGCACGCCCCGTCGTTGGCTCCGACGGCGAGGTTTCGCGCGTGGTCGGAACACTCACCGACGTCACCGAGGCCAAGAACGCCGAAGAGCGCATGCTGCACGACTCGGTGCATGACAATCTCACCGGCTTGCCGAACCGCAAATTGTTCATCGACCGTCTTGGTGCGGTCGCCAATTTCGCCAAGACCATGCCGAACCTGCGGCCGACGCTGATGGTGATCGATCTCGACCGCTTCAAGCAGGTCAACGATTCCGTCGGCATCGCGGTTGGCGATTCGATCCTTTTGACACTGGCGCGGCGGCTGACCCGCATCCTCAAGCCGCAGGATACGCTGGCGCGGCTGGCCGGCGACCAGTTCGGGCTGATCCTGATGTCGGAACAGGATCCGGCGCGCATCACCGCTTTCGCCGAGACCATCCGCAAGACCATCCGAGCGCCGATCGCCTTCAATGACCGCGAGATATTCCTCACCGCCTCGATTGGCCTGGCGCTCTCCGATCCGCAAGTACAACTGTCCGACGAGATCATCAAGGACGCCGAGCTCGCGATGTATCACAGCAAGCGCATCGGCGGCGACCGCATCGACGTCTACAAGCCGGCGATGCGTGCGCGCAAAACCGACCGGCTGACGCTGGAAAGCGAATTGCGCCGCGCCATCGAGCGCGAGGAGATCACCATCCTGTATCAGCCGATCGTGCGGCTGGAGGATCGCTCGATCGCAGGCTTCGAGGCGCTGGCGCGCTGGGATCATCCTAAACTCGGGCGGATGTCGCCGGTGGAATTCATCACCATCGCCGAGGAGATCGGCCTGATCGTCGATCTCGGCATGTTCGTGCTGGACCAGACCGCCAAGCAGCTTGCGATCTGGCAGCGCGCGATGCGCTCGCGCGAACCGATCTTCGCCAGCGTCAACGTCTCCTCCCGGCAATTGCTGCGGCACGACCTGATCCACGACATCCGCACGGTGTTGTCACGCTCCTCGGTGGCGCGTGGCACGCTCAAGCTCGAATTGACCGAGTCGCTGGTGATGGAAAACCCGGAGCATGCAGCCCAGATGCTGACCCGAATCCGCGAACTCGGCACCGGGCTGTCGCTGGACGATTTCGGCACCGGCCATTCCTCGCTCGCCTATCTGCAGCGCTTTCCGTTCGACACCATCAAGATCGACCAGTCCTTTGTGCGCACCACCAGCCGCGGCACCCGCCCGGTGATCCTCAAATCAATCATCGCACTCGCCCACGACCTCGGCATGGACGTGGTCGCCGAAGGCGCCGAGACCGATTCCGACGCGGTCGAGCTCTACCAATTGGGCTGCGAATACGCGCAAGGTTTTGCGTTTGGCGAACCGATGGACGCCGACGCCGCGATGCGGCTCCTCACCGAAGAACGGCTCGAGGCGGCGAGTTAGAGCATGAAGAGTTCGGGTTGTATCTCCGTCATCCTGAGGAGCGCCAACGGGTCGCGCGAATGCGCGCCCGATGACAGGCTCCGCGCGTCTCGAAGGACGACGGCCCGGTCTGTGGCCGTTCATCCTTCGAGGCTCGCTTTGCTCGCTCCTCCAGCGACAACGGCGAAGCCGTTGCGCGGGGATGACGGCTTCGACATCGGCATGTTGATTTGAGCCAAAGTCATCACGCGCCAGGCTAAGAGTATTGTCACCTTCCGTGATGATCCAGTTCGCCGAGGTCGAGCCTTGATCAGCCGCGACGACCTGGGGCCGGCCCGACCCATCCCGTCTGCCCGGGCGCCAGCACGACGACGGTCGCGCCCTGCCTCACCCGATCGAAGAGATCGATGACATCCTCGTTGGTCATGCGGATGCAGCCGGATGAAATGGCCTGGCCGATATATTCCGGCTGGTTGGTGCCGTGGATGCGATACAAGGTGTCCTTGTTGCCGGCGTAGAGATAGAGCGCGCGGGCGCCGAGCGGATTGGCCGGGCCGCCGGGAACGCGTTCCGGGTAAGGGCCGAGCCGCGCCTGAATCTCCGGCGTCGGAATCCAGTCGGGCCATTCGGCCATTCGGCCAACCGTTGCTACCCCCGACCAGGCCAACGCCTCCTCGCCCACCGCCACGCCGTAGCGGATCGCCTTGCCGCCCGGCAGCACGTAATAAAGGTAACGCGAGTCCGTATCGACCAGGATCGATCCCGGCCGCTCCCTGTACGGATAGTCGACGATATGCCGGCGATATTGTTCGGAAATGTTGGCCTGGGCGTAAGGGGCCTGGGCCAGAAACTGCCGATCCCTTTGCGTAAAGCTCGCCTCCGAGGATGGCGAGAGCGTCGCTTGCATGCAGCCGCCGAGGGCCAATTCCAGCAGCCCCACCAGCGACCACGCGAGCCTGGAACTCGGCACCCTGCCCTCCAAAGCATGACCTTAGCTGATTTGTTGCTCTAATAGTGCAGAAATCAAGGCACGGAGCGGGCGCGACCTACTTCATGCGCTTGAACCGCACGCTCTTCCCGTCGGCGAGCCGGGTGGCGATGTAGCCGCCGGCAAGACAGGCTTCGCGCTGCGGCATCTTCTCCTGCGGGCTGCGCAGCGTCTCCCACCACGACGCGCGATGCGCGGCGCGCGGCAGCGCGGCGTCAATGATCGCCTCGATCTCCTCGAAGCTCAGCACGAATTCGGGGAGCTTTTGCTTTTTCAGATAATCGCGCAGCGCGTCGTAGTCGTTCACTTGCGGTCCAGATACTTCTTCATCTCGGCGCGCAGGCCGTCGCGCAGATCGGCGCGCGCCATGCCGAAGGCGATGTTGGCACGGAGGAAGCCGGCCTTGGAGCCGCAATCGTGCCGTTCGCCCTTGAACTCGACGCCGTAGAACTTTTGCTTTTTTGCAAGGCCGATCATCGCATCGGTGAGCTGGATCTCGCCGCCGGCGCCGTGCTCCTGGGACTGGAGGATTTTGAAGATCTCCGGCTGCAGGATGTAGCGCCCGGTGATCGACAGATTCGACGGCGCGGTGCCCTTCGGCGGCTTTTCCACCATGCCGTCGACCTCGAACAGATTGGCCTGCGCGTGGCGCTTGCCGACGCCGCAGATGCCATATTGGTGGGTGAGATGGTCGGGTACGGCCTCCACCGCGATCAGGTTGGACTTTTCGCCGAGCTTACGAGCCGCCTCGATCATCTGGGCGAGGCAGCCCGGCGTATGGAGCACGAGCTCATCGGGCAACACCACCGCGAACGGCTCGTCGCCGACGATGTCACGCGCGCACCATACCGCGTGGCCAAGGCCCAGCGGCGCCTGCTGCCGCGTAAAACTCATGGCGCCGGCCTCCGGCTGGTCGCGGGCCAAGATCTCGATCTCCGCCTTCTTGCGGCGTGCGGCCAGCGTGGCGTCGAGTTCAAACATCCGGTCGAAATGATCCTCGATCACCGCCTTGTTGCGGCCGGTGACAAAAATGAAATGCTCGATGCCGGCTTCCTTGGCCTCATCGACCACATATTGGATCAGCGGCTTGTCGACGATGGTCAACATTTCCTTCGGCATCGCCTTGGTGGCGGGCAGGACGCGGGTGCCGAGACCGGCGACCGGAAAGACGGCTTTGCGGATTTTCATGGGTTATCGGATTGCCTTCGACAGAGCTTGCGGGAACAGCATCTTGATCGCATGTTGGTAGCCGGTTTGCATCCGGGAACAAAGGTGGATGTGGAAAGCAGGTTTGCTGCCCTGCTTGCTACCCTATCGCTCCGGATCATGCTCTAACGCAAAAATCCGGCAGTTGTTAAGCTATTGGAGGCCGTGAGCAGGCCCACTGAAACCGGTTTGTTTCAGGACCGTGCGGGTGAAGGATGACGCGACGGACAGGACCAGGGTCGACGGTGCGAACCGGCGCGGCCATGCTTGCGGCGGCGCTGCTTTGGTGCGGTGGGGCGCATGCGCAATCCTCCGGCAGCGGACCGCTCGACTTTCTCGGCAACATTTTCAATGGCTCGTCTTCGAAAGGCGGACAGGCCCCGCCCGCCGCACCGGCGCAAGGCGCACCGGTTGCGAGCGGCGCGCCGCTGCCATGGAGTGGTGAGGACGGCGCCTCCGGCCACCCGCTGATGACAGCAAGCGCGATCCGGGAGGCGGCGGCGAATTTCGACAATTGCGTCGCCTCGATGTGGCCGGACGCCGCGCGCCGCAACATTTCGCAAGCCAGCTTTCAACGCTTCACTGCCGGCCTTACCCCCGACCTGCGCATCATGGATCTGATGGATTCGCAGCCTGAATTCACCAAGTCGATCTGGGATTATCTCGACATCCTGGTGAACGATAACCGCCTCGCCAAGGGCCGCGAGATTCTTGGCCAGTACAAGCCGCAGTTCGACGCTACCGAAAAAGCCTATGGCGTCGACCGCTACGTGATCGCGGCGATCTGGGGCATCGAGTCGAACTATTCGACGCAAATGGGCGATCGCAGCGTGCTACAATCCACCGCCACGCTCGCCTGCATCGGCCGCCGCCAGAAATATTTCAGGGATGAATTTCTCTCGGCGCTGGAGATCCTGCATAGCGGCGACCTGCGCCCTGAACAGATGCGGGGCTCGTGGGCCGGCGCCTTCGGTCCCACCCAGTTCATGCCGACGGCTTTCAAACGCTACGCCGTCGACGCCGACGGCGATGGCCGCCGTGACGTGGTCGACGATCCCGCCGATTTGATCGCCTCCACCGCCAACAACCTGAAGAAGGACGGCTGGCAGACCGGGCAGAGCTGGGGCTACGAAGTCGTGGTGCCGAAGGGGTTCAATTACATGCTGGCGGATCGCGCGAAAGCGATGACGATGGCGCAATGGGAGCATCTCGGCCTCAAGCGCGCCAATGGCCAGCCATTCCCACCTTCCACCGACAAGGCCTATTTGCTCGCGCCCGCCGGCGCCGAAGGGCCGGGCTTTCTGATGCTGCAGAATTTCCGCGTGATCATGAAATATAATCCGGCGGAGGCCTATGCACTGGCGATCGGCCATTTCGCCGACCGACTGCGCGGCGAGCCACCTTTCGTGCAGCCATGGCCGCGGCAGGAACGCGAATTATCGCGCGCCGAGCGGCTGGAATTGCAGCAGCTTCTCGCCCAGCGCGGATTCTATCGCGGCACCCCGGACGGCCAGTTCGGCGGCGCGACCAGGGAGGCGCTGCGAGGCTTCCAGGCCTCGATCGGGGCGCCTGCGGACGGATTTGCATCTTCGGAGGTATTGGAACGGCTCCGCAGGCAGTGATTCCGGGGCGATCCAGCCCGAAATTAACCCTGTTCGAGCCCGAACAGTTCGAAACGCGAAACCCGGTTCCCAGTCCTTTTCGAATCACGTCCTACGAGATTCAACAAGCGCTGGAACAGGCGCAAGCGATGCGCGGTTGATAGCTTCGAAATCTGCCCGCTTGCGGCCCGATTCAGCTATTATGATGATTGCCCGAACGACCGATTGCGACTGAGCCGCATGCCAAAGACAAGATCCTTTTCCCGGGTGTTCACCGAGACCGGCCCGCTGATTGTATTGGCCGTCACGGTCGCGCTGCTGGTTGGGATTGTGGGACCGGCGTCCGCGCAGTTTTTCAATTTCGGCGGACCGCCGCGGCCGCGACCGCAATCGCCACCGCAGCGCGGATTCGGGGGTGGCTGGTTCGGCGGCGATCTGTTCGCACCGTTCCAGCAGCAGGCGCCCAAGCGGATCGAGAATTTCTCCAAGGCGCCACCGCCGGAAAAACGCGACACCATTCCGGAACGCAACGTGCTGGTGCTCGGCGACGCCATGGCGGACTGGCTCGCCTATGGTCTGGAGGACGCCTATCTCGAGCAGCCTGACATGGGCGTGATCCGCAGACACAAGACCGTCTCCGGCCTCATCAGATATCAGCCCAAGGGCGACCCGGTGGACTGGGCCGCCGCGGCCAAGGTCATCCTTTCCACCGAGAAGCCCGATGTCATCGTGGTGATGCTCGGCCTCAATGACCGCGTCGCGATTCGGGAGCCCGCGGCCGAGAAATCCGACGGCAAGCCGGCAGACAAAAAGAGCGACAAGAAGGACGGCCGCGCGAAACCGGAGGGCAAGGCGGGCGAGCCGAAGTCCGCAACGAAAGGCGATGACGCGACTGACGCCGCCGCGGCCAAGCCCGACGACAAGGCGGCCGATACCGAATTGTCCGACGACACCGCCGACAATGGCGAGGCTTCGCCGATCATCACCCCGGAAAAGAGCGCGCGTTCGCCGACCGGGCTTGTTGAATTCCGCGACGACCGCTGGATCGAACTCTACAGCAAGAAAATCGAAGAAATGATCACCGTCATGAAATCCAAGGGCGTGCCGGTGCTGTGGGTCGGGCTTCCTGCGGTGCGTGGCGCCAGGGCGACCTCGGACACGCTGTTCCTGGATTCTCTGTACCGTGAGGCCGCCGCCAAGGCCGGCATCACCTATGTCGACGTCTGGGACGGGTTTGTCGACGAAGCCGGCCGCTTCCTGCAGCAGGGCCCCGACTTCGAAGGCCAGATCCGGCGCCTGCGCTCCTATGACGGCGT
>Ga0137407_10000615_pt1 | contig 23742 bp, 13 predicted proteins | sample CZOMad2_2_16fung_FD_108410 | JGI IMG/M metagenome (GOLD analysis project Ga0137407, IMG submission 108410) | Vadose zone soil fungal communities from Angelo Coast Range Reserve, California, USA - CZOMad2_2_16fungal (Illumina Assembly) | ecosystem: Environmental > Terrestrial > Soil > Vadose... | reverse complement strand
CGTTGCGATAAAGTTGCCAATAATTCTTCCAGAGTTTTCAGTGTCATACTAAATCCTTCCTTGAAGCCCATTTCAATCATCTTCTCCATGCGGGCAAGGGATTCATTATAAATAGTAACACTCACATTTGTCGTTCCGTTTTGTTCGCTGAAATTCAAATCCCATTCAGAACCCGGCAATTCAGGGTTTTCATCTTTGTCTGCAAAAGCATTCAACAATTTGAAATTTGTTTTTGGACTAATGGAAGTATATTTCTGAATTGACCAATGTTCTTGTCCTTCCGGGCTTACCATAGCATAAAATCTTCGTCCGCCAACTTCAAAATTCATAAATTTTGTTTTTGAGGCCCATGGTTTAGGTGCCCACCATTGGTCAAGAATTTCTTGTTTGGTGAAAGCATCCCATACCAGCGAAAGGTCTGCAGCAAATTCCCTGTTTACGAATACCTTTTTTGTTGATTTGTCAACCGTAAAATCAAATAGCAAGTTGTTCATTTTTTCTGTTTTTTAATTGTTGATAATACTTTGTCAAGTTGATTGAACCTGGTTTCCCAAATTTTCCTGAATTGAGCTAACCAATTGTCCAATTCCTGCATTTTTTTTGGATTAAAGTGATAATAAATTTCTCTGCCAGACTGCTTAGGTTTAATCAATTCGCATTCCTGTAGTACTTTAATATGTTTTGATACTGCCTGTCGGCTCATATCAAATTTTCCCGCCATTGCATTTGGTGTTAATGCTTGAATAGCAATTAAAGCTAAAATGGCCCTACGTGTCGGGTCAGCTATGGCCTGGAATATGTCTTGTTTCATTTTTCGATACCTTATTACGCAACCTTCAGGTTGCAAATATATATGCAACTTTTGGGTTGCGCAAATTTCTTTGCAATTATTTTTTGCCAGGGTAAAATGTCGGGAAGTTTTAGTTGTTGTCGGAGGGTCATTACAATGACGCCTAACGTCTGTATTGTCGAATATACGAACAAAACATTTTCGCCAATCCGTCTGCCGTAGGCGCATTTGCGAAAGTTGTCCTCTCCTTATTCCAGATATGAATTTCCCCCAATCCTTTCAAATATTTTCCAGGTTGCAAGGTTTTTCCTCCTATGTATATTCAAACATGGCTCCCAACCCATGGCCACTAGGATATCCAGGTAAAAATGAATCATCTGAAGGGTACCACTGACTGTCTAAAGACTGAAAGCGAAGAGACAAGGTCTGGAAATATCGCTAAAGTAAATAGCTGTAGTTCCCCTATTGACATACTATTTACAAACTCTTCTTTGAGGCCATTTTTCCATTCGTACAACAAATAGGTTTCTGGTGTAATCATGGACTTTAAACCATTTTCTGTGAAATATTTATCAATAACTGTTCTTGAAATTCCTTCCTGCAATGCTCCCTTGACGGGTGAATTCACTAGTCTAAGTTGCTCAAATAATTGATCCAGTAAAACCGATACTATATCCATCATCGAATTTTCAAATTGTTCTAAAATAGAAATCATTGCTTACCACCAATGAATAAGATTTCTTCAGAAAATCAATAGCAACCGTAGTTTCAGCTCCTGCAATCAACTTGTTTGCTTTTTCTGGCTCATTATTTTGCAACTGATGCGACCTATATTTTTCTGACTGATCAACCAATCCTTCAATTGTCCTGCTATTAACCATGCTGCCGACTTCAATTTTTTCTGCTGTTTTTTAACAGCTTTTCTGCCTGTACATCATTCTATAACTCCAAACTGTGCCTAACCGTTAGATTACTCTGTTCATCCAAGACTGAATCTTTTTTGTTACTCTCATCCTGTCCAACAAATCAATTCTTAAGACTCTTAGGATCTCTAACCTTAAATTATCCGTTACAAATACAAAACAAAGGCCTGATATGGTATTCAAAAAGTAGTTATTTTCCATAAGGCTTACTTGAACCTTTTACGAAAAATTATAGAATGCACATAATTAAAAAGCACAGCTGGTTTTGCTGTGCTTTGGATATAAAGTATTTCATATACTCACGTTAGTAGGGTTAATAATTACCCAAATATTTTATATGAAATTCTTCTGACAACAATCTCAATATGCTATCTACATTTGCGGCTTCCTTGTATTCTTTATTTTTACTTGGTAACTCATACATATACAATCTATATTTTTTTTCTGTTGATATTTCAAAGGTTACACTATTCCCTCCGTCGAAAGGAAAATCGTAACCCTTTATTTTTCTGCAATCAGGTAGAGTTAAAATGTTAAAATTGAAAATAGAATCCATAACAGTTTGCCAACCGGACTTAGGAAATATTTCGTGATCATCCTTTGAATAAGAAAGTATAGAGTCCCCTCCCGGATTAATTTGAAAACCAGTTTTACAATAATAAGCACTCCATTTATGGTCTGTTTTTTTTAGACTAAGTATTTGGAAAGTATCAATCCGAGCATACGTGAACCAAACCCTTATCTGAATTGAATCATATCCATTCTCCAATGTGTCTAATTTCAAGGCATCTCTGCTGGCCTGTAGTCCTGTCAGGTCACGAGATATACCATTTTTATAGTCTGGAAGATCACGTTCGAAGTTTACCTTTCGATTTTGATAATTACAGCTAATGATCATCGTTAGTAAGTAACAATAAATAAAAGCTAACTGTATTTTCATCAAAGCATTTTAAAGAAATTTAAGAATTTAGTTTTTCATTTTATTTATTCCATTCCCATTTTTTATTTTTTGGATATGGACCCAGTTCTACACCATTAATCGTTACTTTTGGATCCCATGGCAAAAATTTTGCAATTATTGCATCGTATCGATTGGGATTTGAATAAGGATCATCTGGGTCACGCCCTCTATTGCTCCAAAGGTTTCCGTCTGCTGAATATAAATAGAATGTATAAAATTCGTTACTCTCTTCATTAATAATATCCCTGTCGTAAATACCTCGATTTGTAGCCATAGACTTATATTCTGAAAATTTTAAATCTGTAACCCTACCAGTCCATGGATGATTATGGATAATCCCTTTAATTGATTTTTCATTGGGAATTATCGATTTCCATGTTTCCTTGAGTTGTTTAACAGACAAGGTTTCTGTTCCCGAAGTATTACTTGCTAATCTGGTATGTGGAGTTAGGTAAAATTGACTGCTCTTTTTGTAAATGATAGATGAATATTCATTATGATCTGAAAGTGTAATACTACTTATAGCCAAGGACCAAGCTACTGCAGCTGCATCGTCCGAATCAAATGGATGCGCGTCAAAATTCCCGTCCGAAACTAACCCAATTAAACTTGTCCAAAACCTTGCGTTTTGTGATTGATCTTTTTGATCAGCGTTATTCTCATTTCGATAGTCCCCTTGATCTTGTGGATCAGCATCCGGGCTGGATGTTCTTATCCATTGTTCGTTTGTTAATCCATCTGCACCAACTGGAGACATTCCATCAGGATCTATAAATCTTATCGGGTTGTTATTGCCATAATTGTAAGGACTCCATCTTCTATTACCGGCTGCCAAAGGGTCAATAGCTCCCCATCTTCCGATCTGCGGATCATACATCCGTGCTTCATAATCATATTCTTCCAGCCCGGTTCCATCATTAAATTCTTTACTCTCCAACGATTTGCCATTGTACTTATACTTATTCTCAGCATAGCTAGATTTCAACACCTTGGAACTTATCCCTGCCATAGTCAGCCCAAAAGGATAATAGTGAGTTTCTTCAAGAATGGATCCATGTGTAAGAACCACTTGTAAATTATCAAAATAAACATTGACGGGGCTTTCATTGCTGCAGAATATATAAATATATCCACTTTTGGGAACTGGAATTTGCTGCAATGTTGCGTCCGCGGTATAATGATCCTTTAGTGTATTCGCTACAGCGTTCACAGGACTTGCTCCGCTACCGGCATAGTTCAACTGGTCATCAAAGAAAATGTAATTGATAAACGCGCGAGGTGTTGTGGAAGAACCATTGGTATTCCTGGGAGTGATAAAACTGTTTGTGATCAGGGTTGTATAAGTGCTGTTTGAATTCAGGGTCGAAGCAGAGCCCTTTAAAGCTGCGGGGCTACCGGGTGTCCCGAATAATCCGGTGATGATATCCGTGGCAAGCATTACTAGGTTCGCAGCGCTGCCACCGGTATTCATGGAAGTGTAATAGGATTTTCCGAAAATATCAATCTTGTCTCCTTTCATTACTTTTAAAGTAATTCCTAAACCAGTTTTTGGAGTTGTTTGTGGATTTATCATATACACTTTCTTGCTTGCATCAGTTTGCTTGATGACAGAAGTGTTGCTGCAATTCGGATTGTTATTGATGGGCGGATCGGTCGGGCCAGGCCCTCCGTTTTTGTTTACGTAGGCAGGTAATCCCGAAATAGTATTGCTTAAAATAACCTGGGTGGAATTGTTGTTTATAGTATAATAATTCTGCTCAATATTTACCGGGTCTGTGGATACACCGGTACCCTCCAGGGTACCGGCAGGATAAATATCCTGTTGCTGCTCTGTTGTTAGGACCATACGTACGTTCCCCAAATGATCTTTAATGAAAAAATCGAAGGCAAAACCCGTAAGCAAACTAGGATTAGTACTATTTGAATAAAGTGCCCTTGTCCTTCCTTCTTCATGCCGGATGAATTGTAAGCGGTCAGTATAATCCAGTGGATTGAGAGAAGCATTGGTATAATCTTTACTTTCATACGCAATACCGGGCAGATAAGTAGTGGTGGTGATAATTCCCGTCGTATAGCTGGTACCGTTATAGGTTATGTTGGTGCTGGTTTCGTTGGTTACTTTTTTTAGTTTATTTCCTGATGCGTCGTAGTAGTATTGTATACTTCCTTTGCCATTTATTTGTATAATTGACGGAAGGTTTAAATAGTTATACGTAATTGGAATAGTGATGTTCTTATTATTGTCGATCGTCAAATTACCATTGTTATCGTAAGTATAATCATCGGTGCTGTTGATCCCGTCATGAAAATCCCCCATACCTTGAGTAGTAGTAGCGGTAACGACATCTGACACTTTTGCGAGTTTATTGCTGTTACCACTGAGTTGATATGTATAGTTCAATTGGTCAATCGGAATTGAGCCGCCTAGCTTGAACCCATATTGGTTCATTGTATTAATATTTCCGTTGGCGTCATAACTGAGACCATTAACCGAAAAATTGATATTATCAGACAAATCATATACGCCTGTAGAACTACCAAATTGCTTAAAGTTTGCAGCCATAATTCTGTTGGAGGCATCGTACGTAAAATCATATTTCCGCTTGACTCCGTCTCCGGTACTTCTCCAGAGCATTCCCGTGATATTACCACTATACTGAGCGTTTGTGTAGGCGCTGCCATCCGCCGCTATCTTATTATCGTAGGCAATTTCAAATCCAAAAAAATTACCTGCCGTTGCAGGAGGATTGACCGATGTTGATTTGACGTAGTTCCTATTCATTCCCAAAAGCCAACCGCAAATGTTATAATCATAGGTCAGGTTATCTAAATTTGTTCCGAGACTTTTATTTTGTAATTGCCCGAATTTATTATAGGTATTATTTACCAGGATTTGTTGATTAATAGGAGTCGTTATTCCTGCCGTGACATTATTGCCAGAAACGGTAGAGGTTAGTTGTCTCCCAAGAGCATCATAGGTCATTGTTGTAAATAGCGTATTTACCTGCGAATTTGTGCCAAGTTTGTTTTGAACAATTTTACTTACCAGCAATTTGCCATCAAAGCTGTGTTGATGAGTGATGATGTCCTTTCCAGTTGTAATATTTGTACTTTGATTTTGAATTACCCTGTCATGGTCATCATAGTAGCTTGCTTCGTACAGATAGGTTCCTCCACTGCCGATAATTTCCTTCTTTGTTCCGGTAACCAATCCGAGTGTTGTATAGGTAATGAGTGTGACAGCTACCGGGTATGGATAACCGATTCCCGGTACCGACAAAAACCCGCTTGCAGATTGCGTTGCGTCAAATCCGCTGCTCAATGGCGTTCCAGCCTCCCAGCTATAGTTGTCATAAAAAGTTTGCGTCAACACTTCATAATTTGTTGAAGTATTAGGATAGGATAAACTGTTGTAGGCATTGCTGAGATGTGTACTAAAAGATGTAGTCCCATCGGTGAGCAAGCCAGTACGTATTTTCCTATTAAATCCGTCATATTCAGTGACCAGCCATTGGCCTGTTCCTCCGGATGGTGGGGTGCGCAAATTTCCGTCTTGTGTCATTACCAGTCTATCGCGCGCATCATACACCATATAAATCGCCTGAGTTCCTGGAGTCTGTTTGACTATCATCCGACTTCGTTGGTCATATTCATATCGAAAACACTGATCACTTAAAATATTTCCCCCAAGTGCGGTGATATCCCAATTATTCTGAATGAGAAGTTCTACTCCATGAGGTTGTACAGTACAACGAAGATTATTCTGATCGTCATAAATATAGTATGTACAAAGCCAGCCGGTGTATCCATTTCCCGGTCCATAATCCGGCGAGGCTGTGAGTTGCACTTTTTTTAATATCAAATTTCCTGACTTATCATGATATTCAATTACCTGGTTTCCTTTTTCATCTGATAAAATATTTTTTGTGATGGTAAGTGAAGGATAAATTCCCGAGCTGCTGTAAGAACCAAATGTACCGATAGTACCACTGTTCGTTACGTTCCATATTCTTACCGCATCAGCCTGGGAATTCATTTCCATGATGCTTTGAACACTTCGATTGCTACCTGTCCAATTATTTCCGGGTTTGCTGACGCTATTAATTCTATTGACTAATGAGGCTTCAAAATTCGTTTGAGAGTAAAAATAATTCTCACTTTGAGTCAGAAATTGATTGCTGTTAAAAGCATATTGTTCAGGAAGTGCATTGATTTTAAAACTACCGTCTGTTCCGGTCGATACATAAGGCAGATATGCGAATGGTTGATTCCCGACGGCATCATATTGTGTGCAAGCGACTAAGTCGGTAGGCGCATTTCCTGTAGCCAGTGAACCCTGTCTAAATACTTTTTGCAAAGGCCTTCCCAACCCGTCAAAATATGCCGTTGATTGTTTTACATCTCCAAGGGCGGTCAAGGCCGCCGCTGCACTTGGAATAACGATGTTATTATTACTGGTTATTTCCCTTGTCACAATATAGTTTTGACTAACTACAGCTGTTCCGACTGCGATCGTTGTGATATTGCTGTATGCAATAACTCCATTGTAGGTCACTTGTCTTCTATAGTAAATTGTTGAAGTAGGATTAGGCGGGGAATAATTCTGACCCGTAGTGATACCTGTCGGCGTCGTGTTGAAATTTATTCCATCTGTTGAGCTCTTCCACTGGTAGCTGGCTCCGGTAATATTATTATTACCATAAGTTGCGGGACTGCCTGTAATCATTCCCGGACTAGTATTGGTTGGTATCGTAATGTTTATCGGGCTGATCAGACCTCCGTTAAACGGTACATTTACGAGTGCGCTAGAAGTATAGCCAATTGTTCCGGATACAGTTTCGGTTACCTGTCTCCGGTAGTACGTAGATACAGTCGGGATTACTGTTGTAAAACTAAGGTTCTGTCCTCCGCCGCCGGTGGTTACATTTGCAAAATTTATATTATCGGTAGATTGCTGCCACTGGTAAGTGTAGGATGGGCTGCATGTTCCACCCGATGCGAATGATGCAATTATAGTTGAAGGGATTACTCCCACATTTATATTTTGAAGCGGGTTACTGATTGTGCCCGGTTGAAGAGGAACTGCAGTAGTTACTTGTACAGTAACCGAAGAAGTGGGATTAGTCGTGTTGAGTGTTAAAGTTCCATTTGACACACCGGTATTCCAGGTAACACTAACTTGTACAAGAGGCGTACCGCTGCTGCATGTGTTGGTGGTTCCCGTGAATACTCCGCCGTTCAGGCACCAATTCATAGTGGTTGAGGTTGTCCAGGGCCCAGAAATAGTGTAATTATATAACTGTCCTGTTACTGCGCATGTTGGGCCAGTCACTGACATGGGAGGAATAACAGTTACTGTGGCTGTCTTAGTATATCCTATTGAGCCCGATGAGGTTTCGGTTACCTTTCTCCGGTAGTAAGTAGTTGCAGTCAGTCCCGTTGTAAAACTAAGGTTCTGACCCGCTCCGCCGCTGCTTACACTTCCAAAATTCACATTGTCGAAGGACTGTTGCCATTCGTACGTGTATGATGGTGAACAGGACGCCCCAGAAGCAGCGGTGGCATTCAATGTGGCAGGAATTGAACCGGAGTTAATGGTCTGAGATGTATTACTGATTGCTCCGGCTTGCAATGCAGTAGATGGAATCACGTGAATGGTAGTAGTTCCAGTTGGAGTCGTGGTATTCAGGCTAAGGGTTCCATTGGTTAAAGTGGTACTCCAGGTCACAGTGACTTGCGGTAGTGGAGTACCGCTTTTACAGTTTCCGGTAGCACCGGTAATCACTCCACCAGACACACACCAGGACATATTGGTTAACTGTGACCAGCCTCCCGAAATGGTGTAAGTATATGACTGTCCAGGAATAACACAGGTTGGACCAGATATTGAAATTTGGGAAAAAGCGATGGGCAAAAATGCAAAGAAAGTGATTGTTGACATCAACAATTCCCTGGAATGCCACTGAAGATTTTTTTTCAGAACAGACATTTAGAATAATTTATGGTTGTCATTCTTAAAATATATAGCCAAATCCGCCTTGTGATTTTCGGAATATTGAATTGAGTTCGCGGTAGGCATTTGAGCCCCCACGTTTACCGTCGCAATATCAGAATAGCCAACGCTCCCTGATCCCACTTCGGTTACTCTTCGACGGTAGTAAATGGTTATGATCTGACCGGACACTAATTTCAGGTTTTGATCCATGGCACCGATGACATCGGACCAGGCCAGCATGTCCTGAGATTGTTGCCACTGGTACTTGTATTGCGGAGAGCAGGAACCTCCCGAACTGGCAGAACAATTGATAACGGAGGGTATACCATTATAGATTAGCGACTGTTTTTTGCCCACGGTTTCGACATTTCCTCCAATAAGCGGAGTAGTGACAGCAACCTGGATACTGGCTGCACCAGCAGAGGATTTTATTTGTACAGATCCGCTGGTCCCACTATTCCACTCAACAAGTACATATGAAAAGGGAGAAACTGTAGTAGTACAATTTATTGCTGAATCAGCGAGAACTCCCCCGGAAACGCAAGCCTGCATCGACGCGTCCGCAGACCAGCTGGCGCTATTGGAGATTAGGTACTGATATTTTGTTCCAGGGACCACACATGTGGGACCTTTGATGATTATCTGGCTCCAAATATTATCGGATAAAAATATCGAAGAGAACAGAAGTGTTATAATCAATTTCCTTTTCATATTATTTTCTATGATTTAGTCATTATTTCGATTACTAATGATTTTGAAAATTGTATTGAAATGTTTTGATGATGTTGTTGTTATTGTCCCGAATAAGGCTTAACCTTTGAAAAGTATCATATTCATAATATGTTATTTTGCCGTTCGGATCGGTTTCACTTGTCATTCCGGAAAGTGGAGCATAAGTATATGTTGTCACAAAAACACCAGGAAGCCTGGTTCTGATTCCGTTCAATAAGGATCTCACGTTTACATCTGGTGACGAAGCCGCGGCATCCAATTGCGCCTGAGTAATTCCGGCTGCTGTCATTGCGGCCTGAACTGCACTGTAAGTACTTCCGGAAATTTTAGCTACAATAAATTGAGAGTTGTATCCCCAGAGATATACTTCGTGAACATCGTTGGTCCTGGATTGCTCTTGAACATTACCAAGCGCATCATACTGATAATATTGCTGACGTGTTTCTAACGGAAAGCTGGCAATCTGCATCTGAATATTCTGTGGTACGAAAACTCCTGTAAAGGGCGTATAATAATTGGTGTGTGTATAATTTAATTGGGTGCCATTTTTTTTAATTGTGGTTTCTATTATAGGACACAGGAGATGGGCTGCAGTCATTGCAATAGAAGTAGCATCTGTTTCATCCGGTGGATATTTATAGGTTGTAACAAGAGATTCATTCTTGCTCGTCGTTTCAGTTTTGCTTGTGACTAATTTGTTAGTGTTATAAGAAAAACTAGTAACGGTGCTGATAAAATTGGAAGAGCCATTGTTTGAATAAGTCGTGTTTGTATTAGTAACTGGTAGAAAAGGTGCATAATTAAACTGGTAGGCAATTCTCGAAAAATATCCTCTCGAATTGCAAATCGTAGTCGCAAAGGAATATATGGCATTTGCAGTGAGAGGAGATCCTATATTTCCATAAGCAATAATATTCTCGTTCACAATATTCCCGGTATTATTAAAATCAGATTTATGAATCAGCTTCCCTCTCTGGTACCACTGGGAATTGCAGGGAAAATAAGGCCCCAAAAATTTATTATAAGAATTCACTGCAGGAAGGTCACCGTAACCATTATCATGATTTGTAAACTGATACAAACTATAACTTCCGTCTGATCGACGTTCCACCACGCTGCTATACCCGATATAGCTACCTGCTGTATTGAAACTTACCGGCACCACCGGGCTGCTGCACATAAGTTGATAATAAAAAGCAAGACCCTGGTTATCGTTTCCCGAACAGTTGAATGTATAAATGGGTTTACTATCCACAATGCCGCTGCTGGGAAGGCCTGAGGGATTTGATCCAAAAACATAACCATTCACGTAGAAATAATTTTTCTTGAGAACATTGCCAAAGTTGTCAGTATTTGTAATTTGATTGATTCTTACTCCGCCGGTAAGTCCCGACTCCGTTGTCAGAATGGTGCCATTTCCATTATTCCGGTAAATAATAGATCGATAACTATTGGGCTCATAAAGAAAACTACTACTTCCACCAGTCGGATAGGTGATAGAAGTGAGTATTTCTGCTTGTGTTTGAACTCCCGTCGGGTCTGGCGCTCTGACAATTGAATAATCACTTACTGTAACACCACCGACCAATGGGAGAAGGTTGTTCAGCGTGCCATTGTTAGAGTAATTGTTGAAGCCCCAACTATCTCCGTAAATACTAATGTATGCGGGCAATGCTGTTGCATTATAGCTAAATGAGTAGGTTTCCACACCCAAGTTGTTGATGTCTTTAAAGTTCAGAGAATTCAATTGTAGTCTTTTGGTCGGATCATTGTTATAATTGAAATTAATTGTTCTCACCACGTTATTGTTCACCGTATTTTTTATTTTGATCGCGTCTAATTTCATCCAGATAAACCGGTTCCATAAACTCGGATCAGGAGTATTGCTGGTGTAGTAGGGTATGATAGACGAAGAAGTAATATTTAAATAAACCGACGGAAAACCAGAAGGGGGCGGTGACGTAGATATTCCCGCGTCGTTGTAAACCTGTGCATATGCTCCGGAAACATTTCCATTACGAATGTAGGTGAGTTCACTGCTTTTCGATTTTGATGTAAAATCAATATTCATATACTGTGATGGCATAGAAATGGAAGTCAGATATACTGGAAAAAGAACTCTCCCGTTTAATCCGGAAAAATTGGAAGTACTCCAGGTACAGGGAGGGCTTAAGAAACCGCCTCCTGCCGATGCCTGGATATGTGACTGGCTGAATTCATAACCAATATAGCTGGTCAAAGGTCCCCTTTCATAGGAAAGATTAATAGTTTCCGAATTGTCGGCGGAAACAATCTGGGTCAGATACCATGAGGTCGCTGTAATGGAGGCGCCAAGCATCCCTGTCTGTGGGATCATTATATCGCTAAATTCAATCGCAGAATTATTTGCATCTACACTTCCAAAAATATATTTATTACCATTTTCATCGGTGAGAGTGAATCTTCCAAATGTTTTGGATACATCCTGATTATCTATTCCTAAACCGGTCACATTTTGTATAAAGGGGTTTACAAAATCTGCCGGGTTAAAAGAAATCTTAATTGCTTTGTCACATTGAACCTGCCAGTTGCCGGTTTGATCCATAAAAAATTTTCCTGAATATCCCAGGAAATTGAAATCAAATTCATCGGGTTCTACATCCACATCGGTAGACTGAGGGAAGGGATCGTCATGAAGCACAGGAGTAAAAACAACAGCGTTTTGTGCTATGGTGGCATTTGAACTCCAGTTTGCATTGTTTAAATTAGTGCAATTAAAATAGTAGCCCCAACTACCCGAAAAACTTTTTTTGTACTCGTCGATAAACCCGTTAATTTTTCTTGTGATAACTCCGCCGGCAAAAAGTGACCACCCCTCGCCAATCCAGCCTGGATGCATATCAGGTCTCAAACCAGATGCATGATAAGAAAGTGTAACTGGGAGCTCCAACCTTCTGCCTTTAACGCTATATATTGGTATTGAAATGTCAGGCACTCCGGTAAAATAAGAAACCGGGATTTCTGCATATTGTCCTAAACTTGCAGCGTTGGGACTCGGTACTGCGACTGTGAAATCAGTTGACTGGGCATTTATGAAAATATTGCTCCAGAAACATAGCAAAACAAAAATCAAAAAATCCTTCCATTTCATAAAACTGATTTAGGTATTTAACGTATTTCGTTTATCCGTGCACGTTATATTCATTTTCTAAAAGTCGTTCTCAAAAAGTCCGGAGTTCTAAAGTGCCCAACCAATCCTGAATTTGATAGGCTGAGTCCGAGGCACCTGTTGATAGCTTAGAAAATCCCACAGGATTTGTACTTTGGTCTTCTTCAGTGCGCCACTTTTCAAGGCAACAATTTTGCTAAGGCCTATCAATCCACTTTTCTCCCAAATGTCCAAAACGCGAATCTGTTGGAATGATCCGAAAGGATGCTGGTAGTTATATTCGAAGCCACCCGATACAAAAAGATTTCCCTTCATTTGTACGTCAACAAAAGATCGAAGACCTGCACCCTGATTGCTAACCTGAACGTGACTGATATCTTTTCCCCATCCTACTTTATAACTCGCTCCTACCCCGACTACATTAGAGTTATTTAGTTTGTACCCAACTGATAAACCAATATCACTGGTAGTCGGGAAAAAGTAATTGGCATGCTGCGTTTGTAAATTCAGTCCATATTCAAGCCTTTTTATAAAAGTCTTCGTTTTCTGTTCATTGGGCTTAAAATTTGGCATGTCGATATCGGCTCCCCCTTCGCCATATTTCATCAGTCTGTCTTTTAAATTATCCAATTGTGATTTGGCGGCGTTGAGGTCAAAACCGGATGCTCCTTGTGCATTGGTAATCAATGAAAGCCTGCCCTGCAGAATCTGTTGGATTTGGTCCCTGGTTTGAAGCCCGGCAATAGCCTGTGGTGTTCCGTAATTGGACGGCATGGGAAAAAGGCTTGCCAGCATTGAATTCTTACTCATAAAGTCCCGGAAAATGCTTAGTTTATCAAGAAGTACAAGTGCTTCCATCAGCATTTTATCGGGTTCATTGAGCATATTTTTGTATTCCCTGATTTGCTGGCTGTAATAAAATAACTGTTTATTGTAATCATTGTAGAGTTTCAAAATGGAAGGTGGAGCCTGTTCATATCTCTGGAGATATTGCCGGATCTGCTCTTTGCGTTCCGCCATAAATTGCCTGACCTGTTCCGCACCCTGCATTTTAACCTGTAAAACCTGTAGCTTTTTCAGGGAGTTTTGAATGTCTGCCGGAAAGATTTTTGAAGAAGATATGATAGAAGGGTATTTATTCAAAAAAGACAACGCTCCGTTCAAGGAGTCTACATATGGCATATACTGACCGATCATTCCGCCTGTCACATTCGAGTCTGATTTCAATTTCAGCAGGAAGTGTCCAAGTTGTTGAGATGAATCGCCTGCAAATAAATTTCTGGTTGCACTAGAATCCTGCTTGTATAATTTTCTTTTGAGCTTGTCTTCTTTTCTACTTAGGTGCCGGAGATATTTCTCAGATTGCCTGATTAGTTGATCCTTTAAATGCGATGTTTTATTATTTATTCCGGCAAGAAACCGATTTGGGAATTGAGCTATTCCGTCGAGAGCAGAATCTGCCTTTTGCGCAAAAAGTGCTGACGTAAAACATAGTATCATACCGGTTAAGCATATGCGCAGAGTCATATAGCAGCAGTTTAGGGATCAGCAATTATAGGGGTGGAATAAAAACAGTCAAAGGAAAGGGTATAATTTTCTCACGCGAAGGGATGATAAAGGAATAATTTTTTTCAAGACCAATCAATAGGTGTTTACATTTAGTATTCCTTGATCACGACATTACAATCTTAAAAAATATTTTATTCAACCCAAGTGCTATTTTACATTCGTGCTGTTTTGGAGTATAAACGTGTCAATTTTGACCATAACTGTGAAATCAATCTGTTGCGTTTTTCGCGAGTGCAAATCAAAATTAATTGGCATGATGGAATATCTGACAAAACCCAAAATCGACATCATTTCATTTTTTTAAGTACTTCCATACAAAACCTCCCGCGGTTTTTCTATAATTCTTTAATACACCAACAATATTCGATTCTGATATGGAAGTATTTCTTGCTGCCGCCTTGATGCATCATTCCCTTTATTAAATATTTCCCAATTCTATTTCAGAAACAGTCTATTTTTTTCTAATTTAAAGCCTATAAAGTTCTTTCTAAAACGCTATAAAATTCACTGTTTTCGGAGGTTAGTGATTCGGTTAGCTCATGAGTACAAACTCATTAAACTCAATACAGGCAAGACATTCAGCGGCAAGTTCAAAGTCCCTCCGGTCCGCCAAATAAGGATCACGTAACGGTGATCCTTATTTCATTTTATCTCTCTCGATCCTTCGGGGAATTGTGCTTTGTTTCTGCAACCTGGATCCAGGTTTATTCCGACAATGAAAAAATGAAAATCTATTTGTACAATCTTTCGGTAAGTTGATTCAAAATGAGATGTGGACATTTTGCGTGCTATGTGTATCTCCGGCTTTCACATCGAAATGATAGGTTTTGGTTTTGGAGTGATTGCTTACACTAGTGGCAACGATCGAATATTTCCCTGGCTTCAGATAAATAGTTCCGACGTCACTTGGAGATAAATCCCAATCGATTGCTTCATCCAAACTTGCATTCACAATTTTGAGATTACACGACTCATCCGTCGTAAACTTTACCTTCATTTGCGCCCCAGGTTTCTCTTTCCTTATTGCTGTTTGATTGGCCTGCCCGGACTTTGCTGCAGCGCTGATGTCAATGAAATTCTCGTTTTGCGGAGTTGCCTGTGGCTTGTCTCGATTTACTTTGACTGAATCCTTTAGCGTGGCACCTGGCGCCGCGCGCTGCGGCTTCGTGATCGCACTGGCAACACTATCATGACCTCCAACATCCACAGGCTGGGTCGTTTGATTTATATATCTAAGTGCAGGATCTACTGGCCGGGATCTCCTGAAATAAAAAAATAACGTGACTGCCGCAACGATTGTCACCGATAGTATCAACATTGGCGACATTCTTCCACTTCTCTGCTTCCTGACTTTCGGGGCTCCGTTGCTTCTTTGTTTCCTGACTTTCGTGACTCCGTTACTGACCCTGTTGATTCCGTTACTGACCCTCTTTTTCTGTACGCCAACACTCACTCTTATCAAATACATAGAATAATTGTCCATGGTTTTTTCATCGGACAATTCCCTAAAAGAATTGGCTGGATCGATATTTTCCTGGTCGTTCGGGCTAAGTAAAAATTTAATATCATCATCTGTTACCTTTTCTAACAATCCTTTGCTGCAGAGTAAAAAATAGTCACCATCCCGCACGTCTTCAATCCACCTGGCTTGTGCATTGATCGGTGAACTATCCGCTTTGATTGTGTGTAAAACAGCTTTGGGGCTTAACTGCAAACGGCTGTCGTCGCCGGACATCTCATCTTCGTGTATCAGTTCATTGACCTGCAAAGTATCTTCAGACTTAAAAAGAATTTCTCCATCCCTCAAATGATAAATCCGGCTGTCTCCAAACCAGGACATGAGCACTTTTTGATCATATAGAATAAGCATCGAAAAAGTGGTGTTCAGATCGGTATCCATCTTGTATTCCCGCGCATAAGTAATCAACCGTTCTCTCGCTTCGATCAAAAGTTTATCGATCAGTTCTTCAGAAATTTTATACTCAGGATATTTCAAAACTTTCGCTGCCATAAACTGGCAGATCAATTTGCTTGCGATTTCACCATTATCAAAGGTTCCGGCTCCGTCACAAACAATAAAAACCTTGTCATTCACGGTTGCTTCCCCGGGAATGGGCCATATATAATCTTCCTGATTCCTTTTACGGCCAACTTCAAATAAGTAATATATTTTTTCAGCTCTCATCAATAAATAACTAAAGATACGACGTACAAGCTAAGCCACAAACGGCTGCTGTTACGGGTTTGTAAGGGATGGATCGATATAATCAACGCAATGTAAACCAAACAACTTCTAAGGGACCGGGATAGCAAATTTACAACCATTTCATGTCAAAAATATTTCTTCTTTAAATCCTTAAACCGCTTATCGTCCTGCAGTGATCTAAGCAGCATATCGTGATCCACAAAATTTCGTTCCAGAGCTTTTGTGCGAAAAGATCTTTCAAACCATTTCAGTGACTCCTCCGTGTTTCCGCGTAGGTAAATACAACTTGCCATGCTATATAAAATATAACCATTTGCAGAATCACTTTGATAGGATATGAATAAGTACTTATATGCCGAGTCAAATTTACCAGTATTCAAATATATATTGCCCATTTCATAGTTAAATGAAGAGGGGATTTCACCGGGGTGAGAAGCAATATACTTACTATAACTTTCCAAAGCTCCCGGATAATTCTTAATCCTGTAGTTGCACAAACCAAGTTGATATATTGCGTCTGGAAAATTTCCAGAAGTATCCATCGATATTGCGTTGCGGAACGAGGATATGGCTTCATCGTAATGGCGGGTGTCCTGCAGCACGCGGGCAAGCCAATAATGCCATTGTGCGTGATTTTTTTCCAGCGATATTGCTTCCCTAAACTCTTTTAGAGCATCATTTACATTGTTTTTTTTGTATTGGACTAGTCCCCGGTTAAAATGAGCCTCCGCAAAATACTCATTCTTTTTCTCGGCATCCGAAAAATTTTCGAACGCTTTCCCGAGGTTGTTGAGATTATAATAGGCTTTGCCAATCGTATTATAGATCTCCGAGATCATATTTGAGACCTCCGAAATCGCATTAGGCGGATTTGCCTTCCTGAGCGAATTCATCTCGAGGCATGCTTCCAGACTCGCCACGCAATTTTTATAATCCTTCAACACGAAGTATGCATCGCCAATTCCCTTTTGTGCCAAATAAAATTGCGGGTTGTATTGAATGGTCCTTCCAAAATCAGCGATGGCATCAGCAGCCTTTCCTAACTGAAGATTCGCCAATCCCCTTTTGTAATATGCTTCATGATAACTGGTCAATAGTCCGATTGCGAGCGAATAGGACCTGATCGCTTCTTCAAAATTGTTTTTGGAGAAATAACACTCACCCCTGGCATAATAATAATAGTTCTTATATGGATTTACATGAATGGCAGCATCAATAAACGTAATTGCCGAATCGGTGTTGCCATTACTGTATATGTTCAATCCGCGTTCAAATAATATGTCCGCGGAGCTATCGATTTTTTTGATGCTTGTTGAATCAAGACCTTTTCGACGTGCAGCCATAAAATCATTTGCAGCGCTTTGAATATTGTTCATTTTGATCCTGCCCATACCGCGATTGTAATATGCAGGAGCACTATTGCTATCCAAACTGATGGCGCGTGTGAAATAGCCCTCGGCGCCGGGATAATCCTGTTTCCTTACGTACAATAGTCCTTTGTCAATATTTAGTTTTGATTTAAAGATCGGGTCGATGGTCTCCTGCGACAATGCAGCCTCAATATCTTTGATGGCCTGATCGATATTTCCATTGAACACATGCAGGTCACTCATCGCTTCATACATTGAGATATCGGTTGGATCCTTGGCCAGGTAAATTTTGTATTCGGTGAGCGCTTCAACGGTTCTGTTCATGCGTCGAAAAAGATCCGCCCTGCACCGGATTGTTTCCAGATTTTCATTGTCGTATTCGTAAGATTTGCCATAGTCCTGCAGCGCATCATTGTAATTCCTGATTTGCTCATTATAAGATTTTGTCAATTGACCCATTTTGTCAAAACATTTCGCCCTTCCCAAATAATAGTCTGAATTGGAAAAAGCAGAATTTGTCTTTGATTTTTTAAGATAGTCCGAATATCCTTTAATGGCGGACTTATAATTTCCTGCCCTGTGTTTTTCTTCGAGCTCGGCAAGTATCCTGAAGGAATTATTCAATTCTTTGATGCGGCCTTCATAAATATTTCTTTTTTTTGGATCCAGATCAATGACCTTGGAGTATAGACTGATTGCCGCCTGGTAATTCCTTTTCTTTTCCTCGAACCGGGCCTGATCAAGGTATTGATTGAACTTGTTCGATGAGTCTATTTTGTTTTCCATTTGGCCCATGGGTAATTTGGCAAGCATGATTCGCGGAGCTTCGTCAGACGGTCTTAGCATAAAAGCTTCCATATAAGCATCCCTCGCCAAAACGTAATTATGATTTGCGAAGGCCCTGTTGCCTTCCGCCATTTTATCGTTGAATGCTTTTGTTGCCGGTTCATTTTCTCTTGTTTCACCTGCAAGCGGCTTTTCCTCGGGCTTACTTGTTCCATCGATCCGATCGACTGGATCCGTTTGCTTTTTTGGTTCAGCTATTACGATATTGTCTGCAAGATTATTTACCGTATCCGCCGGGTTTAAAAAACCAATTCTTGAGATATATAAAAGCCATTTATTATTGTTGCTTCTGCTGACAAAAATCTCCGCCACGCGTTTTGCAGGTTTGTATGACGTAGCCGGATCGGACAAGCATTTATTCTTAAACCAGGAAGTGAAATAAACATTTACATAAATATTTTTCTTGCCTTTTTTCACGTTCGAAGATCTGATATCGGTGAAGTATACAGAATTGGTATCGCTCTTGGCATAAAAGGTATTGAAAGCATTTAAATACCGGACTACAGAAACGTCCGGCGAACCCGAAGAATTTGTGTAACTCGGATCGCTGATATCATCTGCAATGGCGATCTCGCTATTGAGAAAAATTTTTTTGTCGTCGCCTTCAAGACTCTGGACAATCAGGTCTTTGATATCAGTATTTTCAGCACCGGTGTAAGAAATAGTATTTAGCAATGTGTTTAAATACCTTCCTATGGTAATTTCTGATCTTGCCTTAATAACCTTTGCATCGTTCATAGAAATAGTATCCTGCGCAAAACAGATATGAACGAAGCATTCGAATCCAACAACGAAAAGAATTATTTTATACATGCAAATAATTGTTTGTCGTTAAAGCCAGTGTTTTTTGAAAGTTAATTGCCATCTAATAATTTGTTTCTATAATTTTCCATTCCGGATGCAGAAACTTTTTGCATATGATTGATCAGCCATCCTGAATTTAGCGCCTCCCGGGTAAAATCCTCCACAGTAAATATCCATTTATCCGCCAGCAAAAAATGATATTTTATTTTGATTACGTGCAGAAATTCAATTTCACGATTCAAAACGGCGTTGTAAAATGCCGACATATTTGACCTTTTGAAATTAGCGTTTTCGAAGTAATTGGATAAATTCTCCTTGTCTTCAAAAGCTCTCTTCAAGGAAACAAAATTTGTTGCGTGGCTGACCGGGCTGAGGCATTTTGTTTTGATTTTGCTTTGCGTCATTTCTGATACAGCAATGTTTGATTTTAGCCTGCTGCGCCCGACGGCGACAATCATCCACTTTGATCCTTTATTTTCTGTCACTTCAATTTTCAAAACGATTGGGATTATAATCGAAGAAGACCGATACCTGAATTTGCAGCTAAGTTCAGCATACCAATCGTTTCCATAAAAATCGAGGTAAATTGGATTGTCCTTATTTGTTACATCCGAAACAAACCTCTTCATCATAACACTATCCCCGGGCATATTTTCATAGTTGAACAAACTTCTGATCAATCGTCTCCTGCTAATACGAAATTTGACATTACGCGCTTTGTAAACAGTTCTGATGAATGAACCCGGCTCATCATTAAACCGCTCAAAAAATTCATCTATTTCTTTAACCTCGTAAAAAAAATGTTTCTCTTTAGCACGATCATTATTATCTGAATATACCTGACTGAAGAGAGTATGTTGGCAAACAAAAAAAGAAATAAAAATCCAAAATTTTAAAACATAATGTTTTGCCATATAAAAATGCGATTATTGTTTTGGGGTTTTTGTCCCCAATACCTCAACATCAGACAACATCACATCCCACTGCTGGATCGCATTACCGCGCAGGTTTCTTTCGTAAACAATCAGCTGAACCTCGGTCGTTTTTTTTGTTTCGTCTTCATAAACCAAACGTCCATCACTGAATGCACGAAAAGTTTGTTCAAAACTGATAACTCCATAATACTTGCCGTCGGATCCTTTGCGAATATTGCTGATATAGTCCACGTGGGAGAACGTGATGACAACACGCTCGTAACGAAGGGTTCTTAATTTTTCCAGAAAATCCCGCACTTTCATGTGTTTCTTTTCGTCGCTGCGAACAGACGAAACTTCTATGATCGCCCCGTCAATAAATAAACTGGTTGCCTGATCCACTGCGTTATCCTGCGCTTCATTTCCCGCCTTTTTATCGCAAAGAATGACCAGGCAGTTTTGAAATTCCTTTATCTTGCTAAGCGCCTTCTTCTTAAATTCTTCCTTTGAAACTTTGCCCGTCATCTCTTCGGCTACGGGTCTCACCGTGTCCTTATTAATTGTATAGCCGGCAACTGCATCGATTGCATGAGGCGGTATAACGGTGCTGATCATATGCTTAACCGCTACGTTGTGCGGATAAGCATATATTTTGGCGGGAGCATTTAGAAGCAGCGAAATCAATGCAAGAATGATAAGGCCCGCTGATCCCGCAGATCGTATTAAATGTGTCTGTTTGGGGTTTTTTCCTGTAAAAAAATATTGCATATAACTTTTATTTTTTGAGATGAATTTTTTTCGTGTCCCGATCGATCGAACCAATTGTTGACATTTTTTCTTTTTGATAACATTATCTACAAATCATCAGCCGCAATGAAATCAGTTTTCAATAGTTCTGTTTTTACTCAGAGGTATTCTTCTTTTTTCTCCACAGAAATCCAAGTACCATTTCATGAGTGCCGTGGCTCACTGTATTCAGCCGTGTTGTGGTATAATCATATGAGTAGCCAAGATTGAAGGTACTGCTGATATTGACTCCTACCATCGCAGCGAATCCCTGTTTATAGTGATAGGAGAATCCCACCCAAAGCAGATCCTGGTACAGGACCTTGGCATTCACATCGAAATCAATGGGCAGCGGTTGCACATACCTGACCATAATGGAAGGCAGCAGGCTGATGTCATCATTAAATAATATTTTATACCCCACAGTCAAAAACGAATGCGGAATTAACTTTCCTTTAAGCAGCGTAACACTGTCGGCTGCGGTTGTTCCATTGCTAGAATTGATTGGGACGGGGATAATTTGTTGCGCAGACAATCCTATAAAAAAGCTGGTATTCGATAACCACAGACCGGCATTAAGGTCCGGCTCCAATTTATTCAGGTACCCGCTTCGCAAAACAGCCGGGTCAACAGGATTGGTCTCTCCGAAATTTACCGCATTAACGTCAACGTTTACCTCTTGTACACCCGCAGACAGACCAAAACTTAAAGTTGTTTTTGGGCCTACAGGAACATGATATGCATAAGAGGCGTAGGCAGCTATCCGGCTAAGGGGACCTGTTTTATCATTGATAATGGAAAAGCCCACGCCGTGATGAGCCGGGGGTGCGGTGTATTCCATCGAGAATTGTTTTGCACCTAAACTTTTAGCATCGAGATCCGGTACCGTTGTAGGCGTTTGCCTGTCATAATCGCCTTTTCCAAGAGGAACGTGCACGGTAAGGTACAGCGTTTTAGGTGCACCATCCAAACCTACCCACTGATTGCGGTAACTGGCTTTACAGTCCCAATAATTTTCTATCCCTGCAAGTGCAGGATTGAGGATGAAATTGTTCAAAATATATTGCGTATAATATGGTTGCTGCTGTGCACACGCACAACCTGCAATTAACACACACAGGTTGTTGATAACAAATTTTCTTCCAAAAATCATAATTCTAGTATCATGAGGTTACTTAAAAATGGTGACTGAACCTGCAATTTTCTTTTCATTATTTTTTAGATCGATAACATAGTAATAAGTTGCCAGAGGAAGTGACCTGCCATTATAAGTCCCATCCCAGGCTCTGCTATTATTTTCTGAATGAAAAACAAGCTGACCATATCGATTGAATACATCTACCGTTGCGCCCGGATAAGCTGAAAGATTGGAGATGATCCATGTATCGTTGATGCCATCACCATTCGGTGAAAAAGCATTTGGCACGGAGATTTTCGCAGCCGTCAACACAGTGATCTTAATCTTCCCGTTGGTTTCACATTGGTTGTCATCTGTCACATCCAATCTGTAAAATGTAGTAACGGATGGATTTGCAACCGGATCTTTAATTGTTGGATCACTCAGTCCAACCGATGGACTCCATAGGTAGGTGATGATATTACCTGTTGCCGAAACATTCAGATGCGTACTGCCATTTGCGGGAATCGTTATATCCGGACCCATCGTCAGCACCGGAATCGGGTTAATGACTATGGTGATTTGCAAAGACGTTCCGCACTGATCGGCTGCCGGAGTAAAGGTATATGAAGCAGGACCAACTGCTGAGGTGTTGATCGAAGATGGAGTCCAGGTTCCGTTTACTCCCTCGTTGGATTTTGTCGGCAGATCCGGTGCGGTGGCGAACTGGCAAATGGCCGCAGGTACAGTTGGGAAAGTCGGAACAAGACTACTGACAGTTGTTATTTTGATAAACACCCTTGATGCGCAAGTATTCGATGTTGGGATAAATGAATAAACAATTGATCCAAGGACGGATGTATTGATGCTGGAAGGAACCCAGTTTCCGTCAACTCCTTCGTTGGAAGTTGTGAGCAGCACCGGCGCAGTAGCATTTTGGCAAATTGAATTCGGAATCACTGGAAAAGTCGGTACGAGGCTATTCACAATTGTTATGTTCACTGAAACCGGGCTTGAGCAAGAACCCGCTGATGGAGTAAATGTATAAGCAGATGTTCCAAGATTAGTTGTATTGATGCCGGACGGACTCCATGTTCCACTAACACCTTCATTGGACGTTCCGGGCAGTGACGGCGCAGTAGAATTCTGGCAAACAGAATTGGGTACGTTTGGAAAAGTTGGTACAAGGCCACTGGTGATTGTTATGCTCACTGAAAGCGGTGCAGCACAAGAACCCCCTGATGGAGTAAATGTATAAATAGTAGTTCCGGGAGTGGATGTGCTGATTATGTCCGGACTCCATGTTCCGTTAATTCCTTCGTTTGAAGTCGCCGGCAATAGCGGTGCTGTTGCATCCTGGCAAATTAAATTTGGTATTGCAGGGAAACTTGGTACGATGCCACTGGCGATTGATACGGTCAATGAAACCGGTGCTGCGCAGGAACCCCCTGATGGAGTAAATGTATAGACGGAATTTCCAGCAGTGCTTGTATTAATGGTGGCCGGACTCCATGTTCCCGCAACGCCTTCGTTTGATGTTGCCGGAAGCGCAGGCGCTGGTGCATTCTGACAAATTGAAGT
>Ga0137407_10000614_pt1 | contig 23752 bp, 22 predicted proteins | sample CZOMad2_2_16fung_FD_108410 | JGI IMG/M metagenome (GOLD analysis project Ga0137407, IMG submission 108410) | Vadose zone soil fungal communities from Angelo Coast Range Reserve, California, USA - CZOMad2_2_16fungal (Illumina Assembly) | ecosystem: Environmental > Terrestrial > Soil > Vadose... | reverse complement strand
TTTGACAAATTTTTGTCGCCACTCCAAAGCGAAAAAAAATTGTCAAAAGAACATAGCAATCTCTTTGACTTTTTTAATCTTGTTTTGTTACCGAATTACTAAACCTTTACAGAAATGACGAGCCTCTTGTCTGAAATATGAATAACAGGTCGACCACCTCGGCTTATAAGCTGAAAATAAATTAGAGACACCATTAGCCGAGGTGGTCGACCTGTTTAACATTAAAACGAATACCGTAAACCAAACTGAACTGAATAATAATTCGCTGTTTTGACTTTTGTTCCCGCATTGGTATTCACGCTGTATATATAACTCTTGCTGGCCTGATCAAATCCGGTCACATTATACAGATTGGTGTTGATGATCTGGCTATAGCCTCCCCATTTATAATTTAAGAGGTTTAACACATTAAATATATCTGCACGGAAAGTAACCTTATGCGTTTTATAAATCCTGAGATCATAGGCAACGCTCATATTCCATTGCGCGCGCCAGGGCATGATGGCTCCATTATAAGGAGCGAATTTTCCATAATTGGACTGGATGAATTTTTTAAATTCGGGACTTGTTTTTTGCAATAATGTTTGCATTCCTGTACTGATATTCGCAGGCGTGGCGGGATTATTCGGATCATAAATATAAGCAAGATTCGTTCCGTCATTTCCTTCGCCAATGATATCCTTATTCACATAAGCGGAGTAGCGTGCACTCTGAAATGCCTGGAAAGAAGAACTGATGCTGAATCCATAGAAAGTAGGACTTAATAATAATGCCACGATCTTGTTGCGCTGATCACCATCGCTATACCAGTTCTTACCATAAGAGCTGTATGTCCAATAGGAAGATGCCACACTAAAGTTTGCATTGCGCGGATCGCCATTGTCGTACGGTGGCGTACCTGTTGCTTTCCCTCTTGCATATGAAACGCTAAAATAACCATCCCTTCCGATTTGTGCGGAGGTCTCTATTACAGCACCAACATATTGTGATGCCCATTTCGCGTTGGTGAATAGACGAACCTGGTTAAAGTTGGAAGATATTCTTGAATTTGCCAATACGGGCAGATAACTTGTAGAACTCGCATCGGATAAAGTATTTGCAGGCACATACACTTCACGGCCCTCGTTCGTTACAAAATCAGGCGTGCGTTTTAAATTCAGATCGTATAAATAAAAATTATCCCAGGTATTATCAAAATATACATTTACGCCCATCCGGAACCAATTATTAAAGTAATGATAATAGCTCAGGTTTGTTTTGAAGGTCAGCGGATTTTTTAAATTTTTATCCAACACCAAAACAGTGGCAGGTTGCTTAGTGGTAAGTGAATTGTAATAATCTACTCCCGGCACTTTGCTGAAATCTTTTTGATATGTCTGCCAATCAGGAGTGGGCACATTTTGACGAATATCGATCTGTCTGAAATCAACACCGTTATCTATATGCGCAAAGGTGATGGGTTGCGTTGTAAATTCGGAAGCAAAAAGTCCCGCTCCGAATTTAACCATATCCCTTCCGTTACTATGCACGTCCCAGATCAGGTTTACACGCGGCTGTATATTTTTTGCATCGAAAGGAACCACATCACTTCTTATGCCAAGGTCCTGTTCAAGCAATGGGTTATATGTTGGTTTATTACCGATAATCGTAGCATCCCATCTTAAGCCTACAGTTAAATTGAGGTTGGGTTTAAGATTGGTTTCCATTTGTGCAAATAAACCCAGCTCGATCAGCGGAACACTGATAGCAGGATTATTTCCGTTTAAAGGGATTTTTCTATTAAAGCGATAGGGATTGTTATTGGCCATATCATTAATGCTTGCATAATAAAACTGCCCCTGCTGATCATGTGACAACCGGTCGGTAATATGATTGATATTATTATCAGTACCGAAGACAAAATTCAGGTTCCCTATTTTATAACGTAAATTATCTACAATCTGAATAACGTCGGATGCATCTCTTTCAGGCACCCAGTTCTGATCTCCAAAAGCAACGGTTGTATTGCCGGTACTTCCATCACTAAAGGTAGAAGTTACATTTACGAAACCTTCAGGTACATGATTGTTCAGGAAATGCAGGAATTTCCTGTATGTGCTGAAATTCACTTTCAAATCATTGATCAGCCTTGGCGAAAATTCAGTTCTTAAACCAAGCATAACAGCATTGTCTATTTCAACACCGGTATATTGCGTGGTAAGCAGACCAGCAGATTTCAATTTGTTGGGGTCAACAAAATGAAGATAATTATACTTTAACGTGAGCAGATTTTTCTTATTGATGTTCCAGTCGAATTTTGCAAAAGCATTTTTGGTTTCCTGCACAATATTGATGGTCCCATATTGCTGACTGGCAGGAAATCCGAATTGTTGTTCCATAATGGAAACGATCTGATTTAAATTGGCCTGGGTAATGCCCAGGTTCTTTTCAGCCTGAGCTTGTGTGGCTCCGGAATAATTAAAATCATATGCCCTGAAAGGAATCGTGTTCCGGTATTGATCATAAGAAATTAAAAAATGGATTTTGTCTTTTATAATGGGACCGCTCAGGTATGCACCTGCCTGTCCAATTTCATATTTATTTGTCAGGTGATTTCCATTTACATCTTTTTTTGCGGCCAAAGAATTGGCTCCATAATAGCCCCATGCCGCACCGGATAATGTGTTGGTGCCGGATTTGGTAATGGCTTTTACCACACCACCAGAACCACGTCCATTGGTAACATCGTATGAATTGGTGGAGACTTCGAATTCTCTTATCGTTTCAGATGAAATAGAAAAAGCGGCATCCGTCAATCCACCAAATGTTGCCCTTCTGTTGCTGACTCCATCCAGCATGTATCCCGTGCCACCGGCTTTTGCTCCTGCAAGAGAAGCTCCGTTGGCAAGTGGCGATAATGCCATTAAGTCTGTATAATTGCGTGATGCCAGTGGTATTTTTTGAATCGCTCTTCCACTGACCGCTGTACCTGTTCCCAATCTGTCAACACTATTATTAAAACTGTTGGAATGAACAGTAACTTCTGTTAATGTAGTAGCGTTCTTACCAAGTACAATTTTATGCAGAACCAATCTGTCTCCAAGATTCAATGCATTATCTTTCAAAACTGTTGTCTGAAATCCGATTGCAGAGACTTCAATATTATAAACGCCAACTGGCAGGTCCCTCAAAGTAAAATATCCTTTGGCGCTCGTAATGGTAGATGTGGTGAACCCTGTTGCCGTATTTTTTATAGCAATGGTTGCACCATCCAAAGGTTTGTCTGTTTCTTCATAAATAAATCCGCTGATGCCTGATCCGCTTGACTGACCAAAAATCTTCGCACAATAAAAAAATAAAAAACAGCCTGGTAAAATAATCCGTTTGAGTAAGGATGAAAAGAAATTCATAAGCAATATTTTGTTTTGGGAACAAAAATATTAGCTCAGGAATATTCCTTCGTATCTAAAAAGGAACTTAATAAAATGATAAAAAAAATAAAACAAAATGATTATATACGAAAAACACTAATATATTTTTTGAAAGAGGACTAAATAATCTGGTGGGGAAATTCTACCTCATTTTACCACACTCATTCAATATCATATTCTTTTTTTAAAAAATCAATCATGTGTATTACAAAAGGAAGGCGGGATCGCAAATTGTTAAGATAATTATTTGTAGCGCCTATCTCATAGCTCACTTTATTAAATAATAATTTGATTTTTTTTGGGTCATTGGAAATAAGCGGGAGAAATTTATTGGTAAACTGTCCTATATATTCCTTTTCCTTTTCTTTGTCACTGATCTTTTCCTGAAGGCTTTCTGCAAAAAATCCGAGTGTAACGGCAAGGAATATCATTAAGAATTCTAAAAAATATTCCTTGAACTTTCTTCCTGCCTCATGTTTTATTGGGTGATGATGTACTTCCATGTGTGCTGTTGATGGCTGATTGGGTTCCTCCGGCATAGTTATTTTATAAATCCGACACAAACGGCATTGACTAAATACAGACAATTATAAGTTGCATTAATGCGATAAGGTCAATTCAAGATACTTAATTGAAATAATAATAACAAACAAAGAATCGCTGAATAAGATTATTCGCTTCCATAATGCAGGAAGAATGGTAAATTAGCTACACAAAATATTTTATTTATGCCCAAACCAATTGCTCTTCTTTTATACTTCATACTGATCTGCTTTTCTTCCTTTGCGCAATCAGCCGATGAAAAACAAATTGCTGACCGCGTGGAAAAATTCCGGAAAGCGATGCTTGCACCGGATAAAGCCGCGCTCGAAGAATTGACGGCCAATGACCTCAGCTATTGCCACTCATCCGGTTTTTTAGAAGATAAAGCCACTTTCGTGGATGATCTGGTAAAACCCAAATGGGTATTTACATCTGTCGCCTTTACTGATCAAACCATTAAAATATCAGGTGATGTTGCAATCGTCCGGCACCATATGACAGGCGAAACCAACAATAACAATGTGCCGGCAAAAGTTGATATTATCGTTTTACAAGTCTGGCAAAAACAAAAAGGTCAATGGAAATTACTGGCAAGACAGGCTGCAAAAATTCCCGAAGTAAAGTAAAGTTAATGTGCGGATGTGCGAATGTGCAGATGTGCGAATTCTTTTATGCAAAATTGCCTTAAAGAATTCGCACATCTGCACATTCGCACATTCGCACATTAGCTTTTCAACTTATTGCGTACATTCAAATAAAACTTCCCGTATGAATAATCATCTTCCCCGCAGAAAATTTTTATCGTCACTCATTGCCATGCCTGTATTAGCAGGTATACCATTCAATATGCAGTCAGCACCTCCAAAAAAAAATTCAGCAACCGCCAACGGATTAAAAACAAGCCTGAATGCTTTTTCTTTTAATGATCCGCTATTGAAAGGAAGTATGACTATCAATGATATGCTTGATTTTTGTGCAGCAACAGGTTTTGAAGGAGTCGATATAACGGGATATTATTTTAAAGGTTATCCGCTGGTGCCACCCGATGAATATCTTTTTGAAATAAAAAGAAAAGTATTCGCACTGGGACTTGAAATCAGCGGGACCGGCGTACGGAATGATTTTACGATTGCAGATAAAGCAAAACGCGAACTGGAAGTAACACTCATAAAAAACTGGATTGAAGTGGCAGCAAAAATCGGAGCACCGGTGATCAGGGTATTTGCAGGCAATCAAAAAAATGAAGGAATTCCCAAAGAGCAGGTCACTGAATGGATGTTGAAGGATATTCAAACCTGTGTGGATTATGGAAAACAACATGGCGTCATCATCGGTTTACAAAACCATAATGATTTTATACAAACCGCTGACCAGGTGATTAAAATGATTGATACGATCAATTCTCCGTGGTTGGGTTTGATACTCGATACCGGCAGCTATCGCGTGCTCGATCCTTATGAAGAAATTACCAAATCGGCAAAACATGTTGTGAACTGGCAGATCAAAGAAAAAATTTTTATTAATGGCTCGGAAAAAGAAACAGATATGGATAAATTATTGGAGATTATCAAATCATCCGGCTATAAAGGTTACCTGCCCATAGAAACGCTGGGCGATGGTGATCCAAAAATAAAAGTAACGGGCATGTTTGCGAAGTTGCAAAAAGCGATGAGTTGAACATTGATGGACAATCTTTTTAATTTTCTTTTGCCGGTTAGTTTTTGTACAACCGTTCCGGTATTTGGGAAAGTGTTGAATGATGAATCTCTTCACCCAATCCATAAAATTTTTGGAAACTCATTATCAGCGGACGCCATTTTTCAGGATCTATCCTGTCAGGATAATCTGTTATTAATATAGATTCTTCCAAATGCACACGAATAATCTTTAATTCCATTGTTACAATTCTGCCACGAAAAAGGGAATCCTCTTCTCCAATCGGATGAACTGCAATAAGCTCCGATTCAAGTTGAACCGGGCATTCTAAAACCCCGGGGGCTTCAACGATATCGGAAAACTCAGGCGTGAGATCAGCGATTTCAAATTTGTCCGGCTCGAAGCGGTAACCCTTTCGTCGTTTTCCCTCAGGCACAGGATCAGATCCCGTTGTCAGCGCGAGCCTGTCAACAGCCTCTGCTTCATTCACCGACGGCAGATTTAAAACACATTGCTTTGTCCGAATAATATTTTGAGTTGTTTTTGAAGAAATTCCCAGCCCGATGATACAACGCCATCCCAACCAGAAAGCAGAAGAAATCGGCGCGAGATTATATGTCCCGTTTTCATTCAATGTACTGATCAATACAACCGGTGTTCCGAAATAAAGAATAGCAGGTTCGCTTACAATATGCATGACTTATAAATTTTTTTAAGTAAAGGATATAAGGCAAAATTTCACTTTATATCTTTTATATTAAACCTGATTCTTGCTGTTTTTAAAATTTTTATTTGAAGATAATTTCTGCAACCAGTTAATTTATTATGTTTGATGATCCGGTTTCTACGGAATTAAACAGGAAACATTGAGCCTCATATCGGGGAAAATTATTTCTTGACTTTTATCAATAGAATAATCAATTACCCGGCTGAACTTTGTATTATAATTTAAAAATTTTAAATCGATGTATGCAATCAATCACGCAGCTACGGCATTAATACTTAAAAAAAAGGAACCGACAGCTCCAATCTGGCCATTGCTGATCTCAACACAAGTGCTGGAACTATTATGGGTTCTTTTTAATTATATCGGCATTGAACATTTTTCAATCGAGGATGGCAAAATACACCTGGCTCATCTTCCCTATTCACATTCTGTATTTTCAGGTGTTGCCATTGCAATCCTTTCGTATGCGGTTATCCGTTGGGGATTTAGAAACAGGAAACTGGCGCTTGTTTTCGCCATAGGTGTATTTTCGCATGTAGTGCTGGATGTAATTTTTCATGAAAAGGATATTTTATTATCTCCTTTTTCTGATCGTCCTGCATGGGGACTGGGAATCATCAATTTTCCCATTTTAGATTTCATTCTTGAATTCGCTTACGGAATATTTTGCTGGTGGTATTTTAAAGGAAGCAAGGCCTTACTAATAGCCATTGTTATAATGAACCTGGTTGATTTGCCAGTGATGCTGGCTTCAGGAAAATCATTGGATACCTTTATCAGCTATCCATTCCTGTTACCAACATTTATATTGTTTCAAATTCTTTATACATGGTTCTTTATCGCGAAATTCAGCAGGAAATGAGAACAAAATATATCGTACCGGCAAATGATCCGAGGTTTTATTGAGAAGCTCTTCCGATACCAAACTGGTCACCTGCTTTAAACAGCTTCTTTTCTGAAAACTGGATTTCAACCATTTTTTCACTTTGCACCCTTGCCCCGGTTTCATCTGTCAATCTTGCAATGATATCTTTTGTATTGGCATCGATAATATCTCCGGTAGAAGGCATTGCAAATTTTCCATCGATGCTGAATGTGATCCACCCCGGCTGATCACTGAGCTTAATGCTTTTATTTTGATTGATTTCATTTTTACCGATATCAAAAATATGGATGGATTCATTGAACGCATCGGCCAGCCATATCTCCTTTTCATTGGGGGTGAGGGCAATTCCATGGCTAGGGCATCCATGTCTTTTCACAGGACCGGTATGAAATCCTTTTACTTCAATATGAGCTGTTTTTTTTCCGGAATGAAGATCACCGATTTCAAATCCAAGCAGGCTATCTGTATTAACAAAACATCTGTCCTGTTTTGCATCAATGGTGAAGGGCCTGATATGATTATAAAAAGGCCCAATCGTCGAAGCAATACTTTGATCGGAGGTATTCACCACCGTTAGTAAGTTGGATCGCAGCCCTTCGAGATAAACTTTTTTTCCATCCGATCCATAAACAGTATTGTGTGATCCGGAATGCGTGACGATACGATTCAGCACATTCCCGGTTTTTGCGTCCACCACTTTCCAATCATCGCCTTCAAGCGAAGGAAGATAAATGGTTTTTCCATCAGGGGAAATAGACATCCGGTCGCATCCTGCTTCATAAGTTTTTTCCCAAAGCAGTTTTTCAGTGAGCAGGTCAATGCACTGCATGGATTGAAGCGTACTGATATAAACACAATTTGTATATAAACTTACAGCGATCCCCTTGACATTGGAAGGCTGGCCTTTTTTATCCAGGCCGGCAGTTGCAATTCTTTTTATGAATTTAAATCCATTGTCCATATCAAAAACCAGCAGGCCATGCCCACCATATTGCAGGTAATTGCGAACACCCGGCGTGGCTACATAGAGATAATGATGGATTGAAGATTGGGCAAATAATACGGAACCGGAACCGCAGTGTACAATCATTATTATGATCAATACCTGTTTCAGCTTTTTTAAAAAATACTCACTCATACGACTTTAGTTAATGTATAAAAAGAAAAGACAGTATAAATTAATGAAAATTTCCTTGTAATGGTTTTTCAAAAATTTTGCATTCCGTAAACTAATCCCATTCGGTCATCCAGGTCTCTTCCGGGCTTTGGGCCTATATAATGTGGTCATTCCAATAGCCTCTATCTTCATTTATCGTCTACTCAACGAATAAAATGATCCATTCATCGAAATCATTCTTACATGTGCTGACTGTATTCGATATTTGTATCAACAAACAAACGAATCCAAATCCTTTAAAAAAATAAAATCCAAATCCAGTAGAACCGAACCATTGTCCCTTTTTTTCCCAATTCCTTTGAAACCGTAATGACCGTACTCAGATAGTTTACTTTACGTCCAATGAAGATATTTCTGAGTCTAAGAAAAGCCACCTTTATCAGTGGCTTTTTTTATTGGCGATATCTTTCAAAAAAATTAATATGGTACTGCGTCTATTGATTATTGCAGGCACACTCCTCGCAGGTATTATGATGGGATTATTCATAGGTCAGCGTATGAAAGCGAAGACAAAAAATCACTGAAGGCATCTTTGCCGGCGAAATCATTCCTTTGTGAAAGTATAAGGATCGTATTCTACAAATTCATTTTCTTTTGTATCAATAGAAATAACTTTATTATTATTGATTTTAAACTGCACTGAAAAAATTCCGTACTCAATATTATCGTATTGCAGGAGCCAGTCGTCGTGATCCATATAATCGAGCGTTGCAGTCAGATTATCATGCCCGTTAAATTTCAGGAAAAGCCTGTTATTTTTTAAGCTGATATCCATCGAGCCATATAATGGATTCGTATAATGGCCGGTATAAGATTCAATCGGCAGTGGTGGCGGAATTTGTTTTACCCTTTTCTTCCAGCCATCTATTTCATCCAATCCGGTTTTTAATTTCTTTTCAAATCCCGGGAGCATTTCCCGGCTTCGGTTATGATAGGGAACACCCAGGTAAGCATCCAGGACCTGGTAACGAAGTGCGCCATAAAAATTCTGGTTATCGTTATTGGTAAGTATGGCGATGCCCAATTTTTTTTCAGGAACAAAACATAAATAACTTACCATCCCTGCGGCACCGCCGCCATGCCAGTACACCTGGTAACCATTATAGTCGGCTACATCCAATCCAAGCGCATATCCCAGTATGTGAGTTGGGAAAATATTCGACTTCTGGCTATTGATTACGATATTGATCTGCCTGGTTTTCCGAATCACATCAAACGGCATGATTCTTTTTCCGTTAAACCTCCCGCTGTCTAATTGAAAGCGCAGCCAATGAGAAAGATCGGCAACATTACTGATGATGGACGCTGCCGGTCCCAGATTATCCCACTGATCATAAGGAACTTCTTTCAGCGTTCCGGTAAAACTTGTTGTATACGCCTTAGTCAGGTTGCGCATATCCGGGAGATCTTTTATGCTGGTAAAAGTATTTTTCATTTCGAGTGGCAACAGGATACTGTCTCTTACATACACCCCCCACTCCTTCCCTGTTATCTTTGGAATAACCTGCCCGGCCGACAGATAACAACTATTACAATAACCATAGTCCTGCCTGAATAAACCAACTGGTTTCAATAGTTTCATCTTTTGCATAATCTCTTCACGGTTGAGTCGGCTGTTCCAGAAAGTAAAATCGCCCTGGAATGTTTTCGTTCCGATCCGATGACTTAGCAAGTCTCTTATTGTAACTAATGCCGTAGTAGTTGGTTCATATAGGGAATAATCAGGAAAGTATTTTGTGAATTTATCATTCAGGGAAATCTGTTTATCATATTCCAATTGAGCAAGACAGGTGGCAGTAAACAATTTTGTATTACTGGCGATCATGAATAATGTGTTTTCAGTGACCGGCTCTTTTGAAACAATATTTTTTACTCCATATCCTTTAGCCAAAACAACTTTCCCATCCTGCACAATTACCAGCACAAGTCCCGGAACCTGCCAGTCCTTCATTCCATCGGCAATATACCTGTCGAGACTATCGCTGATAAAACCTGGTGTTTGAGAAAATAGCAAACCATGGAATAAAAAGGAAAATAATACCAGTATAACTTTCATGTTCAATAATATTTTTAGAATTTACATGTCGCCACAAGAAGGCTAAAATAATATTTTTTTAAATGGCGGGTTTCTAATTTTGATCAGTGATGAAGAAAATCATTATCGGATGCGGCGGTATTAGGAAATAGATGACGGTTGACAGTTGACAGATGACAGACTCAGAGGCAAGTTACATTTTGAAGTCTGTCAACTGTCATCAGTCATCTGCCAACCAGATGACAGTGTAAATTACCAGGAATTTATTTAAATTACTATAATGGCAATTGTTCAAAACAAGATTGAACTGATAAAAGCTGATATTACCAGGGTAGTTGCGGATGCGATTGTAAACGCTGCGAATTCTTCACTGCTTGGAGGAGGTGGGGTTGATGGAGCCATTCACCGTGCGGGTGGCAAAGCAATTTTGGAGGACTGCAAAAAAATTATCGCAAAGCAGGGTGGCTGCGAAACGGGAAAAGCGGTGATAACAACAGCTGGAAATTTACCGGCAAGGTTTGTAATACATACTGTAGGGCCTGTATGGACCGGGGGACAAAAAAGGGAACCCCAATTGCTCGCCGACTGTTACAGGAACTCTTTGCAACTGGCTGTTGATAATAATTGCGGCATAGTCGCTTTCCCCAATATCAGCACGGGCGTATATGGATTCCCGAAAGATAAAGCAGCATTTATCGCTGCTGATACAGTGCTTGATTTTATTTCCCGGATTGAAATGATGGAGAAAGTAATTTTTGTTTGTTTTGATGAAGAGAATCATTATTGGATGCAGGAGGCATTAGGAAATAGATGATGGTTGAATGCCTTTTTTGCAATTGATATTGTGAGCATATGCTTTGAGCTCGTCCCTAAGAACATTCAATAATCAATATTCAACTCTCAATATTCTGGTATAAGATTCTAACTCACTAAATTAATCAGTTGGCTATTTTACTTGAATATTGAGTGTTGAATATTGATTATTTTTAGAATGTCCATCCCAGAAAAAAGTATTCATCTGCCAACTGCTTCGGCATATTGGAGCAAATCAAATGCTTTATTCTACTCTTTACGGTATTTTTTTCGAGGATGCTTCTTCGTGTGGTGGATGGAAGTTATGTAGATCTTCCTGATACGGTTGTCTATCCTGTAGATAATGAGATATGGAAAAAAATCAACTTTAGCCTCTCTCAAATTTTTCTTGCCTTTGCTTCCGTGTGCATGGGGGTTAGAACTTATATCTTCAATTTTCTGTCTTACGGCTTTCACAAACCTTTCGCCTAATCCCTTTTGCCTGTCCTCATACCATGCGTAAGCTTCATCATAATCGTATTGCACAAGCGGATGCACATCATAACTATACTTCATTGCTTCTTGTGTTTGCGGACTTTGTATGCTTGCCTGGCTCCTTCTTCCAGTTGATTAAGGTCAAGGCCCTTTCCTTTACCATTTTTCATTTCCGTAAATCGCTTGTCCATTTCAGCAATATATTCTTTGTCGTCCCATCTTGCTTCTACCTTTACAAAAGTTTTTACCATACCCAGTACAGCCTTTTGCTGTTCTTCGTTTAACTGACCCCAATAATGAGTCATCTCTTTAAGTAAAAATTTTTCTTCGTTCATCCTGATGATTATTTATAACAAATTTACAATATATTATTTTGCATTTTTTATTAATTACACATCAACGCTGGAACGTATCACGAATTATATAAAAAATCCGGATGACTGATATTAGATTCTTGAGTAGTTCGACTTCTCTCGTGATCAATAATCAAAACATTATTAAACCTGAGTTGTAAAAATATTAATCAATATTAAACACTCAATATTCAAGTAAAATAGCAAACTTATTAATTCAGTGAGTTAGATTTGATACTTAAATATTGAGTGTCGCATATTCTACCTAATCCTATGTTGAATAATCAAAATTGAACATGCAACATAAGATTGGGCAAAATAATCACGAAGGCGTAACCGACTTAACCGAAAGACTTACCATCAAACCGAACTTCAAAGTCAATTGATCAATCCACAATCGATCCGCAGGAAAGATTGATGACCGTACCAGTAATGGCACTGGCGTGATCTGAAGCAATAAAAGTGGCGGTGTTGGCAACTTCCATTAATGTTGGTAGTCTTTTCAGCAGTGTGCGACTTTCCATCAGCGATTGAAATTCAATATGCGATTCCATTCCCGCAGCTTTTGCGTGCAAACCGAATACTTCTGTTATTGTATCCGATTCAGGAATTGCGTCAGGGCGCAGACAAACAACACGAATACCAAACTGACCAAGCTCAACTGCCAATGTGCGGGTGAAAGCTTCAATGGCTGCCCATGCAGGCGCCATGCCACCAACCAGCGGCGCTGCCGCACTGGACGGTGTTGCCGTGAGTGTGATGATAACTCCTGCGTTATGTTCGATCATGTGACGTGCAGCAACTTTTGCCGTCAGGAAATGAGACGTGCTGTATGACATGATCGGAAGCGTAAAACTCTCAGGAGATAATTCTACTAACGGTATTCCCTGAACGCCATCTTGGTGGATACCGGTGGCGTTGAAAGAAATATCGATCCTTGCTTCCTTTTCGAGCACTGACCTGAAATGTTTGTTTACGGAATGTTCGTTCGTTGCATCAACGAGCGCAATATCCGCAACTCCCCCAGCTGCAATGATTTCCGCTACAACTTTTTCCAATGAATTGATGGAATGTCCGGCAAGAAATACTTTGGCCCCTTCGCGGGCAAATTCGCGTGCAACGGCACTTCCGATAGCGCCGCCGGCTCCGTAAATGATTGCTTTTTTGTTTTGTAACAACATGATCGTTTGATTTTGGTGTGAAAATGTTTTGATGCTTTTAATGAAGCACCATGCTCATCGCATAAGAACCGATTTCTGTAACATGATTTACCTCGGGTAGCTCAGCGCACCTGTCTTTGATGCCGAGCTGGAAATTTTTAAATGCAGCCAGTTTGGGTAATGGATTCTTTCCATCCGATCCGTAGAAGACCATATGGATGAATGTCACTCCATCTTCTAATTTATAGGTGGCATATCTGAAATTTTCCGGCGCTTCCAGGGATAATTGCCTGTACACTTCCTTTACCAGTTGCTCGTTTTCTTCAACGCGGTCTGGTTTCAATTTGTAGCGAACAATTACTTTTTCCATTTTTCTAAAATTGAATTGTTATTTAATATTGATTTGTTTCATGATTTGGCTTAATTTTGATACCACTTGCAAAACACAACTGGTTGTAAATATATATAACTAATTGCAAAATGCAACTGGTTTAAGAAAAATTATTTATTATGGCAAATCACAGGTCTTTTTGTCCCGTAAACCTGGCGCTGGAAGTTTTTGGCGATAAGTGGAGCCTGATCATTATCCGGGATATCATGTTTCAGGATAAGCGATCCTTCCGTGAATTGCTTCAGTCCGAGGAAAAAATAGCAACCAATATTTTAACGGACCGGCTTGCGATGCTGGAGCAGGAAGGGATCATCAGTAAGGCTCCTGATCCGGAGCATAAGCAAAAACATATTTACAGTCTGACTGCAAAAGGGATTGACCTTTTACCCATCATGGTTGAAATTGGAGGCTGGAGCCTGAAACATAAACCGGTTGATTTAAAAAAACATAAGCATGCCCAGTACCTGGTCAGAGGTGGGAAGGAATTACAAAAGGAGATCAGGAAAGATTTAATGAAAAAACATTTGAAATAGTGTTGGCAAGTCTCTCGCTTAACCGCGAAGACGCGAGGTACGCGAGGTTTCGCAAGGAAATTCTTCGCGCAACTTCGCGTACCTCGCGTCTTCGCGGTTAAGCGAGAGACTTGCCGATAATCTAATTCTATTCCGTTCGCAACGACTTCACCGGGTTTGCTACCGCAGTTTTTATTGCCTGGAAACTTACTGTGATCAATGTAATCAGTACTGCAGCGAAACCAGCCAATATAAACACCCATCCGCTGATGCTGATTCTGTAAGCAAAATCATGCAACCATTGATGCATGAAATAATACGCAACAGGTGATGCAATGATCAAGGCAAGCAATACGAGCTTTATGAAATCTATTGATAGCATGGACACGATGCCCGCAACACTTGCACCCAGTACTTTGCGTATACCAATTTCTTTCGTGCGTTGCTGTGCAGTGAAAGTCACCAAACCGAATAAGCCCATACATGAAATGAAAATCGCAATGGCCATGGCAGCATTCATGATCTGTTCCGTTTGCAGTTCCTTATCATAAAATCTGGCAATCGTATCATCAAAAAATTTATATTCGAATTTTTCATTGGGATATATGTCTTTCCAAAGTTTTTCAATCTTCGCTATTGTTTGTTTGAAATTGTTGATTTGTTTTCCTTGTGTGGCGAGCTTTACGCTGATGGTTCTTGAAACCTTTTTTGACATGCCCATAAATGTCGCCTCAATGGGCACATGCAAGGATTGAGAGTGAAAATCTGCAAGCACGCCAACGATGGGAAGTTGTTTGTGACTTGCTCCATCAGTGAAGCCGGCATCAATCAATTTACCGATGGCATCCGCAGGTTTTTTAAATCCCAATTTTTTTGCGCAGGTTTCGTTGATAAGATATTCTTTCATGGTGTCACATTTCATTAAATTACGACCAGCTACCAATTTCAACTGGTACAATGAAAGATAATTTTCATCACCTTCCTGGAATTGTGATCCGATCTTTTCTTCACTCAGCTCCTTACATCGCAAAATAGTGCTCCAATGGTTTTTTTTAGCCGGTGTTCCCAGACCAACACTTACCATTTGTACTCCTGTCACCTTATTGATTTGTTGCGCCAAAATTTCCTTCTTCTCCACCGGATAATTCCGGCTGGTGGGAATATTAATAATAGCGTCTTTTGTAAATCCCATATCCGTATTCAATACATACCGGATCTGGTTGCCCATGGTAAGCGTTGCAATGATAAAGACCAATGAAATAGCAAACTGGAAAACGATCAATCCTTTTCGCAAATAATTTTTCCCCCGCCGTGTTTGAAAATTTGCTCCTTTCAAAACACGGGCAGGCATATACGCAGATAAAATTTTTGCGGGGTAAAATCCGGCAAACAAAGCAGTAGTGATGGTAACAAGCAAAATAAAACTGATGGTAGGCAGATCGGCAGATAAGGCAACTCCATCTGGCAGGAATTTGTGAAAAGCGGAGATCAGCGGAGAAATGATCATCATAGAGAGCAGTACGGCAATCAATGTGAGTATGAATGTTTCGCTCAAAAATTGCAGGATAAGATTTCTCCTGCTACTTCCCAATACCTTACGAACACCGATCTCTTTCGCTCTCTGCAATGACTGCGCCGTGGACAAATTGATGAAGTTGATCATTGCGATCAATAAAATAAATACTGCAATTGCCATTAAGCCATATAAGGTCGGCAAATGAACCGGTCTTCCATAACCAGCTTTATAATCATTATTGAAATGGATATCGGATAATGGCTGGAGGGAAATGCTTACTTTAACATCAGGCCCGATATCCATATCTTTTTTAACCAAGCTCAAAGTCTGTTTTTCAAACTGAGCGGGAATTGAACCTTTTGCCATCCGCATAAACGTTTGAGAATCGCCATTCCACATTTGCCAGTTCTCAAAATTGAATTGTTGCCTGAGAAAGCTATATTGTATGGTTGCCGAAGAAATAAAATCTTTAAAAGTAAATTCAGAGTTCCTGGGATAATCTTTTACGATGCCTGATACAAACAAGCGAAGGGAATCATTATAAATGATTTCTTTACCAATGACCTGGTCCAATGGCAATGATCCAAAATATTTCTGCGCCTTGTTTTCAGTAAGCACAACCTGGAAAGGTTTTTTTAGCGATGACTGGTTCCCGGCAAGCCATTGATATTTGAAAATATCAAAGTATTCTGGGTCGGTAATAATGATCTCAGACGTTTCTTCTCTTTCGTTGGAAATATCAAATTTTCTGAACTCATTATTTCCTGTTGGTACGGCGACCTTTGCATAATAACTATGGAACTGGGCGACACTTTCAATACCGGTAAATTCCTTCCGGATCGTTGCTGCCATGGGTTCAGGGACCATGGCCTTATAATTTGTATTACCGGGATTGCTTAGAATATTCCCGGAACTGTTTAGAAATGTTGTAACGGCCCGGTATATGCGTTCCTTGCCCGGATGAAAATTATCATAGCTTAATTCAAAACTTGTATCCAGATAAATGATGAGACAGGCACTGATGCCAAGTGTAAGCCCTAAGATATTAATAATCGTTGCAGTTTTATTTTTCAGCAGGCTACGCCATGCGATTTTAAAATAATTCCTTAGCATACCGGGAGTATTTAATTTGAGAATTAATGAGAATTAATTTGAAGTGCCAGGAATATGCAGCCAAGAAAATGCCGGATCGCTATCTGCTTATGAGTCAAACATTTTATTTTATTGCTTGCTTTTAAATTGTCCGATTTTGATACACGAAATGTCCGGTTTCGTGGTAGGCTAAGTATCGGCTAGTCTCTTGCTTAACCGCGAAGACGCGAGGTACGCAAAGTTGCGCAAAGGAAATTCCTTCGCGTAACCTCGCGTACCTCGCGTCTTCGCGGTTAAGCGAGAGACTAGCCACCAAATTAAATTCCGGTAATTAACAGCAAGGCGCAAGCGATCTTTCGAAACACCTGCGCCAGCATAGGGATAAAGGTTAATGGTCCATGGAATAGATACAATTCAACAATCAGATATAATTGACTTTTATTTTTTGTTCGATAAAGATAGTGAATGCAAAAAAGCACTTGTATCACATGATGATGTGATAGGGAGAAGTAGTGAGTTGAATGGGTTGAATAAGTTGAGTGAGAAGCAATAGTTTAGGAATTATGCCAGTTGATATCAACCCAATCAACAGTTTGAACTCTGATTAAAGGATTAAAGGATTTTCATGATATATCAGTAAAAAGATCCCTCAATCCTTTAATCCTTCAATCAAGGTACCAATCGTTCATTAATCGCTTTCGAAACGGCTTCCGTTTGAGTATGCACCTGTAATTTTTCGTAGATTTTTTTGATATGCGTTCTTACTGTATCGATGCTGATATTTAAATCAGCACCAATCAGTTTATAACTATTGCCTTTGGAAAGGCTGCCGAGAATTTCTTTTTCACGTTGTGTGAGATTATAGGAATTGGCAATGGGCTTTGGCATTTGCTGCATGCCTTGTAAAACCATACGTGCAATACCGCGCGACATCGGCGCTTCGCCTTGTTGTACCTGCGTGATCGCTTCGAGCAAATGATCGGAAATGTCTTTTTTTAACAGGTAACCGCTAGCCCCGGCGCAGATAGCATCCAGAACATGACGCGTATCATCAAATACGGTAAGCATAATAATCTGTACATCCTGGTTGAAGCCGCGTATTTGTTTTACGGCTTCGATTCCATTTACACCCGGCATATCAATATCCATTAATATTACATCCGGTTGCAGTTCCTTTACCTGTTTTGAAACCTCATCCGCTTTTGGATAATTGCCCAATAAAAATAAATTCTCGGAGAACATGATGAGATTACACAGGCTTTCCCGCAGGTTATTATTATCCTCATATACAATTGTACCAATCTTCATTCAGTTCAATTTAAATCTATCAGCAAAATAGGTCAATTATCAGTGCAAGCCATATACCGCAATCATGTGATAGGTACATCCAATACAATACTGGTGCCCTTGCTGACAGCAGTACTGATATAAATTTTTCCTCCCAAGGCGGAAGCTCTTTCACGCATATTGCCTAAGCCATTCCCATTTTTTGTTTCCTTTTCATTGAATCCTTTTCCATCATCCACCACTTCCAGGTGAAGCAATTGCTGATCCTGCTGCAGGCGGATATGCAGGTTTTTACAATGACTATATTTAGCTGCATTATTAACCGCTTCTTTAAAAAGCAGGTAGAAATCTTTTCTTTTTTTAACATCCATTTTCATTCCTGAAAAATTCCCCTGCTCTGTAAAATCATAATTGATATCAAGCGGTTCCAATATTCCTCCGGCAAATTCTTTCATGCGGGAGATCATCTGTTCAATCGTATCGTTCTGCGGATTGATGGCCCAAACAATATCACCCATGCTTTCCATGATGGCGGAGGATCGCTCTTTTATTTTCCGCATATTGGAATCCATCAATTCATCTCTGTTGGGTTTCTGTTGCAACGCAACTTTACTGAGTATATTGATACTGGTTAGTGTAGAACCAATATCATCATGCAGGTCGCGTGCAATTGTATTGCGCATTCGTTCGATATCAATCATACGCTTTGCGCGCTGCAACACCCGGTACCGGTTGATCACCAAAAATCCTATCAGGAGCAGCAACAGTAAAAAAATAATTGCGCCTACCTGGAAATTTTTTTGCTTCTGTAAACTTAACCTGTCCAACTGCTGATCTTTTTTCAATAAACTGATTTCTTTTTCCTTTTTTTCAGCCTGGTATTTGGATTCCATTTCGGCCATGCTCTTAGATGTAGCTTCAGTATAGGCACTGTCCTTATATTCACTGTATAATTTTTGATATGCATAAGCACTTGCATAATCGTGCAAAGCATTTGCATTTGCTGCAAGATCCACACTGGATTCAATGATCTCTTCAATATCCTTCTCCTGTTTGGATAGCTGCAGATGTTTCTCCAGCCAGGGTTTTGCTTTGAGGGGTTGTTGTTCCGCCATATACATTTCACCCAAACCCTTATAAGATTCGATCAATGTATTATTATTATGCAACGCTTCCCCGATATGGATTGACTGGATAAAATAATTTTCTGCTGCCGGGTAAGTTTTACGCAGTTTATAAATATTTCCCAAATGTATATAGGCAAATGACTGGGCTGTTTTATCATTTAACGCCTCCGCAATGGATAATGCCTGTCTCGCAGATTGTTCGGCTGAATCCAGACGGTTGGAAGTGTAATACATATCTGTAATATTCAGCAATTCATTCATCAGCTCATAACGCCGGCCCATCAACGTAAATAATTCAGCTGCCTGTTGGTGATAGACGAGTGCCTTATCCTGCTGACCAAGAATTACCAGTACATTCGCCAGCGATATATAAATAACACCTTCGTTCACTGAATCCTTCTGGTAACCAAATGCACGAAGCGCTTTATAATAATGCGTCAGTGACTCAGTATATTTTGCCTTGTGTTTATCATTATGTCCAAGGTACAATTGAATTTTTCCCGATTCATCGCTGTTGCTGTCAAGCAGGGGTAATAAATCCATCATGCGATCTACGACAACAGCAGCTGAATCGGCTTTGCCCATCCGATTAAAAATGGCATAGGATTCTATCTGTATCGCTGCCTGGTAATTAATATACTTTTTTTGAACAGCTATTTTTTTTGCATCCTCCAAATAATAAAATGAAGAATCGAAGTTCGACTTGTATCTATATCCAAGGCCGATTGTGTATGAAAAAACGCAGGCAAAACTATCCAGCGAAGCCTGTTTGGAAATCTTTAACCCTTTATTAAGAACAAGTATCGCCTGATCAAATTGTTGTTTTTTAATTAAGCCATAACCATATTTCTGCATAGCGGTTAAGCGGACTTTAACGTCCGGATAAGTATTCCAATCAGGTTCCTGGGCAGCAATTCTGGAAACTGAAATAAAAAGTATCGCGAAAAATATCGCGATACTTTTAAACTCTCTTTTATTAAATGAAACCTGCATATTTGAATTGAAAGTATTTATTATAAGCCACACGATAAATACTTTCTAAATATAATTAAAATATGCGCGATTCGCCAGGCATGTCAGGCTACTATTTATATAATGTGAACCATGCAACCGGAAAGGCGAAACTGCCATTGACTCCTCCCTTAAATTGAATGGTATAATCAACCCCGAGATTGCTGTCCGGATTTGGCAGCGCAAGAAGATCCAGCGACTGGGTAAATTCATTGGGAAAACCGGTAATGGGCAGAATGAGATCTTTTGTGGTGATTACGCCGGTATTATTATCTTTTCCGTTTATCCGGATATACCAGTCGCTTCTCATGGCATACCCGGTTAATTTTAACAATGCATTGTTCGATGTACTTAGCGAATAGGATGCTGCGTCCAGCGACACGCCTGTCAGTTGTGAATTCGGGCCGGGATAAAAATTATCTTTTATAGAAAGCGTTTTGCCATCACCGTTTACCACTTTGACATCCAAGTGTTGAGAAGCGGTACAGGGTATAGTGCCCGGATCCCCAAAAAAATCGACGGGCAAAAATCCTCTGCCAATTGTAGTATTATCTGCATCAAAATTTATAGGAAATACTTTTCCATTAATATAAACTGTACATGGTTTATAAAAACCCCTGCCCTTGAAAAAAAGTGAATCTCCTGCAAATATAGCGCCGCAGGGTATCGGATAAGGATCTACGCTTGTAAAGTTGAAGCTGAAATATTTAATATCGATCGGGTTGTCGGGTGTAAAATATCTTTTCCCGGGTACGCCTATCCACAGTCCGACCTTAAGCCCCGCAGGTACCACCTGGATTGCACTGTCTGTAACAAATTTAATTTCGGTTGCGGTTGCGCTTATTATTTTGGTATGCCGCACATTGACGTTAACCTGTCCTTCAAAAGCATTATTGACCGTTATACCAACCAATACTGTGTCCTTTGTAATATCGGTATCAAAGCCAGTGCCCGTAATGGTAATTACATCTCCCGGATATGGACGCAGCGGTGAAATAGTATTGATCTTAAGATCAGAACCATTTCCTGGTGGCGGCGGTGGTGGCGGGTTGTTGGTATTGCCAGTGTTGGTTTTTTTGCAGGAATACATCGCTACAAAAAGAATGATTAATAGGGGTGTTATCTTACGCATAATGCTTGGTTTTATATTATGCGTAAAATTGGTAAATGAAAAGTGCAGAGACATCACATGATGATGTGAAGCCTGGATTTTTGTATTGGATGGTTCATACTGTTTTCAAAAGATTAACAGAATTTGCATTCAGACTATTTATTATTCAAATTAGGCAACAACTTGTTGCCTAATTAAAGATAAAAAAAATAATTTCACTTGAAGCTGAACTAATGTCAATGGCTTTATATTAAATACTATGAAAGAGGAACCGGTGATGGAAATCTTATTTCTATGATGATTGAGATTGCAGAAAATCCTACGATATCCTAAAAAATATTTTTGCTAGGCATGATATAGCCCTGGCGCATACAGATAATAAATATGAAATGTTGTTGGAGCGTTTCAACAGTTGGAACGGGCGTTAAATGATGAAAAGGTATTTAGGCTTCGATGCTGTGGTTTGATTATTTTCCTTAAATTATAGATAGACTATTTAAATCAACTACAAATTTGCATTGTGACCATTCACAAACAGTTCCATTGTCAGTAGGAATATGACTACTAAGTTTGTTTGCTGGAATAATGAACGGGCCATTTGCATTTTCCCTTTCCTTGCTTGCAGATGTCCAACAATAGAAAAAGTAAGATCCCATATTTTTCAAAGCTATATTCCATTCATTTTTTGAAATATAAAAACGAAACTCTCTTTCATTGGAAGTAACAGAACATTTTACTTCAATTTGGATAGAGTCTTTTTCTTCGAAAGTAAATTTAAAAAAATTGCCTCTTATTGAAAGTATATCATAACCATACTTATCATTTATTTGCGATGCCCATTTGACAAAAAAATGTCCATTATCTAATCCGTCTGATTCTAAACGCTGCCTTTCATATTCATAACTAAGTTTTTCTGCAACTTTTCCAACTTCTATCTGTTGACCTTCTTTGTATGTTTGAAATTTACTGAATATTTTTTCCCACCAATCTCTTACAATCAAATCAGTAAAATTAAATAATTCCGCTTGTTCTAATAAGTCAATCCATTCACCAGGAATTCCCGTCTTAAATATTTCTGGATCATCATTAAAAAAAAGCAACCAATCAAAATTTTGAAACGATACGAAACGGAAAAGAATCCCTCTAAACACTAGTATGTTTGGCTCTTCTGTTTCACAAAGACCAATTAGTTTGTCTTTACAATATTGTGAAGAATATAGTTTTTGTTCTTCATTTATTTCTAAAATCCGACAATACTGTCCAAGTTTTAACCCTTGATCAGCAGGCAACCCGCCTCCCATCAACCCAGAATTTAAAGTAATTTCTATTGCAGATTTAACGGTTATTTCTTCGTGCTTAGATGTCAGAAGAACTAATTGCCAAAGCGCAATTATATTACTTGAGGTAATTGTAACAGAATCAATTTTGCCCATCCGCAAGAATGTGTTTTTTAATTTCTTCAAAATCTTTTATATCAATTCCATCCTCTTCAGTTACAGAAATATCAGCGGGATCATATGCCAATGTTTTTAGGTATGTGTCATCCAATATTTCACCCATGGCCAGAATCTTTTCGTTTAATCGTCTTATTAGAACTTCATCTATAGAATTTTCGGATACTAGTATCTCAACACTTGTGTCGATGGAATTATCTAAACCTAAGCGGTGAATTCTATCTAATGATTGTAAAAAGTGAGCTGCATTAAAATTTCTATCTAAATAAATAGCAAAGTGACAAACCTTATGCAAACTGATACCTTCTCCGCATGCTTGTGGATTAGCGATCATTAATTTACAAGATTTATCTTCATGACTGTGGGAATTGAGAAGTATAAAAAATACATTGACATTGGCTTGGAGAGACTTGAACTTTTTGCAAAAGGACAATTAAAGCATCGAGAAATCGATCAACCTATTTATGATCATACAAAATCTAAATTATCTATGTTTCCCCATGAATTTATTTTGGAATAACAATGAAAATATGTGACATATACAGCCATCTTTATGCTGCTGACAAATTAAAGGGTAAAGGAGAAATATTTAACGAGATTGAAAGTATATTAACTGATGAGAAATTGATTTTTGGAAAGCATCGCCCATCTGAAATTAAATCTAAAATCAACAATAAATTTAACAATAAGGGATGGGCTGATAAAACACGAATAGGACAGTCGCGATTAACAATAAGTTTTCTTAAATCAAAGGTTGGTGTATGTTTTCAGTTAGGAAATGTAGCCAGAACCTATGCTGATATTTTAAAGTTGACCCAGCTTGGAAAGAAAAATGTAATTGATGTAGGGCTGATAATTGTTCCTCATAAAATTGAATCAAAAAAATTGGGTGCGAATTATGCTCAATATGATAGACTCGCAAACGAAATGAAACATTTTGCGGACATCATTAGTACACCTATTTTAATTATTGGACTTTCAAACTAAAAAAAAATTGCCAATGAAAGATATTTCACA
>Ga0137407_10000613_pt1 | contig 23762 bp, 19 predicted proteins | sample CZOMad2_2_16fung_FD_108410 | JGI IMG/M metagenome (GOLD analysis project Ga0137407, IMG submission 108410) | Vadose zone soil fungal communities from Angelo Coast Range Reserve, California, USA - CZOMad2_2_16fungal (Illumina Assembly) | ecosystem: Environmental > Terrestrial > Soil > Vadose... | reverse complement strand
GCATCAATCTCGAACAGAATCCGCTGACATTCACTTGGTTCGGAACTGCCAACAATTATTTCCTGACCGGGAGCAGCCTTGGCTCTAACGTGTTCGATATCGCGACCAGTACCGGCCCGATCAACGGCACGGCCAATTTTGCCAACAACTCCGCCGTCGGCGGCACAAACACCGTGCAGTTCGTGAAGGGCTCCGGATCGGCCAGCATCGGTTTGAATGGTGGAACGGGCAGCATTGCTTTCGACAGCAGCGTGTCCGCTCAGAACGTCTATTTGCAGGCGGACAACAGTGGCAACCTGACCGTCAAGATCCTTGGCGATTCGACCGACAGCATCGCTATCGGTGGCGACCTGAAGAACAACTCGGGCACAGTGACGAGCGCCATCAACCAGCTGCAGTTCAGCGACGGGACTAGCATCAATCTCGAACAGAATCCGCTGACATTCACTTGGTTCGGAACTGCCAACAATTACGGTCTAACCGGCAGCAATTACGGCGCTAACGTCTATAATATCACGGCGGGCAACGGGTCGATCAATTTCGGCAACACCAGTAGCGGTGGAAACGGCCAGAACACCATCGTTTTCGGAAGGGGATCCGGCCAGGCCAACGTCTCGCTAAATGGTGGAATGGGCTCCGTTAAGTTGGGTTCGGGTCTCACCGCCAGCGATGTCTATCTCCAGGCCAATAGCTCTGGCGATTTAACGATCGGCATTGTCGGCGATCCGAATGACAGTATCTTCGTCCACAGTGATCTGACCGCTTTGAACGGCACCGTGACGAGTAAGCTTAGCCAGATCGCCTTCGGTGATGGCTCAACCGTCAACCTTAATCAAAACCCGCTTACTTTTACCTGGTTTGGATCAGCGACGACGACATCATTGTCGGGCAGCAACCTGGGTTCGAACGTTTTCGAACTGGCTCCAGGCAACGACAGCGTTAATTTTACGAGTGGGGTCGCTAACACGGTTGTGTTCGGAAGGGGGGATGGAAACGCGAGTGTTTCCTTGAACAACAGTCAGGGAATCATTGAGCTGGCGGCCGGCGTCTCGCCGCAAGACGTCATCCTCTCACAGAATGGAAGCGATCTCATCGTCAGCATTGCCGGAACGAGCGACAAGCTCACGATCCATAGCGATTTCTCTGTAGTCAATGGCAGCAAAACCAGTGCAATCACGCGAATGCAGTTCGCCGATGGCACCACATGGGATAACGCCGCCTTTGTCGCAAATGCCTGGGTCCGTGGCACGACCGGAAATGATTCCATCACCCTGCCGAGCGATAGCGTGACGGTTGATGCCGGTCAGGGCAACGATAGTTTGAACGTATCTGGCACCGGATCGGATCAGATCATATTTGCCAAGGGCGATGGGCATGACACACTCGACAATCCGGGGTCGGGTTACCAGCGCAATGATACGCTGGTTCTCACCGATATCCTCCCGTCGGAAGTCCAGCTAACCCGGTCAGGTAATCAGCTGATCGTCGGCGTACCCTCGACGGGCGATACCTTTACTGCGCTGTGGCAGTTTTTTAACGGCGGCAGCTCGGTTTACGCTCTCAACGCAATCAAATTCGCCGACGGGACGATTTGGAATCGGACAACAATTGCCAACAATGCCTGGATCCGCGGCACGACCGGAAATGATTCCATCACCTTGCCGAGCGACGGCGCGACAGTTGATGCCGGTCAGGGGAACGATAGTTTGAGCGTATCCGGAAACGGCTCGGATCAGATCATATTTGCCAAGGGTGGCGGCAATGACACGCTCGACAATCCGGGATCGGGTTACCAGCGCAATGATACGCTGGTTCTCACCAATATCCTCCCGTCGGAAGTCCAGCTAACCCGGTCAGGTAATCAGCTGATCGTGAGCGTGCCATCGACTGGCGATAACTTCACCGTACTTTGGCAATTCTGGAATGGCAGTACTGCGCTCGGAATCAATGCTATCAAGTTTGCCGACGGGACGATTTGGAATCGGACAACAATTACCAACAATGCCTGGGTCCGTGGCACTACGGGCAACGATACGATTAGCTTGCCGAGCGATGGCGTGACGGTTGATGCCGGCCTGGGGAATGATTTTTTCAGTGTGTCCGGGAATGGTTCCGATCGGATCATATTTGCCAAAGGCGACGGCAATGATACACTCGACAATCCGGGGTCGGGCTACAACCGAAATGACACGCTGGTTTTCACCAACATCAATTCCTCGGACCTTCAGTTCTCCCGCAATGGCAATGCCCTCACTATGATCGATGCTTCGTCGGGCGATTCCGTCAAAGTCAACTTCCAGTTCTGGGGGGATGGCACCCAAATCCAGGGTTTGACCCACGTTCAGTTCGCCGACGGCACGATCTGGGATCGTTCTGCGATAAACGACTCCACGTCGACGTTCACCTGGGCGGGTAATGCTGCCAACCCCACGCTGGTCGGAAATAACTATGGATCAAATATCTTCCAGCTCGGAAGCGGTGCGGAGACGGCAACCGGCGGCTCGCGAGGGAATGTCTTCCAGATATCGTCCAGCACGGGTCAGGCTGGCATCAATCTCTCGTCCGCAACCGGATCAAAGAATGAGATTGATTTCAACGGCAGCATCACCGATCAAAATCTCTGGTTCCAGCAGTCCGGAAATGATCTGAAGATTGACCTGCTGGGCACAAATACGCAGGTGGACGTGGCTGGCTGGTTTACTGGAGGCTCCAGCCAGCTCCAGGAAATCACAGCCGGAGGGCTCAAGATCGACAGCCAGATTTCGCAGTTGGTCCAGGCGATGGCTACTTATTCTGCCAACCATGCTGGATTTGATCCGACGGCATCCAGTGTACACACCATTCCCAATGATACAAACTTGCAGAACTCGTTGGCCTCTGCTTGGCATTCCTAGCTTTCTGTAATCTGCCTCTGACGTCTAATTTAATGGTAAAAATTCGGAAGGTTCGATCCGTGTTAAGGGGCATCAGTTCGGTGATCGCAGCCTTCCGATCGGGCCTAGCGACAGCCTGCGCGGGGAACCGATCTATACCCCTCGACAGAGAATGGCGGGGGTCGCTCACAAGTCGCTTAGGTCATTCGGACATTACCGAAGCTCCTGACTATCTTGGCTTCGGCGAAGTCTCCCGTTGCCGGATCACCCGTGCGGCTGAAGGCCACGGCGCCACGTGTCCCGGTTTGCGCGACAACGCCTCTGCGCGCATGACGACCGCGCCAGGAGTGAAGCATTCCATTGCTTCGCCGGGCGCTATGCCATCGGGGCCAGTGATGAATGGAAGCGCCACGAAGTAAGTTACTTGGTAAGCGGTGTTTTGACCGCACCTTTTCCTAATGTTTGTGATCGGCGAGTGTGATCTCTGAATTTGAGATCGTGCTGTGTCTACGCTTGACCATACGCTTAATTGTTACGGTTTTTCTTCTTAGGCTTTAACGGCTTTGTCATCGGCCTCTTTCCCACGCCGTGGGACAATTTTTTTAATGGCTTCCATGAGGTCGTCGGGCTCCCGTGGCAGGTCGCAGGTGCGGCAGGACGGAATGGCGTCCCTCCCCCGCCGGCTCTTGTCTGAGAGATGCGGGAACCGTCCCGCAGCTTCGCGACTGGCCGTTTATGATTTGCCGCCGGAGCGTTAGCTTGAAGCCGCTCGGTGAAACTGAGACGAAGACCCTCTCACGGACGAGGCAGGCCAGCCTGCACGTTCCATCATCCGAATTGTACGCAATCGCGGCCGAAATCACGCCGAGTGATTTTCGGATATTGCCAAACGCTCGCTTCGGCTCTAGCAGCCGAGTCCGCATGTCTTCGATTAATGTCATCTGGAGCCGCGAGCAATCAGTGCGCGGTGTATCGTAAGAGCAGGGCGCTACCCCACGTGAAACGACAAATGAGGATGGAAAAACGTGAAGCGACGTTCCGACCTGCGATAGAAAAGCTTGGTCTTACCGTTCCGGAGGCTGCGGCACTTTCGTCGCTCGGCCAGACATCCATCTACAAGGCGGTCAGGGAAGGGCGCTTGCGGATTCGCAAGTACGGTACACGAACTATCATCACCCGTGCCGATCTGGCATCATTCTTGGAAAATCTGCCCGATGGGCTCGATAGGTCAGCGGGGTGACATGCCCTTCGGCTAAGATGGACGTTCCGAGCCGTCAGGCGGCCCTCATCGGCGTTACATTGCTTTTTGTTCGTCGGGTCGCGAAGTCGGCGAACGTCTGCATGACAAGCAGACGTTTCTTTAGCGCCTCGCCGCGCTTGTAGGCCTTTTCGGCATCATCGCCCGTGATGTGGTGCAGGCAATGCTCGACGATCTCCTCCTCAAAGTCGGTTTTTTCTTGTGCCCAGGTTCGGAAGGTTGTGCGGAAGCCGTGCACAGTCAGCGATTCGTCTCCGGTCAGTTCCTTCAGATACTTGAGCATGGTCATGTTGCTCATCGGCTTCTTCAGACTGCGACCGGGGAACACGAACTCGTCATTCACGCGGCTCTCGTACGCCGCGCGCAAATAGTTCAGCGTCTGCCGGGGCAGGGGGGTGCGCTTGGCCCGCTCGTTCTTGGTGCCAAGGGTTCCCAAATCCCAAAGCCCTTTGTCGAACTCGAGTTGCGTCCAGCGCATGTTCTGCACTTCGGCGGTCCGTGCGAACGTTAGGATGGTGATCTCAAGCGCCCGCGCGCTTTGCGTGGGGATGGATGCAAGCTTGTGCATGAACGCCGGAAGGTCCTTATAGTCCATCGCCTTGTGGCCGCCCCGAGTAGTGCCGCGCCGCCGCTGCTTGGGCATGATCGGCTGGAGCCGACTGGCCCAATCCGCCGGGTTATCCTTCGCTCGCAGATTATGAGCGATCGCGGCGTCGAAAATCTTCTTGATGATCTGGCGCGTGGTGCGCGAGGTCTCGCGCTGGTGCCAGACCGTCATAAGCACGTTAACGACATGCGGGGTCTCGATCTCGTCGAGCCAATGCTTGTGAAGCGGTTCGCAAATGACTTCCACGATGCGCTTGAGCTTCGCTTGCGCGGCCTTGTGCCTCATGCCGGTCTCGTAGGTTTGCCGCCATTCCTCGGCGAACTCGCCGAACCGGCGCGATCCTTCGGTGCGGCGCTTTTCGTCATCGCGATACTCTCTCGGATCGCTCCCCTTCGACAGCAGCCTCAAGGCGTCAATCGCCTTGTCCTTGGCCTCGGAGAGCTTCAGGCCGGTTTCCTTGGCCGAGCCAAAGCCCATCTTCTTGACGATGCCGTTGCGCTGGTAACGGAACGCCCAGCGACGGCCGCCGCTCGGCGTGACGATCAGATAAAGGTTGTTGCCGCATGGATATTCGCCGGGGCCAACCGCGAGATAGTTTTTTGCGGTGATCTCAGGTTTTCCGGTTCTGAGCTGCATGGGGATTCCAACTCCCGACCCTCGCGCGGCAACGGCGCTTCTGGAGGTGAGGGGGATTCTAACTGAAATCGAGGGACAGTTAAAGGGACATTCTGGCGGAGTTCGTCGATCACCGCCGGCTGGCGCCCGGCACCGCCGATAGTACGATAAATCCCTATTTTTAAAGGGATTATCGGACGTAGCTGCGACGATGGGCGATGGCGGGTGAAGGGTGGCGAAGGTGGGGTTGGCGCGCTCGGAGAGATTCGAACTCCCGACCCTCGGATTCGAAGTCCGATGCTCTATCCAGCTGAGCTACGAGCGCGTCAATTTTTTCAATCACTTAGTCAGGAACCCGAATTCTTAGGCACTAACTAGGCACCGAAAATGGCAGCCGAAAATTAATTTCGGCAACTCCGATTACCAGAGTTGACCAGACGGAGCTACCCAAAGAAAAACGCCGCCCGCGGGGGGATATCGGACGAGCATCGCCGATGCCGGCAATCGCCGCCTCTAAGCTCTCAAACCCGAGAACGCAGACTATCAAATTCCTTGTCAATTGAGCCGTCTCTTGATGTCCGATCAATGGATCTGGAGCGGACCTGACGGCGTCACGCCGTCACTTCCGAAAATGGCCGATGTGCGACATCAAAGCCCCTATCGGCCCGACATTCCTTTGAGCCACAGTCGCGATCGATGCTGCGACTTCGGGCTAAATGGACGCATTGGTCAACGATGTTGACTGATGAATATTCGAAAATATTGAATGAGCGACCTTGCAAGACAATCGACAAAGCGCAAAAATTTATAGCTCGTATTGAAATTGCAATTTTTTGACAGTCTCCGACCTCGGCTTACGCAGTGTCTTTTTTGACGCCATCGTTCGGTGTTGGTCATGGAAACGCGACACGTCCGCTACTTCTTAGCGATTTGTGACGAACTGAGCTTCATGCACGCCGCACAAAAGTGCGGGATCAAACAATCATCGCTCAGTGAAGCCATCAAGCGCATGGAGCAGGCTATCGGGGGCGATCTTTTTGTACGCTCCTCACCTGTCCGACTGACCAGCCTTGGGCTCCAGTTACGTCCGATCTGCGTAGATTAAAAAACGCACATTACGGGGGTACGATTCACACCACATTGGCAGTCGTCTGAAAATCCAACTTTTCGCAGAAGGAGGCAACGATGAACGTGCTGAAAGCTGCAATCGTCGGCATGGCCTTGATGTCAGGCCATACACTGGTCCGCGCCGACGTCATCACCGACTGGAACTTAACCGCAATCGACGTGATGAAGGCGGTCAACGTGGCCGGTAATCCGTGGACGCGCAGCATGGCCCTGGTGAACGTGTCTATGTCTGACGCGGTCAACTCGGTGCAGAACCGATATTCGCGTTACATGGCAGCGGAGCTTCCAATTGACCCGAACGCCTCGGCCGAAGCCGCGGCAGCGGCGGCGGCACGCGAAATTCTCATGCGCCAATATCCCGGCCAGAAGGCGCAGATCGATGCAGCCTTCGCGGAGACGATGCAAACCATTCCGGACAACCCCGCACGGGTTGCGGGTATTGCTCTAGGCGAAAAAGTTGCGGCCGCCGTTTTCACCGAACGTCAGAGCGACGCGACAAACGCGCCCGACACATACCGCCCGCTGACCACGCCTGGCATATGGGTGCCGACCACGCTGCCGCTCTTCCCACAATATGCGACGGCCAAGCCGTGGGGCATGGACAGTGCGAGTCAGTTCCGCCCGGCTCCACCTCCGGCCCTCAACAGTGCTCTTTACGCGCGCGATTACAACGAAACCAAGGAAATGGGCGGAGTGAAAAGCACGAAGCGGACCGACGCGCAATCCGACGCCGTGCGCTTCTGGACGCAGGCCAACCTTGGGCCCGCATGGTTCCAGGCGGCTTGGCAGGTTTCTGCTCGTCGCGGCCTCTCTGTGGCAGAAAGCGCGCGAGTGTTCGCACTGATGTCCATGGCTCTCGCCAACTGCTTCGTCGTCGATTGGGACGCCAAATTCCAATACAACTTCTGGCGGCCGATTACCGCGATCCGCAACGGCGATCAGGACGGCAACGATGCGACCGAACGCGACGCAGGCTGGCAGCCTCTGAACGCCACGCCGATGCATCCGGAATACCCGTCGCAGGCGGGGATCAACGGGGGTGCGGCGCGAGGCGTTCTGGAAGCTGTTTTCGGCAGCGGGCCGGAAGGCTTCGTCGCGACCGATATTTCCGACGCGCGCCTGTCACGCCAGTTCACCAGCTTTGCGCAGATGGACCAGGAGCAAAAAGAGGTGCGCATCTGGGGCGGCATTCATTTCCGCAATTCGCTGGAGGTCGGAGAAGCGATGGGTCGCAAGATCGCCGACCATCTCGTGGCAAATTACATGAAGCCGACGCGGTAGGCCCATGTTCGGTACCATCTCAAGACGCTTGGTAACTGGCGGCGCGCTGCTGCTCGCCGCCTTCCTTGCCGCGGACGCCGCGGAGGTCGACGACGATCTGCCCGACCTTGCTGACCAGATCGCGCAGATGGCCTCCGAGGTCGCGCTCGAGTTGCAGCAAATCTGTCCGCCTGCTTCACCCTCGGACCAGGCAGCCTTCGACCGATGCCGGCGCAGCCTGTTCGGCGACTCCGCGCTGCGGCGCAGCCTCGCGCCGAGGCTGCTGTGGGGCCGCCGGAATCAGGACGCTGGGGCAGCGCTCAAGAATACCAATCTCACGCAGTTTGCGCCCGATGTGATTGCCGGCCTCTATCTCTCGCTGTTCATGTACAGCGGCGAGTACAGCACCGAGTACGTCGATCGCGAGCGATTGTACCTGATCCGGCTGCGGGCAGGATTCCGCAACCTGTTGCCGCCCGGGCAGTTTCCGTATCCGTTCTGGCACGAAGAGGCGAAGTGGGGTGTTTATCAGGCCGCCAATTCGGTTCTGCTCTGGGTCAATCCAAAGACCGCGAAGATCGTCATCGGGCAATTCACCGAGCGGGGCAGCGACAGCCCTGTTGTCTCCACGCAGCCGATATGGCCCGAGTTCGACGGCAACTGGATGTGGATGGACAAGGAGGGACGCATCCAGCCGCGCGTGACGCTCTTCGACGGCTTGTTCCGGCAAGACAATCCATATCTGCTAAAGCTCGACTTCACATACAGGACGCTGGCGCTGCGGATGCGCGACGCGCAATGCGATAACTGTCACGTGCCGAACAACCCCTGGAAGATGCGCCGGCTAGTGCTGATGCACACACCGGCCCACGCGGCGGGCGAGATCTCCCGGCTAATGACGGCGGTGCGTGAGGACAGGATGCCGCTCGACGATAGCGGCATCGAACAGCCGCTCGAGCCCGCGCTCAAACGTGCGCTGCTCGAAAGCGGCGGAGCCTTCGAGGAGTTGGTGAAGGCTGCAAAAGATTGGGAAGCGGCACACCGGGATTGAATGCCGAGGCATTGCGATGTCTCTTGTTGGGCACAAGAACTTCTCAGTAGCAGGGGTGTCGACGACGATCCTGTCCGAGATAGGTCGCCGAGCCCTGGGCACAAAAATTGGTCGATGGGCCGTCATAATACGCGAAGGCACCGGGAACGACGCCTGGTCCATAATTGTGCTGGTAGCTGATGGCGTAGGGCAGCGCGTGGACGTGCAGGTGTCGACGCGCTTGCGCCTGGCTCGGGATCGCGGCCAGTGCCGACAGAGTGGCCGCGGCCAAGGTGAGCTTCAGTGGGGTCATCGGAGCCTCCGCAGGAGGCGAACATTTTAGGCCAGTTGTGGTTCCCAATCAGCGGGAAAATCGCCTGAAAAATGCGATATATTTGCCAGAGGCGAGGGAGTTTTGGTTCGCTCTGCATGCTTAACGAAATTCGAACACAGTCCCGCCAGAGTTGCGCCGTCTGGTCGCATTAGGACCGATTTGTTGTCGTGACAGGCTTCCGGTTACCGACCGCCCATGCGCATCACGCTCCTGTCTCTGCTGTTCCTCTCGTGGCTGGCCGCGGCGCCGGCCCGCGCCGACCTGCATATCACCCGGGACCACGGCGGGTATGTCGAGGAATATAAGACGAAATACGCGCGCATCCGCGATCGCAAGGAGCGGGTCATCATCGACGGCATCTGCAATTCGGCCTGCACGCTGGTGTTCGGAATCGTGCCGATGAACAAGATATGCGTGACGCCGCGCGCCAGCCTCGGTTTCCACCAGGCTTATTACGACAAGGCGTTCACCTTTGGCATCAAGGTCACCAGCTCCAATGGCACCTCGGATCTGATGTCCTATTATCCCGACACGGTGAAGGACTGGATCCGCCGCAACGGCGGACTCACCACCGAGATGAAGAAGATCAAGAACGGCGACGAACTCTGGAAGATCGTCGATCCCTGTCCGGAAGAGTGGTGATCCACTGACATCAGCGCCCGGCTTGACCGGGCGACCTTGATCATCTCCGGCAATCAAGCCAGCTCGATCGTTCCTGACATCATGGGCACGCAGCGGCCGCCGATATAGGTCGCGGTCACGGTGCCGTTCTTCTTTTCCGCCTCCGCTTGCAGAAGGCTCGGCCGTCCCATCTCGACACCTTGCGCGATGCTTTTTGAAATCCGCAGGTCCGCTTCCGGCCGCAGTTTTGCGAGGAGTCCGACCAGGGCGACATTGGCGCTGCCGGTCGCAGGGTCTTCGGGAATTCCGTGGTGTGGCGCGAACATGCGCGCCCTGATGTCAAGGCCGCTTTCCGCAACTTGCGTGTAGATCAAAATGCTCGTCGCCGGTTGCTGGGCGACCTCACGCATGAAGACGTCGGAACGCGCAATCGCCGCCGCCAGCCTCGCGCGATCTTTTAGTTCAGCCAGGATAAAAGGTACGCCGCAGGAGGCGATACGGGGAGGGTGATTTTTGGTCTCCAAGTCGTCGACCGACAGCGAGCAGGCCGAGGCGATCAACTCCGCCGGAATTTCCGGGCCAAGTGTTAGTAATTGCGGGGAGGCCAGCCGTGCGCCCGTCACCACAGCACCCTCCTTCAGGAGCGAGATCGGGACAAGGCCTGCCTTTTCCTCGAAGAGAACGCGGTCGCTGCCGACGGCGCGGCCATAGCTCGTCCCCGCACGGGCAAGCGCGAAGGCGGTGCCCACATTGGGATGGCCGGCAAACGGCATTTCATAGCGCGGTGTAAAGATTCTCACCTCGGCGGTATGCGCGGGGTCCTTCGGCGGCAGCACGAAGGTTGTTTCCGCCAGATTGAATTCGGCGGCGATGGCCTGCATCTGCCCGTCCGACAACCCTTGGGCATTGAGGACGACGCCAAGCGGGTTGCCGGCGAATTGCGTTCCGGTGAAGACATCGACAGTGACGAAGTTCAGCTTCATGAGAGGTCCGATCGTTTTCTCGGTGTGGGTCGCCTAGAACGTCACCACGCTGCGAATGGATTCGCCACGCTTCATCAGTTCGAATGCATGATTGATTTCGGCCAGCGGCATCACATGGGTGATCATTGGATCGATCTGGATCTTGCCCTGCATGTACCAGTCGACGATTTTCGGTACGTCGGTGCGGCCCCGCGCCCCGCCGAACGCGGTGCCCTTCCACACCCGGCCGGTCACGAGCTGAAACGGCCGCGTCGAAATTTCGCCACCGGCTGGCGCTACGCCGATGACGATCGACTGACCCCAGCCGCGGTGACAGGATTCCAGCGCTTGCCGCATCACCGTGACATTACCGGTGCAGTCGAACGTATAATCGGCGCCGCCGATCTGGTCCGCGCCTGATTTCGTCATGTCGACAAGGTGCGGGACCAGGTCTTTGCCGAGGTCCTTGGGGTTGACGAAGTGGGTCATGCCGAAGCGTTCGCCCCACGCCTTGCGGTCGTTGTTGATGTCGACCCCGATGATCATGTCGGCGCCTGCGAGCCGCAGGCCCTGCAGCACATTGAGCCCGATGCCGCCGAGGCCAAAGACGATCGCCTTGGCGCCCTGTTCGACTTTCGCGGTGTTGATGACGGCACCGACACCGGTGGTGACGCCGCAGCCGATGTAGCAGACCTTGTCGAACGGCGCGTCCTTGCGGATTTTTGCCACCGCGATTTCCGGCAGCACGGTGTAATTGGCGAACGTCGAGGTGCCCATATAGTGATGAACCGGCTTGCCGCTCATGGAGAAGCGCGAGGTGCCGTCGGGCATCAGGCCCTGTCCCTGGGTGGCGCGGATCGCGGTGCAGAGATTGGTCTTGCGTGACAGGCAGGAGGGGCATTGCCGGCATTCCGGCGTGTACAGGGGGATGACATGGTCGCCCTTGCTGACGCTGGTCACGCCACGGCCGATATCGACCACGACGCCCGCGCCTTCGTGACCGAGGATGGCCGGGAATAATCCTTCGGGATCGGCGCCCGACAGCGTGAACTCATCGGTGTGACAGACGCCGGTGGCTTTGATTTCGACCAGCACCTCACCTTCGCGCGGCCCCTCAAGCTGTACAGTCGTAATCTGCAGCGGTTGACCTGCGGTGAGGGCGACAGCGGCGCGAACATCCATGGCGATTCCTCTTTCTCAATTTTCGTTATGCGATATGTGGCGGGCGGCCCAGTGCGTTTCACGATTGCCGGATAGCATATGTTCAGGCAATCAAGGCCGCAAATGAGCAGGGACTTCGAGAAATTGGCCGCGCGCGCGGCGCCGGCGATTTTTGTCGTGCTCTGGAGTACCGGCTTCATCGCCACCAAATACGTACTGCATAGTGCCGAGCCGCTGACCTATCTGACGATCCGCATGGCGGTCGTGGTGGCGATGATGGTGGTCATCGTCGCAGTCGCAAGGCCGCAATGGCCGGATCGCGCCGGCATCGCCCACAGCGTGGTCGCGGGGATTCTGGTGCATGGGTTTTACCTTGGCGGGACCGCGGTTGCGATCGCGCATTCGATTCCCGCAGGCCTCTCGGCGCTGATTCCGGGCCTGCAGCCGATCCTGACTTCGACGCTCGCCAATCGATGGCTTGGCGAACGCGTCACGGCCCTGCAATGGACCGGGCTGTTGTTGGGGCTCGCCGGCGTAATGCTGATCCTGCACAATCGTCCGATGAGCGGGGAGGCGGGCTGGGGCTGGCTTGCGTCAGGCGTGTCGCTCGTCAGCATCACTCTCGGCACGCTCTACCAGCGGCGCTATTGCAGCAGGATCGACTGGCGCGCCGGAAACCTCGTCCAATACGTCGCGGTGATGATTTTCTTCGCCGCCGGCGCCGGCCTGTTCGAGAATAATGAGGTGCACTGGACCCGCGAATTCGTGCTGTCGGTGGCCTGGCTTGCGATCGTACTGTCGATCGGATCGATCGGGCTGTTGTACTGGCTGATCCGCCGTTCGGCGGCGACCTCGGTGGCGAGCCTGTTTTACCTGGTACCGGCGGTCACCGCGCTGATGGCCTATGTGCTGTTCGGCGAGCGGCTCGATACGGTAGCCATCATCGGCATGATCGCCTGCGCCGCCGCGGTGTTTCTGGTCAACCGGCGCCTCTAACTCCGGCTGCGAAAGGTCTGAACGACACTACATCCTTAGCGTGCTTTTTGATTTATGCTATATTTAACGTAAGCTTTGAACGAGTATTTTCGGGAAGCGGAGATTTTTGATGAAAAAAATCGTTCGTGCGGCCCAAGCCAGGCGCATCAATCCGGTCAGGATTGCTTGCATCAACAAAGCGGAGACGGGCCTTGGCGTCCCGTTACCCCGGCTCACTGCCGCGCTGCAGAAATGCTACGACAAGTACTTTCTCCCGGTGTGGGGCTATCCGGTAAAACTCTACAACACCCGCAAGGCAAAACCCTCAGACTGGCAGTTCATCTATTTCGATAATGCCGATCAATCCGGAGCGCTCGGCTATCACGATCTGACCGAGAAGGGTCAGCCGATTTCGAAGATCTTCGTCAAGACCACGCTCGACGACCATCAACTGGTCAGCGTCACGGCATGCCATGAACTGTTCGAGATGGTGATCGATCCGATCGCGAATCTGTGGGCGCAGGCGACCAACCGAACCGAATACGCTTACGAAATGTGCGATCCGGTTGAAGAAGATACCTTCAAGGTCGATGGAATCGAGATGTCAAATTTCGTGCATCCGTCATGGTTTGAGCCGTTCAAACATCCGCCCGGCACCAAATTTGATCATCTTGGACGGCTCAAAAAGCCCTTCAGCATGACCAAGGGCGGTTACGTCATCATCAGGAGAAACGGCAGGGTGAAGGAGAAGTTCGGTTCGCCCGCCAAGGCAAAGCGCTTTGCAAAGGAAGACCGGCGCGGTCATCGCAGCGAATTTCGCAAATCTCGGGGGCTTCATATCAGGTTGAAGAAGGGGCAAAAACCTCGAACGGCATGAGCGACGGGCGTGTCGGGGAAGCACTGGTTTGATCGGCCAAACGATCAAATCTCATGGGCAGACCAACAAACGGCCTCCGGGCTTCGCCCAAACGCCCTTGCGCGCCCGACACAACTCCACCCCCGGATCACGGCCGAGGGCGTGCGCTGCCGGAAATGTCGCTAAAAATGCCGTTCAGCGCTTTGACTTCCTGGCCTTCTTTTTCTTCTTGCCGGCTTTCTTGGCTGATTTCTTTGCTGAGGATTTCTTTGAAGATTTCTTGGTGGCCTTTTTCGCCTTGGATTTCTTCGCCGCTTTCTTCTTCGGCATCACCTTTTTGACGGCCTTTTTGGCCTTCTTGACGACCGTTTTCACGGCTTCCTTTGTCGCGTCGGCGGCGCTGCCGATCGCGTCTGTCGTCTGTTCCAGAACCGGTTTCTCGTCGTCCATATCATCCCCCAGGGTTTATCGAAGCAACAACGATAGCGGGATTCGTAGAGCTGTCAAAGCGACGACGACGCGCACTCGGTTGGAGCGGCTGGCAGGTCGCCGGGGAAGCTTTGCGAGGCAACGCCGATCTCCTTCGGCGACCGCGGCCTGGGTCGGCGACTGCGCGCAATCTCATTCCAGAATGCCGCGCCGGCACTGGTCGATCGTCGCGAAACCAGACCAAGGAGGCGGGCGGACTGGCTGGCTATCCGGCGTTCAACTCAAAGGGGAAGGCGTCAGATCCGCGTGGGGTGATATTGCAACTCAAGCCCGCCTGATGCGTATTACGTCATGGACATGCGCAAAAAGCGCCGGAGGCGATCTTGAACCGGTATATCGTTCTCTATCTCTCGACGCTGATCGTGCTGATCCCGGTCGATTTCCTGTTTCTGGGGATGGCCGCCAAGGGCTTTTTCACAGCCGAGGTCGGCGACATGCTGGGCGAGATCAGGCTTGCGCCGGCAATACTCTTCTACCTGATTTATGTGGCAGGCATCCTGGTTTTCGTCAGCGCAACGATGGCGGCCACCTGGCAATCGACTCTGCTTTACGGCGCGCTGTTCGGATTTTTTTGCTACGCGACCTTCGAGCTCACCTCGCTGTCGCTGCTCAGGCACTGGACCTGGCCGGTGGTCGTGGTCGACGTGACCTGGGGCTCTTTCGTCACCGCGCTGTCATCGACCGCGGGCCTGTTGATCGCCAACTGGGTCACACCAAGGATCTGAATGGCTCGGACGTCGCTCCGAACGAGACCTTCCCCGGATGCTGCGCAGCGGGCCGCTTCTTGCGGCGTGGTGCGCTGCTGATCCGGGGTCCATTGGACGTGGAGGCGAGGTTCCGGCTCAGCGGCGCACCGCCAAAGAGGCGCTGCACCGCGTCCGGGACACGTCACGCCGTTACTTCGGCTGGGGCACGATCCGAATATAGGGTTTTGGCGATTTCCAGCCCGCGGGATAGATGGTTTTTGCCTCGTCGTCGGAGACGGAGCCCGCAATGATCACGTCCTCGCCCTGTTTCCAGTCCGCGGGGGTTGCGACACGGTGCTTCGCGGTCATCTGCAGGGAATCGATGACGCGGAGGATTTCCTGGAAGTTCCGCCCCGTCGTCATCGGATAGACCAGCACCAGCTTTATCTTCTTGTCCGGTCCGATGATGAAGACGTTGCGGACCGTCTGGTTGTCGGCAGCCGTGCGCGCCGCGGCGTCGCCCGAGGTCGAGGCCGGCAGCATGTCGTAGAGCTTCGAGACCTTGAAATCGGTATCACCAATCATGGGATAGTTCGGCGCCGCGCCTTGTGTCTCCCGGATGTCCTCGGACCACTTCGCGTGCTTGTCGACGGGATCGACGCTGAGCCCCATCAGTTTGACGCCGCGCTTGTCGAATTCCGGCTTCAGCTTGGCCAGCGCGCCGAGTTCGGTCGTGCAGACCGGAGTGAAATCCTTCGGATGGGAAAACAACAGCGCCCAACTGTTGCCGATCCAATCATGGAATTTGATCTTGCCCTCGGTGGTTTCAGCCTCGAAATCCGGGGCCACAGCGCCAATCTGGAGTGCCATATCGCGACCTCATGCCATTCAAGTTACTGGTGAATTTTGGATTAAAGAATTCCGTCAGGTTCAGTATAGGAGCCGGATGACCTTAAGTGAACGTCTGTTAGCAAAAAGGCAGATTCTTCTCCCGTAGAGCGCGGTCCTAGCATCTTCTTTTGCCTTGCGCAGTGCGGCGAAAAGGCCACAGAGGGTCGGAAACCGGAATGCCCCGATGTTGCCGCTTGTGCGCCGCATACAAGCCGGACCAAGTTGCGACCGCTGAACCGTGATGGACGTCATAGCGACAAATCCGCGGCCATCTAAAATTGTCGAAAGCCAAGTTTCGAATCGTTAACTATTCGTTTACGCCTGCAGGCAAATGCTGGCCCAGAACAAGAAACTGAAAAGAGTAACTACTGATGTCTGCTCCCTTAGTGACCGCGGTCGAACCGACCGCGGCCCCCGAACCCTCTGACATTTCCTGCCGGAACACCGCTGCCCGTGCGCTGACCGTCGTACGCGATGGCGTGATCACCGGAGAAGGCCCCACCACCAAGGGCCGCGTTCATTTCTCCCGCGCGTTGGATGCCGATGACGCCGCCTGGTGCGCGCGTATCCTGACGGCGAGCGCGGTCGAACATCAGCCGGTCAGCCGGGCAGAAGCCGAGGCGCTGTTTGAGATCGACGACGCCGCGGCCGAGCGAAGCGACAATGGGCGTTTTGACGACCTGCTGACCAAGGCGGTGGTGCATCATGCGGCGTCCGCGTCCGGTCTGCCGGTGCCGTCGCGCACCGTCGCCCTGTCGCCGGAAACCGCCGTCGAAAGTTGGGCGCCTCGGCAAGCGGTCAAGGTCGACGCCGAAGTGCTGGAGTGGATCGCGAGCCAGATGCGCGGCAAACGCCGCGGTAACCGCACACTGATGGGCTTGGTGGCCACTGTCGTTGGGGCGCTGCCCTTCGGACAGTTGCCGAACGTATTCGACATCGGGATCTGAATTCGCCGCGCAACGGTGGATATCGCAACTAACCCTTTGTCAGGCTGCGGCATCAGGCCCGAACGGCAAAGTCATTTTCCGGCCGCCTTTTGTTTGCCGGGCGCGGCGTCGAGCCCGACGCTCCGGCCTGGAAATCCTGCTGCGTCGAAATAGCGCTGCGTTAGCACGCGCTGGTATTTCACGACCGTCTGCAGGCCGTTCGCCGCGGGCTTGGAAATGATGGTGCCGTCGAAGGCTTTGGGGATCACGCCGTTCGGCAAAGCCTCTGACATCACCCGGCCGATCAATCCGCCCGCGGCTGCCGGACGCAGATCCATCAATTGTGCGATGGTCATGCCGATGTCGGCATTGCTGACCGGCAACGGATCGACATAGCCGGCCTTGAAGTCCGGCCCGATCGCCACCATGAAATTCATGGTGTCACCGCGCCCGAAACTGCCATGCATGCCCTGGCCCTGACGCAGCACCGTATCGGCGACCTCGACCGAACAATTTGTGGGCTCGTCGCATCCCACCGCATAGGAACGGAAATTGACTGTGATCGACGGGGTGGGCGTCACGGCCTTGCCCTTGAGGTTGATCTGCGACATCGGCAGCGTGCCGGGGAAGCGCCCGAGCTTATCGTCGACGAACAATCCGCTGACATAGTCCTGTTCGAGCAGCGCCTTGATCGTGCGTTCCGTCAGCTTCTTGTCCTTCTTCGGCAGGTAGAGCAGATCCGATCCACCATTGGTGGCCACTACCAGATCGGGATTTGTGGGGTCCTGTCCCAAGAGACCGTTTCCGGCCTTGGGGTGAGCGTTATCGGGAACGCGTGCGTTTTTGTCGTTGGGATCGAACAGCGGCAGGTCCAGCGCTTTCGCAAGGTCGATCGCGAGAAAGCCCATCGGCAAGAAATCCTTGGGCGTGTCCGCGTAACTGGCTTTCGCCGCGGGGCTGGTTTTGCTCTCCTTCGAGATCGTCGAGAAGCCGTGGTCGGCCGCGATCATGACATTGGTGGTGGCGGCAAGCCCGAGATCGTCGAGCGCCTTGCGCAATTGCGCCAGATTGTTGTCGGCGTTCTTGATGCTGGCGAGCGACGTCGGGCCGTTGATGCCCGGCGTCAAGCTGTTGAGGCTGTCGCCGTGATTGTGCTGGGTGCCGTCGGGATCGCGCGACCAGAATACCAGCACGAACGGCTTGTTGCGGGCCTTGAACATCGGCAGCACGACCTTGCTGGCGATATCGGCGAAATAGGCCTGCTGCACGATATTTGCCACCAAGGTGCCGGGCGTCTTGGCATCGCCGGACTTGCCGTTGTCGCCGCGCGAGGGGGTCTCGAGCGGCAAACCGGCCTTGGTCAGCGCTGCCTTCAGTTCGTCCGAGAGGGGAACGCCGGTCTTGCCGCCGGTCGAATCGTCGATCACCACCGAATGAAGGCCGGGGCGATCGGCGCGGTCGGTATGATCGAAGATCAGCGTTGGCCCGACTTTGCCGATCGCCGCCGTGCTGAAGCCACGGGCGCGCGCCGCCTTCAAGATGGTTTCCTCGTTCAGATAATCGCCGCCGAAATGCTCATCGATGTCGCCCAGCACCGCATCGTTTTCGATGAAGGGAACGACGGTGTCGCCGGCGGGCGCCGAGGTATAGCCAGTGAAGATCGTGTTGCCGAAGGTCCCGGTATCGCCCAGATGGTGGCCGGTCGCCATGCCCGACGCATTGGCCATGGTGAACGTCGGAAATAGCGAATGCGGATTCTTGAAATTGACCCCCTTGTCGCGGACTTCGGCCATCGCCGGTGCGGTCTCCGGCGTGACCTTCAGCGCGCGCAATCCGTCTGGGATAAACAGGATAACGTTATGCGGCGTGCTGTTTTGCGCAAACGACGTGCCGGCGGACAGCAACATCAGGCCAGCGGACAGCATCACCAGCGAACGGCGCATTTGAATCTCCCAGCAAGAATCGAATTAGCGGCGTCTGTGCCGATGGTTCCGTCTAGGCTTACGATGTGACCTGATTCTAAAACGTCGGCAAAGCGATTCCGTCGATCGTCATTTTTTTCGCGATGAAGGTCATTCGATCACCTCGTCGGCGCCGATCAGAAGTGCCGGCGGCACCGTAATTCCGAGTGACCTGGCAGTTTTTTGATTGACCACGAGCTCATATTTGGACAATTGCAGCACTGGCAAGTCGGCAGGCTTTTCGCCTTTCAAAATGCGACCGGTATAAATGCCCGCTTGGCGATAGCCATCCTGAACGCTCGCGCCATAACTCATCAGACCGCCTGCCAGCGCCGTGGCGCGGGTTTCATATGCTGCCGGGACACCGTTTTTCGCAGCTAGGATTACGAGTTGTTCGCGTCGGCTATCCAGGAATGGACCCGGCCCGACCAGGAGTGCGTCTGCGCGGGCCTGACCTAACGCCGTAAAAGCCGCGTCGATGTCGGGTTCGTTGTTGGCCGGCAGAAACTGAACCGGCAGCTTGAGAGCGCGTGCTGCAGATTCGATATCTGCGCGGAAACGACCCGATGGCCCAAAGTCCGAGTTGATGAGTATGGCAATCAATCTTGCCTGCGGAACAAGATTAAGCAGAAGTTCAAGCCGTTTTGCTGCCAGTTCAAAAGAGAGGATCGATACGCCTGTAAGATTGCCCCCTGGCCGGTTGTAACTGGCAACAAAGCCAAGCCGAACAGGATCATCTCCGGACAAGAAAACGATTGGAATCGTAGTGGTTGCCGCTTTGGCTTGCTCGATCGTCGGGGCGTTGCCGAAGATCACGGCTACGCGACGGCTTACCAGGTCTGCCACGAGCGCCGGCAGGCGATCGTATCGATCCTCGGCCCAACGGTGCTCGATGATAACATTGCTGCCATCAACATATCCGGCCTCGACTAAACCCTGCTTGAACGCTGCTGCCATCAATCCGTAATTTTTGGCGGAAGCGCTATTTAAGAAACCGACCACGGGCACGGCAGACCGCGGCTGCGCTTGCGCGAGAAGCGGCCACGCTATGGCGCCACCAAATGCCGCAAAAAATGCCCGCCGCCTCATTCGATCACCTCGCAAACGTCGAATCCTATCCTAGCGCCGCGATAGCCGGCAAGGTATATTGAGCGTCATGGTTGTGGGCTTGCACCGAGCCGAGGCCGGTGACGAAACGCTCGAAACACGGGTGGCGATATTAGCGGAGCGTTTAGCCAAGCGTCTTGTTCGTCACCCTTAGCCGCTGCGCCAGGACGCGCATCACCTTCAGGGCGAAATAATGGGTCTGACTGACCAGAAACAGGAATTGCTTTTCGGACACCGCGACCAGTTCGACGTCGGTCACCGCAACCGCGGTCGCGCTGCGCGGCTCATTGTCGATCAGCGCCATCTCGCCGAAAATACTGTCCGCCCCGAGCTCCGTAACGGTCCTGTTGCCGATCTGGATTCGAACCTGGCCGCTCTTAACGACAAAAAGTTCGCGCGCCTCGTCGCCTTCCTGAAAAATAACGCTGCCGGCCTTGAACGATTGCGCATCAATATTGTTGCCCGTCAGTACGCTAAAACTCGCTTCCTGTTTCATGGTCGGCCTCGTTTGACAGCTTCACTGCGTGCGTTGCCGGACGAAGGGCCGACAATTGTACGCCTTGCGAAATCCGGCGGCCCTGGCATCGTCCTCGGAACAGAACCAGCGATCCGGCTTCGTCAGCGCGGGATAACTGCTGCATGCCTGCAGGTGATAAATGCCGACATTGCCGGTAACGCGTGCGCGCAAGGCAAACTTGCCTTTGATGCTGCATCCCGGCGGCATTGCGGGCGCGTTGGGGAATAGCGCCCCACGGATTTCGGGATCCTTGTCGGCCCGGCATGCCCCACCAAGCAAGGCGCCGTCCTTTCGCCCGCCGCGGAATTCCAGCGGCGCCACAAAGCAGCCCTTCCAAAGTCCCCGGCGATGGTCCCTTGCATCCGCCTCGTCCGCCTTGAACTGACCTCGAGCGGAGGGTTCGAAGTTCATGGCAAAGCCCTGGCGGACAAGGAGCTGGTTCAGGCTAGTGGTTTCACCCTCGACAGTGCAAACGCCGATATGCCATTTCGTGTAGGTGGCATCCGGACCGACATCCTCACAACGGACCTCATGACCGTCAATCAGCCGGGCCAGTTGATCGCGCGCGTCAACGCCGCACGCCCAGGTGTCGGCGTGGTCGTCGATGCAGATCTGATCGAGCGCCGGTGCATCGATGCCGTCGAGCCGATACGTCACATCGGCGAACTCGATGGTGCCGCCGGACCTAACGGTTGGGCTTGTGGCGAAGCTTTGGCTAGCCGAGAACATCGTCAGTATCAGAATGAACCAACGCATCAATCGCAAGCCTTTTGGATCGCACGGCGCTTCGATGAACCAGGACGATAACAGGATTTTATGGCGCAGGCGAAGATCAGACCAAACTGTTTCAGGTCGGTGATCGCAGGACGCCTCCCCACGCGGGTCATCCCCTGATAGCTGCTGGAGAATCGGATTTCCGGCATATCAGCCGTTGCCTCTGTTTGGTTTTGCTGTACGACGGAATTGTTACATCCGCCCCCGCGTGCCAGATTGTGCAGCGGTCCCGCCCAGAGGTTGCAAGTAAGCCAGCAAATGTTCAAACGAATTCTGATCGCAAATCGCGGCGAGATCGCCTGCCGGGTCATGAAAACTGCCCGCCGTATGGGGATTGAGACCGTCGCGGTCTATTCCGAAGCCGACCGCGATGCGCTTCACGTTGAAATGGCCGACGATGCTGTCCTGATAGGACCGCCGGCGGCTGCCGAAAGCTACCTGCAAATCGAGAAGATCGTCGAGGCTTGCCGCAAGACCGGCGCAGAGGCCGTCCATCCCGGTTATGGATTCCTGTCCGAGCGCGAGGCCTTTCCGCGGGCGCTCGCCAAGGCAGGGATCGTCTTCATCGGTCCCAATCCCGGCGCGATCGCTGCGATGGGCGACAAGATCGAGTCCAAGAAGGCGGCGGCGAAGGCCAAGGTCTCGACCGTGCCGGGGCATCTTGGCGTCATCGAGGACGCAAAGCATGCGGTGAAGATAGCGGATGCGATCGGCTATCCCGTGATGATCAAGGCGTCTGCCGGCGGCGGCGGCAAGGGAATGCGGATCGCGCATTCGACTTCCGAGGTCGCCGAAGGATTTGGTCTGGCCAAGGCCGAAGCCAAGGCGTCGTTCGGCGACGACCGGGTATTCATCGAGAAATTCATCGTCGATCCCCGCCACATCGAAATCCAGGTGCTCGGCGACAAGCACGGCAACGTGATCTATCTCGGCGAGCGCGAATGTTCCATTCAGCGCCGCAATCAGAAGGTGATCGAGGAGGCGCCGTCGCCGCTGCTCGACGAAAGCACTCGCCGCAAGATGGGCGAACAGGCCGTCGCGCTCGCAAAAGCCGTGAAATACGATTCCGCCGGCACCGTCGAGTTCGTCGCCGGCCAGGACAAGAGCTTTTACTTCCTCGAAATGAACACACGGCTGCAGGTCGAGCATCCCGTGACCGAATTGATCACCGGCATCGATCTCGTCGAGCAGATGATCCGGGTCGCGACCGGCGAGAAGCTTGCGCTTTCGCAAAAGGCCGTCACGTTGACCGGATGGTCGGTGGAGTCGCGGGTCTATGCGGAAGACCCCTTCCGCAATTTCCTGCCCTCGATCGGGCGGCTGGTCAAATACCGCCCTCCGGCCGAGAGCAGCGTCGATGGCATTACCGTGCGCAACGATACCGGCGTGCAGGAAGGCGGCGAGATATCGATCTATTACGATCCGATGATTGCCAAACTCGTGACCCACGCGCCGTCGCGCGCTGCGGCGATCGAGGCGCAGTCCACCGCGCTGGATTCGTTCTACATCGACGGCATTCGCCACAACATTCCGTTCCTGTCGGCGCTGATGAACCATCCGCGCTGGCGCGAGGGCAGACTTTCCACCGGCTTCATCACGGAGGAGTTTCCGCGTGGTTTTGCGGTTCGCGCGCCGGAGGGCGAAGTCGCGCGCCGGTTGGCGGCGGTTGCGGCTTCGATCGACCATGTGCTCGGCGAACGCAAGCGGCAGATTTCCGGCCAGCTGATCGGCCGCCCGGTGCAGCGCGAACGCCGCCGTGCCGTGTGGCTCGGCCGCGACGAGATCGCGCTCGATATCGCGCGCGAAAACGATGGTCTGGTGGTGCGCTTTGTCGGCACCGGCGGCGCGCTGGGTCAACCGCACCGCCTGGCTTCGCCATGGACACCGTGCACCCCCGTCTGGCAGGGCACCATCGACGGCCAGTTGGTTGCTATGCAGGTGCGGCCGGTTCCCAATGGATTCCGGCTTGCGCATCAGGGGTTCGAGGTCGCGATCCAGGTCTTTACCGAGGCCGAGGCCACAGCGGCACGGTTGATGCCGGTGACCATGGCGACCGACACCGGCAAGAAATTGCTATGCCCGATGCCCGGGCTCGTGGTGTCGATCGCGGTCACCGAGGGCCAGGAGGTCAAGGCGGGCGAGACGTTGGCGGTGGTGGAAGCGATGAAGATGCAGAACGTGCTGCGCGCCGAGCGCGACGGCACGGTGAAAAAGATTCACGCTTCGGCCGGTGCGACGTTGGCCGTCGACGCGCTGATTCTCGAATTCGCTTAACAACAAGAGCAACCAGCGATGACTTTCCGAAAGCGCCGCGATGCCTTGCGTTCGATCCTGTCGGGATCGACCTGCGTGCGGCCGGGCTCGGTCTATGACGCGATTTCCGCCCGAATTGCCGAGGATCTCGGATTCGAGGTCGGCATGTTCGGGGGATCGGTGGCTTCGCTCGCTGTGCTCGGCGACCCCGATATCGCGCTGATCACGCTCTCCGAACTCGCCGAACAAATGCGCCGGATGTCGCGCGCGGCGGCGTTGCCGGTGCTGGTGGATGCCGATCACGGCTATGGCAACGCGCTGAACGTGCGCCGCACGGTACAGGAACTGGAGATAGCCGGCGCCGCCGGCCTCACCATCGAGGACACCCTGCTGCCGCAGGCCTACGGGGAGGCGAGCACCCAGTTGATCTCGCTAGAGGAGGGCGTCGGCAAGATGAAGGCGGCGCTGGATGCGCGGG
>Ga0137407_10000612_pt1 | contig 23765 bp, 23 predicted proteins | sample CZOMad2_2_16fung_FD_108410 | JGI IMG/M metagenome (GOLD analysis project Ga0137407, IMG submission 108410) | Vadose zone soil fungal communities from Angelo Coast Range Reserve, California, USA - CZOMad2_2_16fungal (Illumina Assembly) | ecosystem: Environmental > Terrestrial > Soil > Vadose... | reverse complement strand
TCGGCAGCGGCTGCATTAGCGGCCAGAGCCGAGAGTACGGCTATGCCAGCCAGCATTTTTCGGTATGACGTAGTCATGAGTCAGTCTCCTGCTGAAGTTGGTTGTTGAGCAGTATGTTTCTGGTCAGACTCGAACCACGAGCTTTCCAAGCGCACGATCGCTCTCGATCAGGCTGTGCGCACGCTGCACATCATCGAAGTCGAAAGTCTGGACACGTAGCGAAGGGATGTCGCGGCTTGCGAGCCTGTCCGTAATCCACGTCAGCGGCGCATCCGACAGCGGCAAGGCTGGCGTGCCCAAGATGCCGCTGCCGAAGAACGACAGGCGCGTGGCCTGCGGCAGCTCATTCATGAGGTCTAGGCTCTCCAGGACCGGCGCCCCGCCCAAGAGGCCGATCACCACGGCGTGGCCGAAAGGTCTCAGCGCCTTAAGCGTGTCGCGAACCGTCGATGCACCCACGACCTCCAGTGCAAGGTCCACGCCCTGAGGTACCGCAGCGCGCACCTCGGACGCAATCGCGCCGGTGTCGATCACGACCGCGTCGGCGCCGATCGCCTTGAGGCGGGCGGCGTTGTCAGCTGAGCGTGTTGTGGCAATAACGGTCAGCCCACGCGCCTTGGCATAGGCCACGCCCGCCTGGCCGACCGACGATGTTGCGCCCCGAACAAGCAGCGTCTGCTGTGGCGCACGATCGATCAAGCGGCCGAGCGCACCCCACACCGTGAGATAGCTCTCGGGCAGAGCCGCCAATTCGTCCCACGCGAGCGTTACGCCCTTCAGATCAACGACGTTGCTGCGCAATACCGTCACTTCCTCGGCGTAGCTGCCGTTGCGGGCGAATTGGAGCCCACCCATGGCAGTCGCCACCCGCTGGCCCATGCGAAGGACCCCGGCAGGGTCCTCAATCACCTCACCGACGGCTTCGATGCCCGGAACAACCTGACCCGAGATTGGCCCCATCTTGCCGGCCCGACGGTAGACCTCGGCCCGGTTCAGGCCGAAGGCTTTCACCCGGATCTTCACTTCGTGGGGTTTCGGCGCGGGCGACGCGATGTCCTTCATCTTCAGGACTTCGGGGCCGCCCGCTTGTTCGACGACATAGGCTTTCATAGCTTGCCACCTTTTTGATCGGTGTCGGTGTCAGCTCCGGCCAAGCCGTCGACATGATCAAGAGGTAAGCAAATCAATAGTAACAGAGAACTGCTCGATATGGTAATTTGCCTCTCAAAAATGAGAGGCAAAGATGGATCTGAACACGGTTCGAATGTTTGTCCACGTTGTGCAGGCCGGCAGCCTGTCGGCTGCGGCGGAGCGCGCGCATGTGCCGCTGCCGACGTTGAGCCGCCGAATCCGGGAGCTAGAGCGCCAGTTGAAAGTGCAGCTGTTCGATCGCTCGACGCGCGGCGCCCGGCTTACGTTGGCCGGGGCACGACTTTACGATTACGCCCTGCGCGGCATCGAGACATTGTCTGATGGCGAGCAGGCCGTGAAGAGCGATCAGGCCCAGCTCAACGGGCGCCTGCGACTATCGATCCCACCGGCCTTTGAACCATGGTGGGAAGTACTGCGCTCGTTCCAGCAGCGCTTTCCTGATATTCAGCTGAGCGTTTACTCGACTGAGCGGCGTGTCGATCTGATCCAGGACGGCATTGATGTCGCACTGCGCGTTGGCGCGGTCGCCGACGAGTCGATGGTCGCGCGGCGCATCATCAACTATCGGCATATTCTCGTCGCATCTCCGGAACTGATCAAAAAGCTTGGCGAGCCGAGGTCACCGGCCGACCTTCATCGCTATCCATGCGCGGCATGGGCCGCGAGCATCGGAGCGCGTTCCATCTGGGCTCTCGGTGAGCAGTCGTTCGAGCTAAGTCCAGTGTTTGCGACGAACGATTATCTGCACCTGCGACACTACGCGCTCTCCGCAGAGATCATGACGGAGCTGCCTCCATTCCTTGCTGCGCCGCTCATCGCGCAAGGTCGGCTGCGTCGGCTCCTTCCCGACCACCCGTTTCCTGAGCAAGCGGCGAACCTCCTCTATCCGTCGCATCGCTACCCGTCGACGATCGTGAGGGCCTACCTCGATTATTGCAGGGACATGGCCGAACAGTACCTCTGACTCTGAATCTCACTCCGAGGTACAGCAGATTACAAGGTAATTTCAATCGCATAGGATCGCGGTAGGAACGGAGATTGCTCTCCGCCCCACCAGCGCTCGCACAGCACTTCGTCGGAGGGTTGTGGCTAGCCTTGAGGATGGCCAGGCCCGCCAACAGCCGCGTCGGCAAGGGCGGATGGCCCGGGTCGTCATCATAGACCGCGCCGAAAAGACGATGGAATCGCGCCTTGAACCACAACGCAAATTGCCGGAAAGCACCGCCCACACCCGCGAAATCCGGCGAAAGCGAATCCTTGTCGGCACCAAAAAACTCACGACAGATCAGCGCGCTAAGAATTCTTCACGGGCGACTGATTCCGCAGCCAATCACAAGGGGCCAGGAAGCTAAGATGTTAGCGCCTCATCGACAAAAGTATCGAATTCCGGACTTCCCGTGGTGCAATGCCAAACCGCTCGCGGAAGCGCGTCGAGAAGTGGGATAGGTTGTTGAATCCGCTTTCAAATGCGATCTCGCTCACCGAACGACCGAGCATCCGTGGATCGTTGAGCAAGATGTGGCAGCGTTCGAGGCGCTTTTCCAGCACTGCCTTGCCGAAGGAGCTGTTGATTTCGGCGAAGAGACTGTCCACATAGCGTCGTGAGATTCCAATCGCAGCGGCAAGGCGGGTCGCTGTATAGTCCGGGTCGGCAAAATTTTCGTCCAGGCATTTCATGACGCGACGGGCGAGCACGCGATGCCGCACGGCGGGCCCGGTCTCGGCGCCGGCCTCCCTGAGGCACCGGTCGCCCAGCAGTTTTACGACGGCCTCCGACATGGTTGAAATCGTGCTGGGCTTGGCGCTTCCCAGAGAGATGATCATTCCGAGGATGTCGGCCGCAGCTTGGGTTTCCTCAGAAGTGTCCTCGATGGGCCGGTTGAGAATGCACGAACTTGCTGGGTGCAACGAGATAAACCGGCCTCTTGGCAGGCGAAGGACCAGGTGATCGAACTGCCCGTCCATGGCCAAGTCGTGCGGTCTCGAACTGTCGAAGGTGATGAATGACCCCTCGGAGACCAGGCTGTCATAGTGCTGGTGAGAAACCGCAGCCTGTCCCGACTTGAGATAAACCAGTAGTACGAAATCGTTTTCGACCTCACGAAGCTTCCGCATAGAGCGGGACGTGCGGTGCGCTGTGCCGGAAAGGCGCGCTGCAACACAATCGCTCGTCTGGGCGTATTGGTAACTTCCTGCGAAGCGCGATCCTCCCCGCGAATAGTCGAGGTTGATCAATGTCCGATTGACGCAGTCTCCCCACTCTTGCAACATCTGATAACTTTGGCGTGTCGCCTCAATCGTCACCGCTGTCATAAGTTGTGCCCTCCGTTATGTGTTGCGTGGCTCCTTATTCTTGGCACCTCTTCCTTCGGCTGGAGCGACCTGGAAAAATAGCATAGAGGGCCGGCCTTGGCGAGCAGCCCCTCTGCAACTGGCCCGGACACCCGCCACGGCCCCGCAATGATCGCCTGTCCTCTTCCAGAATAGCGGCAGTCGCGCCGTCGTCCAAGTTGGTTTGGGATGAGCAACATTGAGACAGAACACGCACGCCGGCGGGATCACCTCGCCGCGCGGGGGCCCAGAGGCTTGAGGACGGGCACGCGCCGGCCGCCAGCTTGCCGCGGAGGCTCCGGCGGCCGGTGCGGCAGCCTGATCTCGTTGGCGGTGGATGGGGTGGCATAGGCACCGCGCTGCCTGCCGTAAGAAGCATATCCCGGACCGGCCAGTATGCCTTGATCATCGTTCGTGAAATCGTCGCCGGCCAACGCCAGGACGGGAGCCAAGACACAGTTTGCCTTGCATCCCGAGTCCTGAAGCTCCGGCGGCGAGATCGTTGATCGGATGGGAGCAGCATCAACTTGCCACCAACGCCGGCGTGGCGATCTCGACCATCAGGCGCCTCGAAGGACTTGAGGGGCCGATTGGGGCGCATTTCGAAACGGTCGAGAAGATTCGACGCGCGTTCGAAAACGCGGGTGTTGAGTTTATGGGCGAACCAGGACCGTCTGAAGGCGCACTCTTGATCGGGACGCAGCGCGTTCTACAACCGGCTCGCCGCTCAAAAAGACGATTTCAAGTATTCAAGATCATCCTCGATCGCCTTTAGCACGCCGCCCGTTCTTGCTGAGCAAACGGACCTTGCCTTCTCAGCAAAGCGGGACACGAGTGATCCTCGTATCTTTCGACCACAAAACTAGGACTTGTGGAGGAAAAGATGGGGAACTTTGCTGTCAACAAGATTTCGCGCCGCGCTGTGATCCGGGCAGGCGCCTCTGCCGGTCTCCTCGGCGCTGTAAACGCCGCGTATTCTCCGGCCATCGCGCAGACCCGCACGATTAAGATCGGTTACATCAGCCCGCAGTCAGGGCCGCTGGCGCTATTCGGCGAGGCGGATGCATTCATTCTCGACGCGATCCGGGGCGCGCTCAAGGGCGGCGTCAGCGTGGGCGGAAAGTCCCATCCGGTTGAGATCCTCACCAGGGACACCCAATCCAACCCAAACCGCGCGGCTGAGGTCGCCAATGACCTAATTTCGGGGGCCAAGGTCGATCTTGTAGTAGTGGCCTCGGCGCCGGAAACCGTGAACCCGGTCTCCGATCAGTGCGAACTTAACGGTGTGCCTTGCATCTCGTCGATCTGCCCTTGGCAGCCTTGGATCTTCGGCCGCGGCAGCACGCCCGACAAGGGCTTTGCGTCCACCTTCCATTTCTTCTGGGGCTTGGAGGACATCACGATGGTGTTCGCGAACATGTGGGACATGATCCCGACCAACAAAAGCGTGGGAGGCCTATTCCCCAACGACGAGGATGGCAAGGGCTGGGGCGATGACAAGGTGGGGGTGCCGCCGCTGCTGAAGGCACGCGGCTACAACACGACGAAATCGGGTTTCTACAAGAACCTGAGCGATGACTTCTCCGCCATCATCTCGACCTTTAAGCACGCCAACTGCGAGCTGATCACCGGCCCGCCAATCCCGCCTGACTTTACGACGTTCTGGACGCAGGCGCGGCAACAGGGCTTCAAACCGAAGGTAGCATCTGTCGCCAAGGCCATATTGTTCCCTGGCGCGGTTGAGGCGCTGGGGGACGCCGCGCACAACCTCTCCAGCGAAATCTGGTGGTCGCCGCGCCATCCCTTCCAATCCTCCATCAGCGGCTTTTCGGCCCAGAGACTGGCCGAAGAATACACCGCAGCGACGGGCAAGCAGTGGACGCAGCCCATTGGCTTCATCCACGCACTCTTCGAAGTCGCGATTGATGTGATCAAGCGTACAGCCGAAATTGGCAATCCCGGTGCCATGATCTCGGCAATGCGGGACACGACGGTGGATACAGTCGTTGGCAAGGTCGACTGGAAGACATCTAAAATAAAGAATGTCGCTAAGACACCCCTTGTCGGCGGACAGTGGCGGCTCTCCAAAGGTGGCAAGTACAAGTACGATCTTGTCATCACGTCCAATGCCACTGCGCCGAACATTCCCGTGGCAGGCGAGATGCAGCCAATTACGTGATCAACGACAAGGCGTGAGGGAAGAACGCCATGGTTTTGTCCATACAGTCGCTATCCAAGAGCTTCGGTGCTGTCCAGGTTGCTGCCAACGTCTCGTTCAACATAAAGGCTGGCGAAGCCGTTGGGATCATCGGTCCCAACGGCGCCGGAAAGACATCGCTTTTCAATCTCATCAGTGGGGACTTGGCCCCGGATAGCGGGAGGATTGAAATTGACCGCAACGACGCCACGGGCCTCTCGACGCGGCAGCGCAGCCGACTTGGTGTCGCGCGGACCTATCAGGTCCCGCTTCCATTCATAGGATTGTCGGTGTTCGAGAACGTTCTTGTGGCAGCGGTTTTCTCCGCCAAGCCGGCGGGCGAATCCGCTGAAGACCGCTCAATTGAAGTGCTTAGCCGAACGGGCTTGCTGCACCGGGTAGACTCCCTAGCGGGCACGCTCACGCTGTTGGACAGAAAACGTCTTGAACTCGCACGTGCGCTGGCGACACGACCCAAATTGCTTCTGCTGGATGAGATCGCCGGAGGCCTGACCGAAGCAGAGTGCCACGAGCTCATTGAGCTCATCCAGGCGATCATTCACGACGGAACCACGGTGCTGTGGATCGAACACATTGTCCACGCCCTGGTGAAGGTGGTCAATCATCTCATTGTACTCGATCGCGGCTGCATCGTCGCTGCGGGCGAGCCGCACAGCGTGCTGAACTCACCCCAGGTTCGGGAAATCTACCTTGGGTTGGAACCCGACACGGAGGAGCTCCATTGATGGGATCCCTTTTGTCAGTCAACTCACTGAATTCCCACTATGGCGCCTTTCAGGCGCTGTTCGACATGAGCCTTCACGTCGAGCCAGGTGAATGCGTTGCACTGGTTGGTTCAAATGGTGCAGGCAAGTCCACGCTGCTGAAGTCAATCGCCGGCCTCATAGCCACAAGTCCCGATGCGATCCGTTTTTCTGGGCAACCGATTGGTGGCTTTCCGGCAGAGAAGATTGTGAAGCTCGGACTCGCGCTCGTGCCAGAAGGGCGCAAACTCTTTCCCTCGCTGACAGTTGAAGAGAATTTGTTGATGGGAGCGAAGGCGGGTCGGCGGGGGGCGTGGACGTTGCCGCGCATCTACGAGGTTTTTCCGAACATTGCGGAACGCAAGAACAACCTCAGTACCGCCCTTTCGGGCGGCCAGCAGCAGATGGTGGCAATCGGCCGGGCGCTCATGTCCAATCCGCAACTACTGCTTTGCGACGAGATATCTCTCGGCCTCGCGCCGGTCGTAGTGCGCGAACTTTACCAGCGCCTGACCGCGATCCGGAGTGAGGGTGTGGCGATGGTGATCGTGGAACAGGACATCACTCAAGCCATGCGCGTTGCGGACCGCCTCTACTGCCTCCGGTCCGGACGAGTTGCCCTTGAGGGCCGACCTGCGGAGCTGTCGCGGCATGCCATTACCGAAGCTTATTTCGGACTAGAGGCCGCACATGCCCATCATTGACGCCGTCTTTCAGGCCTTGATGCTCGGCGGGCTCTATTGCCTCTTCGCGGCCGGCTTGGCGCTGGTGTTCGGCAGCATGCGCATCGTCAATCTAGCGCATGGCGATTTCATTGTTCTTGCGGGCTTCATCGCGCTGACGGTCACCTGGACGGTCCCGGTGCATCCCTTACTGTCACTTGTCGTAGTCGTACCCATCATGGCGACGCTAGGCTACGCGTTGCAACGCTTTATCCTCAACCGCGTGGTCGGCGCGGATCCTATGGCAGCTCTGCTGATCACTTTCGGTATTTCCATCATTCTGCAAAATGTGCTGCTGCAGATCTTCTCAGGCGATACAAGGAAACTGCAGGCAGGCGTTCTGGAAACGGCCAGCGTCGCCTTCGGCGACTCAGCCATCGGTCTCTATCCCATAGTCGTCTTTGTTGTCGCCGTTACCGTCATCGCTGCCCTGCAATATCTGTTCTACAACACCGAGATCGGCCGCGTGCTCCGTGCAACCTCGGACGATTCGCAAACCGTGCGCCTGATGGGCGTGAACCAGAATCACATCTATGCGGTTGCATCAGCCATCGCCTTTGTTGTGATTGGAATTGCGGGCGTGCTGATGGCCATCCGGACAAATTTCGACCCGACCCAGGGCCCCGCGCGCCTACTGACGGCCTTCGAGGTCGTCATAATTGGAGGCCTCGGAAGCTTTTGGGGCGCACTGGTGGGCGGGATCATGCTCGGCCTCGCCCAGACCATTGGCGCGAGGATCGACCCCGGGATCCAAATGCTCGCGGGCCACGTCGTCTTCCTCGCCGTGCTCTTGCTTCGTCCCAATGGCCTGTTTCCAATGGTTACCCACTCATGAACCGCCGGCTGGAAGGACCGGCCGCTTCCGGACTGCTCAGAAACCTGGACTCCGCAAAGGCGCCCGGGGTGTTTCTCCTGTGCATGATCGTCCTGGGCATAGCCTCCGCGAGTCTTCTCGATTCTTCCAGTCTCCGCCTTCTGACGGAAATGCTGATCTATCTGACATTGGCGCAGCTCTGGAACCTTCTCGCAGGCTACGCAGGGCTCGTGTCTGTCGGGCAGCAAGCCTTCGTGGGTCTCGGAGGCTACGCATTCTTCTACTTTGCGACCGCCCTCGTTGTTCCTCCGATCCCGGCGTTGCTGCTCGGTGGTCTGGTCGGGTTTGCAGCAGCAACCCTTGCCTCGAAAGTCATCTTCAGGCTCAAGGGCGCGCATTTTGCAATCGGAACCTGGGTTGTTGCGGAAATTTGCCTGCTGACGGTCGCTGTTATTCCCACACTAGGAGGCGGATCTGGCATGAGCCTACCCGCCAGCATCGTCCGCACACTGGGTGCAGGGCGCCAGGAGCGAGAGGTTCTCTATTTCTTGATGGCATTCTGCCTTGCCACCATCACCGTCGCACTGATCTACGTGTTCATGCGATCGCACAACGGCCTCGCCCTCATGGCCGCGCGAGACTCGGAGCGCGCGGCCGAGTCCCTTGGCATAGATGCCATGAGGATCAGACGCATGGTCTATATCGCCGTCGGCTTCGCTACGGCGCTGGTGGGCGGCCTCATCTTCCTCCTCAAGTTGCGCATGACTCCGGATGCCGCCTTCAGCGTCCTAGATTGGACGGCCTATGTGCTGTTCATCGTGATCATTGGCGGAAGCGGCCGCATCGAGGGACCGTTCGTCGGAACGGTCGTCTTCTTCATTCTGCGTGCGCTGTTTGCCGACTTCGGATCGATCTACCTCGTCATTCTCGGAGTGGTAGCGGTTGTCGTCATGCTGTTCGCGCCGAAGGGTCTTTGGGGCCTTTTGTCCCAATGGACCGATTTTGAGCTGTTCCCCGTTCGCCGGCGGGCACGATCTCAGGCTTTCCGACCATGCCCGAACTCAACGACCTGAACCAAGGGAGTACTGCGATGCACCACGATCAGAGTATGATGCGCGACGTCATCTCAGCCACAATGGCCGGTTCCATCTATGTCGGTGCATTCCAACCCGCGATGGGCGGCAAGACGCCGGTTATTGACAAGGCTTCGCTCGAAACTCTTTTTGAGGGCGCAACTGCAAATGCGGCAGATGTGGCACTTGCCGCGAAGACGGCAAAGGAAGCGCAACCCGGCTGGGCTGCGCTGCCACCGACCGAGCGGGGCGACGTTCTACGCGAGTTTGCCGGGCTCTGCGAGCAGCACGCCGAGGAGATCGGCCGCTGGATCATTCGCGAAACAGGGTCGATCCCCCCGAAAGCTCCTTTCGAGATCATGACCTCGGCGCGCGAGGCCATCGAGATTGCAGCACTCACCGGCCAGCCTGTCGGCCATATTCTCTCCAGCTCTCAGAAACGGGCAAGCTATGCGCGGCGCATTCCGCTGGGTGTCGTCGGCATAATAACTCCGTGGAATTCGCCTTTCATTCTGGCCGCGCGCGCCGTGCTTCCGGCACTGGCAATGGGCAATGCCGTGGTCCTCAAGCCGGATGTACAGAGCCCGGTGTGCGGCGGATATGCCATAGCAAAGCTGTTCGAGCTGGCCGGGCTTCCCAAGGGCGTGCTGTGCGTCGTTCCAGGAGGCATTGATGCCGGTGAGACGCTGACGCTCGATCCGAATGTCGACATGATTTCGTTTACCGGCTCGACGCTTGCCGGCCGCAAGGTCGCCGAGAATGCCGGCAAGACCCTCAAGAAGGTGGCGCTCGAGCTCGGCGGCAACAACGCGGCCATCATCCTCGAGGATGCGGATCTCGATGCCGCAACATCGGCCGCAGCCTTCGGTTCCTTCTTCCATCAGGGCCAGATTTGTTTCTCCATTGGCCGCCATCTCGTGCAGGAGTCTGTTGCCAAGGCCTACAGCGAGAAACTGGCAGAGCGCGCACGCAAGCTGTATGTGGGCGATCCCAATAAAGAGCAGGTCCATCTCGGACCGATCGTCAACGAGAAGCAGGCCGCGCGTGTCGAGGACATGATCAATACCAGCGTCAAGGCCGGTGCCAAAGTGATGGCCGGCGGAGAACGCAATGGGCAATTCTTCAAGGCCACGGTGCTCGAAGGTATCAATCCGCAGATGTCTGTCTACCAAGAGGAGATTTTCGGTCCCGTGGCTCCGATCATGACCTTCCGCACAGACGACGACGCGGTGGCCCTGGCGAACGATACGGCCTACGGACTGGTCGCCTCGATCTTCACGCCAAATCAGTCTCGCGCCATGAACATCGCCTCGCAGCTGAGAACGGGCATCGTCCATATTAACGATCAGACCGTGAACCACGAGGTCTTCGGGCCGATCGGCGGCATGGGCGCCTCGGGCAACGGAGCGCGTTCCGGCGGTCCGTCCGTGATGGACGAGTACAGCCAGTGGCAGTGGATCACTGTGAACGAAACCATACCCCCATATCCATTCTGAGCCGCAGTGAGTCGCATCGGTGAAACCGGGCCATCGGTCCCGCCTCCTCGCAACGACAGAAAGACATCACACCATGCAGACAATTGCCGCGGTTGTCCGCGAGAAGGGTGCCCCCTTCACCTTCGAAACGCTCGATCTCGCCGATCCCGTCAAGGACGAGGTCCGAGTCAGGATTGTAGCAAGTGGCATCTGCCACACCGACCTAATCATCCGGGATCAGTTCTATCCAACACCGCTTCCGGCAGTCCTTGGACATGAAGGGGCAGGAATAGTCGAAGCCGTGGGCCCCGACGTGACAAGAATCAAGCCGGGCGATCACGTGCTGATGTCATTTGCGGCCTGCGGAACCTGTCCAAGCTGCATCGACGGCCAGGCTGCTTACTGCTGGCACCATATGGAGATGAACTTCTCGGGCCACCGCTATTCAGGCAAGGGCTGGGATATCCCTTCACCGATCAGTAAGCAAGTCCGGAGCTCCAGCGGAGAGGTTCGGACCGAAGAAATCAGCGGAGCATTCTTTCACCAATCCTCCTTCGCTACACTTGCCATCGCAACCGAGAAGAACGCGGTGGTGGTCGACCGGGACCTGCCCCTGACCACGCTCGCACCACTCGGCTGCGGCCTGCAGACCGGCGCAGGGGCTGTGCTGAATACGCTCCGCCCGAAACCGGGGGCGTCGATTGCCGTCACCGGCACCGGAACGGTTGGTATGGCGGCGATCATGGCGGCCAGGATCGCCAAATGCGGCACCGTTATCGCGATTGACGTCAATGCCGAACGACTTGCCCTGGCCCTGGAGATCGGGGCAACCCATGCAATAAATGCGCAGGAGGATGACATCGTCGCCCGCGTGCGCGAGATTGTTGCGGGCGGGGTGCAATACTCGATCGATACCACGGCAAACCCAAAGGTCTTCCGCGCCGCAGTCGACATGTTGCAGACGCGGGGCATCTGCGGGCTGATCGGTGGCGCAAAGCTAGGTACCGAAGCATGCTTCGAGATGACCCATATTCTGTTCGGTCGCACAGTCCGCGGTATACTGCAGGGCGACAGCGTACCTCAAGAATTCATTCCACGTCTGGTTCAGCTCTATCGCGATGGCCTATTCCCGATTGACAGGTTGATCCGGCATTATCCGTTCGCGAAGGTGAACCAAGCTGTCGATGACATGAAGACTGGTAAGACGATCAAGCCAGTTCTCGTGATGGGCGGAGACTGAACCTGCCACATCAGATAGATCGGGAGATCGTGATCTTGACCTATCTGCGGACTCGCCTCGGCGCTGCGATTAATTAATATGCATTTTAATGGCGGCAACCTGATTGGCCAGATCGATGCAACCGAAACCGGTTTTTGGGATAGAGGATACGCATCGTATCCTGCATCAATTTCAAGCCAACATTCGTGGGTCTAGCGAAGGATTGGGCTGGTCGTCGGCATTTGCATCGATACAGCGGGAACGTCCATATGACGGAAAGCTGCATGCGCTGTCCGACAGCTTGATGGTTTTGCACCGTGGCGGTCCGGTGAATATTACTTACACCGTCGAAGGAAAATCTGTCGTCCGACATATTCCTAAAGGCGGTGTGTTCTTTCTCCCGGGGGGGCACGAATGTGATGTGGTTCTTCATGCTTCGCTGGATTCCACACACATCTATCTTCGCTCCGATCTGTTCGCGGACGAGGAGAATGCGGCACGCAGCTTGGTCGGCGGCCTCGCGCCGATTTTGGGGGAGAGGGACGCAATCCTTGAACCTCTCGCGACAGCGATCGGCGATACGATTATTGAGGGTCTTCCAGCATCGTCGCTGTTCATCGATCCGATCGCGAAGGCTATCGCAAATCGTTTCATAGCGATCAACTATCACAAGTCGGCCTCCGATTCCGGAAAGCAGAGGTATCAACTGACGAATCGGCAGATGGAGCGCGTACGAAACTTTGTCGAAGCTAACCTCGATACCGACATCCGCTTGGAAATGATGGCGCGCGTTTGCGGTCGCAGCACGGAATATTTCGTGCGTATCTTCAAGGCGACTGCCGGTGTCTCTCCCTACCAATACGTCCTTAATCTGCGGATTGAGCGCGCGAAGGCATTGCTCGGCCGGGATGGACCGAGCATCGCTGAAGTTGCTTTGCAGTGTGGCTTTTCCCACCAGGAACATCTGACGCGAATGTTCCGGCGCTTTACGGGAGTTACGCCGGGCCGATACAGGCTCAGCACTCGCTAAAATGCTTCCGGTGTCTCGCCACCCAAGCCTGCGTCATTTTCTCAATTTTGTGCAGGATTTGACCTGTTTCGTGCAGGCGCCCGCGATTGTCATTTCCGACAACGTATCCCCGAACAAATCAATTTCGAGATCGCCGAAAATACGGCACGAGAAAATGCCCATGAGCATCGCAAATGCTGATGAAAAAGGGGTGTCGAATGCGACACCTCTCGGCACATTTGCCTATAACTCCCCGCAATACCGGGTGGTGTTCGGCTTCGGAACGGTTGCTTGTCTCGGCGACGAGGCCGAGCGTCTCGGGATCAAGCGCGCACTCGTTCTGACGACGCATCGACAGCTCGAGGAGGGCGCACGGCTCGGCACACGTCTCGGCAGCCGATTCGCGGGAATTTTCTCGGATGCGACAATGCGTACGCCGATTGAGGTGACGGAAGCCGCGATCCAGGTGGTAGAGGCGAGCGACATCGATGGTCTGATCGCGGTCGGCGGCGGATCGACGGTCGGGCTCGGAAAGGCACTCTCGTTGCGGACAGGGCTGCCCCAGATTGCGGTGCCGACGACCTATGCTGGGTCCGAGATGACGCCGATCCTCGGCGAGAGCCGCGGAGGCATCAAGACCACGCAGCGATCGCATGATCTCGTTCCCGATACCGTGATCTACGATGTCGATCTGACATTCGGACTTCCGCCAAGGGCATCAGCTGCGAGCGGAGTGAATGCAATCGCTCACGCAGTCGAAGCGCTCTATGCGCCCGCTGCGAATCCGGTGATATCGCTGCTGGCCGAAGAGGGCATCGCCACGTTTGGGCACGCCTTGCCGCGGATCGTCGTGACACCATCGGACAAGGCGGCCAGGCGAGACGCGCTCTACGGGGCGTGGTTGTGCGGCGCCTGTCTCGGTGCGGTCGAGATGTCGCTGCATCACAAGCTGTGCCATGTGCTCGGCGGTTCGTTCGATCTGCCGCACGCGGAAACCCACGCCATCGTGCTGCCTCATGCCACCGCGTATAACGCGGCGGCAGCGCCCAATGCGGTGCTTGGTCTCTATGACCTGGCGCGGCGCCTGCAGCTTCCGAGTGCACTTTCGGATATCGGGATGCCGGAATCAGGTATCGAGCGAGCGGCCGATATCGTCGTCCAGAATCCATACGCCAACCCTCGACCGGTCGACCGTGCATCCGTGCGCGATTTGATTGCGCGTGCCTATCGCGGCGATCCCCCGCTGCTTCAATGAATGCGGTGTGGTCTTCCAAAGACTTCGAAGGAAAAAATATGACTCGGTTTGACGATCAGGAACTCACGGCGGAAGTCATGCGCAGCTGGCGCTTCTCGTTTCGAACGATTCCGCCCTGCAGCTATCCGATTCAGACTGATGGCCCGGTCGGCGAACTGATCGCGGCGACCGGTCGTCAGCCGATGCGGCCGGCCCACGTCCACGTCCTGGTGAGGGCGCAAGGCTACGAGCCCCTGATCACCCATGTCTTTCTTGAGGGCGACCGATACCTGACATCGGACGCCGTCTTCGGTGTCAAAGACGAACTCGTTTCAAGGGTCGAACATCACGACGAGCCGGTGATGCCGGACGGCGGGCGAGCGTCCGGACCGTGGCACGTGATGACCTATGATTTTCAGATGAAACCGGGCACGGGAGTTGTTCCTCAGCCCCTGATGTAGGCACCCGAATAAAGCGATCGCGCAAAAGACGAGATCGAGACAATCTGGAGAGGACAATGGCCAATATGATCGAAACCGATGTGCTTATCGTTGGAAGCGGACCGGCCGGCGCGACGTCGGCGGCGTTGCTGGGCATGTACGGGGTCAAGCATATTCTGGTGACCAAATACGGCTGGCTCGCCGACACGCCGCGGGCTCACATCACCAACCAGCGGGCGATGGAAATCTTGCGGGATCTGGGCCTTGAGGAGAAGGCGGTCGCCCAAGCGACCAAGCAGAATTTGATGGCGAATAACGTATTCTGCGAAAGCCTCGCTGGCGAAGAACTCGGGCGGCTGTATTCGTGGGGCAATCATCCGACGCGGCGGGCCGACTATGATCTCGCGAGCCCGGTCAGCATGTGCGACCTGCCGCAGAATTTGCTGGAGCCGATCCTGCTCGAAGCCGCAGGCCAGCGCGGCACCTCGATCCGATTCAATACCGAATTCATCGATTTGGTTCAGGATGCGGCTCATGTCACCGCAACCGTAAAGGATCGCCTTTCGGGCGAGACTTACCAGATCCGCGCCAAATATCTGATCGGCGCCGACGGTGGCCGCAGCCGCGTCGCGGAAGTCATCGGCCTGCCGATGGAAGGCCAGATGGGCCGCGCCGGCAGCATGAACATCGTCGCCCATGTCGATCTGACCCAATACGTCGCGCACCGGCCGAGCGTTCTGTACTGGGTGCTGCAGCCGGGCGCGCGGATCGGTGGCCTCGGCGCTGGTGTGGTGCGCATGGTGCGCCCGTGGAACGAGTGGCTGTTCATTTGGGGCTACGACATTTCCCAGGGCGAACGGCAACTCAGCGACCATGAAGCCATCTTGATCGTTCGAAATTTGGTCGGCGACGAGACGCTCGACATCACCATACGTTCGACTTCGACCTGGACCGTCAACGAGATGTATGCGGGACATTATTCATCTGGTCGGGTGTTCTGCATGGGCGATGCCGTGCACCGGCATCCGCCGACCAACGGCCTTGGCTCCAACACCTCGATTCAAGACGCTTACAACCTGTGCTGGAAGCTGAAATACGTACTCGAAAACAAGGCTTCCCCGGCGCTGCTCGACAGCTATTCCGCGGAGCGCCAGCCGGTGGGGCGGCAGATAGTCAAACGGGCCAATAAGAGCATCGGCGATTACGAACCGATTTTCGAAGCGGTCGGACTGCTGTCGTCGGCGGATCCCGTCGAGGCGCGAAAGAACATGGAGGCCCGCAAGGCCCCGACGCCGGAGAGCAAGGAACGCCGCCGCAGGCTCTATCAAGCGATCGCGCAGAAGAGCTACGAATTCAACTGCCACGGTGTCGAGATGAACCAACGCTATGCGTCGGCCGCCGTAGTGCCCGACGGCACGCCGGAGCCCGCATTCACCCGCGATCACGAACTGTACTACCACGGCACCACGTGGCCGGGCGCGCACCTTCCCCATGTCTGGGTCGAGCATCATGGAGTTCGCAAGTCGACGCTCGATCTGGCCGGCAAGGGCCGTTTCACGCTGCTCACTGGCATTGGTGGCGATTGCTGGAGATCGGCGGCCGCTGCGGTCGAAGCTGCCTACGGAGTCCCTGTGGATGTCGTCACCATCGGTCCTGCCGGCTGCGATGCTCTTGATATTTACGCCGACTGGTATCGGCAGAGCGAGGTCGATGAAGACGGCTGCGTGGTCGTTCGGCCGGATATGTATGTCGCCTGGCGCGCCAGGGAAGCGATGGCGAACGCTCTCGTGAACGTGTTCGGAACATTGCTCGGCCGAACCGCCGAGATCGATCATCTCTCGAAGGCGTCGGTCGCTGCCGTATAACCCGGTGGGGCGAGGCGGCGCGGCATTGGAATGTCCGGCTGTTTCCGACGCAACGCGTGCTTAGTCGGAATTCATGGTGGACATTCAAGAAAGCGACAGGAGACGAGCTAAATGCGATTTGCCTCATTTATCTGGAACGGACGGCGTGGTCTGGCGGTCGGCGCCGGCAGAGCAGAATTTGTTGGACGATACTCGGACGAGCACGATTATCCGGGAGATCTTCATAGTCTGATTGAATCGGGTCCGGCAGGGCTTGTCGCGGGTTACGAACGATTGCTCTCCGGTCGACCGATCGACATGTCGTCTGTTGTTCGTCTTCCTCCCATTCCGAACCCCGAAAAAATCATTTGCGTCGGACTGAACTATCTCGATCACACCAGCGAAAGCGGCTTCGTGCAACCTGACTATCCGACCCTGTTCACGCGTCTCAACTCGAGCCTTGTAGGTGACGGTTCTCCCATTGTCCGTCCGAAAGCCTCGGAACAGCTCGACTACGAAGGCGAACTGGTCGCTATCATTGGTCGTGCTGGCCGCCATATAAAAAGAGAAAATGCACTCGATTACGTCGTCGGTTACTCAATCTTCAATGACGCATCAATCCGCGACTATCAGTTCAAGACACCACAATGGACGATTGGCAAGAATTTTGATGGCACCGGCGCGTTCGGACCGGTATTCGTGACTGCGGACGAGTTGCCTGATGGTTGCAATGGATTGAAGCTCGAAACCCGGCTGAACGGCACGACTGTTCAAAGTGCATCGATCGCATCGATGGTTTTCGATGTTGCATCTCAGATCGAGATTATCAGCGAAGCGATCACGTTAGCGCCCGGCGATCTGCTCGTAACCGGAACACCCTCCGGCGTCGGGCTCGCACGCAAGCCGCCATTATGGATGAAGCCGGGCGATATCTGCGAAGTCGAAATCGAACGCATCGGCGTTCTGCGAAATCCCATCGTGGATGAAGTCAGACCGCAATGAGGCCAGATAGAGGAAGACGTGCATGACTCAGATAAAAAGCCATATCGGACCAACGCGGCGACCCGGCGAACTCGGGGTTCATTCGATCGACCACTTCAATCTGGTCGTGCCGTCGCTGAAGGACGCCGAGCAGTTCTATTCGTCGTTCGGCCTCGATATTCGAGCCGAGGACAACGTTCTGTCCGTCATGACGCATGGCGCCTCGCACCGCTGGGGCGCTCTCAGCGAGGGTCTGCAGAAGAAACTGTCTCATCTGTCCTTCGGCGCATTTGCCAATGACCATCCGAGGTTTCGCGAAAAGCTGCAGTCTTGCAAAGTCCGCCAGATTGATCCTCCGCCGGGCTTCGAGTCCAACGGAATCTGGTTCAGGGATCCGGACGGACTGCTTATCGAGGTTCGCGTCGCGGAAAAGACCTCTCCGAACGAGAAGCCGGTTTGCATCAATGAACAGGGGCGGATCGGTGTGCAAAATGCACCGAACCGATTTGCGGTCCCGCCCGTCAGGCCGCGACGTTTGGCTCACATCCTGATTTTCGCATCCGACGTTTCGCGTGCCATACATTTCTATACCTCGGTGCTTGGCTTGCGGCTGTCAGACCGATCGGGCGACGGGATTGCGTTCATGCACGGAATTCACGGCAGCGACCATCATCTTATTGCGCTGGCGAAATCCGATGGTCCAGGTTTGCATCATCTGAGTTGGGACGTTGAATCGATTCACCAGATCGGACTTGGCGCGATGCAGATGGCCGACAAAGGCTTCTCCGCCGGTTGGGGGCTCGGCAGGCACGTGCTGGGATCAAACTATTTTCACTACGTCCGCGACCCGTGGGGCAGTTATTCAGAATATTCCTCCGATATCGACTACATCCCGGTCAACTACGATTGGGTTGCGGGTGATCATTCCGTTGATGATGCATTTTATGTTTGGGGGCCCGTGCCACCGACAGATTTCGCCTTCAACTACGAAACTGCAGCGTCGTGAATTATGATGATAAGCTGAAATAGAGCATCGATTCTTCTTCGGTCGGTGCCCTACTGCTCACGCACACTCTAACCGTGGCTGGCTTGACCCGGAGCACCAACACTTGCACCGAATCGACTGTCTACGGCGGTGTCACTGTGAAGTTCTAACCGTCTGATCCTTCTCCAGGTGAAAGACGATGGCGCCGCGATGAGCCCCGCGGCGCCATTCAATCAATAGATATGGCAGGAGGAGACGTCATGCAGGGGTTACCCATTGCGCAGCCGGCTGCGGACACGCCTGAACGTCAGGCCTTCTACGACAGGATCGGCCGGCAAAACCTGACGCCGCTCTGGCTCTCGCTCGCCGACCTGGTTACGCCGGAACCTCGCAGTCCGTGCCAGCCCGCCTGCTGGCACTTCAGCGACATTCGCTCCGCGATGCTGGAGGCGGGGACTTTGATCACGGCAAAGGAAGCCGAGCGCCGGGTTCTTGTACTTGAAAACCCAGGACTTCGCGGCCAATCGAAGATCACCACCGATCTCTACGCCGGCGTGCAGCTTGTGCTGCCCGGCGAGGTCGCGCCCGCGCATCGGCATACGCAGAGCGCGCTGCGCTTCGTGCTGGAGGGCGCCGGCGCGTACACGGCGGTCAATGGCGAGCGCACAATCATGAACGAGGGCGATTTCATTATCACCCCGCCCTGGGCCTGGCATGACCATGGTAATCAAAGCGACAAGCCGATCTTCTGGCTGGATGGCCTCGACATTCCCGTGGTGCAATTCCTCGATGCTTCCTTCGCCGAGAATCTCGATCAGGACGAGCAGCCGATATTCCGGCCGGTTGGCGATAGCGACGCCCGCTATGGCGCTAACCTCTTGCCTATCGATCACCAGCCGGGGGGCGGCTCTTCGCCAGTGTTCAACTATCCCTACGCGCGCACGCGCGACGCCCTGGAGCGACTGCGCGGCGCCAATGCATGGGATCCCTGTCACGGTTTGAAGATGCGCTACACCAATCCCATTACCGGCAATCATGCGATGGCGACCATGGGCACATTCGTGCAGCTTTTGCCGAAGGGCTTCTCTACCTCTTCCTACCGTTCAACCGATGCGACCGTATTCGCGCCCATCGAAGGCCGCGGTCGCACCCATATCGGCGACAACTTCGTCGTCGATTGGGAGAAACGCGACCTTTTCGTCGTCCCGAGCTGGCAAAAAGTGAGGCATGAGGCGGCCGAGGACAGTGTGCTGTTCTCCTTCTCCGATCGCCCCATTCAAGAGGCGCTACACCTGTTCCGAGAGGATCGCGGGAATGTCTAATGCATCGAGCAATGCTAGTTTTGTAATTCCTGCGCCTGCATTCCATCCGTTGCTGTCGACGGAACGGCCGCACGCTTCCCCGTACGTCGGATTTTCTGCGTGGGGCGCAATTACGCCGCCCACGCCCGCGAAATGGGGCGCGATCCCGATCGCGAGCCGCCGTTCTTCTTTCTCAAGCCATCCGACACGGTAGTCGACAATGGCGTTAGCGTGCCTTACCCGCCGCAAACCAAAAACTTCCACTACGAGATTGAGCTTGTCGTTGCGATAGCTGTCGGCGGCGCGGACATTCTAATCGAGCGCGCTCTCGAACATGTCTACGGCTACGCCGTCGGCAACGATTTGACCCGCCGCGATCTTCAGCTCGCTGCGCGAGAACAGGGCAGGCCTTGGGACTGGGGGAAGGGGTTCGATCTGTCTGCCGTCGTCGCACCGTTGCACACGGTGAAAAGAATAGGCCACCCCACTAAGGGCCGGCTGTGGTTGGCGGTAAACGGTGTCGTGAAACAGGACTCCGATATATCCAAACTGATCTGGGGCGTGCCTGAAATCATTTCTTTCATTTCGGAATCGATGACGCTTGCTCCCGGAGACCTGATCATGACTGGTACTCCCGAAGGAGTTGGGCCGGTCGTGCGAGGCGACGTTATAACCGGCGGAATCGACGGCATCGGCGAAATCAGGACTCCAATCCACTAGCAATCGACACGATTCGAACGTGTGACCTTTGCCTTCGGAGCAATATAACGTGCCCTTCCTAAAAATGCGATAGGGCACGCTATGCTACGCTATCAGTCTGAAGCAACTGGATATTTTCAAGAGCAGAAGCGACGTTCCTATCCGAAAACCCGCACCGATTTTCTCCCGTCTGCTTACGTCCTGCTTACGCGAGAGACAGTGCCCGGAACGAAGGAACGTCATGGTTAAGATAACAAAAAGGGTTGTCGAAGCGGCCGAAGCCCAAGAGAAGGATTATCTGATCTGGGACGACGAGTTGCCCGGCTTCGGACTCCGGGTCTTTAGTTCGGGCAAGCGGAGCTACGTCATCCAGTATCGGACGAAAGGTCGCTCACGTCGCTACACAATTGGGCTGCACGGAGCGTGGGCGCCTGAGACCGCACGCCGCGAGGCGAAGGTGCAACTCGGTCGGGTCGCTGGGGGTGATGATCCCGTCGAAGATCGCCAACTCGATCACAAGGCGATCACCGTGAAGGAGTTGTGCACCCGCTATCGCGCCGATCTGCAGGCCGGTCTCATCCTGGGAAAAGGAGGGCGACCGAAAAAGCCTTCGACAATCACCACCGACACTGGCCGTATTGAGCGCCACATCATCCCACTTTTGGGACCGCGACGGGTCAAGGACCTCACCAAGACCGACATCAACAAGGTCCTCAAAGACATAATGGCTGGAAAGACGCGGGTTTCGGTCAAGACCAAGAAGCTGCGCGGAAAGGCCATCGTCCGAGGCGGCGCTGGAACGGCTACGCGCACCGTCGGTCTCCTCGGCGGCATTCTCACCTACGCAGTCGAAGCCGGCATCATTGAAAGCAACCCGGCTCATGGCGTCCGTAAGCCAAAGGACAATGTACGAAAGCGTCGACTATCGGAAGCGGAGTATCGAATATTGGGTCGGATGCTCCGCGACGCCGCTGAAGATGAGAAATACGCCACTGCCGTGGATATCATTCGCCAGATCGCGCTGACCGGTTGCCGGCGCAGCGAAATGATTCGCCTGAAATGGACGGAGTTCGACGCCGAGGCAAGCTGTTTGCGATTGGAGGATAGTAAAGAAGGTGAATCCATTCGTCCGATTGGCTTGCCTGTCGTCGAATATCTCGATCGACGTCGCACCGACGATGTCGGCACATATGTCTTCCCGGGGCAGGGGGAGGACAACGCGTTTGGCGGCTTCCCGAACCATTGGAAGCATCTCTTCGACGACTCCCCGCTATCGGATGTGACGCCGCACGTCCTGCGTCACAGCTTCGCCAGTATCGCCAACGATCTCGGTTTTACCGAGGTGACCATCGCGGCGCTCGTGGGCCATGCCAAGGGCTCGGTGACGAGCAAGTACATCCATACGCTTGACACAGCGCTGATCATGGCCGCCGACACGATTTCGGGTTACATCCAAGGGCTCCTTGACGGCATTGAGTTCAAGCAAACCGCCTACGCGCTGGACCGCGACTCACGAAAAGCCGCCCTGGCCCGCTTCCTGAAGAGAGCTTCGGGCGGTGAGCCAGAGGAGGTCGAAGAGCAGCGTCGCTTGGCTGCCTAGGTGCTGCGCGAAGCCTGTCGATGCAACATGCCTTCCTTGAGATGCGCGATAGCCGCTTAGGCCGATCGGCTGCGACGCCCAACACGTTATATCGATCGGCAGTAGAGACAAGCTGAGAACGACTAAGCCGTGCGCGACCTTGCCGCCGCTTTCGGGCGGACCAAGTCGAGAATCATGAAGCAGCAGCGATAATCCGCGCGAAGCTCGCCGAGACTCACTTCTCATCGCCTTCCTCTGCTAAGCGATCCTCATTCCAGCAGATCTTCCAACGCGCAAATACGTCATCGGCGCCATATCAGGAATTCGCTGAAGGGCGCCATGCAAGCCTCGCCGCAAGATAGGAATTCAGCGCTGATCTCTAAGCCAAACCGGTGAAGCGCTAGCGGCAGACAACAAGCTCGCGGAACTAACAATTGTTGACGAGCCATTTTTGTGCGGTCGCGTGTCCGACGGATACTCGCCGAACAGTTGGTGGTAGTAGTAAGCGAAGCGCCCGACATTCAGGAAGCCGTGCTGCATCGCCAGATCTGCGATTGTTCCGTCAGGCGGGGGGGCCGAGCGGAGGGCCGTATGGACCGAGCAGAGTCGCCGGTAACGGAAGAATGCGATCGGACCGATCCCCAGCGATTCATGGAAAGCGCGATGCAAGGTTCGCCGCGAAACGCGCAGCTGACCGCAGATCTGGGATATGTGGACCGGCCCTGCACCCCTCGCGTTCAAATACTCCTCGACTTGCCTCACCACCCTTAGCGCAGAAGGCAGCGGGCCGTCGCGCTCCGAAGGCATCCCTTCCACGATGTTCGCCGTCATGGCCTCAATGACGGCTTGCTTCCAGAACTCTGCCGCCTCGACGGTCAAGCGCAGGTTGCGTTCGCCGAGTCGGGCGACAAGCGATCGCAAGCGCGGGATAATCCGCTGCACCGTATCGGCGTTGCCTTTGAAGTGATTTCCGCACCAAGCCGTTGGGTCGCCCAATCGAGCTTCAGTGCCGAACGTCGAGTCGATGTCGGCAGACGACAAAGAGATCACAAGGACGGACGCGCCGCCGTAATATCTGTTCTCGTGCTCTCCGCCGGGCGGCGTTACCAGTATATCTCCGGGACGTGATTCATGTGACGCGCGAGTAACCCGATTGGTGGATGCGGTCAGCATGCCGATCGTGGTTCTATCCTTGTTCGGCTCACCCCTCGATCTCACACCGAGGCTGAACGTCACGACGTCTATCGGAAGGCCGCCGATTGACGCATGAAATAGCTGGCCCCGCATTTTTCCGCGTTCAATCTGAACGACTTCCCTGCGTGCCCCAACGACTACCTCATTGAGCTCCTCGAAGCCTGCAATTCTGTGCGTGTGGACCGCTGCAAGTTGTTTTGTCACGTCAGTCCTGTTTCAACGTAGAGACGAACAATCTGCTGAACGAAGCTTGGCGATCTTCTCGGTCTTATTATGACGTTGGCGCGCCTCAGCCCAAGGTCAATTCCATGGCATGCGACGAAACACAATCGACGCTGCAGTGGAGTGGCATTTGCCTAAAAACGTCGGACAATCAGCCACATGCTGGCATGAAATCAGAGACGGAATTTTGTCTAAGGCCCCAAGATTTGGCACAAACTGGACATCACAGCCCGGCAAGATTCATTTATCGTTGAACTCAACGAGAAATAGAACGCTTGGCGTTCTATCATGACCCAGTATGGAGATGCGCCAAGAAGGGAATAGGGGCTGACCTATCGCTGCGAATGGGCTGGCGGCGCTGGAATCGGAAAGGGCGTTACAATGGTATTCTCAACGAGATCTTTTAATCGCAATAGGTGCGAAACCTCCAAGAACCTGATCTCGATCCTTGCTGCAACGATGATTGGCCTTGTTGGGCTCGGAGCGGCATCTACAACGTCATCGGCACTGAGTCTCGGCCCCTCCGTTGC
>Ga0137407_10000610_pt1 | contig 23883 bp, 20 predicted proteins | sample CZOMad2_2_16fung_FD_108410 | JGI IMG/M metagenome (GOLD analysis project Ga0137407, IMG submission 108410) | Vadose zone soil fungal communities from Angelo Coast Range Reserve, California, USA - CZOMad2_2_16fungal (Illumina Assembly) | ecosystem: Environmental > Terrestrial > Soil > Vadose... | reverse complement strand
TTTCCGGCACCGGAAGCGCCTCGAGCGGTTCGATCGCTTCCTATTCGTGGTCGATCCGCGGCGGCACGCCGAATTCGAGCACCCTTGCAAGTCCGGGGGCAGTGGTCTTTCAGAAAACCGGTCTTTACACGGCTTCCCTCGCCGTCACCGACAGTGCAGGAAACACCGATCCGAGCCCTCCCGTCCGCACCATCACCGTGACGACGACTCCCGCTCCGACGCTCTCTAACGCGTCTCCAAATTCGGGTGCTCAAGGACAGAACGGCATTACGGTGTCACTGACCGGCACCAACTTCTTAACCGGAGCGACGTGCGCTTTTGGCTCAGGAATTACCGTGCAGTCCTGCGCCTTTGCCTCGGCCACGCTGCTTACCGCCAACATCTCCGTCTTTTTCAACGCCACGATTGGAGCACGCAACATTACCGTTACGAACCCGGATGGGCAGTCCGCTCAATTGGCTAACGGTTTCAGCGTTGTCCAGGGGACGATCAATCCACCGCCAACCCTCACGGCAGTGAGCCCGAATTCTGGCGCACAAGGCGAGAGCGGCCTGAACGTTTCGCTCACCGGCACGGACTTTCTCCCCAACCCGACATGTACGTTCGGAGAGGGCATTACCGTCAATAACTGTACATATAACTCTGCCACCCAGCTCACTGCAAACATCACGATTACTTCGACAGCCTTCATCGCGGCGAGTAACGTGACCGTGATGAACGCGGACGGGCAGAACGCAACCTTGGTCAACGGCTTCAGTGTTCATGCTCCGATCGTTAACCACATCGATTTCAACTATGCGAGCCGGACTGCGTTGCTATCTGCGGGCTGGAGCTTTACAGCCACAACCTCCAACGGTGGTACACGCAACACCGAGGTCAGTTCCGGCCAGCCTACAGTCGATTACAACCAGTCAGTGCATCCGGGTACGCTCCGAATCCAGCTCGGCAGCGGCGAGGATTATGGGAGCAGTAATAATTCGCAAAACATGCTGTTCCATGCCCTGCCTCCCACCTGGTCCAGCATTCGCCTGAACATCGCCTCGTTCAATCCAACGTCGAACTATCAGCAGGCCGGTCTGATGTTGTATCAGGACGACAACAATTATTTCTACGCAAGCCGACTTTTTGCCAATGCTCCCAGCACGGAAAGCACCTACGAAATTGGGGGATCGCCCACGAGTCTCGCTCGTCTGCCTCTGTCGTTGACGTCAAATATTACGTACAGAATTGACAAGACCGCGCCAAACACCTACACGAGCTACTATTCCCCCGATGGCGGAGGCAGCTGGACACAAATCGCCAGTCAGACAGCAAATTTCAGTAACGTCAGACTCGCGATACAGCAAGGCACGGATCACACCGGCACATTCCCGACAGTGGACTTCGCGTGGGTTGAAATTTTCTCGCAGGATCTTGCTGCGGCACCGACTCTTACCGGCGTATCACCGAATGTGGGAGCAGTGGGGCAGAACAACTTGGGTGTGGAGCTTACCGGAACCAACTTCTTGAACTCACCGACCTGCAACTTCGACGCAGGGATCACTGTCAACTCGTGCGCTTACGTTTCCGGCACGGAGATTACCGCCAACATTTCGATTGCCTCGAATGCTTCAATCGGGGCGAGGAACGTGACCGTAACCAACAGTGACGGCCAGTCCGCGACGCTCACGGGCGGTTTCTCCGTGCAGAGCAGCGTGGTTTATCCAGCGCCCACGATTACATCAGCCAATCCAAATTCCGGTATGCAGGCACAGTCGAACATGGTCGTAACGCTCGCCGGCACAAATTTCTTGCCGGCACCAGTTTGTAGTTTTGGCTCTGGAATTACGGTGAATTCCTGCACTTACAATTCGTCGACGCAGCTTATTGCGAATATTTCGATTGCCTCGAACGCGACAGTAGGCACCAACAACATCACCGTCACGAACTCGGATGGTCAGATGGCAGTCCTTGGGAACGGATTCACTGTCAACTTCAATCCGAACCCGTTCACTCCAATCCGCGTGGATTCCGGAGGTATCGCCTATACCGATGTTCAAAGCCAAGTATGGACTGCCGACAATGGGTTCACGGGAGGTTCCACAGCCAGCACGACAAATTCGATCGCGAACACGGCAGACCCCACGCTCTATCGATCAGAGCGATACGGGAATTTCACCTATCAGTTCAGTGTTCCGAATGGATCCTACGACGTGATGCTCAAGTTCGCGGAGATCTATTGGACCACTACGGGAAAAAGGATCTTCAACGTCTCGATCAACGGGACGCAAGTACTTTCGAATTTCGATATCGTAGCGGCCGCCGGGGGGGCGTTTACCGCAATTGACAAAACATTTCCCACTACAGTCGTCAACGGCGCGATCACCATCCAGTTCACGGCCGGCTCAGCGGATCTTCCGAAGATCAGCGCCATTCAGATCAGCTCCAGATCTGGCGTATCCATTCAAATCAGTCCAACCACCGCGAGCCTCTATGCCAGTCAGTTCCAGCAATTCACGGCCAGCGTCACCGGAAGCACGAACACGAGCGTCACTTGGTCGCTCACGCCTCAGACCGGGACACTGACGGCAAACGGCTTATATACAGCTCCCGCCTCGGTAACCTCTCCCCAAACCGTAAAGGTGACGGCCACAAGCCAGGCGGATCCGACGCAGTCAGCAGTGGCAACGGTAAGTCTGCTACCGCCGGCGGGCTCCTTCGCACCAATCTATGTGCATTCCGGGTCGGGAAGCGCCTATACAGACACGCTTGGGAACAACTGGAGCGCGGATACTTCCTTCACCGGAGGACAGATCGCCTCAACGACGACGACCATTACAAACACGCCGGACCCGGCTCTATACCAAACGGAACGCTATGGAGCGTTCTCCTATTCGTTTACGGTTCCGGCGGGAAATTATTCAGTGATCCTGAAGTTTGCGGAGATCTACTATACGTCGGTCGGAAAACGCTTGTTCAACGTCTCGATCAACGGAACCCCGGTACTGACCAACTTTGACATTGTCGCGACAGCCGGAGCAGCGTTCAAAGCCATCGACAAGACTTTTCCTGTCACCGTCACTGGGAACTCGATTACCGTGCAGTTCACCGCAGGTTCTGCAGATTTTCCGAAGGTGAGTGCCCTCGAGATCAAGCAGGCCTCTGGTGTCGGCATTCAAATCAACCCGACCACTGTGAGCTTGCAGGCAGCCCAGAGTCAACAGTTCGCTGCTACCATCACTGGGACCAACAATCTTGGAGTGAATTGGTCTTATGCTCCGCAGGTCGGAACTTTGGTCACATCGGGTCCTAACGCCGGTCTTTACACCGCTCCGTCGTCGATTACAACGAACCAAACCGTGCAGGTCACGGCAACGAGCGCGGCGGATCCTACACAGACTGCCACGGCAACGGTCTCTCTCGTGCCTCCCTTCACGCAGATCTTGGTCCACTCGGGAGGGCCGGCCTACACGGACACGCAAGGGCAAGTGTGGAAGGCGGACACGGGCTTTATCGGGGGCAACACCGCCAGCACCGCGAAAACCATTACGAATACCTCCGATCCGACACTTTATCAATCGGAACGGTACGGCGGTTTTTCCTATCAATTCGCGGTGGCGAACGGAAACTACAATGTGGTTCTTAAATTTGCGGAGATCTACTACAACACGACAGGGCAACGCATCTTCAGTGTCTCGATCAATGGAGCCCAGGTGTTGACCAACTTTGACATTGTCGCGGCAGCGGGAGGAGCGTTGAAGGCCATCGACAAAACTTTCCCGGTTACCGTAACGAACAATCAGATTACGATTCAATTCGTACCCGGATCCGCTGACCTGCCGAAGGTGAGCGCGATCCAGATCCACTAGACGGGTCCGCGGACGAGCGTTTTAAGGAAGGGTTGCATGCGCAACCCTCGTCGATCCTGAGAACAGCCTACTGTACGGCCTCTACCTGCGACACGCCGCGCCGGACAACCATTAGGCTCCGCAATTTTTTCTGCAGTGGTATCTCATAGGCATAACACACCATGAGCGCGGTGCCCTGCACCAGCACGAATAGCAGGACGGTTACGAGACAGAATCGGGCCCAGTTTGAGACCTCCCAGCCAAAGTGGAGCGAGATTCCTTTGAGCGCGCGCATCATCGGCGCCTGGAGCATATAAAAAGAAAAGCTTGCCGTACCAAGCCGGTGTAACCACGGCCGACTGAGATGCGCGGCAAAAAGGCCGCCGCCGCTGGCCAAGCCAAAAACCAGGAGAGTCGAACCAGGAAGGTATAACAATCCGCCCCACATTGGCCATGGAGCATGTTCTCGATAGAGCGCGCCAGCCACGATGAGCAGTATGCCGCCTAGTTGCGCTAGGCTTGCGACGGTTTGAGTTCTAGACGCCGGATTGGCCAAAAAACCGCGTGCTAGGTAAACTCCGGCTAGGAATTCCGGGAATCTCGATGGCGCGAACCAGGACACAAAATAAAGGCGAGTGAAGTCTGATTGGCTGTAGCGGAGAAGCGACCACAAGCAGAAAAGGTAACCACCCGCCAAGATCAACGGCAAGAAGCGACGCTGCCTGCCGACCGCGAAGCAGATCGCCAGCGGAGCGAGCAGATAAAAAAACCATTCGCAACTTATGCTCCACGAAGGCACGTTCAAGTAATCGAAAAACGTCGGTCTAGCGAACGGCCAAAAGCATTGCAACAAGAAAATGTGAAACGGAAGAGCGCGCCAGTCCAAGGGCATATTGGGGCTGAATATTTGGATCGGCAGCGCCATCAGCAGTGTAAGAAGATGGACTGGATAGATCTTGGTCAGCCGGTCCCAAGCAAACCGTTTGTGGCTCGAAGCGGAAACACCGTTCTGAAACACGTCCGCGTAGTTGTAAGTAAGAATGAATCCGCTCAATACGAAGAAGAAAGATACGGCAACGACTCCAGCATTGAACAACAGGTGCCTGCCAGCCAGCTGTTCCATTCCCGGGATGAGAGGAACGTGAGACAAGAAAACGAACAATGCCGCGTAAAATCGGATTCCTGTGAGAGCCGATAATTCCGCCTTGCGCATGGATCTACCGCCGATCCCGTCGTGGAGGCTCTATTCTAGTTCACCAGAACCGGCGATTGCGTTGAAATCTCTAGAATCTCTTGGCAGGGAGCGAGTCTAGTGATTCAAGTGATTCCCTTTTCAAGGCGCTCTCAATGGTTGCGACGAAGTGCAAATGGCTCGAACGCGTGGTATACGCAATGTCAGAACTGCCGCCAGCCGCAGCCCGGGTCTTAACCATTCGGTTTAGAGTTTGACTCAGAAAGAGATTCAGCGTAAGAAAGAACGCGAACACCAAGCGCAGAATCTGCTCTGGCACGAGGATGCGCTTTTTCCGCCTTGGATTCTCAATGACGGATTCACGCGGTTCCATGCCTGTTGCGGGCTCTACTCCGTGGAAATAGAGGGGTGCAATTGCAAGCAGGGCAACCGTATCTCTTGACCGCGAGCCCGTACACCTTCGACACCACCGACGCCTGGTATCTGAATGCGCAGGGCCAGCCAGGATTGGAGATACAGACGCCAGAGCCGTCACCGCTGTTTCTCTTGCTGCCAGTATTTCTAACGGTTTTGTTGATTGCCTGCCTTGCTCCTACGCATCGTGAAGCGGTTTAGTGCTTCACTACCGGAGACCGAAATCGTCAACATAACCAGAACGGACGACACGACAGGAGAAGGCACAGCCGAGCCGAGGGGTCGGGCACATCGTCGAGATTTTCACGATCGACGCCGTTTGCTCAAACCATGCGCCCTGATCACTCAGATCGAGATGTTTACAACTTCCGGGCGTTCATCTAAGGTCGAACGCGGCAGTATCCGCTTCCCAGTCGCAAACGCGGGAATAGAAATGCATCGCGATTCGAAGACAAAGAACGTCTCCCTATTTTTTCTGATGTGCGGTCCATTCAGGCAATTTTCGGAGCGCCAGCGTGACGGATCAATGACCCAACCGGAATGATCATGGATCGGGGGACCACGCCTGCAATTTTCTGGAAAACGTATCCCGATCGGTTAAGAATGACCGAACGGGAAGTTCACGTGTGGCGAGCAGATCTCCATGCCAGCCCTAGCGCGCAGGAACGACTCGTTGCGTGTCTGTCGGCAGAGGAGAAGTCCCGAGCCGAGCGATTCGTTTTCGCCCGCGATCGCGATTTCTGGGTTGCGTGCCGCGGGATCTTGCGCCAGATCCTTAGCCTATATCTTGACGAGCACCCCGGGAATATCGAGTTCATCAGGGAGCCAGCCGGCAAGCCCCGCTTAGGGCCGCATCGCCAGAGCAGCGAGCCACCGATCATGTTCAATGTCTCTCATTCGAACGGTCTCGCTCTGGTGGCTCTCACGCTCGAGCAGGAAGTCGGGATCGATCTAGAAAAAGTTCGCTCGGAATTCGCGACCCACGAAATCGCGGAGAGGTATTTCTCTGCTCAGGAGCAAGCGGAGTTTCGGTCTCTGCCAGATGAGCTGCAGACAGAGGCTTTTTTCCTGTGCTGGACGCGCAAAGAGGCCTTTGTGAAGGCCCGCGGCGAGGGATTGCAGGTGCCGCTCGACAGCTTTACGGTGTCGCTGACGCCGGGGCGTCCTGAAGTGCTGACCAGCGCGGACGCCGAGCGCTGGCACATGTTTTCCTTCTCACCCGCGCCGAGCTATGTCGCCGCGCTCGTCACCGAAGGACGCAAGACGGAGCGCTCTTTCTGGGAATGGCAACCCAAAGGAAGCTCGGGGGTTCCAGCCGAGCTCCCGGCTCAAGAGACTTGAGACGAGGAGGGGCGGCTAGCCTCTGGCGGTTAAATCGCCGCAGTCAGCCGCGCACGTCGCCGCGCACCGAAACTGATTTCTTGACTCCGCGATACGACCAGAAGTAGCTTGCATCGTCCGGCAGTCTCGGAGAGGGGAGAAAAAACTTGGAAAAACAACTTAGCGTCGCCAGCTATTGGATTGGTTTAGTTTCCCTGGTATTGGCCCTGGTTTTCCGCATCCTTGCGATCATGGGTGTTGCCGTCTGGAGCGCTTCGCCCGCAAGCGTCCCGATCTCGTATTTGACTTTCTTCCATGGCGCAGAAGTATTCCTGCTGCTGTCAATCGCCAGCTCGGTGATTGCCTGGGCCAAGCTGCCTCGTAGTTAAACGGTGTGGCTTTCAGCCGCAAGGCAGCTGTCTACTTCGCTTACCCGACGGGCAAGAAAAGCCAGGTGCCCGGCCGTATGCGCCAACATGTGCGACAGATCGCGGAGTGGATGTAGTCGGATAGGCTGCGCGAGTGGACGATCTTGCGGGCAGTCGACGAGAAACACACGACGATTTCTTCTTCTATCGCTGCGTCGAAGCAGAACAGGGCGAACCCTTGAACTTACGCGCGCCTGATGGATTTCGCCAAAGTCAATTTTAGAAGCGCAGCCAACAGCACCGCGGCTGTGACCAAGGCTAATGAGGAAGGCTCGGGAGTGGCAATCGTTTCGCCAAAAATCGCGAACGCCGGATTTGCGCCGGATTGCGATGTCCAACCCGACGGATCCGGAACCGTGGCACATGTGCCCGGCGACGGACAGACGTCGACGAAACCATAGTTTAAGCTCCAAGGTTGCGCAGCTCCAAGGTTGTTGAACTGCCACAGAACCGTGGTTGCTCCGTTCGTTGGAGCGGCCACCAACCAATACGTCTGTCCAGCATTGAGAAAGACACCTGAATTGACGTTTAAGGTGAGCAGCGAGCAGCACGTACCCCCAGGGTTGAACGTTGTGGGTTCGCTGCCAATGGCCTGCTGGGAGAAGAGCACCGTAGATCCTGGTAGGCCAGCCGCGCTGGTGACCAGGGAAAGGTTGAAGGGCTGCGTGTTGGTGGAACATTGTGGGCAATCAGGCGTGCCATTGTTGAAGAACTGGACTGCCAGCTCAAGCTCTGTGACCTCGAAATTACCAGAAGACGTAAACGACGCGGCCGCCGATTGAAAGAACCCGGATACCAAGGTATTCGAAACCCCGAACAACCCCGACGCGTAGGAGTCCGCCGGATTAGAATTCAAATTCGAATAAATGGTAGAGTCAGCGGACGCTGGCGACGGAAGTATCAGGCAACTCAGAAACAACAATAACAGGAGCTGAGTCGCGCGGAAGGGCGTATTCATGGCATTCTCCGGGTATTGTGAGAGGGGACTTCCTCATATTCGACGATCCTGAACGAACCGGGACAGACTCCAAGCGTCTTTCTCGAGCATGGGCCGGTTCATTTTTAAACGACGTATTCGAGAGACAGTACAGTGCTTAGGCAACGTTGTCCAGAAGATTTCTGCCGCCTGCTTTTTCAATTGCCGACCTGCGAGCACTTGCCTTTGCATTCGTTCGCGATTTCCTGCTCAGGCCGGCGCTTGGGAGCTACTTCTGCCGGAGCAACGAAGTGTTTTGCGAAACGCGACATAAAAACAATTCTGGGACCATCAGGATCGTCAGCGCCGGCGCAAAAATCCCAAAGTGCCGGTGACAATGCACAGGCACGATTCAAAAGGAACAGTGCTGATCCCACGGCTCGATACACGCGGTTTCGCATTCATACCCCGAGGAGCAGTGAGCAGACAGGTGGATTCTGAAGTTAGCCAGGCCAAGTTCTCGCCTGGGAAACCGCTCGATCGCCTCGCGCGCCTACGGGCCTAAATTTGCCCTTAAAAGACAAGTCCTGCGATCTCCGGAACCAGTTTGCAACAATAGGGCAGGGGTTTTCTCATCCGTCTCGGAACCGGACCAGGGCAGTCCCTATCAGTCACGTAAAGGTCCATTCTAAGTCTATTATTTTCATAATCTTACATTAGAAAACTTCCGGCGCGACCGGCGAAGGCTCAAGACTTGTCTGGCAGAGGAATTGCGGTTACTGGCGCAGAGCGGGATTGGGACTCGAATGGCGTTAGCCCATCGATACGGCCCAAGCTTACCGTGCGGCCTGGTTTTACGTGGTGTCCTTGGAGGAAGTTCTTGAACGCAGCTCACGAATCGCGGGCGTCTAGGGAGTGCCGTCCCCCTTGGTTTGCTTTGCATGTTCGATCCCGCAAGGAAAGCGCGGTAGCAGACCAACTGGCTGGGCAGGGGTTTGAGACGTTCGTTCCAAAATACAAGGTCGTGCGCCGGTGGTCGGACCGATTAAAGGAGCTCGAACAGCCACTCTTTCCAGGGTACTTGTTCTCACGGTTTGACCTGGATCGCCGCCGATTGCTTCTGGCGACGCCGGGCGTGATCCAGATCGTCAGCGTAGGACAGGCGCCAACGCCAGTCGACGAAGCAGAAGTCGAGGCGATTCGGGGTGCGCTCGATTCAGGCCTGCCAACTCAGCCATGGCCGTGCCTCGAAGCAGGAGAACGGGTTCGCGTCACCTACGGGAATCTCAGAACGCTCGAAGGAATTTTGATCTGTTTCAAAGGGCACCATCGCGTCGTGCTCTCCGTCAAGATGTTGCAGCGGGCAGTGGCCTTTGAAGTGGATCTCGCCTGGGTTACACCGTTGCAGGAAACAGTACACCAGCCCGCGCTGAAGTTGCTACCGAGGGCAACTACCGCAGCCGCGTGATCGTCGATGCTCTCGTAAAGTGGATTGAAGAACGGTAGACAGATAAACCATGGCCACGCCAAACACTACGCTTCCAAAGCAAATGAAGGCGGACGACAGACCGCCAAGAAAGGCACGAGCATCCGCCGTTGTGCCGAGTGATCGCTCGAGCCGAATCTTTCTCGGCGAGGGCGAATTCACCTCAATGCTCTATCTTGAACGTCGCCGGGCAGAACGGGCCAGCAAGCGTTTCGTCCTGATGCTAGTGGACGTGAAGCGGGTCATCAGCGACGGACAGAGCAAGCAGACGCTCGCCAGGGTCAGCAAAGCGCTCGTTCGTTGCACTCGCGAGACAGACGTGATTGGCTGGTATCTCGAGGACAGCCTTATGGGCGTAATCGGCACCGAGATCGGGGATGCCACAGCGAAGGTTGTGCAAGACCGGCTGCTCGAAAAGATGCGTGCCACGTTTCAGGAAGCGATCGGATTGACTAAGCATACTCAGATCACCGTGTCCTTCCATTTCTTTCCTGATGAATGTAACGATGGCGATACGGATCATTCCGCCGACATCGCCCTGTATCCGGACGTCTCGCGCAAGACCGATTCGCACAGATTCGCGCTCGGCATCAAGCGGATCATGGACGTAATCGGAAGCGCCGGGGCTCTGATGCTACTTTCACCGCTCTACGCGGCAATTGCTTTGGCGATCAAACTCACATCCAATGGACCCGTTTTGTTCCGGCAGCCTCGGCTGGGGCAATATGGGAAGAGCTTCACCTTCTTGAAGTTCCGGTCGATGCGAACGGATTGCGACTCGCGGATCCATGAGGAATACGTGAGCCAGTTTATTTCTGGCCGCGCAAGTGGCAACGCGAATGGGAATTCGCGTCCTGTTTATAAAATTCAAAAGGATCCTCGGATAACTTCTGTCGGTCGATTCTTGCGGAAGACAAGTTTGGACGAATTGCCGCAGTTCTGGAACGTACTGCGAGGCGAGATGTCGCTAGTGGGACCACGACCGCCCATCGCCTATGAGTACAAGGCGTACGAACTTTGGCACCGCCGCCGCGTATTGGAAATCAAACCCGGGATTACAGGACTGTGGCAGGTTAAGGGTCGTAGCAGAACGAGATTCGATGATATGGTTCGCCTGGATCTAAAGTACGCGCAAGCCTGGTCCATTTGGTTGGACGTGAGTATTCTTCTGCAGACTCCTGGAGCCGTGCTCACCGGCGATGGCGCACATTAGATTTGGCCGATCCGTCGGAATGGTGCACCTCCAGGATGTTCCCGCATGATCTCGTCGGACGACTCTCCTTGAAGAAATGAAATTCCGTGTGCATGGGGAAACCGCAACGACTTAGTGCGCGCAAAATGCCACAATCTAAAGAACGCGGCAACGCAATAGGAGAACCATGATTCGGATCGGCGTAATTGGATACGGCTACTGGGGGCCGAACATCGTTAGGAATTTTCAGACTCACGACAATTCGGAAGTGACCCTGGTGTGTGATAAGAATCCGAATTTCGGGGACCGGCTGCGCAAGGCCCATCCTTCCATTCCTTTTACGACGGACGCAAATGAGATTCTGACATCTCCCCGAGTCGATGCAGTGGCGGTGGTGACGCCGGTATGGACGCACTACCAATTGGCAAAAGCAGCTCTCGAGAATGGGAAACACGTTTTTGTGGAGAAACCTTTCACCTATAGCGCCGCGCAGGCGGAGGAACTGATCGAGCTTGCCGATCGCAAGAATCTGAAAATCATGGTGGATCATACCTTCCTGTTTACCGGGGCGGTGAAGAAGATCCGGCAGCTCGTGCATGAAGGCGCTCTTGGAGATTTGTATTATTACGATTCACTGCGCGTCAATCTGGGGCTTTTCCAGCATGACGTTAACGTGATCTGGGATCTGGCGCCTCACGATCTGTCGATTATGGATCATGTGATTCAGGAGCAGGCTGAAGCAGTCGTTGCCACCGGCGAGCAGCACTTGAACGGGGTGGAAGATGTGGCTTTCATCACCGTGTATTTTCCGAAGCACATCATCGCGCATGTGAATGTGAATTGGCTTTCGCCCGTCAAAGTCCGCACCACCTTGATCGGTGGCGAGAAGAAGATGCTGGTCTGGAACGATCTCGAGGCGGATGAAAAGATCAAGGTCTATGACAAGGGTGTGAGCATGTCCACAAACCCCAGCAATCTTCATCAATTACTGGTCAGCTATCGCTCGGGAGATATGTGGGCTCCGCAGGTGGAACAGATTGAGGCCCTCAAGGCCGAGACCGCTTATTTTCTCCAGTGTATCGAGAAAAATGAAACGCCGTTTAACGACGGCATAAACGGCCTGCGCGTGGTGCGAATTCTCGAAGCAGCGGAAAAATCGGTCCGTAAACGAGGCGAGGCGGTGATTCTGTGAACGAATTCGTTGCCATCGCGCCGACGGTCAAACTGGGACGAAACGTAAGACTTTCGAAATTCATCAACCTCTACGGGTGCGACATCGGTGACGACACAAAGATCGGCGCTTTCGTCGAGATCCAGAAGAACGCTCGCGTCGGCAAACGCTGTAAAGTCTCAAGTCACACCTTTATCTGTGAAGGCGTCGATATCGAAGACAACGTGTTTATCGGCCACGGCGTGACTTTCATCAATGATTCCTATCCTCGCGCAACGACACCGTCACGAGAACTGCAAACTGAGACAGATTGGACGGTCGAGAAGACGTTGGTGCGAAAGGGCGCATCGATCGGCTCCGGCTCCACGATCCTCAGCGGGGTTTCGATCGGAGAAAACGCGATTGTGGGCGCGGGCAGCGTGGTGACCAAAGACGTGCCGGCGAACAGCATTGTGGCCGGCAACCCGGCAAAGTTTTTGCGGCTCATTTCAGAGGAGAAACCAGTATCCCCATGACCCAAACCATCAGGATTCCTTTCCTTGATCTCGTCACTCCCCATCGCGAACTGCGGGCAGAGCTCCTAGCAGTTGTCGAACGGGCATGGGACACGGCCGGCTTCATCGGCGGGCCGATGGTCGAGGAATTCGAGCGTGAATTCGCCACGTTTTGTGCGGTTAGGAATTGCGTGGGCGTAAACAGCGGGACAGACGCCTTGCGGTTCATTCTTCTGGCCTCCGGCATCGGCCCCGGTGAAATCGTCATAACCGTCCCACACACATTCATCGCCACGACCGAGGCGATTTCCCAGGCCGGAGCTCAGATCGCCTTCGTCGACATCGACGAAGCGACATATACCATGGATCCTCAGAAGCTTCGCGAATACATCGAGACTCGCTGCAGCTTTGATCGCAATCGCGGCAAATTGATCGAACGCGCGTCACAACGAGTGGTCCACGCCGTTGTCCCTGTGCATCTCTATGGTCAGACAGCAGATATGGATCCCATTTTGGATCTGGCCGAACGATACAATCTGGTGGTGATCGAAGATGCGTGCCAGGCACACGGCGCGGAATACTTCTCGAAAAAAGACGGCAACTGGAAGAAGGCCGGATCGATGGGCGCAGCCGCGGCTTTCAGTTTCTACCCCGGAAAAAACCTCGGAGCTTGCGGCGAAGCGGGAGCCATTACAACGAATGACTCGGGTTTGGCGGATCGCACGAAGATGATCCGGGACCACGGGCAGGCGAAAAAATACTACCATGACATCGAGGGCTACAACGGTCGCCTTGATTCTGTGCAAGCCGGATGGCTCACCGTTAAACTTCGCCACCTGGAGGCATGGAACGAGTCTCGGCGTTCGCTTGCACAACGCTACCATGAGCTTCTCAGCGAATTGAACGAATCGATCGTGCTTCCTCGCGAAGCTGACTGGACACGCGGGGTTTATCATCTCTATGTTGTACGGGTGCAGGACCGCGACTCGCTGCAGTCCTGCCTGGCGGAAGCGGGCATCGGCACGGGCATCCACTATCCAATTCCGTTGCACTTGCAGAAGGCCTACGCCCATATCGGTTACAAGAAGGGCGATTTCCCGGTGACCGAGCGAATGGCAGAGCAAATCGTCTCGCTGCCAATGTTCCCTCAGCTCCGTCATGACCAGCAGATTGCGATCGCCGAAAAAGTGATTGCGTTCGTAAATTCTAAGATCGGCGCAGCCCGTTAAATTGTGCAGCGCGGGATTCACAATCTCAAAGACGTCGTCGACTGGAATCTATGTATCGGCTGCGGCGCCTGTGCCTATGCCTGCAAAAAAGGCGGCATCTCGTTGGTTAACATCGAGGCGGAAGGGATTCGGCCGAAGTTCGCATCGGAGGAATGCGCTTCGTGTAGTGAATGCCTTGAATTTTGTCCAGGTTACCAAGTCGATAGTTATCTGGCCGCGGGGCGCATCGCGAAGCACAGCGAAGCGGATCATGAATTTGGCCCATCGCTTGAGATTTGGGAGGGCTATGCGACTGACCCTGAGATTCGCTTTCGGGCCTCCTCCGGAGGAATCCTTTCCGCTCTTTCCCTCTATTGTCTCGAGAAGGAAGGAATGGCGTTTGTCGTTCACGCCGGAGCCGATCCGCGTCGCCCGTGGATGAACAAGACCTTTCAAAGCCGATCGCGCGACGAAGTCCTCGCGCGAACCGGATCAAGATATGCACCTGCCTCGCCTTGCGATGGTCTCGGCGCAATAGAAGCTAGCGATAGGCCTTGCGTGTTTGTCGGCAAACCGTGCGATACCGCCGGCGTGGCGCTGGCCCGGCGGCAAAGACCTGGTCTTGAAAAGAATCTGGGGCTGGTCCTGAGCTTCTTTTGCGCGGGTACGCCCAGCACCCGGGGCACGCTCGACCTGATGCGGTCGCTCGGCGTCAATCCGGACGAGGCCGAGACGGTTCACTACCGCGGCGATGGATGGCCCGGACGATTCCGGGTCAAGGCGAAGGAAAAAGAACGCGAAGCATCCTATTCCTACAACGAATCGTGGGGCCGTCTGACGCATTACCGGCCGGTTCGTTGCCACATTTGTCCGGATGGACTAGGCCGTGTTTCCGATATCTCCTGCGGAGACGCGTGGAATGAATTTTCTGAGAACAACGATCCGGGCCGTTCTCTCGTTCTCGTACGCACGGAGCGCGGGCGCGAAATCCTGACGAGGGCGCGGGAGGCAGGCTACGTCGATCTCGAACCTCGCAACTCCGCAGCAGTGTTGGCCGCGCAGGTAAACCTGCTGTCCAGGCGTCGCGAAATATTCGGGAGATTGTTGGCCCGCAAGCTCTTGCTGGTACCGATCCCAAACTACGTCGGGTTTTCGCTGTTTCGATCCTGGCTGCGGATTCCTTTCTTGCTCAAGTGCCGCACCATCGTGGGGACCCTGACCCGCTTGATTCAACGCGGGCAGTGGCGCAGACGTCCGCCTTATGTAACGCCCGCACCCTGAAAAAGAAGAGAGCCAGGATCTGGTCGTCGTTTCAGTGCTACCACGAATTAAACCGGTTCCGCTTTCGAGCCCCTGTTGTTTTCAATGTCTTAAAGAGATTGGATTATGGCGCGAGTCGATCGTCTAGCGACACTCTATCTGGCCCATCCGCTCCGGCGGATCATCGGCAGGAATTCTTCGTCCCGCGTGCCGATTCTTATGTATCACAGCGTTTCGGATAACCTGTTCGGGAAATCCCATCCTTATTATCAAATCAATACGTCGCCAAGAGTCTTTGCGCGCCAAATGAGATGGCTGCGCCAGAACGGCTACCGGACGATGGATACGACCGATATGTGGGCGGCGATCGTCAGAGGCACAGATCTTTCCAAGACCGTGGTCATTACATTTGACGATGGGTATCAGGATTTCTACACCAGCGCCTTTGATGTGATGAAGCAATGCGGATTTACCGCAACCATCTACCTGGCCACGGACAGGATTCAAGACACTCCCGTGCGCATCGAGGGCGTAGATTATCTGAGCTGGCGAGAAGTGCGTGAGCTGCATTCGGCAGGCATCCGTTTCGGTTCGCACACGGTCACCCACCCTGACCTTCGCTCCCTGGGCCCGGACCAAATTGACTATGAAGTCGGTTATTCGAAGGAGATTATCGAGCAAAAGCTTGGGACTGCTGTCAAATCCTTCGCTTATCCGTTCGCGTTTCCCGAAGAAGACAAGGACTTCGCACGCTTTTTGGCAGACATTCTGGAAAACCTGGGATTTGAAAATGGTGTTTCGACGATCCTCGGTCGGGCGTCGAAAAAGAGCAATCCATTCTATTTGCCTCGTTTGCCGGTAAACTCTTGGGATGATACGGCGTTTCTCCGTGCAAAGCTCGGCGGGGACTATGACTGGTTGCACTGGCCGCAGCTGCTCAATAAATTTGTTCACCACAATGTCACACTAATGCAGCGCGCCGTGCGCATGGAGCAGGAGGAAGCAGAGTGAACACGTCGAACGGTGGCCCGAACATCCCGCTCGAATCGACCGCCATGGGCGAACGAGAGAATTGCTCCGGCTACCGATACGTCATCGTTTCGCCGGCAAAGGACGAAGAGGCCTATGCGGCGAAGACCATTGAATCCGTCGCGGGCCAATCCATCCGACCCGTGCGCTGGGTGATCGTTGATGATGGTTCGCGCGATCGCACGGCCGAGATTGCCAGCGGTTACGCGCAACGCTATCCTTGGATTTCAGTCGAGCGCATCCGGCGTGATCCTGTTCGGAATCCCGGACCAGCGGTCGTGGCGGCGTTCAATTCCGGACTCCATAGTCTTGCCAGTGTTGACTACGACTTTCTCGTAAAGCTCGACATGGATCTGATCCTGCCTCGAGACTACTTCGAGAAATTGTTGGCGCGCTTTAAAAGCGACGAGGGGCTCGGCATCGCTTCCGGGGTTTATCTCGAATCGCGGAATGGCCAATGGGAAGCCATCCAAATGCCAGCTTATCATGCGGCGGGAGCATCGAAAGTGATGCGGCGTGAATGCTTTGAAGCGATCGGCGGGTACTCTCCAAACATCGGCTGGGATTCCATTGATGAAATTCGTGCCCGCGCACTCGGCTGGAACACCTGCCATTTTCCGGATCTCCGCTTTCATCATCTGAGGCAAGAGGGCCGCGGAATTGGTCGATTACGCAACTCGGTCAAGAATGGCGTCGCCTACTACGTGATGGGCGGCGATATCTTCTTTCTGCTGTTCAAGGTTCCCTACCGCATGGTGGCCTCAGAACCCATCCTTCTGGGCGGCCTGGCAATCCTGTGGGGCTATCTAGGTTGCTTCTTCACGGGCCGGAAGCGCCTGGTTACGAAGCTGGAAGCAAGGCTGTACAGAAACCTCTTGCGCTCGCAATTATGGGGACGGTGGCGCAAAGCCCCGCCCGAAACCGCTATTTTGTCAAACCGGAGAGAAAGCTAGACCATGTGCGGAATCGTCGGCATTTTTGATCGTAATGGTTCGCCGATCGATCGCGAATTGCTCAATCGCATGACCGGGGTAATTCGGCATCGTGGCCCTGACGGGGAGGGATGCTTCACCGCTCCAGGGGTGGGTATCAGCATGCGCCGCCTGAGCATCATCGACCTCGAGGGCGGATCGCAGCCGTTGAGCAATGAAGACGGCAGCTTGCAGCTTGTCTTTAACGGAGAGATTTACAATTACATCGAATTGCGCGAAGAGTTGCTTCGCCACGGGCACGAGTTTAAGACGCAGTCCGACACGGAAGTCATTGTCCATGCCTATGAACAGTGGGGACGGGACTGTGTCGATCGCTTCAATGGAATGTTTGCATTCGCGCTTTGGGACGCCCACAAGTCGGAACTGTTTCTGGCGCGCGATCATCTCGGCATTAAGCCTCTCTATTACGTCGAGCTCGGAGACCGTGTGCTGTTCGCATCGGAAATTAAGTCCATCCTTGAAGATCGACTGTGCCCTCGCGAAGTCGACTTGAAATCGTTAGGCCAGCTCTTCTCTCTCCGATACGTTCCTTCGCCCGATACGCTGTTCAAAGGAATCAAAAAACTCCCGGCGGGTCACCGCATGACGCTTGGCGCATCCGGCGTTCGCATCGAACGATTCTGGAAGTGGAAGCCGGTTCTTGGTCAATCGACGGATGAAGGTGCGCTGATCGAGAAATACCAGACGCTACTCGAGGATGCGGTGCGCATTCAAATGCGAAGTGACGTGCCGGTCGGCTTGTTCCTGAGCTCCGGTGTTGATTCGACCGCCATTTTGGCATTGATGAGCCAGCATTCGACCCAGCAGATCCGTACCTTCACCATCGGTTTTGAAAACAACGGCAGTTACGACGAAGTGACCGATGCCAGGAAAATGGCTCGAATGTTTGACACCGATCATACGGAGATGATCCTAAAGGCGGAAGACTATCAGAGCTACTACGAGCGCTATCTGTGGGATCTAGAAGAACCGCTCGGGAATGAATCGGCTGCCGCGTTTTATTTCGTAAGCCTGATAGCAAGCCAGAAGGTAAAGGTCGCCCTAAATGGCCAGGGAGCGGATGAACCCTGGGCGGGTTATGACCGCTACAAGGGAGTGAAACTGTCGCAGTACTACAGCCTTCTGCCGTCCTTCCTCACCGCGTGGCTATCTTCGCCACGCGTCGAACGCGCGGCCAAGAACGAAAAGATGAAGCGTGCTCTGCTTTCTCTTCATGAACCTGACATCCTGACGCGGTTTGTGAAGATCTACTCTTTCTACAGCACGGCGATGAAAGCTCGTCTGTTTCAGCCTTGGGTGCGCGAACAGATTTCGGTAGACGGTCATGAGGCTCGCGAGGCCATCGGGCGTCTGCAGAATGATGTAGCTGACCTCGACCCGCTCACGCAGATGCTCTACATCGATACGCGGGCAAACCTCCCAGACGACCTGCTAATGGTTTGTGACAAGACTTCCATGGCCAATTCGCTCGAAGCTCGCGTGCCCTTCCTCGATGTTCGCCTCGTCGAATTCATTGAAACGCTTCCGGCCAATCTTAAGCTACGCGGATTGTCGGGAAAGTATCTGCACAAAAAAGCTTGTGAGAAGTGGGTTCCGCGCGAAGTGGTCCACCGCAAAAAAAAGGGGTTTGCGAACCCCGTCGACGTTTGGTTTCGCAGCCATATGCGAGCCTACGTGGATGAATGCCTGCAGAGCGACCACTCGGCTGTCGCAAGTTACTTCAGCCGCGACTACATTCGGGAAATCATTAGCGCACACGAATCCGGCACGCAGAATTATTTGCGGCACATTCAGCTGCTAATCTCTTTCGAGTTATGGCACCGGATGTTTATTTCGCGCAGCGGACCAGCGCCCTCCGATTTGCAACCGGTGCATTCGGCCGCCGCGTCATCGCCGTCCAAATGAGAATCGCCGTCATCTAGTCGTCTTACGGCAGAAGAGAGACATGAACTCATCCTCGATCGATGTTTCGATTCTCCTCGTGAATTGGAATTCCCTTCATTATTTGAAGCTGTGTCTCGCCTCAGTCTACGAGCATACGAGAGGAATCTCCTTTGAGATCATTGTCGTCGACAACGCTTCTTATGACGGTTGCGGGGAGATGCTTCGCAACGACTTTCCCGACGTTATATTCATCCAAAGCGACGAGAACCTTGGTTTTTCGAAAGCCAACAATCTGGCCTTTCGCAGGTCTTCCGGGTCCGCTCTGCTGTTCCTGAATCCGGACACCCTGGTGCTCAACCCGGCGATCGAAATGATGTACTCCACGCTACAGTCGGCACCGAACATCGGGGCGGTGGGCTGCGGCGTTTTGAACCACGATCGCTCGCTTCAGACTCACTACGTTCAAGCTTCCCCGACGTTACTGAACCAGCTGCTGTTATCTGAATTCGCAAAAAAAATGTTTCCAAAATCCCGCTTGTGGGGAATACGTCCGCTGATTGAGTACAGTGGAAAACCAAGAGAAGTCGAAGTCGTGATGGGCTCGTGTATGATGGTCAAACGAGCCGTTTTCGAGCAAATTGGCCTCTTCGATGAGAGATATTTCATGTTCGCCGAGGACGTCGACCTCTGCTACTCCATTCGAAAACGCGGGTATGCGATCTATTATGTGCGCGAAGGATCGGTCATTCACTACGGCGGGAAGAGTTCAGAATTGAAGGAAGAAAGCGAATTTTCCACCATTCTGCAGCGTGAGTCGATGGCGTTGTTTTTTGCCAAGACCAAAGGCAGAGGCTATAGCTGGCTCTACAAGAATGCCATTGGACTCTCAGCACTATTACGTCTCCTGCTGATCGCCGCGGCCACTCCCTTTCGACGAAGCGAATTCCATCGCCAGCGCCTGGCCATGGCATCAAGGAAATGGAGCAAGCTGCTGCGCTGGTCTATGGGGTCGACCTCCCTCACCGCCGAGCAGGGCAGGAAACTTACAGCGAAAGCGGACTGTTAGCCTGCGGTTCTGCCGAGATTCCTCCGATGCCCGTAAAGTCCTCACTGCGGAATTTGCCGAGTCAGATCATTTGGCGCATGCCCATGCGTTTTCGAATCGCCAATTTGCTGGGCTCTCGCTATGCGCTACGATGTGTGCTTTTCCACCACATCGCCGCCGAAGACTCTCCCTTCACAAAAGGGCTCGGTATTACCCTTGGTGTAGAGGACTTCGACGCCAAAATGCGGTTTCTCGCAGAACACTATTCGCCGATGAGCCTCGAGGATGTTCTCGCTCTTCCCACGGGAAAGAGGCTCCCGCGCCGCCCCGTCCTTTTGACCTTCGATGATGCCTACGCTTCCGTTGCGGAGGTCGCGGGACCGATCTGCAGGAAATACGGAATCCCGGCGACGTTCTTCGTCAACGCCTCGCTTGTCGGAAACCAGGATCTCGGGCTGGACAACCTAGTCTGTTACTCGGTAAATCGTTTCGGGCTCGAGCCGGTTCGTAAAGCGGCACGCCAGATTTCCGGTGACCCGGCTCTCGAAATTCTATCTTTGACGCATTTTTTCGGGGAGTTCCTTCCCAACTTATCACTGCAGTCCCGAAGGGAATTCCGTGACGCACTCGAGCTGGCCTCGGGTTTCCGTTCTACAGATCTTGCGCGCGAAGCGAAGTTGTACGTCAGCGCCGATCAGCTTCGTTCGCTGGTTTCCCAGGGCTTTAGCATCGGCAATCACACCTATACTCATGTCAATTGCAGAATCCTTTCCGGGGACGACTTCGACCAGGAAATCTTCACAAACCAGAGGGCACTAGAGGCAATCGTAAATCGGAAGGTGCGGGCCTTCAGTGTGCCATACGGTTCGTCTGCGGATGTGAGCCGAGAACTCCTTACGCACCTGCGACAGTCCGGACACGAAGCGCTCTTTCTCGTCGAGAGTCTTGCGAATACCGCGGCAACGGATTACTTCCATCTCTATCGAGTCAGCGTGACCGCGAGGAGCGACGCGAACTTCTTCGGGGAACTCGAAATCGAACCGCGCCTGCGGTCCATCCGGAATCGCCTTTTCCGGCAACGGGCGAAAACATTCGAATGAGATCCGCAGCGACACAGATGTTCACGAATCGAGAACCGGTCACCCATCCGATGGACAGAGTCTGCTGGCCGTCTTCATGGTGAAATCAATGCGTGTCATCCTCATCACAGGTGACGGCTTAGGCCATCGCTATGTCGCGAACCGAATGGCTGCGGAGATGCCACTGGCCGGGATTATTGTGGATCATGGCAGGAGCATACGACGGGTCGAGAGAATGCTGCGGTTGATTCGCAGGTACAGTCCGGCGCAACTCCTCTCGCGCGCAATGTGGGCCCTGGTCTCAAGAATCTGGCGAGATGAGGCTGCTTCTGAGCGTGCCATGTTGGCGGTCCTCGGGCCTGAAAACTGTTCACAATTTTCGCAACCCAATCTTCTTCACCATGTGCACGGCATCAACACGCCCGAGGGCATCGGGGCGGTTTCCTCTTTGGACCCGGATGTGATCCTGGTCTTCGGAACGGGGATCGTGGGAAAACAGGTCCTATCACGGGCCCGTAAAACTGCCCTGAACATGCACACCGGGATCTCCCCGTATTACCGAGGGTGCGATTGCTATTTCTGGCCTCTCTACAACCGGGAACTTCACATGCTCGGAGCAACCGTTCACGAATGTGTGAGGGAAATTGACGGGGGCCGCATTTTTGCTACCACCGGAATCGAGCTGCAGCCCGATGACGATCTCTTTATGGTGTTTGCGCGGTGCATTTCTGCGGGCGCTGATCTGTACGTCAAAAAGGTCCGTGAATTGGCTGATCACGACCTATCCGGAACGACGCAGGATCTGTCGATCGGCACGGAATACAAAGCGCATCAAAAGGGCTTTCTCGCTGAATGGAAGGTCCGCCGTGCAATTCAGGGGGGCCTTGTTCGTCAGTTCGTCGGAACGCCGGTAGCAATCCCTCGAGACTCGGTCAGACCGTTGCATCCGGTGAAACAGGAAGGGCGAAGCGCAGGAATGAAGTCGGAAAATAGTGTTCGGGTCGATGTACCCTCTGGGGCACACAAAAAATGAAGACTGACGTACAGGCCGTAAACCCTCAACGGGTCGCATCGGTAAAAAGCCTTTTTGAACAGGCAGACTGGTATCTAGAGAGGTGGCGCTGCGCCATCACGATCCGCGCCGAAACCGTTCGCGAATTCGTTGGCGAGCGGAGCTTCCGATCCATCCTGGACATAGGGTGCGGTGACGGATCGATCTCTACCCAACTGTTAAAACCCGGCATGAACCTCACTCTCAATGACCTGTCATCGACCATGCTGGCCCTGGCGTCTTCCCGCGTACCGCAGCATCTGGCGGACCATGTCGATTGCATTAACGAAGACTTTTCTCGTGCTACCTTAAAGTTTCAGCCTTTTGACCTGATTGTTTGTCTGGGTGTTCTCGCGCACGTCGAATCGCCTGTGGCCACAATCGAGAAAATGAATTCGCTGCTCGCGCCTGGCGGCACGGTCATCGTGGAATGCACAGATGCGCGACATCCTCTGACGAGGCTGGTAGGCGCCTACGGCTCGCTGGGAGCGGCGCTTTCCCGGTCGAGCTACAAATTAAACGCAGTAACGCCGGCGGATGTGGTGCAAATGTTTGAGGACCGGGGCTTTACGCGAACGGGAACATTTCGCCACGTGCTTCCCATGTTCGGAATGTCGCGGGTTCTGTCACAGGCTGCCATTTACCGACTGGTTCGAGCTCTTTGCGGTTCGGCATCAAGAAATCGCCGCGCGTGGCTCGGCAACCATTACATATTGCAATTTCAGAAACAATGAGGCCATTTAACTTTCGGAGGGAATGGCTCGGCATGATGCTGAAATCTCTTATAGGCGAATCCTCAGAATGGCTCTGGTAATCCTGATCGATGTTGTGCTCTTGATAGGACTGGTCTATCTGACCGTCAGCAAGGGGCTTGAAGCCGCACTCCCATTCTTCGTCTTCGTCACCATCCTCGTCCCGGGGGAATCAGCCATACCTCTCCCCGGGTTGTTCGGCCTGACCACCCAGCGATTTGCGGTCATGGTGCTGATCGTGCTCTACCTCGTGTTCGGGCGCCGTGGTCCTGTCGAACAGCGAAATGTCCCGACTCCGCTCAAACTGCTGCTGATCCTGAACCTAGCCTGGAACATTCTCTCGGCCGTAGAATCGATCGATCCGATCCTGAGCGCAAAGCAGCTCATCTCGATCATTTTCGAATACTACGTGGTGTATTACATCTTCTACCGTACCATCAGCACACAGCAGAGTATTGAAAAAATACTGAAAGCCATGGTCGCAAGCATGGCTGCCACGGTTGTGTTTGGATCCATCGAGTCTTATAGCGGATGGTCCGTGATCACGTGGTTTCCCCAGGCCGCTTACCGATTCACATTGGAGAATGAGGATATTTCCTACCGCACGCACTCAACGTTTCCTCATGCCATTCTTTATGGCGGCGCGCTCGCCATGGTCATCCCTCAAATCCTGTACCTCATCGCGAAGGCGCAATCGAAGGCGCGAAGGATCGCTTTGTGGATAATGTGTCTGCCGATGTTTCTCTGCCTGTACAAATCACAGAGCCGAGGCCCGTGGCTGGCGGCGATTTTTGGATGTCTTCTTGTTTTCCTGCTGACTTCGAAGAAAGTCCGCAAATACATGCTGTTTATTGCATGCCTTTCCGCGGCAGTACTGATCATTCGGCCCGGCGTTTATGACACAATTGCGGAAAGCTATGCAGTTACGTTTATGCCCGAGCATCCCAAGGGCTCTTCCTACGAATACCGTTATGCGCTGATGGACGTTGCCAAGACGGCTCTTGCAAGGAGCACCGATCGAATGCTTTGGGGATACGGCCAGGAGTCTTTTTACTATCTGCATCTCACCGGCCCATTTTTGGGGAAGCCGGATCATAAGTTCGAGAGTTGCGACAGCACCTGGATTCAGAGCATGGTCGAGAC
>Ga0137407_10000609_pt1 | contig 23888 bp, 24 predicted proteins | sample CZOMad2_2_16fung_FD_108410 | JGI IMG/M metagenome (GOLD analysis project Ga0137407, IMG submission 108410) | Vadose zone soil fungal communities from Angelo Coast Range Reserve, California, USA - CZOMad2_2_16fungal (Illumina Assembly) | ecosystem: Environmental > Terrestrial > Soil > Vadose... | reverse complement strand
TTGAGCTGATCGAAGGTCACGAAGCCGCGCTTCTTGGCCTGCTTGATCATCTTCTTGACGGCGGCGTCCGACAGGTCGAGCAACGGCGACGGCGCTTCGGCTGAATCCTTCTCAGGGGCGTCCGCTGCCTTGTCGTCCTTTTCCTTGTCTTTCACCTGCAGCGTCTTTGCCTTGCTGGCCATTCATTGCTCCCAAACGCGAGATGCGTCGCCGCGCGCCCGCCTGAAACTCTCAAGATCACCTGTGACGCAGAAAGGGCGGCGCAAAACGTCTCGCCACCCCCTCCTGTGTTTCGCCGGATTTCGCACAACGGCCTGACGCTGATTTGCGGAAAAGGCGTACCCGCTATCCGAACAGAACGCGCGCCAGTTTATTCCTGACACTTTTTCCGAACATTGGCGGCCACCTGGCCGGAAAACTGCACCAAAGCCATTAAGCTTCGATTAACCCTGTTTTTGCAGCCAAACCATGGGTTTGGCGAGTCTTTTCGCGGTTCCGGCGCAAGCCGTCCGCATCATTTTTTTTATCAAACGCTGCGCTGGAACCGGCCAGATGATTCGCCGAACCCTTCGATCAGGGCCTCGGTACCGTCGACTTCCGCCATCCGGGCCTGGATATCCTGCAGCCGCGCCAAGTTTGCCTGGTTGGAATTTTCCGCCAAAGCCAGCTCGGCATCCTTCCTTTCTCTAAGTAAGGCGTGCGTTTTCTGATGCAAGGAGACAAGCTGGCGCCAGGTGGAAAGAACATCCTCCCGCGCCGCGCCGCCTTGCGCACCCCACACCGCCGAGGTTGTGATCGCGCCTTCAACCCTTTGAAGAGATTGTGAAAATCCGCTCGCGGCGAGGTCGGCGCGCATCTTCTCGCTTTGTTCCGAGGTGTCCTGCGAGTGGTGGTGGTCGTCGCCGAAGGCGGCGATGATGCCGTCGCGGAGTTTTTGCGCCTCGGGATGGGCCAACTCCAGCGCGGCCACCTCTTCGAGATGGTCGTGCAGCAGCCAGGGGTGGTTGATCAGGGATTGTAGAATCAGCGCCTCCCGGCGCGACATCGCGCTGCGCTGGCCGCGCATGATGGGGCTCGCCGCCAACTGGGAACTCGCCGCCTGATAGGGCCCGCGGTTGATGGTCTGGCTGGACGACGGCGCCCGGCCACCGGGGGACGCGAATCGGCCCGCGGCACCCGGGGTAAAGGGGCTGCGGGGCGAAAAACGCCGGCCTGATTCGCCGCCATAATTGCCGTTTGCCCCGCTGCGATATCCGCCTCGCGCGTAACCGCCGCGGCCGGCTTCCGGCGCGAATGACCGCTGCAGGCGCTCGGCAAGGTCCTGGCGGTAATAGCGCCGCACCACCTCGTCGCGGATGCTGTTTGAGATTTCGCCGATGCGCTTTTCGAGCGCGGCGCGCCGCTCCGGCGTGGCAAAGCTGCCGCCTTCGATTTCGCGCGACCAGATCACTTCGGCAAGGCCCCGCGCAGCCCCGATGACTTCCTCGATCGCCGCCCGCCCACCGGTGCGCGCGAGATCGTCGGGGTCCTGCCCCTCGGGCAACAGCGCGAAGCGAAGACTTTTTCCCGGCAAAAGATGCGGCAGCGCGAGGTCCGCGGCGCGCCACGCCGCCTTCTGTCCGGCCTTGTCGCCGTCGAAGCATAATATCGGCTCGTCCGCCATCTTCCACAGCAGCGCGAGCTGGTTTTCGGTGAGCGCCGTTCCGAGCGGCGCGACACTTGCCGGAAAGCCCGCGCCGACCATGGCGATGACGTCGACATAGCCTTCCACCACCACCACCAGCGGCGCGCCGTTATGGGTGGCGAGCCTTGCGGCGGCGAGGTTGTAGAGATTGTCGCCCTTGTGAAACAGCGGCGTTTCCGGCGAGTTCAGGTATTTCGCCGCGACGTCTTTTTCGAGTGCGCGGCCGCCGAATGCGATCACGCGCCCGCGCACGTCCGTGATCGGAAACATCACGCGGTCGCGGAAGCGATCATAGGGCAGGGGAATATCGTCGCCCGCGATCAACAGTCCCGCTTCCACCATGTCGTCTGCGGAAATCCCTTGCGAGCCCAGATATTCCTTCAGCGCAAAGCGTTCGCCTTGCGCATAGCCGATGCGGAACTGCAATTGGGTGGCGGGCGAAATCGCGCGGTCGGCGAGATAGCCGCGCGCCTTGGCGCCAGTGCGAGAGGCCAATGTGTCGGCGAAGAATTTGGCGGCCAGCTCCATCACATCGTGCAAGGTCTTGCGACGCTCTTCGTGGCGCGCGGCATCGGGCGTCACCGCCGGCAGCGGCACGCCCGCCATCGCCGCAAGTCTTTCCACGGCTTCGGTGAAGCCGACACCTTCGGTCTCCATCAGGAAGGTGATGATGTCGCCGTGCTTGCCGGAGGAGAAGTCGTGGTAAAATCCCTTCTGGTCGTTGACGGTGAACGACGGCGATTTTTCCTGCTGGAACGGCGATAAGCCTTTCCACTCGCGCCCCGCCTTCTTCAATTTCACGCGCCGGCCCACGACTTCCGAAACCGGAAGCCGGGCGCGCAGCTCATCGAGGAATTGGGGCGTGAAGCGCATGTCTTTTAGTGCGGGCCGAGCTGGTATGGAAGATGTGAGCGAAATCTCACACGATGGATATAGGGTGTCCCGCCGAAACCACTAAGATTATTGGCCTTCTTGCCGCTATTCACAGGGAGCGGCGCCGTCCCATGGAACAGCGAGAATGCATTTTGCTCTTGATTTGAGCGAAATACAATTGTATATACAGTTCCACGCGCCAGCGGTCCGCCGCACCCCGGGAGAAGGGCATGAATGTTGCAATTTCTTCAGGGTGGGAATGCGGGTTATGGCGGACGAAAAGATAACTGAACTGGTCCAGCGAACTTTCGATTGGGACGAGCAAAAGAACGAGTTCAATCGCGTCAAACACGGGATCGATTTTGACGACGCGGTCGAGGTCTTTTATGGGCCAATCATTCTTCGTCGATCGGACCGCAACAATGAGGAGCGATGGCTCGCGATTGGCAAATCTCACGATCGAATCATGTCGGTGATTTTTACCTATCGACAGGAATCGATCAGGATCATTTCAGCGCGCCACCCGAGACCAAATGAAGAAAGAGCGTATCGTGACGCGTCGATGGGGCGATCGGCGCAAGGGAAAGACTGACTGGGCGCGTTTCGACGCGATGACGGCCGAGGAGGTCGAAGCCTCGATCGCGAACGATCCTGATTGGGCAGAGTTCAAGGATATCGACTGGTCGGACGCCGTTTTGGTGATGCCGCCGAAGAAAAAGGCAATCTCCATTCGCGTCGATGAAGACGTGCTCGATTATTTCAAGAGCCAGGGTGATGGCTATCAGCGCCGGATGAATGCGGTGCTGCGATCCTACATGCAGCAAAAGGCCAAGCCGAAGAAGCGCGCCTGACGGTCTCGTGCCCCGGATGCGGCGCATCGCGCTGTCGGCGATGCCAACGGGTCGCGCGAATGCGCGCCCGATGACAGGCTCCGCATCGTCCGGACGATGCGCTGCTGATCCGGGACCCATCGTTACACAACCGAAAGTGTGGGTCCCGGCTCTGCGGAGCAGCGTGAAGTACGCTGCACCGCGTCCGGGACACGATGCCCTACCCCGCCAAAAATCGTCCCGAGGCGATGCGCGGCAGGTGCGCCACCGGCCAGTTGTAGAGATAGGTCCAGGCCTCGCTCACGGCGCCGTCGTGCCGCGCGACCTGCAGCATCTGCCTGACATATTCGGTCGGCTCGGCGAAACCTTCCCCGCAGGCTTCATACATGTCGAACTCGCGCAGCAATTCTTCGGGCCTGCGCAAGCGGAACAATTCGCCGAACACGACATCGTCGGCGTCGTCCGACTTAACCAGCCCGGGATAATGCTTCACAAGATAGAGCCGGCCCCGGCAGCGCGCTTCGCCGACAAAGTCCGCGCCGCGCGACAACAACTGCGCCATCGGATGATCGAAGCCGCGCATCAGCGTGCCGTAGACGAAGAGGTGGTTGGAGATCATGGGCTAGTCATTCCGGGGCGATGCGAAAGCATCGAGCCCGGAATCTCGAGATTCCCCGATGCGCAATTGCGCATCTGAGGTCTGGTGCTGGCGCACCATCCCGGAATGACGACGCCAGATCAAGCCTGCACCGTTTCACCGGCGGAGACGACGTTGATGGAGACCTCCATGCCGACAAAGGCGTCGGCGGAGCCGAGGTAAGTGCCGTGCAGCGGCACCGCCTGGCGCGGGTCGCGCGCCACCGCGACACGGACGAGGTCGCGGGTGCCGACAATGCCGTTGGTGGGATCGAACTCGATCCAGCCGGCGCTCGGCAGATAGACCTGAACCCAGGCATGCGTCGAGCCGCCGCCGACATAGCGATGGGCGCGGTCGCGGTGGATGCACAGATAGCCCGACACGAAGCGTGCGGCGATGCCGAGCCGGCGCAGCGCCTCGATCATGAACAGCGCATAGTCGCGGCAGGTGCCGGACCTCGTTTGCAGCGTGTCGAGCGGATGCTGGGTGCCCTGCTCGTGCCGCTTACGGTAGGTGAAGGCCTCGCGGATGCCATGGGTCATGCCCGAGAGGATCTTGAACGTCGGCGTAGGTCCTTCCGCGTCGAGGAAATTCCGCGCCCACGCCGACAGCTCGCCTTTCGGATCGCCATATTGCGGCGTGATGAACTGGACGAGATCGGGAAACTCCTCGTCGTCATAGAGGAACGGATAGAAATAGGCGGGATCGTCCGGGGTCAGCGCGAATTCCTCGGCCGGATTGTGCTCGACGGTTGCGCTCGAGGTGAAGGTCAGGGTTTCGGCGCGCTCGTCGAAGGTCGCGATCGCCACGCTATTGCCGAACACGTCATGGATCCAGCGCAGCCGCATCGGCTGCGGCTCGATCTTCAGCTCGCCGGACACGACGCGCAGATCGTGGCCGTCGCGCGGGCGGAGCATGATCCGGTGTTCGCCAAACGCGACGGGGTGCGCGTAGCGATATTCGGTCTTGTGACGAATCGTCAGGAGCGGCATCGTTGGTGCAATTATTATGACTTTGTGCGATGTAATCTACCCCGATCCCTGCTTATTTCGAGATCGGTATGCTCCTTCCCCAGGCAAAACGGGCAACGAAAGATGGTTTTGGAGGCTGCCGCCGACACATCATTACTCCTTGGCGAGGATGATGTTCCGCCGGTCCTGGAGGAGAATGCCGCTGGGTCCTCGCCGTTCCTGCTGACTTGCGATCACTACGGCCGCGCGCTGCCGCGCGGGCTCGGCGATCTCGGCCTGCCGGAGAGCAAACTTAGCCGCCATATCGCCTGGGACATCGGCATCGCCGGCGTCGCCGACGCGCTATCAAGGCAGCTCGACGCGCATCTGATCGCGCAGCGCTACTCGCGGCTGGTGATCGACTGCAATCGTCCGCTTGCCGCGCCGGGCTCGATCCCGCGCATCAGCGAGGCCACCATCATCCCCGGCAATGAAGGCCTCACGCGAGATGCGGTCGAGGCGCGGCGTCGGCAGGTGTTCGATCCCTATCATCGCCGCATCCGCGAGGTGATCGATCGCCGCCTGCGTGATGGAATCCCAACGGTGCTGGTGTCGCTGCATTCCTTCACGCCGGTCTATGCCGGGATCGCGCGGCCCTGGCATGTCGGCACGCTCTATCAGAGCGACACCCGCCTGCCGGCGCGCTTGCTCCGACGCCTGCGCGCGGAAGCCGACCTCGTGGTCGGCGACAACGAGCCCTATGCGGTGAGCGACGAGACCGACTACACCATTCCCGTGCACGGCGAGGCGCGCGGCTTGATGAATACCGGAATCGAAATCCGTCAGGACTTGATCGCGGATCAAGCCGGCGAACAGCAATGGGCGGATCGGCTGGCGAATATTCTTGGCGAGATCGAAATAGAATTGCGCGCGCAGGGGCTGATTTAATTCAGCGCCACCATGATCGGACGTCTCGGCCCCGCCACGCGAGCTATCCGCCCCTCCCCCGCAAGCGGAGAGGGAGCCGAACGGCGGATGCGTGGCGATATCGCGAATAAAAGACGCGCTCACCTTGCCCGCGTCAGGGCGAGCCAGATGCCGCCGCCGATCATGAAGCCACCGGAGATGCGCGACAACAGCCGCGTGCGGCGGGCCGAGAAGAACAGTCGCGCCCGGCCGGCGAGCAGCGCGTAGACCGAATCGGTGATCGCGCCGGTGATCATGAAGGTGACGCCGAGCAGCGCCACCTGCGAGACATGGTCATGGCTCATGTCCATGAATTGCGGAATGAACGCGCCGAAAAACACCAGCACCTTGGGGTTGGAAAGCGTCACCACAAAACCCTGCAGGAAAAACCCGCCGCGCGGCGGCGGCGCATCGGCTTTGACGCCCACGACGGGGGCGCGGATCAGCTTGATGCCAAGCCACGCCAGATAGGCGGCGCCGGCAAACCGCACCCAATCGAACCAGTAGCCCATGGTCGCCATCAGCGTGGTCAGGCCGATTGCAACAATGCCGATGATGATCGCGAGGCCCGCCTGCGCACCGAGAATGTTGGTCAGCGCCGCGCGGGTGCCATGCCGCAGGCCGTTGGCGATCACCAGCGTCACGAACGGTCCCGGCAGCAGCGCCAGCGCAATGCAGGCGGCGACGAAGGCGAGATAGACTTGAAGGGACATGGGGAACTCTTCTCGACGAGCTTTTCTAATCTGGCGCTAGCCAGCCTTACGGGACGCCGGCCGCCTCTCTCTCTTCACAATCTTGGTCAGAACGGCATCAATTCGAGCCTGCCAACCCGGCCCCTGGTCTCTGAAGTGAGTAACGACAATCGGGCTCAAGCGTATCGATACCGGTACTTTCTTAGGCGCCTTTTGCGGGCCACGGTGCTTCCCAAACCTCGAGAGGACATCTGCCGGTAAAACGTCCTCTGGCGCTTTGGCTTTCGCGAAGTCACGCAGTGTCCATTCGGGGTTATCAACGTCGGCTTTCTTTCGAGAGGCCATAGTTCTTGATCTCCTGTTCCGTAGCGGGTCGGAGGCTGATTGCACGAACTCTCTTGCCGCCTGACTTTCTGTCTTCGGTAACCGTGAAAGCGAGCGCATGAGGTCTTTTGCCGACAAAACCAAAAGCGCGGTACCTCGTCTCGCCGTAGTCCTTGCGCGTGTCCTCCAAGATCGCGACCGGGGAAAACTCTGAAGCGCGCGCCAGCCGGATACCGTGTTTGACCAAGTTCGACGCGTCTTTTTTCGGGTCAAACTCAATATCCATAATTTATATTGTATATACGATTAAGCGGTGGTGGTCAACAAGAGGCACACATCTTGGTAACCGGCGGCGCTTGAGGCGGCGAAAACCGCCACCTCAACGTCGATATCGGAAATCTGCAAACCCATCACGGCAGGCCGGCCACGGCGCGGGCCGCACCCGTCAATTCCAGAATGTGAAGACCGGTGTTGGCGCGATCGACGATATAGATGTAGCCGCGCTCGTCGGTCTCGACATTGTTGGTCTGGATCGCGACCTTGCAGCGGTCCTTGCCTTCGATCTTGACGCAGCGCTTGTCGGTTGCGGCGGTGATTGATGGGATGAAATAGCCCACTTCAGTCGGATGGTAGGGATCGCGCAGATCGATCGCGCGAACACCAGCGTTGAAGTACGAAATGAACGCCATCTTCTTGTAGAAAACCTGCGCCATGCTTTCGTTGGAAGAGTGCGCACCGAACCGCCCTCCCCGGTCGCAGAACGAGCCGCTCGCTTCCTTCGCGGTATAACTCGAAATCATCATCGGGCGGTTTTCGACCGTGACGTCGGCGAACCAGACCATCTGGCGCGGCTCAGCGCATTCGTTGAGGATTTCCTCATCCACGATCATGACGATGTCGCGATTGCTTTCCTTGTCCTTGGCAAATTCGGCGATCGGCATCTTCAGCATCGGAAATGTGGTGTGGGCGCCGTTGAACGCCGACATCGCAAGCCGCGAGATTTCCGGATAACGAAGATTATCCGGCGTCGGCTCCTTCGGCCCATTGAGAAGTTTCTCGCGATCGACGATCTGCAGGAAGCCGCCCTTGTCGGTGCCATATCCGAAATAGACGCGGTTGCCTTCCGGGCCGGCCGAGATCGGCCCGTGCACCTCGGTCGGCACCGCGCCGGTCGCGCCCGGCTCCTGGCCGGGAAGTCCGAAATCCCTGATCTTGACGGGATGTGCGGGATCGCTGAGGTCATAAATCTGCGTCATGCGGCGCGTGCGCCAATCGGGCAGGCCCGACACCAGAAAGGCGATGCCGGTCTGGCATTCCCACCAGTTCTTGTGCGTGTCCTTCAACCCGCCGATCCGCGTGATGAGAGTTGGATTGACGGGGTCGGCGACATTCCAGATTTCATGGGCCTCGCCGCCGAAGGTGCGTAGCATGTAGACCGCATTGGGATCGCCCTTGGGCAATGATTTGCCGTCGCAGACGCGCACCATCTGCGCGCCGCCGCCTTCATACTTTCCTTCCTGTCCGGGAATATGCCGCAGATATTTCGGCTTGGACGGATCGGTGACGTCGATGATGGAAGTGCCGTTCGGTTCGGCCTTTCCGGTCATCGGATTGACCGGATTGGGAATCTCCTCGGTGCCGCCGTGATGCCCGATATAGGCGATCCAGCGGTCGCCCTGATGATGGATGGTCGGCTGGTAGGCGCTGCGGGCCTGCAGGTCGTTATAGCCGACCAATTTCATGTTGGAGGCTTCGGGCGGAGCCCCGATCACTTGGCTCTTGATCACTTGGCTCTTGATCACTTGGCTCTTGATCACTTCGCTCTGGATTACTTGGCCTTGGGCACAGGCGCTGCCGCAGAGGATGAAGAATGTCGAGATATAGATCGCCGATTTGACGTAACGGTTCATGTTTTTCCACCCACGCTGTCGAAACCAATCTGTGTTGGCTGATCCGAGACGCTAGCACAGCCCTTTGGGCTGGTAAAAACATCCCCTTGACATGCAACCATTTGGTTGCCTATTATACTAGTGCCCACTTTCCAAGTTCGCGATCCGTCTCAGCAACCACCTTAGGCGAACTTCGGAAAGATCATGGGCACTAGCAAAACTAGTTAATTTTAGTGCCGCTTTTCGATTTGAAGTCCCTGGTTCGAATTGCCGGTTGCACTGCAGGGACTTCAAATCGGCGGCACTAAGCCCATGGATGACGTCTTCAAAGCACTGGCCGATGCATCGAGACGGTCGTTGCTCGACAGGCTTCACGCCAACAACGGACAGACCCTGAACGAACTCTGCGACGGCCTCGCCATGACGCGACAGGCCGTGACCAAGCACCTTGTGATTCTCGAGGCCGCCAACCTCGTCACCACCTTCAGGCACGGCCGCGAGAAGCTGCACTACCTCAATCCGGTGCCGATCCATCAGATCGGCGAGCGGTGGATCAAGAAATTCGAGCGCGGCAAGCTGACCGCGCTCGGCGAATTGAAACGGCAACTGGAGAAGCGCGATGAGTAAACCGGAATTCGTCTACACCACTTACATCGAGACCTCGGCCGAGAAACTCTGGCACGCATTGACCGACGGCGACTTCACCGAGCGTTACTGGTTCGGCCATCGCGCCGCCTCCGACTGGAAGGTCGGCTCGCTCTTCAGGTTCGCCAAGCAAGGCAAGCCAACGATCGAGGGCAAGGTGCTGGAATCGGATCCGCCGCGGCGGCTCGCCTATACCTGGGATCCCTGCTCGACGGATGCGGAACGCGAACGGACCTCGCGGGTCACCTTCGACATCGAACCGCGCGGCAAGGTCGTCAAATTGACGGTCACGCACGACAACCTCGACGAAGGCGGCAAGACCTTCCGCGATATCTCCGGCGGCTGGCCGATGGTGCTCGCGAGCCTGAAGAGCATCCTGGAAACCGGACGCGTCTTGACGATCGACCCGCCATCGAACGTGGCAAAGGAACGGTCCCGTGCTTAAGCCGGCATTCCATTACGTCAGCTATGTCGAGACCACGCTGGCGGAACTCTGGGAGGCGCTGACCAACAGCGCCTTCACCACACGCTATTGGCGGGACACCTCGGTGATCTCGGACTGGAAGGTCGGATCGCATGTCTCGCTGGCAATCAATGGCCTGGTTCGATGGCATCTCCAAAGGATGGCCGGTAATTTTGTAGAGCCTCAAGGGCCTGCAAGCAGGGAGGATCGCCGCCGCAAGCGGATGCTGGCGGCATTGAAGAAGATGGGGATTGCGACGCCGTGACGCGCGTGTCCCGGACGCGGTGCAGCGTTCTTGACGCTGCTCCGCAGAGCCGGGACCACTGCCTTCGTCTTGCGGCTATGGGCCCCGGACCAGCAGCGCACCGCAAGAGCGGCGCGCTGCGCAGCATCCGGGGCACGAGTCCTCCGCCGCACGTACGGTGCGCTCCCTCGCCCCGCTCTTCGCGGGGAGAGGGTTGGGGTAAGGGGCCTCTTCAGCGTACCCCGAAGCAGATGAGTGCGCGGCGATTCCCCCTCACCCGAATCGCATCCCCGATGCGATCCGACCTCTCCCCGCAAGGGCGACTATGCACTTTAGTTAGCAGAATGTGTGATGTATGTAAAGGCCGCTCCGATTCTATCGGAGCTGGCGCGCCCGCAGGAAATCTCGAAATCACCCAGGCCATGATCGAGGCCGGGGTTGGTGAGATTTGCACATACAATCTGGATTTTGAAACCAAGGAAGAGGCCGTAAGCCGAATTTTCGAGGCTATGCTTCTTGCAAGTAGGGATTGCTGACAAGTCTTCTGATTGCTGGTGCGCGAGGCTCTCTGGCGAACAACAATGAGAATTCTTGCATCATCCGAGCTACACATTTGACGTAGATTGTCCTGTGCGGACCTAATACTACATCCAGCGTGCTAGTCTTACTGAAAGGCAGCGTTTTGCAAACCGCTGAGATCAGTTCATGTTCGAATGTGATCGGGCGAACGGCATGAGCGAATACGTTCCGTACTCGGCGAATTGAGTTCAGGGCTGCTTTCTGTTCTTTAGAGATGGCGTCGAGCGCGGCGGCTATTTCGATCCTCGCTGATAATGTTTTTAAGATCGCCTTATCTTCAAAAAACAATGCGTCAGATTCTTTCTTAGTCAAAGTTTTCATTTTACCTTGGACTAAGCAGATTAGGAATCGTTCGACATAGGCCGCGCCGATAATGGCGGAAGCCCTGTCGCTTGGTCCTAGTATTTCGTCGCGGAATTTATTAAATTCTTCCTCGTCAGCGAAAGACTCCCTGCTTAGGGTGAACAACGACGGTTTCACGCGGCCTTTAGACATTCAAGGCTCCTATGGTCGAGCGCGACAAAGACGAACACTACAGTGAAAAAGAAACCGTCAAACGGCGTGATGATGCATTGAAGCGGATGTTATCCACGCCTCACAAACCGCATAAACCGCTTCGCAAGAGTAAGAAGAAGAAAGCGAAGCCCAGCCGTTAGGCCGGGCTTCACTCTTACGCCCTCCAACTACACCGGTGACTGATCCCCGGCGGCGTCATTTGCCAGACGGGGCCATGCCCCGCTGTTAAAACCCGAAGTCAAGTTGTCCCGGAAGGGATCGGAAGTGAGAGCACACATGCTCCAGCTTTCCGAAACGCCAACGAAGATAGGCGTTGACGTAAACAGACTTGGGCCGGCGGCCATGATAACGCATGGCTCACCTTCCTTTCTGCTTCGGCAGGTTACAGCCTGCAGGCTCGAACTCGCAAAACGCAGAGTCCCCGGTGTGGGAGCCCGGCCTTGCAGCCGGTTGCAGAATGGATTGCCGATGACGACGCCGGGGAATCTACCCCGATTCGCCTTTACGTTTCCGCCAAGATTTAAACCTCTTAGCAGCCTGTTTCTTGTGGATAATTCTAGTTAGCTTGACGATACGTGAGGCGCTTACCTTCCGCGCCTTTGAGCGCGAGCGCCGCACGTTCCCCATCCTTGATCTTGCGGGTATTCCACTTGAAGTCCCATTCCGCGAGGTAGCGCGGCAAATGAGCTTCGCTGATTGAATGATGAGCGCCGAACACCGCGCGCTTCATGAGGCTAAAGCGGCACTCTGAGGTGTTGGTGTGAGCATCGCCGCGCACATATTCATCCGCGCCATGATCGACGCGCTCATGCCGGTTAAACTCCTTGCCAACCCGGAAATACTGACCGCCGAAATCGGTCATCAAATCTGACTTGCGGCTGACATGCGTGACGATCAGTGGGCGCAATTCATCGCCTGATACTTTGGCAACTCGGAACGAACGGGATTCGCCATTACGTTCGGTAAGAGCAACAACAGCGACCTTGCCAGTTCCGCCGATGTTCTTGCGGTTACGCTTGCCGACGTGCTTGTTCTTCTCTTTGCCGCCGATCCACGTTTCGTCAGCCTCAACGATCTTGCCCTCGCCGCCAAGCGGGCCGCGCGTCTCTTTCTCTCCGGGTGCCATGGCTTCCCGGATACGCATCGACATGAACCACGCCGACCGATAGGAACCAAGGCCAAGCATCCGCTGCAACTGAAGCGAGCTAACGCCTTTCTTGCTGGCCGCAATGACGTGCATAGCCAACAGCCACTTATGCAATGGAATGTGGCTACGTTCGAATACCGTGCCCGTGCGTACCGTGAATTTCTCCCGGCAGCCGTTGCACTGGAACATGCCAGTCTGCGTCTCGCCGCCCATCTTGGTCGCGTTATCGGAACCGCAGAGCGGGCAAGACACGCCCTTAGGCCAGCGCTCGGCTTCCATATGGGCGGTAGCCTTGGCTTCGTCTTGAAAGATAGGATTGGTCAAATCAACTGCGGTCATGGTATCGCCCCTGAGGTTGAGGCGATACTGACCTTTGTAGCGTGCTAAGTCAAGTGCATAGTTGCCCCCGCAAGCGGGGCGAGGTTAGATGAGTTCCGGCAACTGGGCCATCACCCCAGCGCCCGCAACTCCCGCCGCAACACCTTGCCGGTGGCTGTCATCGGCAGGGTGTCGGTGAACTGCACGAAACGCGGGTACTCATGCGCCGCCAACTGCACTTTCACAAATTCCTGAATCTCCCGCGCCAGCGCATCGTCCGGCGCAAAGCCCGGGCGCAGCACGATCCAGGCCTTGATCGATTCGGTGCGAATCGGATCGGGAATTCCGACCACCGCCGACATCGCCACCGCCGGATGCTTCATCAGCGTGTGCTCGATCTCCGACGGCCCGACACGATAGCCGGCCGTGGTGATGACGTCGTCCTCGCGGCTGACATACCAGAAATAGCCGTCCTCATCCTGGATGCCGAGATCGCCGGTGAGCAAAAACTCTCCGGCGTACTTCATCGCGGTCGCGTCCGGGTTTTTCCAGTATTCGATCATGGTGACGGGGTTCGGCTGGCGCACGCCGATGATGCCGCGGCTGCCCCTGGGTTGTTCCTCGCCGAGTTCATCGACGATGCGAACATCAAAGCCGGGCGTGGCCTTGCCCATCGAGCCCGGCCGGATCGGAAACAGTTTTGAATTGCTGCCAACCGCCAGATTGCACTCGGTCTGGCCAAAGACCTCGTTGGCATCGATGCCGAAGGTCGCGCGCACCCAGTCGAGCAATTCGCCGCCCAGCGACTCGCCACCCGTAAAAATGCTGCGCAGCCTGACGCCCGGATGTTTGACACCGGCGAGCCGCATCAGCTTCAGCGCCGTCGGCGGCAGGAACACGTTGCGCACGGCATGATCGGCCATCAGCTGCATCGCCGCCTGCGGTTCGAACTTGCGGGCGCGGTGACCGACGACCGGCACCGCGTGATACCAGCTGGCGAACAGCGCGTTGATCAGCCCGCCGATCCAGGCCCAGTCGGCCGGCGTCCACATGAGGTCGCCGGGCTGGGGGAGAAAGTTGTGACACATCTCGATGTTCGGCAGATGGCCGAGCAGCATGCGATGGGCATGCAGCGCGCCCTTGGGATTGCCGGTGGTCCCCGAGGTGTAGATGATCATGGCGGGATCGTCGGCTGAGGTATCGACGGTCAAAAATTCCGCCGACGCCGCTTGGAGCTGCGACCAGAACGATTTGGTGCCGGCGGGAGCGTCATCTCCGATGAGATAGATGTTCGCAAGCTCCGGAAGCCGGTCGCGGATTTTCGCAAGCTTCTCCCATCCGGCCGCGTCGGTGACGATGGCTTTTGCGCCGGAATTCGACAGGCGAAATTCCAGCGCATCCTCGCCAAACAGCGCAAACAGCGGGATCGACACCATGCCGGAACGAAACGCCGCCAAATGCGCAATCGGCAGCTCCAGCGACTGCGACAGAAACACCGCGACACGATCGCCGCGCCCAAGACCATCGGCCTTCAGCACATTGGCGAAACGGCGCGACATATCGGCGACCTCGTCGAACGAGGTGCGCTGCGTGCCGCCGTCCTCATCGACATAGATCATCGCCAGGCGTTTGCTGCCATCGGCATGGCGGTCGCAGCAGCCAGTCGCGATGTTGAAGCGCGGCGGGATGTCCCAGCGGAAATCGCGGTAGAGCTCTGCGTAATCGGTGGTTTCGATGAGCATGAATGCCAGACTAGACCATTGCCGTTGCAGTACAAATGCCTTCCTTCAGCGGAAGGAAATCAGCGCGTGCCCCGCTCCATCGCCAGTTCCGCCTCGAGGCTTGCGCCATCGCGATAGACCGAAGCCACCGCAAGCACGCGTCCGCCGCTCTTGTATCGCAGCAGGCAATCTTTCGCGGCGATATTGCCGTCGACGGCGATTTCGTCCCACTTCTCGGCGTGCCCCACATAATTGATCGGCACGTCGTAATGCTGGCTCCAGAAGAATGGCACGGCATCGAAGACCTCGCGCTGTCCCAGCATGTTGCGCGCGGCGGTCTGGCCCTGGCGTTCCGCAACCACCCAGTGTTCGACACGAATGGCTTGCCCGGAATGCGGATCCGGCCAGCGCGCAATATCGCCTGCCGCGTAGATGCCTTCGATGCTGGTTTCGAGATAGGCATCCACCGTGACGCCGCGATCGATCGCCAGCCCGGCCTTCTCGGCCAGGGAGAGCCGCGGCCGCACGCCGACACCGACCACCACCACATCGGCCTCGATCACGCCGCCGCTCTTGAGCGTCGCGCGCTTGCCGTCGATCGAGGTCACGGTATCGCCGAGATGAAAGATGACGCCGTGCTCTTCATGCAGCGCCCGAACGAAGTCGCCCATTTCCGGCCCGAGCACGCGTTCCATCGGCCGCTGCTCCAGGGCAACGACGTGAACCTCGATATCCCTGGCGCGCAACGCTGCCGCGACCTCAAGCCCGATAAAGCTCGCCCCGATCACGACCGCGCGGCGCGCGCCGTTCGCTGATGCGATGATCGCGCGGCAATCGGCCAGTGAGCGCAGCACATGGACATGGGGCTGGTCCGCGCCCGGGATCGGCAGGCGCACCGGCTCCGCCCCGGTAGCCAACAGCAGACGATCGTAGGGAATGGCTTCGCCCCCTGCGAGAACCACGGCTCTCGCCTTGGTATCGATCGATGCGACTTCGGTCCCAAGCCGCAAATCGATATCCACATCGGCGTAAAAGCTCGCGGGACGCAACGGCAGCCAGTCTTCAGGCGCGCTGCCGGCGAGATAGTCCTTCGACAGGTTAGGCCGATCCACGGGTGCCGCCGCCTCATTGCTCAGCATCACAATGCTGCCGCGATAGCTTTGCCGTCGCAACATTTCGGCTGCGGCAAAGCCAGCGGCACCTCCGCCGACAATCACGATTCTAGCCGGCGCATCGACAGCACCCTTGACGGAGGGTTTAGGTTGCTCGCGCTTTTGCCGGACGAAAATGCGGTTGCCTTCGTGCTCGACCTTCCAGACCGCGAGTGAATTCAAGGCCGGTGCGCGGGCCGCTTCCCCTGTCCGCAAATCGAAACAGGCGTGGTGCCAGGGACAACGGATGCTCTCGCCGTCCACGAGGCCTTCGGCGAGCGGACCGTGATAATGGCTGCAGTGGGCGTCGATGGCGAAAATCAGGGAACCCGAACGCACCAGTAGTACGTCTTCGTCGCCGACATGCCCAAGCAGGATCGCGCCGGAGAATTCGGAGAGGGCGACACCCTGAGACAGATCGGGACCAGCAGGCGCGGCTTGTTGATCTGCCATATCTTCCTCCAATGGTCTGAAACTACCCCGTCAGCGCCGCCTTCACCAACCCGCTGGCCTTGCCGAAATCCATCTGGCCGGCGTATTTCGCCTTCAAGACTCCGATCACTTTGCCCATGTCCTTCATTCCGGCGGCACCCGTTTCCGCGATGACAGCCGCGATCGCCGCCTTGACGTCGGCGTCCGACATCTGCTTGGGGAGGTAGGCCGAGATGATCGCGATCTCCTCGCGCTCCTGCGCGGCCAACTCGGCGCGGCCACCCTTATCGTACAACTCGACCGACTCCTGGCGCTGTTTTATCATTTTTTGAAACACGCCAAGAAGATCGCCATCGCTGAGCGGCGGCTTGCCCTGCCCGCGCGCTTCGATATCCGCATTCTTGATGGTCGAATTGACCATCCGCAGCGTGGAGAGCTTGCGCTCGTCCTTGGCCCGCATCGCATCCTTGACCGCGTTGTTGATGTCGTCGCGCAGCATGGTTTCCTCGTTCAGAATGGGGTACCGCTAAAAAAGTTGCAGCTACATATACAGATTCTTTTCGATATAGGGGTTAGCATAAGCGACAAAAAGGGGCACTGCATTGACACAGTGTTCCGCTCGCTGTCGGAGCCCCTGGCTCATGAGACGACGCTATGGTGCCGAATTAGGAGATACAGTAAACGATGAATCGAATTTCCTTAGGCGGTGTTGCGATAGGAAATATCACTGACATCGTATCCACGTTCGTCGTCTCGTTACCCTTGATGATCTATCTCGTGGGCTCGTCAAAGTCGGGGCTGCCGGCAGATAGTGTTGCTGGCTCTGCTACTGAGATCCTAAGGGGAAGTACGGCCTTATTTATCTCTTCCTCCATCTTGGGCGCAATCTGCTCCGTGTTAGGTGGTTACGTTTCAGCACGTATAGCAAAACATAACGAAGTGCTGAACGGAGGACTCTCGGCGATCCTATGTGTCGGCAGCGGAGTATACACCGTGATCACCGACAGCGCGGTCGGCCATTTATGGCTACATCTGGCCTATCTGCCGCTGAGCCCCGCGCTTGGAGCCTTCGGCGGGCTCCTGCGCTTGCGGCAAAATGCGAAGCGCGGCTGATCAAACGCTGCGCACAAAAAAATCCATCTAGCTCCGCATCCATTCGACCAGGGCGTCCGCGGTTGCCCGCGGCTGTTCGGGCTGCGGAAGGTGACCGCAATCCTGAAGTATCACGAGCTTCGCCCCGTGAATGCCGTCCGCCATCTCCTTCGACAGCGAATTCGGGATGGTGTTGTCCTCGTCCCCGGTCAGGACGAGGGTCGGGCATTTGATCCAGGCCAGCGTCGGGCGTGAATCCGGCCGGCCGATGATGGCGGTATGCTGGCGGACAAAGGCGTCAACGCCGACATCGTCGCCCATGTCGTAGACCAGCTGACGTAGATCGACGTTGTCGCGCCGCGACGGATGCACGAAGCCCGGAAACAACTCATCCAGGACGGCGCGAAATTCGCCCGCCTGCGCCCGCGCCATCTGGCTGCGGCGGCGGGCCGTGGCCTCCGGCGTGTCGGGGCGCGCCTGGGTGTTGATCAGCGCCAGCCTAGCCACCCGATCCGGCGCCTGCCGCATGATTTCGAACGCGATATAGCCGCCCATCGAATGCCCGACGAGCGCGAAGCGCGGCGGCGCCTCGGCGAGAATCCGCCGCGCGATCGCGCCCATATTGTCGTCGCGAATGTGGTTGGCCACCGTGACCGGGCCCAGCCGCCACAGCGCGGGCACCACAGGGGCGAATATTCGGGGTGACGACACCAGCCCCGGAACAAGCAAAATCGGCATCGGATTGTCCATTCGCGGGCTCCGGCGTTCGTCATGCCCGGGCTTGTCCCGGGCATCCACGTTTTTCTTACCTATTGCAGCAAGACGTGGATGGCCGGGTCAAGCCCGGCCATGACGAAAGAAAGTTGGTTAAATAGGCGCCAATGCCATGTGAATCCGCGGCTTCCGGCTTTGACGCCTGCGCAGGCGAAGACTATGTAATGCGCTCATGACCCAAACCGAAAACGCCTCAGCCTGGCCGGACCACAAGCCGACCGCGCTCCTCGTGCTTGCCGATGGCACCGTGCTGGAAGGCTTTGGCCTGGGCGCGCAAGGCCATGCGGTCGGCGAGGTCTGCTTCAACACCGCAATGACCGGTTATGAGGAGATTCTCACCGATCCCTCCTACGCCGGACAGCTCATCACCTTCACCTTTCCCCATATTGGCAACGTCGGTACCAACGACGAAGACATCGAGACGGTGAACATGGCGGCGACGCCTGGCGCCCGCGGCGTGATCCTGCGCTCGGCCATCACCGACCCCTCGAACTATCGGGCCAAGCGCCACCTCGACCAATGGCTGAAGGCGCGCGGCATCATCGGCCTTTCCGGCATCGACACCCGCGCGCTGACCTCGCTTGTCCGTGAAAAGGGCATGCCCAATGCCGTGATCGCGCATGCCGAGGACGGCGCGTTCGATCTGCATGGGTTGAAGGAAGAGGCGCGCGAATGGCCGGGCCTTGAAGGCATGGACCTGGTGCCGATGGTCACCTCGAGCCAGCGCTTCACCTGGGACGAAACGCCGTGGGTTTGGGAAAAAGGCTTTGGCCGCCAGACCGCGCCCGAGTTCAACGTGGTTGTCGTCGACTACGGCATCAAGCGCAATATTCTGCGGCTGCTCGCCGGCGTCGGCTGCAAGATCACGGTGGTGCCCGCGACCACCTCGGCGGAAGACATCCTTTCGATGAAGCCCGACGGCGTGTTTTTGTCGAACGGCCCCGGCGATCCCGCCGCGACCGGCAAATATGCGGTGCCGGTGATCCAGCAGGTGATCAAGTCGGGTACGCCAACTTTTGGCATTTGCCTCGGCCACCAGATGCTGGGTCTGGCGGTCGGCGCCAAAACCAAAAAGATGCATCAGGGCCATCATGGCGCCAATCATCCGGTCAAGGACGAAACCACCGGCAAGGTGGAAATCACCTCGATGAACCACGGTTTCGCGGTGGATCAGGCGACCTTGCCTGACGGTGCGACCCAGACCCATATCTCGCTGTTCGACGGCTCCAATTGCGGCATCCAGCTCGAGGGCAAGCCGGTGTTCTCGGTGCAATATCACCCCGAGGCCTCGCCGGGCCCGCGCGACTCGCATTATTTGTTCCAGCGGTTTGCGGATTTGATGCGGGCGAAGAAGCGCGCGTAGGTCGGCGTGCCCCGGATGCTGCGCAGCGCGCCGCTTCTTTGCGGCGTGATGCGCTGCATCTGGGGCCCATGCGCTTGACGCAACATCCCTGGGTCCCGGCTCTGCGGCGCACCGCCGAAGAAGCGCTGCACCGCGTCCGGGACACGCTCCATATTGCGGACAGACACCCATTTCTTATGATAACCGTCATCAAATTCGGTAGGACCCTTCCCCATGGACGCCCCATCCGCCCGCAAGATCGAATACGGCGTGACGCCCACCGAAGTGATGGCGTCGATGGCGGGGATCGATTTCGTCCGCGCCACTTTTGACGGCAAATTGCCGACGCCGCCGATCATGCAAACCATCGAACCCTTTGATTGCACGGCCGAGCCGGGCGTCGTCGTGATCCACAGTGTCCCTGGCTTCCGGCATTACAACCCGATCGGCTCGGTGCATGGCGGTTACGCCGCGACGCTGCTGGATTCCGTGATGGGGCTCGCCGTGCATACCATGCTGCCGGCGGGCAGCGGCTACACCACGCTCGAATTCAAGATCAGTTTTATCAAAGGCATGACCCAGGATACCGGCGTCGTGCGATCCGAGGGCCGGGTCTTGAATGTCGGCCGCCGCGCCGCCACCGCCGAGGCGCGCATCACCGATGCCAAAGGCCGGCTGCTGGCGCATGCCACCACGACCTGCCTGGTTTTCGAAATACCTCTTGAGGCCGCGAAGGGAACGTGAGCCGGCGATGGAGGTTTGTAGATTGTAGTAAATTGTAGGGTGGGCAAAGCGCCAGCGTGCCCACCTCCTTTTTATTCCGTGGCTCATGGTGGGCGCAGCGCAAGCGCGCCTTTGCCCACCTGCTGCATACCCTAACATCGTCATTGCGAGCGAAGCGAAGCAATCCATAGGACAGCAAGCTAAGTGTGGATTGCTTCGTCGCTAACGCTCCTCGCAATGACGGAGAAATCGCTCACGCCGCGTTGCTGCCTTCCTGCCGGCTCGCCTCGAACAGGAACCAGGTGCGCCGCTCGGTCTCGTCGATGAAGGTCTCGAGCAGGCCCGCGGTGCCGGAATCCTCATGATCGTCGCAGAGCTTGTGGGCCTTTCGCATCGCCGCCGCCATGTGCTTGTTGTCTTCCATCAGTTCGCGCAGCATCTCGCGCGGCGGCATGTAGTCCTCGTTGTTGTCCTGGATGGTCTGCAATTTCGCAATCTGCCCAATCGAGCGCAGCGTAGTGCCGCCGAGCTTGCGGACCCGCTCCGCAAGCTGGTCGGTGGTTGCGAAAATCGCATCCGACTGCTCGTCCAGCATCAGATGATAGTCGCGAAAATGCCGGCCGCTGACATGCCAATGGAAATTCTTGGTCTTCAGATAGAGCGCGAAGGCGTCGGCCAACAGCGTATTGAGCGCGGCCGAAATCTTGTCCGAGGCAGCCTCCGGCAGATCGGTCGGGGTATCAAGATCGGGCGAGATTTTGTCGGACTTGTTGTCGGGCTTGGCTTTGCTCACGATGGACCTTCCTGTTAGGAACCGGACGTTAAGCACCGGGCTTGGCGGCAATGGACATCGGTCGCCGGACCATCTAACGCATCGTATGCGCTCCGGTTCCGCCCGCCGGAACCCCCGTTTACCGGACGCCTGACGCCATGGACGACTGGATCGATTATTACGATTCCACGCATACGATCTATGCGAGCCGGCTGCACCGCGACCTGCATTTCCAGCTGATCGCCCTCGATATCATCGGCTACATTCCCTCGCCCGATGCGGTGGTACTCGACTATGCCTGCGGCGAAGCGCTCTCGTCGGCCAAGGTGGCGGAGGCCTGCGGTAAACTGTATCTGGCGGAGCCCGCCCCGGGTGTGCGCGGCCGGCTGATCGCGCGCTTTGCCCCGAACACCAAGATCAGGGTGCGATCGCTGGAAGACTTGCGGAACATGACGGAGAAATCGATCGATCTGGTGGTCATGAATTCGGTCGCTCAGTACATGACGCCAGCGGAGCTGGATACCGCGTTCGCGACCATCAAGCGTCTGTTGCAACCGGGCGGCCGCCTCGTTCTAGGCGACGTGCTGCGCCCCGAAGTCGGCATGCTCAGGGACGTGATGGCGCTGTTGCGCTTCGCAGACAAGCACGGCTTTCTCAGGGACGCGCTGATCGGGCTGCTCTCGACCGCCTTGTCGGACTACCGGCAATTGCGCTCGCGCGTCGGCCTGCAGCGCTACAGCGAAGCCGACATGATGGCGAAACTTGCAGCAAACGGATTCACCGCCACGCGCGCGCATTTCAATATCGGGCATAATCCATGGCGGATGACCTTTGTCGCCCGGCACGCGCTTTCGCCCGCGGGCTAGTTAGGGTTAACCACAGCTCGGTGTGGCCTCGTTCTGCGCGTTCGACCATGATGGCATTGGCCCGGTGGCGGAAAGCGTCGACGCGGGAGCAGTGCATCGCTCTTTATCCTGGTTCAAATCCAGGCTGGGCCTCCAACCTTCGCTTGCTTCGCGAGCTTCGGCTAGGCAAGCCTCTATTGCGGCGAAGGTCGCACCGTAGCTCGAAGAGCGTAGGCGGGCTCAAAATGCCGGTTGACGGGCCGTCTAAAGCCCTTTCGCGGTTGCGGAATCTGGTCTAAAGACCACCCGCGCGCGAGGTTGATCCCAAGCGCCGGGTGTAGGGGACGCGCGGTATGCGCGCCCTTTTTTTGTGCCCATTTTCCTGTTTCCCGCGAGACTTGATGCCCAAAAGAACCGACATCTCCACCATCCTGATCATCGGCGCCGGTCCCATCGTGATCGGGCAGGCCTGCGAATTCGACTATTCGGGCACGCAAGCGGTGAAGACCCTGAAGGAAGAGGGCTACCGCATCGTGCTGGTCAATTCCAATCCGGCCACGATCATGACCGACCCGGAATTGGCGGACGCCACCTACATCGAGCCGATCACGCCCGAAATCGTCGCCAAGATCATCGAGAAGGAACGCCACATCATTCCCGGCGGTTTTGCGCTCTTGCCGACCATGGGCGGACAGACTGCCTTGAACTGTGCGCTCTCGCTGCGCAAGCAGGGGACATTGGCAAAATTCGACGTCGAGATGATCGGCGCCACGGCGGAGGCCATCGACAAGGCCGAGGATCGCGGCCGTTTTCGCCAAGCCATGACCCGCATCGGGCTCGAAACCCCGCGCTCGGTGCAGACCAAGACGCTGCCCGACGCGCTGCGGGCGCTCGACGAAATCGGCCTGCCCGCCATCATCCGTCCCTCCTTCACCATGGGCGGCACCGGCGGCGGCATTGCCTACACCAAGGCGGAGTTCATCGAGATCGTGGAGCGCGGCATCGACGCTTCCCCCACCGACGAGGTGCTGATCGAGGAATCGGTGCTGGGCTGGAAAGAATTCGAGATGGAGGTGGTGCGCGACAAAAAAGACAATTGCATCATCGTCTGCTCGATCGAGAACCTCGACCCGATGGGCGTGCATACCGGCGATTCCATCACGGTCGCGCCGGCGCTGACGCTCACCGACAAGGAATACCAGATCATGCGCGACGCCTCGCTGGCGGTGCTGCGCGAGATCGGGGTCGAGACCGGCGGCTCCAACGTCCAGTTCGGCGTCAATCCGGCCGACGGGCGCATGGTCGTGATCGAAATGAACCCGCGGGTGTCGCGCTCCTCCGCACTGGCCTCGAAAGCCACCGGCTTTCCCATTGCCAAGGTCGCCGCGAAATTGGCAGTCGGCTATACGCTCGACGAGATCGCCAATGACATCACTGGCGGCGCGACGCCGGCCTCGTTCGAGCCGACCATCGATTATGTCGTGGTCAAGATTCCGCGCTTCGCGTTCGAGAAATTTCCCGGCGCCTCCACCACGCTGACCACCTCGATGAAGTCGGTCGGCGAAGTGATGGCGATCGGCCGCACCTTTCAGGAGAGCCTGCAAAAGGCGCTGCGCGGGCTCGAAACCGGCCTCACCGGGCTTGACGAAATCGAGATCGAGGGGCTTGGCCGCGGCGACGACAAGAACGCGATCCGGGCTGCGCTCGGCACGCCGACGCCGAGCCGCCTGTTGCAGGTGGCGCAGGCGATGCGGCTTGGCTGGAGCAACGAAGAGATCTTCACCTCCTGCAAGATCGACCCGTGGTTCCTGGCGGAAATGCGCGGCATCGTCGAGATGGAGGAAAGGGTGCGGAAGAACGGCCTGCCGGCGAACGCGTTCGGCGTGCGCAGCCTGAAGGCCATGGGCTTTTCCGACGCACGGCTCGCGGTGCTCGCCGAGACCTCAGAGGCCGAGGTCACGGCGCGCCGCCATGCGCTCGGGGTTCGCCCCGTTTTCAAGCGCATCGACACCTGTGCTGCCGAATTCGCTTCCCCCACCGCCTACATGTATTCGACCTACGAATCTCCGTTCGCAGGCAGCCTGGCGGACGAGAGCGCGCCATCCGACAAGAACAAGGTCATCATTCTCGGCGGCGGGCCCAACCGGATCGGCCAAGGCATCGAGTTCGACTATTGCTGCTGCCACGCCTGCTTCGCATTGCACGACGTCGGCTATGAAACCATCATGATCAACTGCAATCCGGAAACGGTGTCGACCGACTACGACACCGCCGACCGC
>Ga0137407_10000608_pt1 | contig 23892 bp, 11 predicted proteins | sample CZOMad2_2_16fung_FD_108410 | JGI IMG/M metagenome (GOLD analysis project Ga0137407, IMG submission 108410) | Vadose zone soil fungal communities from Angelo Coast Range Reserve, California, USA - CZOMad2_2_16fungal (Illumina Assembly) | ecosystem: Environmental > Terrestrial > Soil > Vadose... | reverse complement strand
GTAGTGCGTTTGGTTATGGGAGCCGGGTTCTTCCCCTCGGGCAATGAGCACAATTTGCGCGTGGACGCCGATGCAGCCAGCTTTGTTTTTGCAAACTGGCCAGCGGAAATTGTGTCGGTCGGTGTCGAAGAGAGCCAGGATGTGTTTACTGGCCCGTCCTCAACGTCTGATCCCACCAAAGATCCGGTCGCGGCCGCCTGGCAACTCTTCAACGGTGGCAGCACCGTACCGGGCTTTGGTCAATTGCCGTTGCTGTTTGCCGTTCGAGGCATGAGTACGAACTTCACGGCCACCGGGTTAAACGGTCAGACACTCGTCAACAGCTTTGCCCAGTCGCCGCCTGGCTCGAACAACTGGACGCAAACGCCCAACAGGAGAGAGTCTTATCTCACCAAGGCTGCTACTGCGGCAACCCTGGCGGCAATCCTTAATCCTTTATTGCAGAGTTCGTCCAACATGCCGATCTTGCGAAGTATTTCACCCGCAAGCTTGCAGGCTGGAAGTTCTGCGCAGACCATCACCTTGACTGGCGCCAACTTCTTCGCCGACTCGCAGGTCCAATTCAATGGAGGCAGCCGGCCGACTACGTTTGTCAGCGGGACCCAGCTCAGTGCACAGCCCAGTGCGAGCGACCTGAGCGTGGCAGGGCAAGAAGCCTTGAATGTGGTGAATTCTGAGGGTGGGGGTTGGACCTCAAACACATTGAATCTCACTATCACCCCAGGTACTCCTCTTACGCCCACGCTGACCACAATCTCTCCGGCTTCGGCTGTAGCAGGAACTGGTCCGGTCGCTCTTACAGCGACAGGCACGAACTTCACCGGCACGTCGGTAGTGCAGGTCAATGGCGTGAATCTTAGTACGATATTTGTTAGCAGCACACAGTTGACCGCGACAATTCCAGCGAGCCTGCTTGCAACGGCGGGATCTCTTTCCATTACCGCCTCTACTCCCGGTGGCGGGGCAAGCGCGTCTCGAACTTTCACCGTCAACAATCCAGTGCCATCGCTCACAAGCCTATCTCCAGCCACAGTGGTCGTCGGCAGCGGGACTTTCACACTTACTGTGAATGGCTCGAATTTTGTAAATGGGTCCCTAGTGCAGGTGAATGGCTCCAACCGAAGCACAACCTTCGTCAGTAGTACACAACTAACGGCGGCGATTCCCGCCAGCGATGTTGCTTCCTCTGGGACCGTTTCGATCACGGCAGCAAACCCTGCCCCAGGCGGCGGTGCTTCGACAGCCTTTACGCTCACGATCAACAATCCGTCGCCCTCGCTCTCAACTATTTCGCCAGTCAGTGTCTCCGCCGGAAGCGCCGCTTTTACCCTAACGCTGACCGGAAGTGGTTTCATTCCTGGTTCGGTGGTGCGTGCCAACGGAGCAAACCGGACTACAACCTTTGTCAGCAGCACACAACTAACGGCGGCGATTCCTGCCAGCGATGTTGCCTCTTCCGGAACCGACTCGATCACGGTAGCAAACCCAGCTCCAGGCGGCGGTATTTCCGCGGCCCTTGCCCTCACGATCAACAATCCGTCGCCCTCGCTCTCAAGTATTTCGCCAGCCAGTATCAGTGCGGGAAGCGCCGGGTTTACGCTGACGCTCAACGGCGGTAATTTTGTCGCCAATTCCGTAGTGCGGGTGAACAGCTCTAGTAGAAGCACAGCGTTTGTCAGCAGTACGCAACTCACGGCGGCGATTCCTGCCAGTGATGTTGCTTCTTCTGGGACCATCTCAATCACAGTGGTTAACCCCGCTCCAGGCGGTGGTACTTCGACGGCCTTGACGCTCACGATCAACAACCCGCTGCCTTCGCTTTCAAATATTTCGCCAGCCAGTGTCTCCGTCGGGGGCGCCGCCTTTACTTTAACTCTGACCGGAAGCGGTTTCATTGCTGGTTCGGTAGTGCGTGTCAACGGAGCTAGCCGAACCACAACATTCGTTAACGGCACACAACTGACAGCAGCCATTCCAGCCACCGACGTTGTCTCTACTGGGACTCTTTCGGTTTCAGTGGCAAATCCCGCTCCTGGTGGCGGCACATCGGCAACGCTTAGCCTCGCTGTCAACAACTCCGGCCCCAACCCACAGCCGACTCTCTCGGGCCTTTCCCCGGACAGCGTCATTGCCGGCAGCGGCGCATTTACGTTGACCCTCAACGGCACCAACTTTGTCTCGGCATCGGTGGTGCAGGTGAACGGCTCCAATCGAACTACAACCTTGGTCAGCAGCACGCGACTCACAGCAGCCATTCCAGCGAGTGACGTTGCCACCGCCTCGTTTCCTTCGATCTCGGTGCTAAACCCCGCCCCAGGAGGCGGTATTTGGTCGCTCACATTCGCCGTCAATAATCCGCAACCGACGCTCTCGAGTCTTTCCCCAGATAGCGTCATTGCCGGCAGCGGCGCACTTACGTTGACGCTTAACGGCACCAACTTCATTCCGGCATCGATGGTGCAGGTGAACGGTTCCAATCGAACTACAACCTTCGTCAGCAGCACGCGGCTCACCGCAGCTATGCCAGCCGGCGACGTTACCACTGCCTCATTTCCTTCGATCTCAGTATTAAATCCCGGCCCGGGCGGCGGTGTATATGCACTCACCTTCGCGGTCAACAACCCGCAGCCGACGCTCTCAAGTCTTTCTCCGGACAGCGTCATTGCAGGCAGCGGCACATTTACGTTGACGCTTAACGGCACCAACTTCATTCCAGCATCTGTGGTGCAAGTGAACGGCTCCAATCGATCCACAACCTTCGTCAGCAGCACGCGGCTCACCGCAGCCATTCCAGCCAGCGACGTTACCACCGCCTCATTTCCTTCAATCTCAGTGCTAAATCCCGGTCCGGGCGGCGGCGTGTATGCGCTCACATTCGCGGTCAATAATCCGCAGCCAACGCTCTCAAGTCTTTCCCCGGCCAGCGTCATTGCAGGCAGCGGCGCATTTACGCTGACCCTCAACGGCACCAACTTCATTCCAGCATCTGTGGTGCAGGTGAACGGCTCCAATCGAACCACAACCTTCGTCAGCAGCACGCGGCTCACCGCAACGATTCCAGCCAGTGACGTTGCCTCGGCCTCGTTTCCTTCGATCTCGGTGCTAAATCCCGGTCCGGGCGGCGGCGTTTGGGCGATCACCCTCGGTGTCAATAACCGATAGCAGACTCTCACGACCATTAGATCGGCTAAGGTCATTGCAGGCACTCGGCCTGTCTCCTCTCGCCACCCCGTTCCCAGGTGTCATAGGATGAGCAGTGGGCCTCCTGCAATATGGTGTGATGCTGCCACAAACGGGTCTTGCGAATAAACAGCGGAAACTACCGGTGAATCGTCGGCGATCCGAAAGTGGGCGAATGGCGCCGCAACTCCTCAAGCATGATCTGACGTAGTTGTGTCACAGAGTGTTCCTCCTCTGCGATACAAACTAGCTCAAGGCATCGCCACCATGTCGGCTCAGGAACACGCGCGTGCGTCTACCGCAGCAGCGGCTTCGTTCAAGTCGGCTTCTGGGACAAGGGCTGTTGTGACTTGCGACTTGGGAAGCATGATTACCACAATCACAAGGGACAGCATGGCTCTCCAGGGGGACTTCACACTTGTGACAATGTGACATTTTCCACTCCCGGCTTTTACCGCCGAGTGCCCCCTGGCTCCACTATTCCGCCAGCCGTTCGTGGAAAGACGCGCGTAGAACACGGCTCGAATTGTTGTAATAGAAGCCTCCGGAGCCCAACCATGCTTTCCCACGCACCTCCGGGGATAACATTGCGCGGTGCATGGATGTGGTTTGACAAACCTGGCGGGGCAAAACCGAAGGCTTAAAACGACCTAAGCGTTCAGGAATCCCTGCAAAACCGCCGTCGGTGCTCGAGTAGTCGGATCCCAGGCTCCCATGCCATAGCTGCTGAAAGGGGAGTACACCTCCGGTTCCCAATAGAAGAGCCCCAACCCGCCGAAACTCTTCAGTCCGGAGATATAGGATTCCATATCGGTCTCAGTCCTGCTTGCTCGGTCTTCCCTGCCGCCAAATTCAACCTGGATGACGGGCTTGCCATATCGTGCCTTGACGGTTGCCATGTTTCCGATGATCCCAGGAATCGCGGAACCGCTGCCGTAGGATGAGAACGCGGTGATGTCCCATTTCCCGCCATTCGCTTCGTATGTGTCAAAGAAGTTCTCGATATTGGCCAGGTTCTGTGGCTGCGCCAGGTGGACCAGCACCGGTGTGGAGGGAAAGACCGCTTTCACTTCGTTATAGGCGGTGTTCAGCAATCCCGTCATCTGGCTGGGGTTGCTGAGGCTGCCCACCGGATGGCATATTCCGGAGTTGATTTCATTTCCAATCTGCACCCAGGCCGGCGTCACATGGAAAAACTTCAGGACGTTCATCGAGTGAAAGACGTAATTGCTCATGGTCGCTAATAATTGCGTATAAGTCTGCGTTGCCCAGGCTGCGGGAGGATTTTGTACTCCGAGGCTGTTCCACGTGTCGCCAAAATGAAAGTCGATCATGACGGACAGTCCGGCATTCTTGCAACGCACCGCCATGGCGGCGGTCTCATCAATGCTGCAATGGCCGTTCACTGGGTCATTCGACGGATTGACCCAGGTGCGCAACCGGATCGCGTTAATGCCAAAGCTCTTCAGGATCGTGAGGCAATCCTGTTGTACGCCGCTGTTATTAAAAAAAGTGAAACCGGTGGCTTCCATCTGAGCCAGCCAACTCGCATCAGCACCTCTAACAAAGGTTGCAGCCTGCACCGGGTCCGGATTCAAGACCGAGTTAAGCACCTGCTGCGCAGGGCCCTTGAGCATGCCGCCAAGCACCAGGGCGCCCAGGCCCATTCCCGACCGTTTGAGCATCTCCCGGCGACTGACGCCAGGGCGTGTACCATCAGCATGTTTCTTCATCAATTCTCCTTGCGATTGCCTGAATTTGAGGGACGGTTACTGCCTGAATATCATGCAAGCACGATGGGGCCAGAAGCGGTGTCCGAATAAAATAGTACGCCCAAGTTGACGCGCGGGAATCCGACGAAAGTATTATTCTAAGGAATTGTGATGGGTCAGTTGGGATGTCCCGGCCTGGTGCCCGAGAACTTCCTGCTGGATACTATGCCTCGGCCTTCCTCGACTGTAATCGTCTGATCGGCAGCCACATGCGCGAGCTTGTCTATCTGCCCGCTGGGCCATTCGATCTGGAGGGAAGAAGCGCTAGTCTTCTGGCCAATACCGAAGGTAAGAACGAGTTCACTTTGTGAAAGATAACTGGATCCGCTGCGCATCATTTGCCACTGATTGCCCGTTTCATTACTGAGACGGACAACCGCACCAATACCATCTCGATTGGATCGTGTCCCTTGCAGTTTTACGCGAAGACCATGGTTCTTATTTTCGCTGTCGTTTCTCAAAAGAGCCGCCGGACCACCATTGGTGGTGATCAACAAATCGAGATCGCCATCATTATCTATATCGGCGTAGGCCGCGCCCCGCGCAACCCGGGGAGCATTCAAGGCTGGCCCCATGGAAGCCGTCATTTCTTCAAATTTGCCACCTCCCAGGTTATGGAAGAGATGGGACGGCTGGGCATACTTGATGCGCTTTTGAATTTGCTCAATGTCATTTTCAATGTGGCCGTTGACGACGAGGATATCGGGCCAGCCATCCAGATCATAGTCAAAGAAAAAGCACGCAAAGCCCAGCGTGAGCAGGGTCGCCCGGCCAATCGAGGATCGCGGAGCCTCATCCACAAATAGCCCATTACCTTCATTGTGGTAGAGCGACATCATCTGGTTGGAAAAGTTCGTAATGATAATACTGGGCCGGCCTGATCGATCATAATCTGCAGCGTCGACACCCATCCCCGCCTTCGCAACACCGTCGTCGCCGTAAGCGATGCCCGCCATCAGGCCAGTCTCTGTAAAAGTCCCATTGCGATTGTTCAGATAGAGTTTATTCGGCTGCGTGTCGTTGGCCAACAGCAGGTCAGGCCATCCGTCGCCGTTGTAGTCGAGGATGGCGACGCCCAGGTTTTTCGAAAAAGGATCGAAGATCCCCGCCTTTTTTGTTACATCTTCAAACCTGCCATCGCCAAGGTTGTGCCACAGACGTGCCGAGGCTCCTTTATACGACTCCGGCGCACAGTAGGATTTGTGTGTCCCATCCAGGGTGCAACGCAGGTCGGTTTCAGGCGACCACTGGACATAGTTGGCGACCAGTAAATCCAGCTTTCCATCCCGGTCGTAATCCACCCATGCAGCGCCGGTACTGAACTCGCGGATCCCAGCAAAGCCAGCCTTGGATGTGGCATCCGTGAACGTGCCGTTGCCGTTGTTATGGAAAAGACGGCTTTGCCCCAGCGCGGTAATAAATATGTCGTCATATCCATCATTGTCGTAGTCTCCCACGGCTGCGCCCATTCCATACATGCTGACCGCCAGCCCTGTCGCGACAGTCACATCGGTAAAAGTACCGTCGTGGTTGTTGTGGTACAGCGCCAGCGTGGACGCCGCGCGATGATGTCCCGGCCAGTCTTCTCCGTTAATCAACAGAATGTCAGGATAGCCATCATTGTCGTAGTCAATAAACGCGCAGCCCGCCCCAAGTGTTTCCGGAAGATACTTGCCGCCAAACGATCCGCTGTTGTGAGTAAAATGAATCCCTGCCGGCTGGGTAATTTCGGTAAGCCGAATAGTTGTCTGCGCTTGCGCAAACAGTGCCGCAGTCAGCAACTCAAAAATGCTTACCGCAAAGGCCGCGAAGGACGCAAAGGAGGGCTTGGCAATCACTCTATGCCCTTTTGATTGCCGTTCTTTGAAGTCACTGATCTTAGCTCGGTTACCGGGACAGATTCGTGCTCATGAATCGCCTGTCGCTCATTGTTGTCTTCTGGATGTTGTTGCCGATAGGGGCCAGTCAACTGCTGCGCCGCCTCGTCCGCCTTAAAACGAAGATAATATTTTTGCTCCCGCTGTGCCTTCTCTTTCTGGCCCAGACCCTGATAGCAAAGCATCAGGTTGTAGTGTGCTTGCAGGTCTTCCGGGTCGATACTCAACACCTGTTGCAGTTCGGCCACCGCATCACCGTACTTGCGCTGCAAGAAGAAGATCCTTGCCAGATCATTGCGCGCAACCCGGTCCCGTGGATACTGCGCCAGGACCGTATGCAGGCGAGCCGCCGCTTCATCATATTTGCCTTCGGCACGCAGCACTCGGGCAAAGAAATAGTTGGCGCGTGCAAGATCGGGCTTGATCTGTAACACCTTTTCCAGCACAGTCCGCCCGCGCTCCATGTCGCCTTCCTGGACCGCTACCCGGCCCAGATTCACCCAACCATCGGGATTATTGGGCGCAATCTTTGTGATTTGGTCGAAGGCCTGCTGTGCGCCTTTCAGGTCGCCTTGCAAAAAGAGGCCTATGCCGTAGTCATTCCACCGGGTCCAATCTTCAGCATGTAATTCGATCTGGGGCGGGATTACTGGCGCGGCAGCAGGCACTACTGTTAACGTGACTTCGTTTTGCGAAAGCTCCACGACCGGCAAATCCGGAATCTTCTTGAGCTTGCCTGAAACGGTAGAGGTGTCGCCATTGAACGATGTCTGCCGATCATCATAGTCCGGGGCAGCCGGTGTGTGGGAGTCCTGAACTCCGGCAAATGAGAACTGCGTATTCCACCAGGAAAACTTGCGATAGCACAGCTTGGCTGTGAGCCGGATCTTGTCGCCCGCGTCGTTGGGCACCTTCAACCGATAATGAACTGTGTCCGCCGCCCCAGGAGGAATCAGCCGCACATAGACTACAGCGCGGCTGGCCCATGCATTACGCTTATTAATGGGATTGCCATGAGCATCCACCTGGAGAGAGCGGTAGAAGTGCGCTCCCTTCTCTACCGCTCCTCTTCCCTCATCTTCTACTTTGCCGCTCCAGAAAAGTACGTGGCCCTGATCGTCCGTCGCCTTGAATTCCACCCATGTGTCGTAGGCATCCACAGTTCCTCCGGGAAAAAAGTGGCCCAGCTTGCGGGTACGCACGACAACATCCACCAAAACGGTGTCGCCCCGCCTTACGGTTGGATTCACGCGGTTCAATGGTGCGCTGATCGGTAGTGCCGAGCCACCGCTAATGTGGGGCGTTGCAGTTTCCGCCTCCTCTCCGATTCCAAACATGGTTGCCAATTCCGTGGATGGGATGGCCGATCTGCCAGCCGTCGAACGGGCTGGTGAAAGCGCAAAGATGTCCACAGTGACCGAGTCTTTCAAAAAGGCTTCTGTAAGCTTGAGCTGGGCCGCATCTTCATTTGCTGTAGGCACCGCTGTATTGGCTCCGGGGAAAGCATGGGAGTGCACAACACCCTGGTTCGCGCCTTTATCGGAGGACTTTACAACCGGCATGTGGCAATCCGCGCACTGCGAGGGCTTGGGTGGATAGTAGAAAGAGCGCGCGCCCTGACCGGAGACGCCGCTGGCCTGCCAATTATCGTATTCGTTGAACCCCCGTATCCACCGATAGTGGTTTACCGGAAAATCAAGATGGACTTTATGGCAACTGGAGCAGAACTCCGATGTCTGCGTGCGCATGAAGGGTTTCAGAAACACGCGACGATGCGGCTCCGGGTTCAGGTTGACAACAAAATCGTGCAACCAACGCACGGCCGGATTATTGCTTGCCGCCAACTCATGCAATTTAGGATATTCGAGAAAGAAGTCCCCTTGCCCCATAGTGCTCTTCACCTGCGCGATGGAGTGGCACATCATGCAGCCCAATCCCGCCTGCGCTTCAGGGCGGTTCACAATCTGCTGGATCGGAGTATCGAATAACCCGCTATAGAGCAACGCTGGATCGTGGCATCCAGCGCACCATTTAGACGGCTTTACGCCCACCACATCCTGCATATATTCGATGCTTTTGCGATACCACTGGTTATTGAACGACGAAAAGTGATGGACTGAGCTATTCCACTGCTTGTAGATGTCTTGGTGGCAACGCTCGCACGCATTCGACTCCATGAAATACTTGCCCGGAATTTTTTCCTGATGCGCGGTTTGCGCTGAACTGGGAAAGAAAGGCCCATTCGGACCATCACCCTCGCCTTCCATGCTGTCCGGCGGTTGCGACGGATTCACGATCTGGTAAGCACTCAGCCAGCGGCCTTCCCTGATCTTCCATCCACCCAAGCCACACGCTGCCGCCAAAACCAGAAAGAGCGCTATGCGGACCGCCGGTCGCCAATTCCCTTTCGCCATCCAGCCTTTTAGTCCCGCCCATCGAGCGACCAGAATGGCTACTCCGGCAAACGAAAACCCGATGTGTGCATACATCCAATTCCATTGCGGGCGCGAGGTGCCAAGGAACAACAGCGCCACGCCAACCAAGGCTCCAAGGAAAATCAGCAGCCATCCTAAGTTCGCCTGAAAAGCTCGCAGAGAAAAGATGCGGCGCAGTTTTACAACGAAGAAAATGACAGAGATGGCCCCAAGCCCGGCATGCAGCAGAACCACTGCAATATAGATCAACGTGGGAGATGGAAACACATAAAGGTAGATTGAGCTGACCGCAAGAACAATCACCAGGGCTCGTAACTTGTAAGCACCGAAAATATTGGCCATGAAGCGCACCTTGGTGTACCAGGACCTCTCATATATAAGATGAGTATCGGCAGTCCCGTGTGGTTTCACCTACTGGACGTTCGACGTTTGCTTGTCTTCGGCTGCCGCACGTTTATTCATCTGCCGGTACAACTCTTTCACCTGATCTTTGGTCTGCTTGATGTCCTGAAATAGCTTTAACTCCTTCTGTGCTTCATCCGGCATATGAACGTTCCGATAGGCCAAGCCAAGGCGATAATGTGACGCCTCATTCAGCGGATCGGATTGGACCGCTTTGCGCAGATATTGAATTGCCTCTTGCGGCTTTTGCATGGTCATTAAGAGCTTGCCCATCCCCGCCTGGGCTTCCGCATCGTGTGGGTTAAGCGTGTAGGCGCGGCTGTAATGGGCGTAGGCTTGCTCCGTATCGGACTTCATCAGCGCGATTCTGCCAAGTTCACACTGGATCCTTGCGCTGTCGCCATCCACTGCGATGGCAGTTTGCAGCTCTTTTTCGGCCTCAGCCCGGACTGCGGGATCGGCCGGAACCGACTCCAGAATGGCCTCAGCCAATTCGTACCGCACACCCGGCAGATGAGGATCGATCTCAAGAGCTTTTTTGTAATGATCGATTGCACTCTTGAGGTCGCCGCCATTGACGAGATGTTCAGCAATGATCTGCTGCATGCGGGCCGACCCGGGCGCAAGGAGTGCCAGCTTGTTCATCGTGTCATCCGCCAATTCGGCATAAACACGCTGTGCCATAAACAGAATTTCTACGTCTTCAGGATTTAGCTCCACCAGGAACCGCACCACAGTAGCGCTGCGATCAAGGTCGCCTTTCTGGTAGTACATCCCGGCCAGCTCGACGCCAACCTGTGTGCGCAGTTTTGTATCTTTCAGTTTCTGAAATGAATTTTCCAGCAAATCTCCCGCAGAAGGTCCCCCCAGCCTCTTCTCGCAGATTCCTAAAAGGGCTTGTGCCTGAACAAGAGCGGGCGCTACCGCCAGGGCTTCGCGGAAATCGCTCTCAGCGCTCCGGTAATCGCCTCTGGAGAACGCGATTACACCAAGGTTGGTGTGTGCTTCCGCATTCTTAGGGTCCAAGGCAAGGATGGCGCGAAACTCCTTGCCCGCCACCTCTGGCGCATGGGCCTTTAGAGCTGCCTGCGCCCGTTGAAGATGAACGCGTATCTCAGGCGCTTTCGACGGCGGAGATTGTGCTGCTGAGATTTGCAACAGGCAAAGCACCAGCAACCACACTTTGAGTTTGATTCTCTCGGTATCTCCGCGCATCGGCGGCGAATTCTGTTTGCCTGCTTCGGCGCTCAAGAGGCGCATGCTCCCTCAGAACCGAAAACGCCCGCCCAGTTGAATCACACGGTCCGGCCCGCCAAAGTTGGTCGTATTTGTGATCTGGCCGGCAGACGGCGATCCCAGCGTGCTGTTGGGAAGAGCGAGTTGCGGATGATTGAACGCGTTAAACGCATCAGCGCGCACTTCCAGGTTCATCCCCTCTCGAATGCGAAATTCCTTCGCGAGGCTCAGGTCAACATCCACATACCTTGGTCCCCGCAAAATATCTCTTCCTGAATTCCCCAAAGTGCCGGCATTGGGCGCAGTGAAGGCGGAAACATCAAACCATTGATTCACGGTCGGATTGGCAAGTGTGCCGTTTCCAACGCGATTCGGGAACCACGCAAATCCGCAAAAGCATTGGTCCTGGTCAAAGACTGTTCCATGCGTGCCGCTGCGGTCCACTCCAACATTCGGAGTGAACGGAACCCCGGAACGAGATTGGAATATGGTCGAAACTCGCCACCCGCCGACCAGCCGATCCATGACTCCCTGAACAGGGAACGTCCTTCCTGCCCCGACGGGAAGCTCATAAGTGACGGATCCATTGAAGGTGTGGGGAGCGTCGAGCGTGGACAACCCATAGTTTGCGTGAACGTCCTGTGCGTTCTGCCACACGTCAACACCTTGCGCGTGCCCTGAGCTGGTGCCCGTGTCCATGGTCTTGGACCAGGAGTAGTTCACCAGGAAGTACAAGCCATGGGACATCCGTTTTTCAGCGCGGACCTGGAACGCATTGTAGTTTGAGAATCCGTCGAATAAATGGCCCAGGATGGCCGTGTATTGCGGGAACGGCCTGCCAGCAGATCCGCCTCCCAAAACATTCAGGGGGAGTTGGTTGATGTCTCGACCGTAGTTCAGGTGTGTGCCTCGGGTGGCCACATACCCTGCGTCCAGCAAAAAGTTGCCGGGGAACTGATGTTGGACGTCCAGGTAGAGCTCTTGAATGTATTCAATGGGAATATTCGGCTGGTAGTAATCCACCTTTTTGAAGTTGAGGAGCCCGGGGGAAAGCGTGCCAAGAGTCGGGACCACGACTGAATTCGGCGCAGGTCCGTTCTTTAGCAGGAAGGCTGGAGTGCTGCCGAAGCCCGTCGAGCCGGCTGGATTAAAGCCCAATCCCAGCGCGCCGTCTGTGTAGGATTCCGCTGCCCGTGGTGTATCGAAGATGCCATAGCTGGCCCGCACGGACCAGTTCTTCCACGGCGCCCAGGCTAGGCCGAGGCGCGGCGCAAATTCATGGACGTCATTTTCGATTTTGTTCCTCCCGTTCGTGCCTCCGTATAGAAGGGCCCCCAGAGTATTGGGCGGAAGGAACGGCCCCGGGTTGGGGAGCGTTGGATCGAACACGCCAAATTTATTGCCGGACACGTCCCAGCCCGACTGGAATTGATACCGCAGGCCCAGGTTCATCGTCAGATGGGGCGTTACCTTGAAATCATCTTGAATAAAAGCACCGAGGACGTGCGTGTGGGTTGAGGTGGCCTCGCTGTCAAAGACGAACCATCCCTGCACCTCTCCCATAAGGAAGTCGGCATACGGAATGCCTGGTCCCTGCCCGCCGGTCCGCGGATCGATTGCCCCGGAAGTATTGTTCGTGCCGATTCCGGTGAACGAGAAGTTTCCCGAGCTTACATCGCCCCAGTTGGTGTAATTCTGATAATTCTTGTCAAACTCGCCGCCGATCTTGATGGTATGTTTGCCTCGAATCAGCGTAAGAACGTCAGAGGCCGTGTAACCGCCTTGAGCCAGAATGGCATGCGTGCCGCCGCCCACCGCGATGCGGTCCACACCGGCCCCAACTCCTACAGTAATGTTCGGGAATATGTCAGCAGGAGCATTGGATCCATAGGCCGGCTGGAGTCCTATCTGGGTGGTAAGGCCTTTGCCGAAACTGGGTGGAGAATATTTATCAAGCTCCCGGACGCCCCCGATGCGAACTTCATTCAAGAACGTCGGGCTGATCGTCCAGGAATGCGTGATTTGAGCCGCCTGGTTCCGGTTCGGAGATGCTTTGGTGCAGTCAAAACCGAACGAGCACAGCGCATCAATGCTGTTCACAAGCTCGATTGGGTACTCCAGGATCGAACCCGAAAGGCGCTGGTTCGACGAAAGCTGATAGTCGATCTTCCCGACATACCACTGCGACAAGCTGGGATTCGTGTCAACCGTAACAAAATTGTTGGAGAGGCCAGGCAGATTCGGCAGAGGCAGGAGCTTTTGTATATTTGCCGCCACTGGATCAATTAGATTTGACGGAATCTGGTTCCCGACAAAAGCTGTCCGGTTGCAGTTTGCTCCTGCGCAGCTGTTGGGATCATAGACGGTTGCCTTGAACGCCGGATCGGAGAAATCCCCGTTGCGCATGGCCTGAGTGGGAACGGTCGTCTTATCCACCTGCGATGTGGTTGCCGGATTTCTCTGGTAGGAAAAGAAAAAGAACAGCTTGTTCTTGATGATCGGCCCGCCAAAGCTGCCGCCGTACTCATTCCACCTTTCCGGCGCCACGGAGGTTACGTGGGGAATGGAGAAAAAATTCTTTGAATTGAGTGCGTCATTCTGAATAAATTCATACAGTGAGCCGTGCCACTGATTGGTGCCACTCTTGAGAACCACGTTGAATGCTGCTACGCCGTTTCCATACTGCGCCCCGAAGTTGGCGGTATTGGCTGTTACCGCTTGAATGGCGTCGACGGGCGGGTAATTGTCGCTGGGGTTATAGTCTCTCGGGTCGGTGACGTTCGCGCCTTCGAGCAACCAGCTCGAGTTGAATCCTTGTGTGCCATTGATCCCCACTCCCTGGCCTGAAGCGGCTGCACCTCCACCGCCGTTCACTCCTGGCAGCACAGCGGTGAGGCTGTTGTACCAGACTCCGCCAACGATAGGAGCGTCAGAGATGGCCCTGGTATCGAATGTTACCTGTTGATCGGAAGACTCTGTTTGCACCAGCTGCGTGTCCGCAGTAACGACGACCTGCTGTGACGCCACGCCCAATTGCAGAACTGCATCGACGGCGATGACGCCCAGCTCGACGGTAATTCCCTGGCGAAAAAGATCGCGAAAGCCCGACTTGGAGAAGATAAGCGAATACCGGCCGGGCGGGACAGAGGGAACATCATAAATGCCGCTGGCATTCGTCGTGGTTGTCGTACTCACTCCGGTCTGAAGGTTGGTGATTACGATCTTTGCGCCGGGCACCACGGCGTTCGATGGGTCAAAAACTGTTCCTTTGATTTCCCCGTTGCTCGCATTTTGCGAAAACGCCAGAGGCGACAACACAATCATGATCACTATTACAAACAGACGGTTGAACTTGCGAGACGCATACGTGGTCATCTCTTCGCCTCCCGAATTCGTCTTCCGACGGTCCCCTAAATTCGTTGGCCGCATTCCAGGCATGCTCTTCCCGGGTAATTACAAAAGCCCAGCGGCTTCCGAACTGTATCTGCAAACGAAAAGTCGCGAATCCGACGAAAGTCGGAGTCGGTAGAAAAAAATTGCCAGGATGAACTACTGGATCCAAGGACGTCCGTAGTACCAGGAAGCGGCCCGATACGGGCATGAACAATGCTCCTCCCGCGAAGCAGCGATCCTACGTGGCAGGATCGCTATTTCCGCGCAAAGTGGTCGAATACAGTCATCGCCGGCAGCGCATTGTACTGGTCATCGAACAAACCCCGGATCGCCAGATGGCCCTCGACCGCCGGCTCCCACCAGAAAATACCTTTCCCGCGTCCACCAGGAGTTGCCATCACGGCACGGTTTACTTCGTCTAGAAAATCCCGTTGTCCTTCCGGCGATTCCGGGAACGGGGCGGGCTTGTCAAGGTAGTTGCCCGGCTTCCAGTTGTAGGCGATTTCCACCACGATGATGTCTTTGTGATACGCCTTGGCCATAAATTCCAGGTTTGCCCGCAGGTCGTTGATGCTGCCATGCCACCAAGGATAATAGGACTGTCCGATGATGTCGTAAGGCACGCGATAGGAATCCAGTCGATCAAGAAATGCCTTCGTGCCTTTGATATCTCCTCCGCGATCAATGTGAATCATGATTTTGGGCCGCGTCCCGTTTCCCCTTCCAGCATCGACTCCGTTGATTCCTGCATAAACCAGTTGGGCCAGGTTGTCCCAGTTGGCCGGGAGCTTTCCGTCCGGCCACATCATTCCTACGGTTATTTCATTGCCCACCTGGACCATATCCGGGAGTACGCCGGCATCGCGAAAAGCCAAAATCGTGTCTCGTGTGTACTCGAACACCGCTTTTACCAGGTCAGCGTGTGACTTGCCTTGCCATGCTTTGGGCGTCGGCTGGTGCCCGGGATCAGCCCAGTCGTCGGCATAGTGGTAATCCAGCAAGAACTTGAAGCCGAGTTTCTGCGCGGCCTTTGCCAGAGCGATGGTGTATTCAAGATTGTTGGGCAGGCTTGCAGGCGTGTGGAACAGACGAAGTCGGATCCAGTTGTATCCGTGGTTCCGGAGAATCAGCAGAGCGGACGCCGCAGCCCCATTGTCCTTGAAGACCACGCCGTGCTGTTCCGCCTGCGCCAGGAATGAAACGTCCGCTCCGATCGCATACTCCTGGCCATGACCTTGCGGAGATGCCAGGATAAGTCCAACCAGCAAGACAAAACATTGAATGACGCGTAGTCTCATGCAACCCTCCTCACGCAACCCCCAATGACGCTGTGAATTTGGAGCGCTCGCGACCGATCGCATTATTTCTGCTGAATCCTAGTGCGCTACAACAGACTTCCCCTGGCTTGCTCCTGCTGGCCGCGCATCAGCAGACGCACTGGGCCAGTCAACCGTCTTCTCCATTGCGACTGTACCGATCGGACGAAGCAGCCTCAGATGTAATTTCAATACAGTACTGCCGGGGTTCATCTGCACGGCGCCTGCTACAGTCTGGCTGCCCTTCAACTCAGAGAATCGCTGTTCCCCGCTGGCCAGGAGTTTACTATTCTGGTCACGAACGTCCCACACGAGTTTGTAATCACAGAGCGGATACGAAGGCAAACTTTCAGCCGCATTGGGCGTGATCGTCACGGCAAACTCGGTTGGCGCTCCGCCGGACGTTTCTTTCCATTGTGCATCCACAGCCGCCGGCGAATTCATCTCTTTCCAAACATAGTAGGATGGTTTGCGCTGTCTATATTCGTCCACCACGCCATGATCTACGTACCCTTCTTCTAGTCCGGCTCGCAGATTGCGGCGCGATTTATAATCCTGATAGCACCACAAGATGGCTCCCGCGATCCAGTCGCGCCGGGCGAGTTCCGGTAGCTGGTCCTGGATGATTCTCACGCGCATACGGTCTGCGTCTTCCGGGTCCTTGCCGAAAATCCCGGGCAATCCAAATTCAGAGATGATCATCATTTTGCCGGGGAACATGTGATCAATTTTGTCCAAGGACGCCGATAATTCTTCCTCCGTCCCATGCCAACTGCCGAAGTACTGATTCATCATCAAAAAATCAGCCTCAGCGGCGGCGGAATCGCGCGGCTGCTTCAGCTTGGAGAGATTGTCATCCGCATAGCTGACGAAGCGACCGGGGTCCAGGTTACGAATCAGATCACGCATGGCCAGAAAATAAGCCACTCCGCCGGGAGTCGCCGTTTCGCTCTCATTGCACACACTCCAGGCAAAAATACTGGGATGGTTTCCCGCTTGCTCAATCATCTCGCGCATCTGCTGACGTGCCAGCCGCAACACCTTCGGGTTGCTCAGCTGGGCTTCACTAAATTGCCACACGGGGATTTCCGGTATCAGCAGGATTCCATGCCGGTCAGCGTAGTCGAGAATGAAAGGGTTCTGCGGATAGTGCACCGGCCGCGTCAATGTGACTTGCAACGCCTTCATGTCGTCATAGTCGTAGCGCATTGTCCCGGGTGTTTCCGCAAGCCCTTCGCTAATGGACTCTTCATGCCGCGTCACTCCGGTAAGCCGTACCCGTTCACCATTGATCAGCAGGTGACGATCGCGAATTTCAATCGTGCGTATCCCGAACGTGTCCCGGTGCTCGTCCAGTGTTTTTCCGGCTGTGTCTGTGATCGTTACTGTCATCCGATACACATTTGGATGATCGATCCCCCATAACTTCGGCGCTGCCAGTGTCAAAGATACGGAAGCTTCTCGTTGTCCCGGCGCAATCAGCAGCGGCCGGGTTTGTCTGGCTGCCAATTGGTTGTCCGGATCGAATGCCGTCACGTGAACGGAGAGTTGCTCGGACCGCGTGGACCGGTTTTCCAGAAAGATCCGATCTTGCACTGTGGCGGTATTTTTATCGATCCGGCTGTGGATTTGCTGGCGCCGTATCTGTATCGGACCACCCAGCGTGAGCCACACGTCGCGCACCATGCCGCCATAGTTCCACCAGTCATACCATGCAGTACGAGGGCTTCGCTGGCGCATGGCGAAGCCTGGGACTGAGTCCGACGCGATACGATTGTCAATCTCAACTGCCAGATAATTCCGGCGACGAAGGTGCGGTGTGAGATCGAACGAGTACTCGGTATACCCGCCCTCATGCTGTCCGAGTTCCACGCCATTGAGCCAGACATGGGCAGTGTAAAACGTGGCTCCGAAATGCAGTTCCACGCGCAGACTGGAGGGTTGCGCCGGCATTTCCAGGGTGCGAAAGTACCACGCCCGGCCCAGATAACTGTCATATTTGCCGATGTTCCAGGTGTGCGGAAGGTCGACCGGTTCCGTGTCGTTTGGAAGGTGTTTCTGCCAACCGGAACGCTCTCCCTTTTCGTCGGGGTCAGTGCGAAAGAGCCAGTCGTGACTCAAATCCACCCGCGTGGTGGCAAGGACAGGAGAAACCAAAACAAGAATCAGGCTTATGCTCAGGACGATTCGTTTCATGAATCCTTCTGTTGCGGCCCGCTTCCATTGACCCAGGATCCACGATGAATTCATTCGGTATCCGTTTTACCCGCGAGTCTTCCCAGACCCAACGACCGGTAGTCTGCGAAATTACCTCTGTTTGCCGCCAGCCTAAAACTCTACTGGGGAAAAACGATTTGCGAATCCGACGAAAGTAGGATTCGCCAGGCCATTCACGCTCGACGCTTTAGAAGTCCGCGGACCGTCCGCAATTCCGGTTGCTACAGATGTACCAGTCCACGCTGTAGGGCCGTAATCACGGCCTGCGTACGATCACTTACATTCAGCCGCGCAAGGATCATACTCACGTGACATTTCACGGTAGCTTCCGTGATTCCCAGCAACAAGGCGATGTCTTTATTACTTTTGCCGTTTACCAGCAGACGCAGAACCTCGTGTTCTCTGGCGCTCAAATCCGAGTCCGGGGAGCGCGAGGCGAGCGCACGAACAATCGGCGGCGGCAGGAAACGTCCTCCTGTGTAGACTCGTTGCAGCGCCTCGATCAAAGTTTGGTAGGGCATCCCTTTGATCAGGTAACCTTGCGCTCCCGCTTCCAGCGCACGATGAATGTCTTCATCTCCCTCATAGGTGGTAAGCACCACAAAGCGGGCCTTCGGATGGCCGGAACGAATTTCCAGAATCGCCTGGACGCCGCTCATTCCGGGAAGCCGCAGGTCCATCAAAGTAATATCGGGCTTATGGCGGCGGAAAAGCGTGATGGCTTCCTCACCCGTTTCGGCTTGCGCCACCGTGACCATATCGGAGCGTGCGTTAATGATGGAGGTCACTCCCACCCGCATCAGCGGATGGTCATCCACAACCATGATCCTCATTCTTTCGCTAGGGTTCACAAGTCACCCTCTACGGCACGTTCGTCGACGTCCTGCGCCAGGGACGCTTTTCGGGAAATCTGGATCACAAGTTCAGTTCCCTTTCCCGTCCGGCTGTTGAGCGCAAACTTACCTCCCAGCCGGTGAACGCGTTCTCTCATCCCGATAAGGCCATAATGCGTGGCGGACGGAGAAGACACATTCTCGGAATCGAATCCGCATCCATCGTCCCGCACCTGCACCACCAGCCTGTTTTTTTCAAAACGCGCCTGAAGTTGGACTTGGTGCGGGTGTCCATGCCGGACGGAATTGTACAACGCTTCTCTCACGATCATCAGTAATTCATGAGCGGTTAGCTGATTCAGAGCAAATGGCCGTCCCAGGACCTGGCATTCGATGGGCACACCGAATTCACGCCCGACTTGTTCCGTCATTCTCCGCAGCATGGAATCGATTCCTGTAACCGAATCCGGGCCATGCCGCAGGTCCCAAACGGCGCGCCTGGCCTCGTCCGCGGTCGACCGTAACTGGGTGCGTGCGCAATTCAGCAAGTCCTGACTGGCATCGCTTCCGGAACCTTCTATGCTGGAGTGGGCCTCCAGCAAGGCCGACACGCTGACACATCCCTGAATCAGCGTATCGTGCATCTCGCGGGCCAGGCGGCTGCGCTCGTTCAAAACCGCCTGCAACCGGCCCCGGAGCTGGCGAAGCCGGAGCTGATAAATTCCCCACACCAGAGTGGCCAACACGAGCAGGACGCAGAAAAGAAACCAGGACGTCCGGTAGAGATGTGGCTTCTGCACAATCTCGATGGACGTTTGTGAAATCTCTTCCGGGCTATCCATTTCAAAAGCCGCCACACGAAATTGATACCGTCCCGGGGGCAAATTGGTGTAGTAGGCGACGCGCTGGGAGGAAGCTTCAGTCCAGTTTTTGTCGAAACCTTGCAGGATGTATCGAAAACGAACACGCTCCTGGGAACGCAAAAGGACCACTCCGTAGTGGATCTCCAGTTTCGCGTTGTCAGGTCCGAGAGGAATACTGGGCAGCGCAGGCAGTTCGCGACCGTCCGCCAAGACCTGATAGATTACGGCTGGCGCCCGATCCGTGGCCCCGTCTTTGGTCTTGGTTTTCGCTTTCTCGAGGGAGACACTGATGGGGCCTTTGTTACTGGGAAACCAGACCTCGCCCTGGGCCGTGAGCACGCCGGCCGGTTTCTCGCCGCCATAGATCTGGGTTGTCTCCATACCGTCGGAAATGCTATAGAGAGTCAGCGCTATGGGGCGCGATGGCTCGACGACTTCATCCAACTCATGGCGATTGAGCACAGAAATACCGCTCGGGCCGCTCATCCACAAATTGCCGCTGACGTCTTCCAGAATCTCGTAAATGCTGTTGCTGGCCAGCCCTTGCGCAACCGTGTAGTGAGTCATCTTTCCCAGTCGCCGGCGGTAAAGACCTCCAGTGCGAGTGCCAAACCATAAGTCCCCGTCAGCATCTTCGTGAATGGCCCAGATCTTCTCATCCTTAAGAGCTTCTGTAGCCTCATCGGTGGCAAAAGCGCCGCCATGCAATCGGCTCACGCCCCGGTCCGTGCCAATCCACAAATCGCCATTCCGGTCTTCCAGCAGAGCGCGTGTGCTGAAGTAGCAAAGCCCATCGCGCATCTGATAGTTGGTAAATCCCTGCGAGCGCCAGTGGCTTACACCCTCGTCGGTCGCAATCCACAAACTCCCATCGCGCCCTTGCAAGAAAGCGCGGATGAAATTATTCACCAGGTGTTGTCTGGTGGTGTATTGGACAAGCTGGCTTCCATTCCATCGGAAAACACCCTTGCCGTCCGTACCTATCCAGAGCGTGCCGCTGCTATCGCGGAATACGTTTCGAATTCTTACACCTCCAAGGCCCGGGAATTGATAGCGCGCAGCTTTGCCGTTCTGGAAACGGAACAGATGCGTAGCGGCAACCCACAGGTCACCGCTGCGGTCCGCATAGATCGTCCCAAAATCGGAATCAGCAGCATCGGGCAGTTCGGCAGTCCTGACGGGCGTCTTGCTGAGTCGCAGCATTCCCACTTGCGTCCCTACCCAGATGTTTCTCTCCATGTCCTCAAAGAGATTCAACACAGTATTGCTCGGCAAAATGCCGGGTGCGGTAATCTTGGTGAATCGCCGGCCGCGGTAAACGTAGATTCCGTGTCCAATCATCCCGATCCAAAGGGTTCCATCGGAAGTCTCACGGAGAGACCGCACCGTCCCGTTGATTTCCTTGATCCGGCTGAATGAAGAGTTGCCGGAGGTACGATTCAAGTCCATCTTTTGCAGACCTGAAACTGTACCCACCCAGAGGGTCCCATCGCTCGTCCCTAAAATTGACTTGACTCTATTTTGGCTGGCTTCGCCCTCCAGGTGATATTCAGTCGCCGTATTGCCCTGCAAGGCGAGCAATCTGGAACCACCCACCCAAAGCCGCCCGCGCCGATCTTCGTGGATGGCATGGACAGCCACTGCCGGAATCGCGCTGGAATTATCCACGCGCTCAATCCGTTCATTGGAAAGGCGGAAAAGCCCGTTGTCCGTTCCAATCCAAACTTGCCCCCGGCTATCCTGATAAACGATGCGCACAAAGCCGTTGGTCAAGCCATCTTTGGCTGAGAAAGAACGAAAGCTATTGCTTCGATACCGAAGCAGTCCGCCTCCTTCTGTTCCAATCCAAAGACTATCGTCGCGGGAAACCATAAGACAAAAGACATTGTTTTCGCTTAGAGCAGGAGTGTTCTCACGGTCGTACAACAAAAATCGGGCGCCATCAAAACGCAGCAGTCCGCCGGTGGTGCCGATCCAAAGATACCTGTCTGATGTCTGTGCGAAAGCTTGAACAATCTGCTCCGGCAGACCATCCTGCGCCTGCCAGGTACGCTTGGTGTACCCAGCGAGCGGATTATCGTTGTTCCACGGCAGAGATGCAGCCCTTGCAACAAAGAGGAGTAGCAAGGCTGACAGGATAGTAAGGCGAATCATGGCCAAGCCCAAAATCTAAGCGCGTATTGTACAGCGCCAGCCCTCGAACAAGAATCCGGATAGCCTCATGGCCGGTGACCTGAAGTTGAAAGAGCCCCTCCGACGCCATCCTAGTGGAGTTTACGCCCGCAATTGCATCTACGAACAAGTAACAGGCTGGGAGTCCTTTGAACCAACTCTTACCAAAGCCGAACAAGCCGACATGATTGATATCTGGCGTTGCGCAGAAGCGATTGTGCCGGAATGGTATAGACACGACTCCGAGGGGTTGGAACGATCCACTTCTCGCTCGAAATCGCCGAGATCAGCTTGCCAATTGCTTCGAGCGGCAAATCGTCCGGCGACTCGAAATGAACGCAACACTTCCCCATGTCGACCTTCTTCCCCACCGCCTTGACTTGAAAGGAATGCACTAAAAGTGCCTTGCTCTTCGTGCGTGGAGGTCGCCACGCTTGAAAACTCGCGGCAACGAATCAGGGCCATCGAAAACGGCGATGGGGCGGGTGCTCCAGGCCAAACGCTTCGGCTCTGGTTCGCATCGCAGAGATGCCTGCACGACAAAACACGGAACGACGATGCAGGCAAAAAGCATGGACTAAGCCCATTGCCGCCGCGCGAAAAAGATGCCGATCGATTGAGCGGGTTTCTTGAAGGAATGCCGCGTCGCAATTTGGACTTCAAAATCTATCGCTGCCGACAAGCGGGCGTGTGTCGGAGATTCCGGAGTTGGCTGTGACCATTGGATTTGTGCTCGCGACAGGTGCAGCGTGAGACTTGCGCATGTACCTACCACAGAGTGCGATGTCACGAAAACCAGCGGCGCCGGGAGTTTTTCCACCACTCCACGGAAGCGGAACCAGGTGGACAAAGGTATCTTGCGGACGCACTTCTCCGAAACTCCCGCGAGGTCTACGAGTAAAAGCCCGAATCCTCCACTTCCCTGTCGAAGCAAGTCGGTCGACTTGAATGCCTGCTCCAGAGCTTTAATGCCTTGCCCCGCGCATCGAATCCAAAGCAAGCGCCACAGGTTGACTCCTGCGGCTTCGGCTGACCGTGGGTCGAACGAATCAGTCGCGTCAACCAAGGCGCAGAATTTCTCTCGTGTGGCGCCGGCGAGAAGTTGCGCTTGCAAACTCTTCCGGCCGGTGGAACACATGGAAGGACCGACGATCTCGGTAATTCCGCCACAAGGAATCCCGCCGATCACGGCGTCGATGGTGTTGACACCCGTTGTCACAACCGGAATCTCCATGGCTGGACGCTGCACGAATGCGCCCTTGCACACGCCCGGCTAGGCGTGCTTCTACCTGGGTGCGAATTAGGGCAGCGGTGGACATAAAATGAGGTAGGAACAAGGAGTGGCGTTATGTTCGTTTTTTATTCTCCTATAAACTAGCGCGCAAATCCTGGCAGTGTCAACCGCGTTGACCCACCTTACCTGGCTAAGTTATTGAAGGGACTATGCATATTACTATGCATATTACTATGCATATTATTGTTGGGCCGGGGGTTGTCTTGGGGCGCTCTTTCCGGAAATCCTATTTCCGCCTGCCTTTCGCGCTCGAAGCTGTCCCGGCCTTGCTACACTGAACGAATGCCAGCGATTTCTTACGACCGAAGACTACGAACTGTGGCTAGACCCTGGTGTCACGGACCCGGCCCGTGTTGCGGATTGTTTGAAGCCGTTTGACGCCAGGTTGATGAAGAAATATCCGATCAGCACCCGGGTCAACCGCGCTGAGAACGACGACCAGGAGTGTGCGAGAGAAGTTCAGATCGCTAGCATTTTAGCCGCTAATTGATGGTAGCTCTCGATCCTAAGCTTCAGAGTCTAGGAGGCAAGTATTCGCCATGAAGTCTCTCATCGCAGCCATTGTTGTGTTGGCATCCCTCGCAGTGGGTGCTCGAGGTCAAACGCCGGGCCCAAACGCTGCGGTCAAGACCACGACCGTCCCGCTGGATAGACTGAACGAACAGCAGGCCCGCAATGTGAAAACGGAATGGGTAACGTACAAGGGGCGAAAAGGGCTGCGCGTGATTGACACCGCACCGCCGGATGTCGCCGACGGGATTCAACTTGTCATCTTAAATAAGACTGAATTTCGGGACGGCACGATTGAAATCGAGTTGACGGGTGAACCCAGCCCGACGGCAAAGAGCACAGCACCGCGGGGATTCGTCGGTGTGGCCTTCCGCGTCAATCTTGACGCCGCC
>Ga0137407_10000607_pt1 | contig 23909 bp, 24 predicted proteins | sample CZOMad2_2_16fung_FD_108410 | JGI IMG/M metagenome (GOLD analysis project Ga0137407, IMG submission 108410) | Vadose zone soil fungal communities from Angelo Coast Range Reserve, California, USA - CZOMad2_2_16fungal (Illumina Assembly) | ecosystem: Environmental > Terrestrial > Soil > Vadose... | reverse complement strand
CCTTGACAGAGGTGGTGACGCGCGGCTACAAACGCCGGCCTTCGCCGGCCCTGTTCCCCGATAGCTCAGCTGGCAGAGCAACGGACTGTTAATCCGTGGGTCGCAGGTTCGAACCCAGCTCGGGGAGCCAATCTTCTTGGTGGGTAGAACATCCGGCGGCTGGCGCTTAACACAGCCGCCTCAAGTCGATCCTCGCGCTCTGCTCCGCTTCTGGCCTGAACTCCGCGCAGTTGCACTGACCTCGCCAGGCCAGGCCTGATTCTCTGCCTGTTCGTACACGGACTGGGGTACCGGAGGACACCCCCCAGTGTCCTGCGGTGGCAGCGGAGGACACCGATCTAGAACTCTCCCGGGGAGAGAGTTCTGAGAGTGGGTTAACACAGAAAGCGAACTCAGCTCGAGGAGCCATCTTCTTCCGCAAGTCGAACGTTCGCGGAAGAAAACGCCGAGCGTGCGGTCCGGCGGCCGGAGCGCCCACGATGCGACCGAGAGCGCGCCAAACGCTAGCGTCACTACTACGTGCCAGGCCGCGTCGCCGCGCCCAGCGTGAGAGACCGCCGCCCCCGTCATGTTGAAGAAGACGCCGGCGTACGCCCATTCCTTCAAGCGAGGATAGGCGACCATCCTCTTCACCTGTACGGGCGCGAACCCTCGTCCGGTCCGGCTTCGGATCCCGCGCTGGTGCAACTCGGCGGCGACCGCGCGCAGCGACAGGCCTTGTGCGCGAAGCTGCCGGGCGACGGCGCGCGCTGCCTCCTCCTGCGGGTCCGGTTCGAGTCGATCCCCGTCCGGGGCCACGCGCCGGCCGTAAGGCGCCCACCCGCCGGTGTACTCGCCCTGGCGCGCCTTGTGCTGCATCGCCGTGGCGGTCCGTTCCCCGATCGCTTCCCGCTCCCACTGGCTCACCGAGGCGAGGACGTTGAGGACGAGCCGCCCTGCAGCGCTGCGCGTATCGATCTGCTCCCCAACCGAGAGCAGGGCAGCCTTGCCGGGCGCGAAGTAGCGCTCGACCAGGGTGCCGAGGTCCACAACGCTGCGGGTGAGCCGGTCCAGCTTCACGACGAGCAGCGCTTCAGCTTCGCCCGCTTTGAGCATCCCCAACGCCCGCTGCAGGCCAGGGCGGTCCAACGACTTCGCGCTGAAGCCGGCGTCCACGACGACCTCGACCAGGTCCAGCTCGTACAGAGCTCGGCGTAGGCCTTCAGCTTAGCCCGCTGCGCATCGAGGCTCACGCCGCGGTCGGCCTGCTTGTCCGTCGAGACTCTCAGGTAGGCGATGGTCCGGGTCGGCATGCGAGCGACGTTCGCTCTCTGGCGGGGAGAGTCAAGCAGCGGCGTGGGTCCGTCGCGGTCATGCCCAACTCGGGCTACAGTGCCGACTGTGCAAGGCGAATATCCACGCGTTTGAAAGGGCTATCGCAGATGCCGCGGTGCGCTGTGCTGGAGCCTCGGAAACTGATGTTCCCCTCAGCAGCGCTGCTGCTCGTTGTGGCATGCGCCACCCTACCCGTCGAGACCCCGAAGGGCGAGCCGGCCGCTGCTGCGCTCTATCGCCCGGCGCGGGCGCTGACCGGCAAGATTATCGCTGACGGTGTCGGTGGCAATGTCCTGCTGCGTTCGAAAAGGGATTCATCTCTTGAGCTGGGAGGCGTGGATCGCGAGAACGCGTTCTCCTTCGAAGTGCCTGATGGCGCCTATTCTTTGGCTGTGCATCGCGATGGCTACGAGGATGCGTTCATCGATGACATCGAAGTTGCCAACGGAGTCGCGCGATTGCCGCCCGTGACCCTGAAGCGTGCTGGTCCCAGTACCCAAGCGACAGTGTATCGACCGCCTAGGAAGATCTCGGGACCGAACCCAGAGTACACCCAGGAAGCGCTCCGGCATCACGTCGAAGGGCTGTTCGTGACCAAGTGTCGCGTCCCACTCAGCGGCACATTGGGCGACTGTCGTGTCCTCAAGCACCTGCCCCCGATGGACGATTCCATCCTGTATGCTCTCCAGCATCGACGGTACGAGCCGGCCGTCGTCGACGGTGTGCCTACGGAGACGGACTACGTTTTCAAGGTGGAACTCAGGTTGCCACGCTGAAACGGGTCAGAACCCAAGCCACACGCGCGGTTGCGCTGCCTCGCGGTCGCCCGGATTGCAAACCACCACGCCGTGTTCGTTCAACGCGTCAAAGTCGCGTTGCCTCTCTTTCGTGGGCTAGGCGTTCTTCTCCGCCCACTTCGCCAGCACCTCATCCTGCTTCTTTTTCGGGAGCTTGAGGTGCTCCTCGCAGAGAAACCGGAATCGCGGTCCCTTCGAGCGGTTCTTGCAGCCGGGGTAGCGGCAGCTCATGTCACGCTTGAGGCTGCCGGCCTTCCTGGCAACCCCGTTGCGCTTCCCAGGGCTCGGCGCGGGCAGTGCGGCGGACACATGTTCGGCGAAAAGCTGGGCGAAGTGGTGGACGAGAACATCGAAGGGATGCGACAAGCGTCTGGCCATATGGCTGCATTAACGCGAAGGCGGGATATCGCGCAACCCTACGAGCGTCTGTTTCGCCACTGCGTCTCCCACTCATACTCCTCGACGGTCATTCCCCAAAACTCCGCTTCTGCTTCCCTCCGCTCGTGGTACCGCCTGATTTCCGCTTGCAACATCTCCTCTTCTTCTTGCTCGTGCCACTCCGGCGAGCCCACCTTCGGGGGAGGATCGACGGCCTCGGATAGGTAGCTGTAGCAGAGCCTCCATGCGTAGAGCGTCGCGTCCGCGAGGTCATTGGGGCAGTTCGGGTGCTCATCGCGTTTTGCGGAGCGCTCGTCCCAGACGCAAGTTCGTACAGGAACAGCTTAGTATCTCTGCGTGGCGCGAAGACCGCCGTAATTTCTGGATCAGGATCCGGGGGCTAGGTCAGGTCGCCGCGTGGCGCCGCCACGCAGAGGAGGAGCATCGCGTGATCGACTGGCGCTTCCGCGTGGACGACGCTCGCCGGGTCTTCCGCTATGAAGGACTCACCGCGCGGCGGTCAGAGCACTAGCGCAAGACGCGCATTCAAGCAGGTCTTTTACTCAAGTAATCCTTGTACTCGAGCTGAACCACTCCATCATCCACGAACTTCTGCGGATCCGCCCCGAGATTTCGGATGGCATGGTCCAGAGCCTGTTCTGGGCTGTCGAAACTCAACTCTACTCCGAACTCGGCATTCGAGTCGTACGGGGTGAATTCGTATACATCGTACAAACCAGGACCGCCCTCGTCGAGAACTTCGGAGATTCGTAGAATTGTGTGGCCCGCTCGATCGCGCTCGATGCTGAGCCACTTGAGAATTCGATGATCATTCTCGGTGCGTACCCCTAACCATTGTTCAACAGTGCGACCCTGCTCGAGTGATCGTTCGAGGGCATTCCTTGTCAGGTAGCGCTCCATGTTACCTTTCCGGGGGACGGTTACCCATTTCTTGACCGCGAAAATGCCAGTGCAGTTGCGTGTCTTCTTTCCTCAGTTGATTGCTCATACCTGGCTGCTTGAATTCGTTCGGGTGCATGCCTGGAGCCATGTGCTCCCGCACCGGGGGCTTCCTGGAACAGCCGCATCCGGGCGCCAAGCAGCTCTACCGCGCGCAGGCGGGCGGCTGGCGGGCCTGTACGCGCGATCCTGGAAAGAAGCCGAACCATCTCCTCGGCCGTGATCGGCTCGTCGGCCGCTGGGCGAGTCGCGAGCTGGGCTGCTGCCGCTTCGGCGATGCGCTTCATGCGACGAAGCCTAACAAAGCGCACCGACACGTCCTAATCCGGTACCCATTCGGTACCCAACCGGGCCTTTTCGGTCCCTTTATGCAGGGGTAGGCGGGGTGCACGATGCAACGGAGTCGCGATGCGAGCTGGCGTACGTCCCCGTTACATGGGCGAATACCAGCAGATGCGGTGCATTGCGACCTCGCCGAAAACCCCGGGATCCGCGTCGCACAAGTAACTGCGGGCACGCGCTGTTACAGCTGGCCATGACGGCGTCCTCCCCGTGTCCGGTAAATCTCCCAGGCCTCACCGAGGCGAGGCGTTTGCGCTGGCGTCGCCGCACCAGCCAGCCATTCTCCCGCAGCAGCCGCAGCACCAGCTTGTGGTTCACCCTCCACCCCTTGCGCTTGAGCATCAGGTCCGCCAGCAGCTCCGGCGCTTCGGTATCCGAAGCGGGGCCGCTCCATCGCCTGCTGCCGCAGGTCCGCCAGCAGCTCCGGCGCGACGGTGCGGCGGCTGCTGTAGCGGCAGCTCGTCCTCGACAACTCACACCCTTGTTGCGGCGCACGTCTCTGTGGAAGTCATGAATTCATGCCTCCATATGGCGCTGGGCAAGCACGTTGACCGACGCTGGAGACCTCCATGTGACAAAGCTAATTCGGGGTGCTACAGCCATCGGGAAAGATTCGCCAGTCCCGACCGTTCGGATCGGTATAGTCCCAATGAGGGCCGATCGGATCAGGATGCTCCAAGTCAGAGTGAAGTGATTCACCGCTTTTTGAATTATACCATGATCCTCTGTTAAACTCGTTCAATGAAACGGCTTACCGTACACTACGAGACCAATACAGAGCTCCAGCGCAATCAGGCCAACGAACGGAAGCAAGCGCAGCCATGAGCCGCGACGCATCGCCATCCACAGTAGCAGGAACGGCACTAGCGCATGCGCACCCAAGTACAATACGAGAGACGCCCAAAAAAGGAGTGCATAGTCCGAGTGCAGCGCCGAGAAGAACAGGGCCCTATCGTCGACGACGTGCAAAACGTGTCTTTCATAGAGTATTCTACCTAAGAACACTGCGATCCCTATGCTCATAACGATGCATAGGGTTCGCGTGCGAGACATCACATTGTTGGAGGGCAGCTTACCATCCATCGTCATTCGGCCGTCTCGAACGTAAGATAAATGAATTGTAGTACGTTTGGATCTCGATCGCAGCCGCGCCCAGTCGGAACGGGTTGTGTCCGGTCAGGAAGTCCCATGGTAAGTGGTACAGACCTGTCCGAAGAGTCCCGGCCCATTCCTTAAACCCCTCGTGAGCTGCCGAATGGCTGTCCATGATCGCATGCATCCCCATTCCCAACGAGAACATTGCCCCCTCGTGGTCACCATAACGCTCTCTGACAATTGCTATGTTGAGCTGCTCTGCAATCCACGCCTGATGCGCCTCGCGTGCTTGTTGAACGGTTTGACCAGGTGATCGCATCGCGTGCATCTGCTCAAAGTACGGATCGGTCGAAGTACCACCAATCTTGTCGGTATAGTCGCTCGCACTCTTGAGAGTGCCACGATCCGACTCGGACATGTAAGGAAACGCTCCGTCTATGATTTTGCGGTGCACATACCCAAGAAATGCGATCGTCGTCGATCCAGCGTTAGTACTCGCGCTCGAACCAACCTCAACCCCGCTGGGTGCTCTGGACCATTTCTCGCCGACCGCAGCAGTGTACTGTTTCCACGCCTGCCTGAAGTCGTTTAGCAGGGACGGATAGTTCTCTTTGAGCCATACCTCGACATCGCGACTCGTTGGCTCATTCTTCTTTGCAGTTTGGTTAGGCGAGTTCGTTTCGGAGGTAGCTGCGTTCTTATCCGTGGAGCTGGAGCCGTTCCACTGTTTCAGAAATTTCTCAATCGTAGATTTGAGCGGGTTTCTCTGACGCTCCTCGGAATTGTAGTGAATTGTATCACATCGCGAGAATGAATAATCATTGCACTCATACCCTGTTGGATCGACTCCGCTAAGCGGATTATTACCGATATAGGAGTATGGGTTGATCGATTGGCTGTTTGTGGGACTCGAGATGACGGTGTCGACGCTTAAAAACCTTGCCAGCTTGTAGTCGTACACGCGTCCGTTCATGTGAATCAGGAACGTCTCATCCAGGTGCTCATGACCCGTGAAACCGCGCTCAGTGGTCACGTTGTAGTCGTTCGAGTGTAGTCGCCCGATGCCGGTAGTGAAGTCCGCATTCCGGGGCTGGCCGAAGGCGTCGAATCCGTGCCGGTCAAGAACATACTCGGCCGCCGTCGAGGTGGTCACCGCCTCGACGGAGCCAAGGCGGTCGACGTGCAAGTAGCGGACATCGCGGTTCGTGCCACGGTATACCACCGTCGAGGGCCCGATATAGGTCTTCTCTTCGGTTGCGCCGTTCCAGACTATTTTCTCGTACATCTTGTCGACGTAGTATACTGTCTTCGGATAGGGGTTTGCTCCGGTAGCGGTTCCTTGGAGATATCGGCTTCCGTCCGGCGCATACCGAAAGACGGTGGTGGCGCTGCCCTTTACGATCTTGATCGGCCGGTCGAGATTATCGAACGTTACTGTCCGAGCATCCACGCCAGTGCTGCTGGTCATGTTGCCGTTCGCATCGTACGCAAACGTCATCCCGTTGGACAGCGAGGTCACCGCGTGCGGTCCCGGCGCGGTGAAGGAGTTCGGCGGCGGCATCGAATACGTATAGACGCTTGCGTAGTCCGACTTGCCCGTGATGTTTCCGAGATCGTTGTAGCTGTACTGCGTCGGGAGGGTAGCTGCTGCATCGGGCGTTATGTTGACCCATGAGCGCGAGGTTCCCGTCAACCTCTGCAGCTCGTCATATTGGTAGATCTCGGTCGCGGCTCCCATCACCGGAGAGCAGGATGGGAGCGACAGGGCGCCATTCGCATCCCTGCTGTAGAGATCCTTCTCTTGCCGCGCCAGATTGAGGAAGTGGTCGTACGTGTAGATGACCTGCCGGACCAGGGGCGTCGAGGCATTCGGACAACTCGTGGAGGGTTCGTGGAGGCCGCTCGCCGTCATCGAGATTGCAAGCCCGGTTGAGTCATCGTACTCCATGCTCTCATCCACGTTGTTTCCGAAAAACTGGTGCTTGACCTGATTGCGGACAGACATCAATGTGACCTGACGGTACGCCGGCTGGGAGCCCGCTGCGCCGGCCAAGGAATTGCCGTCCGATCCCAGCGGGGTCTCTCCGATCGAGAACCCGTGGGTGTCGTAATCGAATCTGACGAATTCCTTGTTCGGTCCGGGAGAACTCATGGCCTTTACACGCCCGTAGTTGTGATCGTAGCCATACTCGATGGTCAGGTCCTGACTGGCCCAGGCTCCCACGCCCGCGATAGTTTCCGCAGGTATGTGGGTCGCCGCGCTCCACGGACGCAGCAAACCATCGTACTTGTAGTCACGATGGAACAGTGAATCCGATTGACTGGGATCCAGTGACGTGCCGGCCGTGTTGTCGGTAAGGCCGAAAACCGAGCCGAGTGTACCGAGCTTGCCACTGGAATCGTACTGCCAGAGTGCCTCCAGCAACCAGGGCGCTCCCGTCTGCTGCTGCCTGAAGCGGCGCTCCATTCGACCAATCGCGTCGTACTGGTACGCAAGCGTAATCCCACGTGCATCCTTCTGCGTGCGCACCCTGCCGAGCCCATCCCAATTGTAGAACCACTTGCCGCGATCAGGATCATCGACTTCGATCTTGCGGCCGAGATTATCGTAGACGGCTTTGAGTTTGTTGTCTCCAGAGTCGGTGACAACGGTCACGTTGCCAGCGGGATCGTAGGAGTAGCTGGTGATGATGTCGTGCGTCGTAGGCGCCGTGACGGTCTGGACGGTCTGCACCAGCCTACCGCGGGGATCGTAGGTGCGCGACATTGTGATCTGACCTGACGCGGCGGTAGGCGTCGAGACCGTAATCGAGGTCTGGATTCCTAGTGAACCGACGGAGTAACTGTACGTGGTGACCAGGTTGGCCGTACCTCTTCCCGTCTCGAACAGGTCGGGTGTAGATGATCGCACGACGGTCTTGGTCTTTGTGCGTCCCACCACATCGATGCCGGAGTACTGCGTCATGAAACTCGAAGCCAACGTTCCGTTCCAGGCGCCGGGCGAGGCCCCGGTTGTGATCGGTTCGTGCTCCGCGATCCTCACACCTCGCGCGTTGTAGTCGACCTTCGTCAGGATTTCCTTTGAGTCAAAGCCCTCGACCCCCATCGCAATTGTCCGACCGAGCATGTCCAGATATCCGGTCTTGATGGGCGCGCCGGCTTGAAACTGCTGCTCCTTGATCACACAGTCCCCGACTCCGCAGACGACGATACGGCGCTCGATCGGCTGAATGCCGTTCGCGACCGCAGATACCAGCCCCTTCAAGGAGTCGAACGTGAGCGACGTGGCCGAAGGCAGCGTCGTCTTCAATCGGCCGAGCTCATCATAGATCATCCCCGCCACTGGGCCGCCTTGAACGGCCTGATATGAGCTACGCAGGCCCGTCCTGGCGTCCGTCGTTATGGTCGCCAGGTGTCCCATTGGGTTTGTTTCGGTCGCGACAAAATATCCATCAGGGCTGAACGTGTACGTCGAGGCTGGTAGCAGCACTGGACCCGTATTCCCGGGGGGGTACGACGCCCCGCCCGCGACGTCGCGCGCAGTCACCTGCTTCTGTCGCGTGTTTCCGAACTGGTCGTACCAGAACGCCGTGGTCGCCTCAGTAACGCCCTGGGCAACGAGGTCCAGATGGTCCAGCTGCCGCGAACTACCGCTATTCCCGGGGTTGTCTCCGTTGTCCGCGTTCCAGGAGTAGTTCGTTGTCTGAGTCTTTGCGTCGCTCGACGCGGTTACAGTTGGGCAGACCGGAGTTGTCCCCGAGCAAGACCAGGACGGCAAGCTCGAGCCGGACAATTGACATGTACCGAGCGTGAGGCCTCCGCCGAAATCCGAGACCACCACACGCGAGTCCAATTTGCCTAGCCACCAGCCCGAGATGTCGGCCTGGACGTTGGGGAAACTGCGCTTATCATGCACAAGAACGTCCCGATTCACGTCCGAAGCCTGTCCCAACGACAACGCACACTGGTGTGACGGCTCTCCCGACAGCTGATCGATTTCACGTATGGTCGTTTTCTGACTTGCGAGCGCACCGGATGTCTCGTAGCTCTTCTCCAGCGTTCCGGTTCCACTCACTACATATGCACCAGCCGCCGTGCCGTGGGCCTTTACGTCCCACCAGTATGTAGTCTCCGAAAGCGTCTGAAACGCCGTAGAGGTCACCTGGGCGACGGTCACCTTACTCAACCGGCTCGTGAGCGGGAATTCCTGGAAGAACTCGCTGGTCGTGCGCCGGTTGTTGAGGCTGCATGTACCTCCACATCCTGAGAAGCCGGGCGGCTCTCCGGCCGCGGGTGGCATCTGCTCTTCAGCCACAATCTTCTTGAAGCCCTGGAAACCCCGACCCTCCATGTTGACCATTGCGTCCTGGTAGCGGTAGCAGGTCTTGTTGGTCCCGGCTCCGACTCCATTGCTGATATCGAAGCGCGCGACCGCCCACATGGAGGAGGTGAAGAAGGCGTAGCCGTCAGAGCGTTTGTCGTCGTCGAGATGTGCGACATAGAAAGGCTCCGGCATGTTGCAGCCTACTCTGGGGTCTGTTTCCGCCTTCCGATCGGACAGTGGCCGATGTGTCCAGTTCGACACCGCGCCCAGACCATTCGTCGCCGTTATCAGGAGATCGGGAGCACGCATGAGATTTCGCGAGATGTAGGGCCCCTGATCTGCCGCGGGAAGGTCGGTTGGATAGTAGGTAATGCCGCCGGCGTTATGCAAACGGAAGTACACGTCTGTCGTTCCATCGCCGTTCGAATCGCCTTGGCTCAAGCCGGGAGAGTTCGTCGGTGCCTGCAGCTGCAGATTGGTCGGCACCATGAACATGGTGTATGCGCCATCGACATCCTCGACGAACTTGTACGCGTTCCACCGGAAGAGCGACCGATCGTAGCTGGAATACCCCGAACCCGGTGGGCTATCGAATTCCACTCCGCAATAAGAGATGGGTTCACCGGCAGCGTTCATCGTCCCCGTGCTGAAGCATGCGTCAATGACTCTTGAGTCCGGAACCCATCAACTCATCCCGCCCATCGCCGTCAACATCCATAACGAAGGATTGGACCGCGCGGTTTGAGGGAGGAACGGTCACACCCTGACCATAGCTGACGTTTACCCGCCGGAAAATGATCTCGCCCGGCTTGCCTCCGGTGTTGATCCACATGTTACCTGGTGGATCATAAATGTCCGGAAGACCGTCGCCGTTTACGTCAATCCAGCGCCGTGTTCTGTTTGCCTTGAACGATCCACCCGGCCCCCCCACTTCGGATAGAAGCTTGGTCTGGTACGGAGGGCTTCCCTGCAGGGTGTAGAACGCAACCCGAGTTGGTTCCTGATTCGTGTAAGGGCCGCTGTCGAAGATGGTGTCTACCAAGCCGTCCCCGTTGATATCTTGGGTGCTAAGCACACCAGAATCACTGTTCGGGAGAGCTGGTGCTGCGACGGCGACGCCATTGGCTCCAGTCCAGGTTGTTATATCTTTAGAACGGTGAAGAACGGTCACCAAAGAGGTCGGTGCTCCCGGTGAGGGCGTGTTCGCGTAGCGGAGGTCCGCGAGCCCATCTCCGTCGTAGTCGACCCCTCCTATAGCTGTAGGTGTGCCGAACCCTAGATCTGTCGACGTTTTGGCCCACTCTGATGGTGAAACGCCACATTCGGCTGTTGTCAGTGTGAGGTAGTCTTGTCCATCGACGAAGTTGTGTACGGTACCCATGACGTCGACTCGCCCATCTCTGTTCAGGTCTTCGTAATAGCCCAAACCTGAATTCCACGGAGTAGATCCTAAATATAGATTGGTACCATCAACGCGCTGAGCAGCTGGGCAGGCAGACAGCTGCACCCATGATTCAGCATGCTCGCTGGAGAATATGGAGTCGCGCACGCCATCGCCATCGAGGTCACCGACCAGTTGCGTTGACCATTCCTCCGAGAGCGGCTGATGATCTTTCTCTGCGTGCCAGCGGTCGAAGGTCGGCGGGTCTTCCTGGTAGGTGAATAGAGTCGACGGCAGCTTCTCCGCGCCGCAATGCGCGCCGTTCCCATCGACAGTAGCGGTCGCGCCAATGCAGAGTGTGACCTGCTCGAGGATTGATCGCCGAGTCGCACGACTCGAATGGTAAGCGAACTGGTATACTCGGACCCGCTGCGACCCAACCATTGTCGAAATTGATTGAAGGCGCGCGCTCATAACGGAGCCTACGCCGTATTGATAGGTTGTCCGTATGTCCTCGCGGTTCTCGTAAATGAACCGGACCTGACGTCCTTCCGGCCCCACGTTGCACTGACGTTGCCCCCATGAACCGGTCCCGGTGTATGAGATGCTGTCCAGGTCCCGATTCTGGTCGGAGCTCGGACGGACGCTGGAGTACGCGTGAGGAGAGTAGTTGTATAGGATGCAGTTCCCATGACGGTCGAATTCGCGGACAAGATACCAGGTGTCGGGCGGGAGCGAAGACCCGTACGAGAAGCCCGGCTCGAACTGTGAGATTCGGCCCGACTTGTGCTCCACCTCGAAATACGAGGTCCAGGAACCAAGATCGCCATTCAACGTGATGCGGTCGTACTGGTCGATCTCAGTCCGATACTGAGAGCCTGACGTCCCGTAGGAGCCGGTTGAGACGAGGCGCTGACCATCGTAGCAGATGCGATCATATGCGTCTTGCTGCACAGTCCGCCCGCCGTTGTCTTGAGCGAGCGTTCTTGGGCACCGGTAGATCTTCTGGGCGACCGACACCGCCCAACCGACTCCGGCGACGCCATTCCCATTTCGGCTGCTATAGTTCAAGGACACTTCGGGCTGCAATCCGGCACGGCCAGGCGGGACCTCGATCGGGATCCGATACATAGCCGCTCCGCCTTCCACTCCGGCGGTGCCAGGGAGAGCTCCCACCCATCCTTGCGCCGGGACGGTTGGTGAAACAGGGGCCGTGTCCGGAAATGCGGAAAGACCAGTGATGACGCTTACTGAAACGGAAGCAGTGACGTACGCGCTGCAGCCGCTCGCGTTGCAGGCGCGCACCCGATAACCGTAGCTTCCGTACGGCTTCGCCGTGAATGCTTTCGAAGTGGTCGTGATCGCCGCGGTCGTCCACGCTCCGCCGTTGAACTGCTCGTCGAGATCGTATCGATCAACTGAACCGCTCGCCGCGCTCCACGAGACAGTATAGGAAGGCCCGGTTTCGTACGGGGCGCTGATCGTCGCCGGTGTCCCAGGAGGAAGCAAGACCGTGACCAAGAACTCACTCGTAAACGCGCTGCACCCTGACGAATTACAGGCCTGCACCTTGTAGCGGTAGCTGCCAGTTCCTCTGCCTCCAATACTGGCAGAAAGAGCCTGAGCGTTGCCGTTGTAGATCCCGGCGCCGTTCTCGTACAGCGAGTACTGGGTCACCGTTCCGGTAGAGGCACCCCATGAGAGAAGATAGGAGCCCGTCGAACTCGTCGAAGGGCCGCTGATTCCTCCCGGAACACCTGGAGGCACGCATGAAGGCGTCCCCACACAGGAGCCGGTTCCATTGCAGTGATCGCCCGAAGTGCAGGCGTTGCCATCGTCGCATGCCGTTCCTGCCGCCTTTGGCAGGCATTCCCACAGTCCCTCTGATGAACATCTCGGTGTCTCACAGGAAGTGCACCCAGCTGAGGAGCCGTTGCCGCCGCATACGGCCTGGCTGGCCTCTGCCCACAGCAAGAGTGCTGAGAAGAGACCCAGGACGATGAACCGGAACATGGCACCCTCCGCCTGCGGCGCTTCCCCAGGAATGCAGGACCTCTGCCGGGTTGGACGAGGTCATGTCAACGGCCAGAGATCGAGACTAGGGCTCAATTGGTTCTGTTTGATTCTAACCATGTGAAGCGATTGCGAATCCGAAGGCGCGACTCGTATGCTCGCGTCCGGCCTTCGGCGGAACCCCAAAGCCGCAATTGTGTTCACTTCACGATGGGGTGTATCTCTCGCGGTACTGTGCCGAGCCGTTCGACTGATGCGCGAGAGTGGTTCGTGCTGCGGTGGCTCTCGCGAGCGCAGTTCGCTTTGCTCGTCGCTGCCGCGTGCGGACCTGCCGACACCGAAGTCGACGGACGGGGTTGTGCATGTGCAAGTGACCGGGCCGGCAGCAAACGCCCTCATGGCATCTGGGGCAACCACCATCGAGGACTACGGAGCATTTCGAATCGTTGCCGCCACCGTGAAGCAGACACCCGATGCGGCGTTCAACGGCTTCAGCGGCGGGCTGCGCGCCGGCGACCTCGCGACGTGGATCAACGCCAACCTCGCCGCGGTCACCGCCGGAACACACTCGGTGCCGAGCACGTTCCCGTTCGCGCCGGGCGGCGACTTCCTCGGCGCGGCGACGCCCAACAACATCGACTTCTGGAACGCACCCGGCATCGCCACGAACGCCGCGCGCTTCCAGTTCTCGCTCCACACCTGCGACGGCTGTCACGGGCGCGAGACCAACACCTTCTTCACGATGGTGAACACTGCCGGATTCGGGGCACCGGCGACCCTCGCCGGGTTCCTCACCGGGATCACCGTGACCGATCCGGTCGACCCGATGACGACCCACACGTTCAACGACCTCTTGGAGCGTGCCGGGAAGCTGCAGTCGTTCGCGGACGCCTTCTGCGGGCCGTTCCGATTCCCGCCGCCGTTCCCGCTGCCGGTTCCACCCTTCCCGCTGCCACCGATCGTGCACGCGCCGATCTTGATGGCTCACTAGCCTGACCCCGGGGGTGCCCGTCGCCTCATGGGGCGGCGGCGGGTGCTCCGTTCGTCGGGCCCGGGCCCACGGAGCGATGGGCGCCGCCCCGGCGAAATACTTCCCACACTCGAGCACGAACGCGAGCAGCGACATCACCGTTGTAACAGCGGATGCGCGCCAGAACGGTCTGGGCGTGGCCACGGGGAATCTCTGTTCTGTTAAGCAACTGCGATACTCGCACGCAGTTAACACAGAGAGAGTCCGCAATCGCGTCTGGGCACCACTCTCGATTGCGAACAAATCGCGCAAGTCCTTGATTCTCGGACCGCGGAGAGCAATGCGTTCTAGATCGGTGTCCACCAAACCGGGGCAAGGTCAGGGAGCCAATCTTCTTGGTCAGTAGAACATCGGCGTGGTGGCGCTCAACACAGTCCCGCCGGGGCCTCCTCGCGCCGTGCGCCGTTTCCGCCCTGAACTCCGCGCACTTCCCCGCCAGGCGGCTCGCTGGCTAGATTCTCTGCCTGTTCGCACACCGACTGGGGGACCGGAGGACACCCCCCAGTGTCCTGCGGTGGCACCGGAGGACACTGATTTAGAACTCTCGTGGGGAGAGAAGAGCAGAGAACGGTTAACACACCCGACGAACTTCCCGCGGTGAAGCGAGAGGATTCTTCGTCCACCGGCAGGTCTCAGGTAAAACCGAAGCAGATCCCTCTTTCCGGTGACGACCGTCACCGAGACGCGCCAGAGGCCGATGTTCACCGCTGAGCTAGGATGACATCCCATGACGGCCGAAACGCATTCGCAGCTCGCAACCTTCATCTGGAGCATCTGCAACCTGCTGCGGGGACCCTACAAGCGGAACGAGTACCGCAAGGTCAACCCCCCAGCTCTGTATCGGCCCTCAGATGCTCCTCCGTCAGGCGGCGATGGCGGCACGCCGTCCTGAGCGTGGCGGGAACGCGAACGGCCGTTTATGGCGAGGACACCAACCGGGACGGCCTGGGGTCGGACCCGTGCCTGAAAATCGCTGTCCGCGCATCTGCTGTGGTCATCCTCGGCGTTGGTCCGTAGCGGGTGCCGCAGCATAGTGCGCCGGCCGCGACACGCAATCTAGGAGCCTCGGCGCAGCGCCCCGGCGTCTTCGTTGGCGTGCCTTGGACGAGCAGCTTAGCTGCTCCGCGAGTTGGCTCGCCGACTGCGGTGTCCCCTTGGACAACAAGGGCTTCATCCGAACCGGCACCGACGTGGGTTCCACGGAGTCCCGCTGCCGTTGGAGACCGGGGTCGAAAGATCTTCGCCGTGGAGCGACTTGCGTTTCGGTCCGGTGAGCGGGTGGGGCCGCCGTCAGGAGGGGCGGCGATGGGGACGATGGAGCACCGCGTCCTGAATCTAGATTACACTGGTCGCCCCATGCCTCTCAAAGCCATGCCCCGGTTTCCGCGGTGGGCGCTGACCACGATCGCTGCCGCATTCGGAGCCGTTGCGACCACAAGCAAGTTGAGCCTGGCACGAGCGGTCGTCGGGTATCGTGGAGAGTCCATACGGCTTTCCCGCGCCTATCACGATTATGAGGAGTACAAGAACGACCCAAGCAACATTCATCCCGACGAGACAACCCGTGTGCAAAAGCTGGTCACCGGTGCTCTAGTGGCGCGTACCTATCGGGATCGCGCATCGTTATTCCGAGCACTGTCAGAGCTTCCGTTCCCCGGGTACGGCTCCGGCTCGCACGGCGAAAGCACGCAAGCAGATGGAACCAAGCTTCTTCTCTATGAAGTGGAAATCCCCGGGCCGATGCAACGCGGTATCTCGTCTTCCGAGAACACGTCGGCGAGTACGCCCTCGTCGATGATTTCGTCTCGTCGGTCAACGATCCCATCATTGGTGTCCGTGACGTCCATGACGGGCTCGCCTATTCGCACGCGCGCGGAAGCGTCACGGTGCGCAAACCCTCGTTCAAGTGACCGCAACGAGATTCGGGGAGTTCGCTGACCATCATTCAAGAGTTGCCGAGCAACCGTGGGAGCGCGTCAATGAATCGGGAGCAAAATTCGCGCAGCAACCGTACAGCAGATTCCTCTTCGCCCGCGGCGAGAATGTCCCATGTCGTAGTGCTTGCTAAGCCCAGCCAAGCCATGAAGCTGATTGGGACCTCAGAAGCGGGTTGGCGTTCCTCGCTAAGCCAGATCACTTGATTGTACTCAAGTTGTCTGAAACGACCTCCGATGTCGACCAAGGTTGTGAGCTTGCTTCCGGCATGCTCGAGCCTGAAGTGCATCTCGTTGCTTCCGGTCCCTGGCAGTGGTTCGCCAAGGAACGGTGGGCCCTGTTGCCGCAGAATGCGGCGTAGAAGCTTCCGATCTGCCGGCAGCTTTAGCGAGTCCGCGTCCGAGGCGGAGGTCAGTTCTGCGCGTCTTATGCTGTCAAACTCGGCAAGCAAGGTCTCTTGCTCGGAGGTCCTCTCGCGTTGATGTCTTCTTGCGACGAGCGCTTCGACGAGGCGCTCTTGTATCGGTTGTGAGAACCGTTGCAAAGCAGTGAGGCTCTTCATCGCGAGCGAACCTCGTACAGCCCGGAGGCCTGGGAAAGCGGATGACGCCTCGCGAAGGGCTTGCTCGAGAGCCCACTCGTAGTACTTTTCACGGAAATTACGAAGTGTCATCGCCTCCCCGGATACTTTCTTAGGGCACTGCGGGAACAAGTCTCCGGCCCCGCCCAATAATAATACCACCCAACCCCTCGGTGGCTTCCAACGCCTTGCGCATGGCGGGATCCTTTACCCAGTAGTAGATGATCCCGTTGAGAGGTCCATTGATCTCTGCATGTACGTTCGGTGCCAGCTCGATGGATCCGGGTGGCGTCCAATTCGCGCCAGGAAGGAACATTCGCATGGGATCGTTCTCATTCAGTAAGTTTAGATAACCTGTAAGTTGAGCTCCTAAACCGTGATGTTCACGCGCGAGACTGGCGATCCCTTCGCCAAACTGAATCACTTGACGCGCGAGCGCCTTTTCCTTGATGAGCCCTGCGTAGTAGCCGAGCCTGGACGAGGATGCCGTCTCAAGGGCGAGGTCGGAGAGAACGCGCTCACCGCCGAGCGATTCCAAAACTTCGGCATCGAGGTGCTCCTTCACGGCCACCAGGTCGATCGGAGCTCCATCCTCCTTGCACCTGAGCATCGCCTCAAAGACCTTGCGCTCAAGCTCGCCGTGGAAGTCCGGGGCCGAGAGAGAGCTGACGATCTCGTCGATGGCTGACGGGTTCTCGAACAGGCCTCCGAGAAGCGAGCGCTCTGCAGCGAGGTTGCGAGGGGGGCCGCGTCCTTGCCCCCGCGACCGTCGGGAATGACCATTCTCAGTACGAGCGTGCGGTTCCTCGAGTACGCGCTGAAGCACGCCCAGGGTCCCGAGGAAGGCCTCCTGTTCGAGGGGTGGCAGAACGTGCGCCGCGACCTCCGGGAGGGCTGCGCGCGCGTAGGAATCGATTCCTGCAGCCACCCTCGACGCTGGCGCAGCGTCGGGAGTTGTTCGATAGCGACTGCGACCACGGCCGCGACCGCGACTTCGACCTCGACCGCGACTTCGGGTTAGACGGCGGCCTCGTAGAGGACATGGAAGGAGAGGCGCTCGGACCATAGGACGTCCAAGCTGCCGATCCGGGTCTGATAAAAATTCTTCCGTCCCCGTGCGTGGCAGGCAGCCTACCCGAAGCAGCGCGCGGCGGTCGACGGACCCGCCGCGCAGGGGAATCGAAATCGCAAATGGCTGAACCGACTAACAGGCCGACGGCGCCCGCGAAGTCGGCATTTCAGTACTCGGCTCAGTCGCTTCGAAGATCCATCGTTTCCCTCGCGTTCCCACCCCAAGCCGCGCGATCCCGCCAAGGATTTGGAGACCGGCTGGAGACGCTTTCGCCTCCGAAAGATAGCAGGCCGTCGGGCCTATGGCGCCACAATTGCCTGCGGAACGCCACTGCTTCCGGCGTACACACCGTTGCCGAGTTCGCCGTAGCTGTCGTCGCCCCAGCAATACGTCTTACCGGTCGTCGTAATACCGCAGGTGTGTCCCTCGCCTGTGCTCAGTGCCTTGAACGACAACCCGCCGCCGACCGGCGTAGGGATAGCGCTGTCCGTGCCGGTTCCGGTACCGAGTTGGCCGCGCGCATTTGTTCCCCAACAAACCGCGGCGCCGGTCGTCGTGATGCCGCAGGCGAAGCCGTTGCCGGCGCTGAGAGACGCAAACGTGTTCCCGCCAGCAACTGCAACCGGAATCGCGCTGTTACTTGCGAGGCCATTGCCGAGCTGTCCGTTGGAATCCGACCCCCAGCACCAGGCGGCACCCGCAGGGGTCAGGCCGCAACTGAAGCCGAAGGGATTGCCGCCGCCCGAGGTGGAGATGCTAGCGAACGAGAGGCCGCCCGAGACTGGGGCCGGGCTGAATGAGGCGCCGCCCGCGCCATTGCCGATCTGCCCATACACTCCATAGCCCCAGCAAAACGCGGCGCCGTTGGTCGACACGCCGCAGCTATGGCCGCTTCCGGAGCTGAGCACCGCAAATGTCAGCCCGCCCGTGACGGCGGCGGGAATCATGCTGCACGGTGCGGGGCCAAAGTGCGGATTGTCGCATTGCTGCGGTCCGGCAGTTGTGCCGAGGCCAAGGTCTCCATTGATGTCGAGGCCCCAGCAGTATCCGGCACCAGTCGTGGTGATTCCGCAAACGAATCCGGCGCCGGCGCTGAGCGCCGTGAAATCGAGCGCGCCCTGGACCGCAACCGGCGTCAGGCTATCCGTGTAAGTGCCGTTCCCGAGACCGCCCGCGGTATTGGATCCCCAGCAATAGGCTGCGCTGGCGGCGGTCACTCCGCAGGCAAAGTAATCCCCCGCGGTGACCGTCGCGAACCGGAGCCCGCCCGCGACCGCAACGGGTACCGCGCGGTCCTTGAGCGTCCCGTCACCGAGTTGTCCATTTGCATTGGACCCCCAGCAAAACGCGGCGCCGGTCGTCGAGACGCCACAAGAAAAGGCGTTGCCGGTGCTCCCAGGAAACCCGCCCGCGCTGACCGCGACAAGGGAGAAGGGCACTACGTCGAAGGCAGCGCTGGTAGCTTTAGTCCTGCCGGCGCTCGCGGTCAGCGTTAATGCCGCGCCGGCGCGGTCGACTCCAAGATCGAAGAACGTCGCAATGCCGTTGTGCGCAGCAACCGAAAGTGTTCCCGACAGCTTCGCATTGATTGCCCCCGAAGCCAGCGCAACCGTGATGGCGCCCGTGAAGCCGCTCATGGTTGCACCGGCAGCATCCTGCGCCACGACCTGCACCGAAGGAGTCATCGCGACCCGCTCGATGGAGAGCGTCGGTTGGATTGCAAATGCGAGCTTCGGTGGCGATGGCTCGGATGGAGCGCAGCGAACGACCAAGAGGGTTAACGTTGCGATCGCAGCCAAGCGGCCTGCCCCGAGCATGGAACCCGCGCGCCAATCGTGTCTACGTTCCATCGCATCGTCCTCCGCGGGTATCCAAGCAGCTTGGTGATGTGACCAGCTTGCCGTGACTGTGGTCACATCGCCTCGGACGTCGAATCGATGTCGAGATCTACAACGAGGCAGACAGGCAGGGGAAGGACGGCCTTCTCTTCCGGCCGAACACTTCGTTCACGCATGCGCTCTACCGCGCCTGCGACTGCATCACGGTGACTCATCGAGCGCGCGAAGTCGCTGAACCTGGACACGCGCGCTGACGATCGTGGAAGGTCCCGGACGATCCCGCTGCTGTGTACGGGGGTTGTGCGCGCCGCGCGCGCTACGCTGCGCCGCCGCGCCGCCGCTGCAAATGCGCTGCAGTCCTGCCCCGGAGGGCCCGGTTTCGATCGTCTTTCCGAGGGGAAGGCCAATCCTGAACACAGCCTGTTAATCCGTGGGTCGCTGGTTCGAACCCAGCTCGGGGAGCCACTCTTCTTGGTCAGTAGAACACCGCCGCGACGGCGCTTAACACAGCTAGCTCGTGGCGCTTCTGGCGCCCGTCGTGCTTTCAGCCCTGAACTCCGCGCAGTTGCACTGACCTCGCCAGGTCAGGCCTGATTCTCTGCCTGTTCGCACACGGACCGAGGTACCGGAGGACACCCCCCAGTGTCCTGCGGTGGCACCGGAGGACACCGATTTAGAACTCTCGCGGGGAGAGAAGGCGGAGAACGAGTTAACACAGCGGCGATGGCCGTGGGCTCCCAGTTCGGGGCGGCTCAGATGGTCTCGAAGTCCACTTGTCGGCAGGTCCACGATTCTCCCAGACGTTCGGCCGCAAGGCGGGCACTCTGGCTCTGGCGGTCGCGCTCGATCGCGAACGCATACGCCTCCCGCGCCTCGGCGAGACGATCGAGCCGCGTGAGCACGTCCCCCCAGAACAACAGCCCGTCGCCGCCCTGCGCGCGATAGGGGTGCCCAGAAGCTGCATGGCAGAACGATTCCGCGCGCGTCCAGTCGTTCATCGCTCCGGCAACGCGGGCTCGAACGAAAAGCGCGTTACGCTTGCCCCAGAGGCGCTGGGCCGCGATATCGCCAATGAGGGGGCGAGCCTTAAAAGGCTTCACGAGCGCGCAGCTCCGCCCAGGGCGCGAGGAAGGCCCGCTGGCGTGGCGTCCGGGAAGATGGCCGGCCAGACCGCAGGCATGCCCAAGGCGCGGCGTCGTGGCCGCGCAGGGCCTCTACGAGCGAACCCTGTGGCAGGTTTGATCGGCGGGACCGGTTCGGTAATGAGCTTCATCGGCATTACTCTAACAACGCACCCATACGGCCTAATTCGGTACCCATTCGGTACCGAACAGGGCCCCTTCGGTACGTTTATGCGCGGCTACTGGAGTTCACGTTGCGCTGCAACGTGCCGTAATGCCGCCACATCACCGACGATATGGGCGGAGGCGATGCGTTGCGACCCCGCTGAAAACCCCGGGATCCGTGTCGCACAAGTAACCGCGGGCACCCGCTGTTACACCCAGTTCAAGACCCAGCCAATGCACACTTCCAACGCAATCAGCGCAACAAACGGAAGAAGACCGCGCCAGGCGCCAGGTCGGATCGCTATCCACAATAACGCCAGTGGCACCCAAAGATGGGCCAATAAAAAGCACATGAGCGCGGCCCAAAACACCAGAGCATAACCCGAGTGCAGGATACCGAAAAACAGCGCCCTATCATTGATATGCAAGACCAATCGCTCATAAACGAGTCTTGCTATGAACACCCCGACACCTCCACTCAAGACCCAGCATAGAATTCGCGCGCGCGAAACCGCTTGGCTATCACCCGTGGTCGCTTGGCTACAATCCGTGGTCATCTAAGCTCCTCGAACGAATCACGAACGAATTGTAATAAGCCTGAAGCTCCGTCGCAGCTGAGCCAAGACGGAAAGGATTATACCCGCCCAGGACCTTCGGGGGGACCTTCGGGGACACCATACGCAATTCAGCGTGCCAACATGGTCGGTTCGTGCGGACACAGGCGGTCGCGCAGAGGCCGGTCAGGCGCGTGGTGGGTTGGCATGGCTAGTTGCGTATGGTGTCAATGGTGTCCCCGAATCCCCGAATCTCTCGCGCTTATCAAGAGAGCTGAGATGCGCATGTCGAGATCGATTTCGAAAGACCGCAGATGGCCGGACCAAGGGATCGGATCGCGCCCCGCGTCTCAGTTGCTCGAGCACGACACGTACGCTACGCCGCGGACTGGCCTGGCATGCCGCCGGTGGCGCCTCTCTTTTGGTGGGTGTGCGGCCGTAGAGCGCCGGGGACTTGGCGAATAGATAGCCCGCCTCCGTCCAGCCATTGGCGAGTGCTCTTCGCGGCGCGATCGATCAGCTTGGCCGAGTGCGAGAAATCACCCGACGACACGTTCAGCGGGCAGAGCGGCGGCACGACCACGATCTCCGCCGTGCTGCAGAAGCGGTCGATGTCCACGACCAACTGCCGCGTAGTCAGGAGATTCACTGCGTGCAGCGCCATCCCCAGCGAGGAGCGGGGCGGGTGCTTGAGGGTGCAAGAGAAGCCGGTTGGAAGCACGATCAGGCGCTCCGCGCCCAGTCCGAGCGCCGCGGACAGCGGCGTGTTGCTCGCCAGCGCGCCGTCCGAGAGGTGGCGGTCGGCGATCCGCACCGGCGGGAAGATGGCGGGGATCGCGGCGCTGGCGAGCACCGATTCGACCGCGGGCCCCGACGACAGACAGACCTCCTCGCCCGAGAGCACGTCGGTGGCCACCACGTGGCAGGAGACCTTCGCCTCCTCCAGCCGCGCGAAGGCGAGGTGCCGTTCGAGGAGCGCGCGCAGCCGGTCCGGAGCGACCAGATGCGGGCGCCTGCCGATGAAGCCAAGGAAACCGCCGACGAGACCGAGCGGGAAGACGTCATCGCGGCGCAGGTCGCGCCAGATGGCAACGAGGCTTTCCACCCCCGCGCGGTCCGGCCGACCCGCGAAGTAGGCGCCGTTGATCGCACCGACCGAGGCGCCCACCACCAGGTCTGGAGCGATGCCGCGCTCGACGAGCGCTTGCAGCATTCCCACCTCGACGGCACCGAGGCTGCCGCCACCCGCGAGCACGAAGGCAGTGCGTGGTGTTCCCATACCGGGAGATACAATATCGCGCCTGCCGGGGTTACGGGCTGTCAACGCGCAAGGATGCGGGAGAGCTGAAGACCGCCCTTGAGCGAGATGGCCTTCGAGGACCTGAAGACGCATACTCAGACGAGGACGCAATTGCATGAGATCTGAAGTGGCGGCTGCCGCGTTGGCACTTCTGGTCGGATGTACCTTTTCTGGAACGCAGGTTCGGAAGCGCGCCGCGGTCGACTTCGGCTGCCCGGAGGACGAAATCGTCGTCCACGAGTTACCGTCCAGCTCCCTCGCCCGAGGTTGCAGGAAGGAGGCCCTGCGCGGCGGGGTGTAGCGCCCCTCCCGCCGCGTTCTGGTAGCTGAGGACGGTATGAGGGAGAGGGCGGAGGCGACGGAACCGATCATTATCGGACCTTGTTGGGCGATCGCTCGCGGCTGAGAACCTGGCCGTCCCGCGGGCGAGCCTCCCATAGCCTTCCGACGCAATCACTAGAAGCAGCTCCTCGGTCTTTCGTCCTGATTGTCCAAACCAAGACACGTTGCTCGCATCCATCGTCGCGACTGCATCCATGCGCGCGCCCCGCCGGCGGCGAAGGACGGCCGCGCGCGAAGCGAATCGACAGGCTTGCATTGTGGCCTCCCCGTCTCGGCCTCAGGCCACTTGACGTGGCTTAGCAACTCCAACGAGGCTGGCACGTACGGTTTGAGCGGCTCCGAGTACCGGTTGACTCGCAGGCAATGGCGGTCGTAGAAGTCTCGCGGACTTGTGGCGCCTCACGCGACCGCTTGCTCGTTCTCAGATGAGCGTTGTACTCGATCACACGGCAAACGCTGCTCCGTTGCAAGGGAGTCGAATTTGAAGCCTGGCGTCCCAAGCAGCCGCTTGGACGCTATCGCCGACCTGCACGCGCGCTATTCGCGCGCGCTGCAGCGACCGGTCGTCGTGCATGGCCTCTCGGCGGCGTCGGCAAGACGCGGCTCGGCATCGAGTATGCCTTTGCGCACGAAGCCGAATATTCCGCACAGATCGTTGTGAGCGCCGACAGCCCGCCCGCCCTTCGTCAGAACGTTGCTGCCCTGTGCGCGGTCGCGGTGCTGGACTTGCCCGAGCGTACTGCGACGGACGAGGAAATCCAGGTCGGGGCGGCGCTGCGGTGGTTCGAGGAGCACTCCGGCTGGCTGCTCATCCTGGATAACGTAGACAAGCGCGAAACAGCGGACGCAGTCGAGGCTCCCCGTGCATCGCAGTCGCAGCCAATGGTCGCAGCCTCCGAGGGTGCCGCGTAGCTTCGGAAGCTTGCGACGCTCGATTGCCTGGTGGTCAAGATTAAAGCCCAACCCGCTCAGGCTCGGGCCTTTGTGGCGGAGAGGCTCCGGGACTTTGGATACCTGGGAAGGTGCCAGGCGGTGACGCGGGATCAGAGATTTTCTTGCTCTCGAGCGGATGGTGGTGACAGCCTAAAGGCATGAAGGGACTCGGCGGATTCGTCGTGCTGCTGCTCGGCCTGGCCGCGTTGGCGTTCGCGGTCAAGGTAGCTCTGACTTCGACGACCGCGCAGGAGAGCGCGCGGCAGGCGACCGATGGCATCGAGATTACGCCAGGGCGCTCGAATACCGGCACCAGCTCTCGACCCAAGCAGCAACTCGACAACGTCCGCACCCGCACCAAGGAGCTTGAGAAAGAGATGCAGCAACAAGCCGACGACGTGGTGAAGAAGGCGGCGGAGCAGTGAAGAAGCTGTT
>Ga0137407_10000605_pt1 | contig 23917 bp, 16 predicted proteins | sample CZOMad2_2_16fung_FD_108410 | JGI IMG/M metagenome (GOLD analysis project Ga0137407, IMG submission 108410) | Vadose zone soil fungal communities from Angelo Coast Range Reserve, California, USA - CZOMad2_2_16fungal (Illumina Assembly) | ecosystem: Environmental > Terrestrial > Soil > Vadose... | reverse complement strand
CCGAAGAGGTCCGGGCGCTGGGTCAGGGCCGCGCCGATAAGCAGGCCGCCGTTGCTCCGGCCGCTGATCGCCAGCCGGTCGGTCCGCGTGTAGTGATGGTCGATCAGCCACTGGGCGGCGGCGGTGAAGTCGTCGAAGACGTTCTGCTTCTTGAGCTTGGACCCCGCCTGGTGCCACTCCTCGCCGTACTCGCCGCCCCCCCGCAGGTTGGGCACGGCGTAGACGCCCCCCATCTCCATCCAGACCAGGTTGGGGATGGCGAAGGCGGGGGTCATCGAGATGTTGAAGCCGCCGTAGCCGAAGAGCAGGGTGGGGTTGTTGCCGTCGAGCGGCAGCCCCTTGCGGGCGGTGACGTACATCGGCACCCGGGTGCCGTCCTTGCTGGTGTAGAAGACCTGCTTGGTCTCGTAGCGGGAGGGGTCGAAGGCCACCTTGGGCTGCCGGAAGAGGGTGCTCTTTCCGGTCACCAGGTCGTAGTGGTAGACCGCCGCCGGGCTGGTGAAGGTGGTGAAGAGGTAGAAGGTCTCGCTGTCCCGGCGCTTGCCGGTGAAGCCGGCGGCCGCGCCCAGGCCGGGGAAGGCGATCTCGCGCAGCGGCTTGCCCTCCAGGTCGAAGACCCGGACCTGCGAATGGGCGTCCTTCAGATAGAGAGCGACGAAGTTGTCGTGGAGGACGCTCACCCCTTCGAGCGTCTCGGGCTTCTCGGCGAGCACCTCGTGCCAGTGCTCGTGGGCCGGGCTCCGGGCGTCGACCGCGATCACCCGGCCGCGCGGGGCGCCGAGGTTGGTCTTGAACCAGAAGACCGGGCCGTCGTTGCCCAGGAAGTCGTAGGAGGCGTCGAACGCTCCCAGGAGCTCGCGCATGGGGCTTCCGGGGTCGCCTAGGTCCTGGTAGAGGATGCCGTTCTCGATCTCCGTCCCCTTCCAGACCTGGATGACGAGGTAGCGGCCGTCGTCGGTCACCTGGGCGAGGAAGCCCCAGTCTTTATGGTCCGGGCGCTCGTAGACCAGGCGGTCGGCCGACTGCGGCGTCCCCAACCGGTGGTAGTAGAGCTTCTGGAAGTAGTTGGCCTGCTCCAGCTGCTCGCCCGCCTTGGGCTCGTCGTAGCGGCTGTAGAAGAAGCCCTGGTGGTCGTGGGTCCAGGCGGTGGTCGAGAACTTGACCCACTGGAGCACGTCGGGCAGGTCGTGGCCGGTCGCCACGTCGCGCACCCGCCACTCCTCCCAGTCCGAGCCGCCGGAGGAGAGGCCGTAGGCCATCAACTTGCCGTCGTCGGAGACCGAGAGGGCGGTGAGCGCGATGGTGCCGTCCGCCGACAGGGTGTTGGGGTCGATCAGCATCCGCGGCGTGCCGTTCAGCCGGTCGAGGGTATAGATGACGGCCTGGTTCTGGAGGCCGTCGTTCTTGGCGAAGAAGTAGCGGTCCCCCGCCTTGGCGGGGACGGCGTACTTCTCGAAGTTCCACAGCTCGGTCAGCCGGCGCTGGATGCGCTCCCGCTCGGGGATCTCCGCCAGGTAGGCGGTGGTGACCTGGTTCTGGGCCGCCACCCAGGCCGCCGTCTCCGCCGAGTCGAGGTCCTCCAGCCAGCGGTAGGGATCGGCCACCTGGACGCCGTGAAAGACGTCGACCTGGTCGACCGTCCGGGTCGCCGGGTAGTGGAGAGGGCCCGCGGACGAACCGGAGGCGCCGGAGGGCGGCTGGGCCGGGGCCGAGGCGGCGGGGGGAGCGGCGGGAGGGGCGGCCGGCACCTCGGCCGAGGTGACCTTGAGGGCGTGTCCCGAGGGGTCGACCCGGTCGACCGGCTTGCGGGACACCGGCGCGCACGCCGTCGCCAAGGCCAGCAGCGCCAGGGCCTTACGCATCGCCATGGGGTTGTCCTCGCGTGTCTCGTCCATGAAACAAAGCTCGATCAGGACCCGAAATTTCGGGTATCGGAAACAACGGTCCGAGCGAACGGCGGCATTCCCTCCAACACAAAGGGTGCCTCAAAGGTACCCGAGCGACCTCAGATTGGCCAAATATTCTCCCCCGGCCTCCGCCGCGGCCTGCGGCGGGCGGGGCCGGCCGAAGCCGGCGAGCGCCGCCGGCGGGGCCGGCCAGGGGCAGCCGGCGGGGGGCGCCGGCAGCTCGGCGCTCTGCGGCAGGCCGGCGGCGCGGAGGAGGCCCGCGGCCAGCGACTCGGGGGCGAGCCGCCCCCGTGCCGCTCCCGGCCCGGCGCAGCCGGCCCGGCGCCAGAGGATCACCCGCCCCTCGCCGCCCCTCGCCCGCCGCCCCGGGTCGAGCACGACGACGACGGTGCCCACCCCGTCCACAGCGTGGGCGAGGAGGGCGTCGGTCTGGGCAAGCTCGGCGCGCAGCAGGTCGGCGAAGGCGAGATCGCTGCCGCGGAAGCCGTCGGCGGCGATGTCCAGCCCCGGCAGGTAGAGGGCGGCGGCGCGGGGAGCGCGGCGCAGCCGCTCTGCGAAGACCTGGCGGTAGAAGCGGTCGGGCAGCAGGGCGCGGTCGAGGAGGGCCTGGCGGTCGGCCGGGGCGAGGGCGGCGCCCAGGAGCGGCTCGACGTCCTTGCCTTGCCGGATTCCCGCCGCTTCCCGGGCCACGTCCAGGGCGAGGGCGGCGAGCGCCGGACGCTCCGTGGCGGGCGCCACCGCCCCCTCCGTCCCCTCGCGCAGCAGCTGGTAGGCGCCATGGGCGACCACCAGTCCCGGGAGGGGAGCGGCGGGGAAGGTCGCCCACCAGTTGACCGCCAGGGCCGGCGCGCCGCCGCGCGCCGCCAGCTCCCAGACGGTGAAGGCGCTGCGCCGGTTGGCGAGCAGCGGCCGGTACTCGGCCAGGTGGAGCGGCACCAGGACCCCACTCCAGTAGGCGCGCAGTGCTCCCGAGCGGGCGAGCGGGGTGCCCACCCCGAGCGGCCGGAAGCTGTCGAGGGCGGCCACCCCATGCTCCGAGGTAGGGAGACCGGTCGCGATGGTGGTCCAGAAGGAGGCCGGCGCCTCCGGAGAGCGGGTGTAGCTCCGCGCTCCGCCGGCCTCCCCGGCGAGGCGGGCGAAGACCGGCAGGTCGCCGGTCTTCAGGAGATAGTCGGCCTCGGCGGGGAGCACGCCGTCGATCCCCAGGAGGAGGACCCGCTCGCCGGGTGCCTCGGGGAGCGAGGGGGGCGCCGCGGCCGGCTCCCGCCGGGCGGCGGCGAGGACCGCCGGCAGGGTGAGGAGGAAGGCGGCGGAGAGGATGCCGAACCCCAGCCCCCGGCGGGAGAACAGCCGGCGGTCGGGAGGGGCATCGGTCAGCCGGATGGCGAGGGCCAGGAGGCCGTGGTAGACGAGCTTGATCAGCACGTAGACGGCGACCGGCGCCGCGACCCCCACCACCGCCAGCTGCCAGCGCGGGCTGCCGGCCACGATCTCCCGCCCGGCGACCAGGGCGAGGCCCAACCCGGCGGCCCCGGCCGCCACCGCCGCCGCCAGGGCCAGGGTCTCGATCCGCCGGATGGGATAGAGCTTGAGGACGAGGATGACCAGGCCGCAGAGGGCGAGGAAGCCGGCCCCGGCGACCGCCGCGATGGGCGGGAAGAGGTGGAGGAAGAGGACCAGGAGGTCGAGCGGGGTGGCGGTCAGGCTGCCGTTCGCGGCCGCCAGGGCGAAGGCGAGGACCAGGGCCAGGGCGGCGCCGGAGAGGAGGGCGACCTTCGCCGTCAGGTCGAGGAGCGTCCGCCAGGGCCGCTCGGGACGCAGGGCGTCCTGCAGCAGGTAGCGCTCGAAGCGGTGCGAGAGATACCCCAGCCGCTTGAGCTCCGAGCGCACCCCCGCGAGGTCGTCCGGGTCCTGCGGCGCGGGGAGGACGGGGGCCATGACCGAGTAGTGTAGCGCGGGGAGAAGAGATATAGTTTTCCTGCAACGACCGTCATCTGCCAGTATGGACGACAGGGATCTGCCCTTCGGGCGCATCGGGCCCTATCGGTTGGAAGCTCGCCTCGGGCGCGGCGGCATGGGCGAGGTCTTCCTCGCCCGGGACGAGCGCCTGGGGCGGCGGGTGGCGATCAAGCGGGTGCGCTGGGGACCCGGCATCCCGGCCAGCACGCTCGAACGTCTGCGCCGCGAGGCGCGGGCCACGGCGCGCCTCAACCATCCGGCGATCGTCCAGGTCTACGACCTCATCCCGGACGGCGAGGGGGACGCCATGGTCATGGAGTACGTCCTCGGCCGCTCCCTGGACACCCTGGTGGGCGATCCCAGCCTCACCGCGGCCGGAGCCGTCCGCCTCGCCGGCGAGGTCGCCGCCGGGCTTGCCCATGCCCATTCCGCCGGCTTCGTCCATCGCGACCTGAAGGGCGAGAACGTCATGGTGTCCGGCGCCGGCCACGCCAAGATCCTCGACTTCGGCCTGGCCAAGCCCGTCCTCCCCGGGATCGAGGACAGCCTGACCGTCGACGGCGCGGTGATCGGCACCTACCGCTCCATGTCGCCCGAGCAGGCCGGGGGCGACGAGGTGGACGGACGCTCGGACCTCTTCTCGCTCGGCGTCCTGCTCTACGAGATGCTTTCCGGCCGGACCCCTTTCCACGCCGCCAACCCGCTGGCGACGATCAAGCGGGTGCTGACCGAGAACCCGGAGCCCCTCGCGAACCTACGCCCCGACCTGCCGCCCGGGCTGCTGGCCCTGATCGACCGGCTGCTTGCCAAGAATCGGGAAGAACGGCCGCAGAGTGCCGAGGAGGTGGCCCTGAGCCTGGCGGAGATGGCGGAGCTGCCCGGGCTTGGGCAGGGCACCCTCTCCCATCCCGATGGCCCGGCCGACGGGCTGACCGAGCCCACCCTGGACCTCCGCCATCCTGGGCCCCACGCCTTCGCATCCTCGCGGGCTCCGGCCCCGGAGCTGCCGGCCTCCCTGCTCCGGCCCCGGGCTCTGCTCCCGGCGCTGCTCCCGCTGGTGGCGCTGGCGGCGACGTTCTTCGTCCTCCTGAAGCCGATCGTACCGGCACCCCTTGCCTTCAGCACAGATGCGGACAAGGAATATGAGGCGGTCAAACGCCTCATGGAGGAGGGCAGGACACCACCGGAGGCCGAGCTCAAGCAACTCGACGACATTCTCCAGAGATCACCGCATCACATCCCGGCGCTCCTTGCCGCCGCGGAGGTTGCCCTCTCTCTATACGAGCCGCAGCACAAGGCCTCTTACCTGGACGAGGCCGGAGAACACGTGCGTCAGGTCGAGATCGACGCGCCCGAGGACAACCGTGCCCTCGGCGCCCAGTTCAAGCTCGCTCTCGCGCGCGGCAGAGGCGCGGAGGCCAAGAAAATCCTTGACCGTTTCGAAGACGCCATGCCGGGCGATGCTCTCCTCCCGGAGCTCAAGGCCAGGCTGGCGGAGTCTGGGAACGACCTGAAAAAGGCTCGCGCCTACTGGCTGGCCGCAGTCGAGCGAGATTCCTCCTGGATGAATCTCTTTTATCTCGCCAAATTGGAGGCACGCATCGGACGGCACGCCGACGCCCGGCAGCACCTCCGTATGCTCCTCGAGCGCTCTCGCGACAATTCCTGGGGCCTCGGAACTCTGGCCGACCTCGAGCTGACCTATGGCGACCCGGAGATCGCCGCAGGGCTCTACCAGAAGCTGCTCGTCCTTCCGGCAGCGCCTGCGGCCCTGTGGACCAACCTCGGGGTCTCTCGCTTCCTCTCCGGCCACTACGAACAGGCCATCGAAGCTTACAATCACAACCTTGAGAAGGACTCCCTCAACCCCGTCCTGCTACTGGACTGGGCGGATGCCGAGTCGGCACTCGGCCGGCCCGAAGCCCAAGGGCACTACTATCAGGCCTTGCAGAGACTCCGAGAGAGCAAGCAGCCGACCGGTTTCGCCGCCGAGAAACGGATGTTCGAAGCCCAGTGTCTGGCTCACCTCGATCAGCGCAGAGAGGCCGTCGAGCTGGCGAAGAGCACGGTGGAGGGAAATCCCCACCAACCCGGTATTGCTTACCAGGCCTCCCTGGTCTATGCCTTGAGCGGTCGGCGTACCGACGCCCTCCGCTCGGCCAGGGAGGCCCTCAACCAGGGTTACAGCCTAAGCTGGTTCAGGATCCCCGCCTTCGACTCTCTCAAATCTGATCCCGAATTCCAGTCTCACCTCAAGGCAAAGTCGCTCCCATAGGATCGGCCGCCTTGTGGACCGGGGGCGGCTTGGGCGGCGGCGGAACGTTGTCGATCCCGGGGTCGATGCGGATCGTCAACCGCCGGGACGACCTGGGCCTTGCGCCGTCCGGGATCTCGGCGGTGATCACGTACGTGTAGTGACCGCGTACCCCATTGTTTCCGCTGCCGGTCAAGGCCATCAGATTTTCGTCCAGATTCAGGAACGGTCCGAGCCCGTCCGATCCCGATGGGCCGCTGAACCGGATCCCCACTCTCGTCGCCCGGAGAGCGCTCAAATCCCAGCGTACCCTGGAGCCGGCGTCGAAGAGGACGACGTTGTCGAGGTCGACCGTGCCTTGCCCGTTCGCGTCGAGGCTCGCCTTGACGACGATGAGGTCGCCCAAGGCATCCTTGCTGTTGGCCGGAGTGGGCACCCCCACGTCCTGCCACTCGGAGAAGAGGACCGGCGCGGCCTTCCCCATGGAGACGCGGGCGCGGAAGGAGAACACCCTCCCGGCAGAGCCCATGGCCGGCCCGCTCATCGACACCTGGGCGGCGCCCCGGCTGACGGCCGGGAACGGGCAGAGCCCCTTGGTCTCGATGTCAGGGATCGCCCCCTTGGGCAGGCCCTCGAAGCTCCATTCGAGTCGCCTGCAGTCGGGCGCCAGCTTCACCGGTCCTCCGACAACCACTTCCAGCATGGAACCTGTACCGGCATGGCGGACGACGAACTTCTGCGATACGCTCATCACAGTCTCCCTTGATGGCCCTCGGGGGCCGGTTGGTGGTCGGGTCGGTCTCCGGTAAAAGCACGTTCGATGCCCGGTGGCGCAGAATCGGCGCTGGCGCCGGTTTCCCTCGGCCGGGCCGTGCTCCACGCTCGGAAGCGGTGGGCCATGCTCTAACTCTGAGGTTAGAGATCTAACAGAAATGCTAGAAGGAGAACCCTCTTGAATCCGATGCTGATCGCCATCGCAGGGCCGCTCACCGGGAGGACGTTCGCTCTCGGTTCCGATCCCCTCATCCTCGGCCGGCACGGCAAGATCGAGATCCCCGACCCCTTCGTCTCGGGGGAGCACTGCTCCATCTCGCCGGAAGAGGGCCGTTTCGTGCTGCGCGACCTGGAGAGCCGCAGCGGCACCGTCCTCAACGACGCGGCGATCCAGGAAGGGATCCTGACGCCGGGAGACCAGATCGGCGTCGGCAACTGCCGCTTCCTCTTCGCGACCGGGGAACCGCCAGGAAGCCAGAGGGAAGATCTCCTCGACAGCGCGGACTACCTGGCGGAGACCACCCTCGAGCGGCCGGCGGGGGCGCCCGACCTGGCGCCCGCGGCCCTGGCCGCGGCCCTGCCGGCGGGAGCCGCCGCGGCCCGGGCGGAGCGCGAGCTCAAGGCGCTCCTCCAGGCGATCGAGGACGACCTCCTCTCGCTGCGCTCGACCGAGGCCCTGGCGCGCCGGCTGTTCGAGCTGGTCTTCACGGTCTCCCCGGCCGGCCGCGCCGCCCTCCTGGTCCTAGACCGCAGCGGCGAGCTCGAGACCGCCTTTCACCGCGACCGGCAGGGGGCGACCGACTCCTTCCCGGTGAGCCGAACCCTGCTCCACAAGGCGGTGGGCGAGCAGGTCGCCATCCTCGCCGAGGACGTGCTCCGCACCCCCGCCCTGGGCGAGGCGGCGAGCGTCCAGGCGGAGCGCCTGCGCTCCCTCCTCGCCCTCCCCGTCCTCGGTCCCCACGGGGTCCTGGGCCTCCTCTATGCCGACCTCCGGCAACGCGGCCCGCGTTTCGACGAGGGGCACCTGAAGTTCCTCGGCGCCACCTGCCGGCTGGCCGCGCGGGCGCTCGGCAACGTCCGCCGGATCGAATGGCTCGAAGGGGAGAGGCGGCGCCTCGCGGCGGCTCTGGAGCGCGACATGATCGGCGAGAGCCCGCGCATGCAGGAGGTCTACCGGCGGCTGGCGCGCGCCGCCGCGACCGTCTCAACCGTCCTCCTGCGCGGCGAGAGCGGCACCGGCAAGGAGCTCGCGGCCCGCGCCCTCCACCAGGGCAGCCCGCGCGCCAACCGGCCGTTCGTGGCGATCAACTGCGCGACGCTCACCGAGGCTCTGCTCGAAAGCGAGCTCTTCGGCCACGAGAAAGGGGCGTTCACCGGCGCCGTCGAGCGCAAGCTGGGCAAGCTGGAGGTGGCCCACACCGGGACGCTGTTCCTCGACGAGGTGGCCGAGATGCCGCCCAATCTCCAGGCCAAGCTCCTGCGCGTCCTGGAGGAAAAGGAGCTCGAGCGGATCGGCGGGACGCGGCCGATCCGCGTCGACGTACGCGTCGTCGCCGCCACCCACCGTGACCTCGAGCAGGCGATCCGCGAGCGGACCTTCCGCGCCGATCTCTTCCACCGCCTGAACGTCATTTCGCTGACCCTGCCCGCCCTGCGCGAGCGCCACGAGGACATCCCTCTCCTCGCCCGCCACTTCGCCGCCCGTTTCAGCCGCGAGCAGGGACGGCCGGTCGCCGGCTTCAGCCCGGAAGCGCTCGCCTGCCTGACGCGCTACGACTGGCCGGGGAACATCCGCGAGCTGCGCAATGCCATCGAGGGGGCCGTGGCCCTGGGCGAGGGGGAGCTAATCGTCCCCGAGGACCTGCCCGAGGCGGTGCTCGCCGCCTGCCCGAGCGGGCTGGGACCGGAGGCCTCGATCCCCCGTTTTCACGGCGCCGTCAACGAGTACAAGAAGCGGTTGATCGTAGACGCCGTCCGGGAGGCCGGCGGCAACATCCCGCGGGCCGCCGAGATCCTCGGCTTCCATCCCAACGCCCTGCACCGGCTGATCACCAGCCTCGGGCTGCGCGACGCGATCCAGGGCTGAGAAGCTGCCTTTCTCCACCGCCGAGCCGGCGGCGGGGGTATAGTTCCCTGCAACGACCTCTCAGTCTACAAGCATGAACGACAGGGATCTGCCCCCCGAGCGTATCGGACCCTACCGGCTGGAGGCCCGGCTGGGCCGCGGCGGCATGGGGGAGGTCTTCCTCGCCTTCGACGAGCGCCTGGAGCGGCGGGTGGCGATCAAGCGGGTCCGCTGGGGTCCGCGGAAATCCCCCCACCTGCACGAGCGCTTCCGCCGGGAGGCGCGGGCGGCGGCGCGGCTCAACCATCCGGCGATCGTCCAGGTCTACGACCTGATCGCGGACGGCGACGGGGACGCCATCGTCATGGAGTACGTCTTGGGGCGCCCCCTGTCCACCCTGATCGGCGATCCCATCCTGACCCCGGCGCTCGCCGTCCGCCTGGCGCGCGAGGTCGCGGAGGGGCTCGCCCATGCCCACGCGGCCGGCTTCGTCCACCGTGACCTCAAAGCCGAGAACGTCATGATGACCGGGGCCGGTCGAGCCAAGATCCTCGATTTCGGCATCGCGAAGCTGGTCGCCGGGGGAGACGAGGAGAGCCTGACCGCCGACGGCGCGGTGCTCGGCACCTACCGCTCGATGTCGCCCGAGCAGGCCGAGGGTGGCGAGGTGGACGAGCGCTCCGACCTCTTCTCCCTCGGCGTCCTCCTCTACGAGATGCTCTCCGGCCACACCCCCTTCCACGGCGACCACCCCCTGGCGATCCTGCGGCGGCTGGTCGCCGAGACCCCCGCCCCCCTCTCCGTCTACCGCGGCAACCTGCCGCCGGCCCTGCTCGACCTGGTCAACCGCCTGCTGGCCAAGAACCGGGAGGAGCGGCCGAGGAGCGCCGAGGCGGTGGCGCATACGCTGTCGGAGATCGAGGCCCTGCCCGCCGTCGCGGCGATGGCGGCCGAGGAGGCGACGGTCGTCGACGGCCTGAGCGAGCTGCCCACCGGGCCGCTCCCGCTCCCACCCCAGCCGTCCCTTCCCCCTCCCTCTCTTTCCACTCTCCTACCGTCCCTCGCTCCCCCGCCGCCCGAACCCGCCGCCGCGCCGATCCTGCCGCGGCGCCTTTCCCGGCGCGCCCTCGCCGCCGCCCTGGGAGGGACCCTGCTCCTCGCCGCCCTCGCGGGCGGGCTCCTCTACTGGCGCGGGCGGGCGTCCGCGGCGCCCCTGCGGGTCCTCGTGGCGCCCCCGAGGGTCGCCCTGGGGAGCGACCCCCGCCTCGCCCTCGCCGCCTCGGGCGTGCGGGAGGCGGCGCTCCGCGGGCTCACCGCTCTCCAGGGTCTCGCGCCCCTCGATCCGCAACAACTGGGCGGGATGACGGGAACCCCGGCCGACATGGCGCGAAGGGTGGCGGCCGACGAGGTGCTCCTTTTCGAGGTCGTGCCCGAGGGGGAGCTCGCACGGGTAGCGCTGCACCGGCTCGACGGCAAGGACGGCCAGGTGCGGTGGGCCGATACCTTCAAGGTAGCGAGCGACTCCGCCGGCCTGCGCGCCCTGGCCGACGCCGTCGTCGTCCACCTGCGGCGGGCCTATCGCGACCATCCGCCCCGCCCGGGGACCCCCGATCTCGCCGTCCGCGACGAGGATTACACTGCCTACCTCGCGATCCGGAGCCGTCTGATCGGTGGCCGGACCCCGCCGCAGGCCGAGCTCGCACAGCTCGACGAGATCGTCCGCGGATCCCCCCGCTTCCTCGACGGCCAGCTGGCGGCGGCCGCGGTCACCCTGTCGCTCTTCGCGTCGACGCGCGAGGCCTCCTACCTGGAGCGGGCCCAGAAGCTGACGCAGGGGGCCGAGGCGCTCGACCCGGGCGATCCTCGCACCCTTGAGCAGCGCTTCAAGGTGGAGATCGCCGGCCGCCGCAAAGAGGAAGCCGCGGCGGCCCTCGCCCGTTTCGAGGCCGCCTCCCCCGGCGACCCCACGGCCTTCATCCTGCGGGCCAACCTGGCGGAGCTGCGGGGCCAGTCGCAGAAGGCCCTGGACGACCTGCGCACCGCGGTGGCCCACATCCCCTCCTGGGATCTCCTCCGCCAGCTCGCCGAGTTGGAGGCGCGCACCAGCCAGCTCGCCGATGCCCGGAAGCACCTGCAGAAGCTCCTCGATCTCTCCCCCGGCAACTCCTGGGGCCGCTTCGCCCTGGCCCAAATCGAGCTCATCTATGGCGACCCGGTGCGCGCCGAGCAGCTCTACCATGATCTGATCGCCAGCCTGCCGCCGGACCGCGCGATGTGGACCAACCTGGGGCTCTCCCGCTTTCTCGCCGGGCGCTACGAGGCCGCGGTCGACGCCTACCGGCAGGCCCTGGCCCTGGCGCCGCTCGACGCCAACATCCTCCTCAACCTCGCCGATGCCGAGATGGCGCTCGGGCGCCGGGAGGAGGCCCTGGGGCACTACCGCCAGGCCCTGTCTCGCTTCGACGAGATCGAGCGGGCGACCGGTCTCACCCCGACGGACAAACTGGACAGGGCCCTGTGCCTGGCCCACCTGGGCCGCACCGCGGAAGCCGCGGAGATCGCCCAGCACGTCCTGCAAGAGCGGTCGGGCGAGGCGGAGATCGTCTACGAGGCCGCCCTGGTCTACGCCCTGGTCGGCGACCGGACCAGCGCCCGGATCAATGCCAAGTCTGCCCTCCGCCTGGGCTACGGGCCGAGCTGGTTCGGGATCGCCGCCTTCGACTTCCTTCGCGACGACCCCGAGCTCCGTTCCCGACGGCTTACCGCGACGCCCTAGAGCGGCCTCCGGAGCGCGGTCCCGGCCTTGGCGGGGGGGGCTCTGTCCCATGCCCTGGAGGTATCGCGGGCGGCGCCGGGGGGGCGACCGAGCAGTGGACGATCCCGGTCGTTTCACTGGCGTCCTTGGCTTTCTTGGCGTGCTTGACCTTGGCCCCGAGAAGGAGCGGGCTCTTCACTCGGATCGTGCAGGAGTGGCGGCGGTATTTCTCGCCATCTCCGGAGCCGACCCAGACGTAGCTGTCTGGAAGCCGTTCGATCCGCTCGAAGGGGCCGGTCTCCGTCGTCACACCCAGGGCATCGGTGAAGCTGAACGCCACGTCCGCCGGTTTGAGCTGGGCAAAGTCCCAGCGTACCGGTGGGTCCGCGCCGATCAGGATCAGTTCCTCCTGGTCGATCGTCAACTGCTTCTGGGCGGGGTCGAAGCCGATGCGGGAGACGATCGGCCGGCTCCCGGGCCGGGCGCTGAGCACCGCGATCTGCCTCTCCTGGGCCGTGAAGGTGCTGCCGCGGCCGTGGACGCAGACCTGGTAGAGGAGGCAGAAAGGCGTGGTGCCCACGGGGTTGCCGTAGAGCTCGACCGTCGTGGCGTCGCTCCTGAGGAGGGACAGGGGAGAGGGGGTCTTGAGCACGACGTCGGGTTGCCAGGAAGAGGTCGGGGGGAGCCCTTCGAACTGCCAGACGACCCGTTCGCAGTCGGGGTCCAGGACGTGGGTGCCGCGCTCGACCTTGACGGTCAGGCCGCCCCTTTTGTTTTCCTTGCAGTGGACGACGATCACTCGCGTGTCGCTCATCGTTTTCTCCTCGCAGGCCCGCGCAGGGCCGGTCTTTTGGGTGCGTCGCTCTCCGGGAAGAGCACGTTCGATGCCCGGCCGCGAAACGGCCCCATTCCGCGCCTCTCCCCGCGGGGCAGGTCGGTTCCGGCTGGAGATCGGGTGCTAAATGCTCTATCGTTTCCGATAGACACTCTCACACTACCGATAGAAAGAGGCCACTCTTGATCGGGAACCCCCCCGAGCGCATCGGACCCTACCGGCTGGAGGCTCGCCTCGGGCGCGGTGGCATGGGCGAGGTTTTCCTTGCCTTCGACGAGCGCCTGGAGCGGCGGGTGGCGATCAAGCGGGTCCGCTGGGGTCCCCGGAGATCCCCCCAGCTGCACGAGCGCTTCCGCCGCGAGGCGCGGGCAGCGGCGCGGCTCAACCATCCGGCGATCGTCCAGGTCTACGACCTGATCGCGGACGGCGACGGGGACGCGATCGTCATGGAGTACGTCTTGGGGCGCCCCCTCTCGACCCTGATCGGCGACCCCATCCTGACCCCGGCGCTCGCCGTCCGCCTGGCGCGCGAGGTCGCGGAGGGCCTGGCCCATGCCCACGCGGCCGGCTTCGTCCACCGCGACCTCAAAGCCGAGAACGTCATGATGACCGGGGCCGGGCACGCCAAGATCCTCGATTTCGGCATCGCGAAGCTGGTCGCCGGGGGAGACGAGGAGAGCCTGACCGCCGACGGCGCGGTGCTCGGCACCTACCGCTCGATGTCGCCGGAGCAGGCCGAGGGCGGCGAGGTGGACGAGCGCTCCGACCTCTTCTCCCTCGGCGTCCTGCTCTACGAGATGCTCTCCGGCCAGACCCCCTTCCACGGCGACAATCCCCTGGCGATCCTGAAGCGGGTGCTTGCCGAGACCCCGCCCCCCCTCTACCTCGCCCTGCGCCAGCGCCTGGATGGAGGGCAGGCCCCCGAGGAGCCGGAGCTCGCGAAGATCGAGGAGATCGTCCAGCGATCCCCGCGCTTCCTCGCCGCCCAGATCACGGCGACCGACCTCGGCCTCGCTCTCTTCAACTCGACCCGCGAGCCGCGCTATCTGGAGCGTGCCCAGGCCTTTGCGCAGCAGGCGGCAGCGCTGGCCCCCGGCGACCCCCGCCCGCTCGCCCTCCAATTCCGGACGGCGATCGAACGGGGAGACAGCCGGGAGGCCGAGGCCGCCTTCGCCCGTCTTGCCGCCGCTCTGCCTGGCGATCCGGCGGTCCGGCTCTACCACTCGAGCCTCGCGGCACTTCGCGGCCATGGCGATGAAGCCCTGGACGACCTGCGCAACGCCACGGACCACATCCCTTCCTGGCGCAATCTCTACCGCCTGGCCGACCTCGAACGGCGCAGCGGCCGGCTGGCCGATGCCCGGAAGCACCTGGAGCTCCTCCACGCGCGCGCTCCCAGGAACCTCTGGGGGCTTGAAGCTCTGGCCAAGTTGGAGCTCGACTATGGCAATCCGGAACGCGCCGAACGGCTCTACCGCGACCTCCTCCTTCATGCCCCGAAAGAGCGCGCTCTATGGACCTGCCTGGGCCTTTCCCAGGCCCTCGCCGGCCGGCATGAGACGGCGCTCGCCTCCTATCGGTCTGCCCTGGCGATCGCGCCCGATCACATCGCCGTGCTCCTCAACCTCGCCGACTCCGAGCTGGCGCTCGGCCGCCGGAGCGAGGCCGAGGCCCACTATCGCCGTGTCCTGGATCGCCTGGCGGTCCTCGAGAGCGCGGCGAGCCTGCGCCCGGACGACCGACTGGTGAAGGCGCAGTGCCTGGCGCACCTCGGCCGGGCGGAAGAGGCGGTCGCGATCGTCCAGCAGACCCTGCGCCAGGGGCCGGAGTCGCCCGACCTGGTCTATGCGGCGGCGCTCGTCTATGCCCTCGTCGGCGATCGGACGAGCGCCCTCCTCAATGCCCGTGAGGCTCTGCGCCTGGGTGAGGGGGCCAGCTGGTTCCGGTTGGCTCCCTTTCAGTTTATCCGCGACGACCCGGAGCTGCGAACCCAGTTCTCGGCCCGTGCGCTCCCCTAGACTTGGAAACCTTTTTTTTCCTCTCCCCGTCCCTCGGCGGGGCGATCGGATAGGTTGCCGGCGGTGGGAGGTAATCGAGCACCGGATCGATCGTAATCCTCTCCGTCGAGCGGAAAAAGGGAAGGGGTATGCTATCCACGATGATATCGTATTTGTAATGACCGATGTTCTTGGCGTCCCAGGTCCCGACCCAGGTGGAGGTCCCCACGCTATCGATTTTGGAGAACGGGCCCGTCGGGGTTTTCGTTCCGCTCTCATCGACAAACTCGAAAGTCACCGTCGTTGGCGGGGAAGTGAACGAGGAAAAGTCCCACGTTACCTGAGGATTCGCGAGGAGGACCAGATTTGGGACGTCGACCGCGGTCATGCTGACCTGGACGGTCGATTTGCTGGCCACCGCGAGTTGCTGCTCCTCGGCCCAGTACTTGAGGGTTCCCAAGCTGATGAAGACTTGATGCTTTCGGCACCAGGGTGTCTTGCCGGAGGTCGTGCCGACTCCGCCGGTCGGCCAACGTAGGGTTATCGTGTTGGTGCCATTGGAGAAGCTCGTCATTCCAGGCGGATTTCCACCCGGGAATTTAATGCCGGGCTGCCAGCCCGCAGGGACACCGTTGAATTCCCAGACGATCTCTTCGCAGCTGGCGTCCAGGCCAATGGCCCCCTGTTTCTCGCAGACAAGGGAAAGCTTCCCCGCTGCCATGACGCAGTTGACACGGATCCGCCAATTCTTCGCGCTCATCGGTTTCTCCTTGCGGCCCGCGGAGGGCCGGGGTCTTCGTGGTTCGTACCCCTCTCTAAAGGAGGTCCGTTGCCAGCCCGTGGAGAGGGCTCTCTCGCCTGCTCCCCTCGGGCCAGCACGGCCCAACCCTGGAGGCCCGGCACCGAATGGTCTATCTTTGCAGATAGAGACCCTATCGCAACCGATAGAAAGAGGCCCCCTGTGAACCCGAGGCTCTTAGCCGTCGCCGGCCCGCTCGCCGGCAGCACCTTCGACCTTGCCGCCGATCCCGTCTCCCTCGGGCGGCACAAGGACAACGCCCTCCAGATCCGCGACCTCGCCGTCTCCCGCCAGCACTGCGTCGTGGCGCCCGAGGGGGACCGCTTCGTCCTGCGCGACCTGGAGAGCCGCCACGGCACCTTCGTCAACGGCCTGCCGGTGCACGAGCGGACTCTGGCGCCGGGGGACCAGGTCCAGGTCGGCGGCTCGCTCTTCCGCTTCGAGACCGCCGAGACCGATCCCATCCCGCCGGCGGGCGGCGCACTGCTCGACGATACCGACTACGTGGCCGAGAGCACCGTCCACTGGTCCGTGGACGCTCCTCGCCTGGCGGCCCTGGAGGCGGTCCTGCCGGCGGCCGCCGCCGGCAGGGCGGAGCGCGACCTCGCAGCCCTCGTCCAGGCGAGCGAGGACCTCCATGCGCTCCCGGGCACCGAGCCGCTGGCCCACCGCCTGCTCGAGCTGGTCTTCGCCGTCGCCCCGGCCGGCCGTGCCGCCCTTCTCCTCCTCGACCGCGAAGGCGAGCCCGAGGCCGTCTTCGCCCGCGACCAGCGGGGGCGGTCCGCGCCCTTCCCGGTGAGCCGCACCCTCCTCCGGCAGGCGGTGGACGGGCGGATCACCATACTCGCCGCGGACGTCCTTTGCGCCCCCGGCCTGGACCAGGCCGCGAGCGTTCAGGCGGAACGGTTGCGCTCGCTGCTCGCCATCCCCCTGGCCGGCCCCGACGGCATCCTGGGGCTCCTCTACGCCGATACCCGCGAGAGCGAAGCGCGCTTCGACGAGGGGCATCTCGCCCTCTTGGCCGCCGCCGGCCGCCTCGCCGCGCTGGCGCTCGGCAACCAGCGCCGGCTGGAGTGGTTGGAGAGCGAAAAGCGACGCCTTGCCGCGGCGCTCGACCCCGGCATGGTGGGCGAGAGCCCGCGCATGAAGGAGGTCTACCGCCTTCTCGCCAAGGTTGCCCCCACCGCCTCGACCGTCCTCCTGCGCGGCGAGAGCGGCTCCGGCAAGGAGCTCGCGGCGCGCGCCCTTCACGACGCCAGCCCGCGCAACGGCCGGCCGTTCGTGGCGATCAACTGCGCCACTCTCTCGGAGACTCTGCTCGAAAGCGAGCTCTTCGGCCACGAGAAGGGGGCCTTCACCGGCGCCGTCGAGCGGAAGATCGGCAAGCTGGAGGTGGCCGATACCGGAACGGTGTTTCTCGACGAGGTCGGCGAGATCCCGCCGAACCTCCAGGCCAAGCTCCTGCGGGTCCTGGAGGAGCGCGAGTTCGAGCGCGTCGGCGGCACCCGGCCGATCCGGGTCGACGTCCGCCTGGTCGCCGCCACCCACCGGGACCTGGAAAAGGCCATCCGCGAGGGGACCTTCCGCGCCGACCTCTACTACCGCCTTTCGGTCATCACCCTGACGCTCCCGCCTCTCCGCGACCGGCGCGAGGACATCCCCCTCCTCGCCAGCCATTTCGCCGCCCGGGTCGCCCGCGACCTCGGGCGACCGGTGGCCGGCTTCTCCCCCGAGGCCCGCGCCTGCCTCCAGCGCTACCCCTGGCCGGGGAACGTCCGCGAGCTCCGAAACGCCGTCGAACGGGCGGTGGTCCTGGGCGAAGGGGAGCTGATCGTCCCCGAGGATCTCCCCGAGACGGTGCTCGAAACCGCGCAGGGAGGGGCTGGCGAGCCCACCGCCCTCCCCCAGTACCATGCTGCGGTCAACGACTACAAGCGACGGTTGATCGTCGACGCCGTCAAGGAGGCGCGCGGCAACATCTCGAAGGCCGCCGTCCTCCTCGGCCTCCACCCCAATTATCTGCACCGATTGGTGACCAACCTGGAGCTGCGGGCGGCGCTCCAGGATCTCTGAAGGACTCTTCTATCGATCGAGATAGAAGGTCTGGACGATCGGATAGAGCGCGCCGCCTTGCGCCGGCCGACGGCGCACGGTGCTTTCCGACGTAAAGGTTTCATCGTTCGACGCTTAGGTCTCCCTCACAGGACCTGGCACCGGTCCTGCTATCTGGACGAAAACGCGGTCAATTCCGACCCGCAACCAGGTTCGCCGATGCCAGCCTAAGCGTCGACAGAGCCCAACAGGAAAGGAAATTTTATCCCGAGCACTACTCCCAAGCTGTCCCAGAACCTCACCATCCAGGGAACCGAACAGTTGCAGAGTGAGGTCCTTCGCTCCCGACTCGTCGACGCCATCGCCTCTCACGTCAACCAGGTCGGCGCCGACCCGGCCGGACTCGAGTTCACCCTGCACATCAAGTGGTAGCAGGCATCTCTCTGAACCTGATCCATCCTCGGTAGAACTCCCCTGCCGTAGCGCATCATCGTGTCGCGGTGTGCTACGGCAGGGCTTGCGAGCCTCGAATCAGGCTCACGGGAGGCAGTGTGTTCCGATCCGTCATCATGAAGCTCACGGCGTTCTGCAACCTCAATTGCTCGTACAGCTACATGTTCAATCAGGCCGATCGCACCTACTCCCGCATTCCGAAACACCTGCCTCTGGCAACGGCCCTGCTGTGTCTGGATCGTGTCCAGGAGCATCTCTCCAGCCATGGAGAGAGATCCTTCAACGTCACGCTCCATGGTGGAGAACCTACGTTGTGGCCGTTGGCGAGCTTTCGTCAGCTTTTGCGCCGTGCCGAAGCAATCAGGGCTGCCGGCCTCGATTTGCGGGTGTCGATGCAGACCAACGCCGTGCGCATTCCCCCCGGCCTCCTAGAGCTTCTCGCCGAGCATGACGTCCCGCTCGGCATCAGTATCGACGGCCCTCAAAGCTACAATGACAGCACGCGCGTCACACATGGAGGAGGAGGATCGTACGACCAGGTAGCGCTTCCCTATGTCGCGGCGTCGCGGCAGGCCGCTTCCGCCTGAATCGGGATCGGCCTCTGGTGTATCCTCCCTCCTGCCCATTCTCCCAGGAGGAAGACCGCCATGCCCGAAGGACCCGAGGTCGAAACCGAGAAGCTGCACGAGGCGATCCACGAGGAGCTGGAGAAGGAGGGCGGGGGGTTCCTGAAGCGGATTGCCCTGACCACCGCCATCCTCGCCGCCATCGCCGCCATCGCCTCCCTCCAGGCGGGCGCCACGGTCAACGAGGCGCTGGTCCTCAAAACCGAGGCGACCGTCCTCCAGGCCCAGGCCTCGGACCAGTGGGCCTACTACCAGGCGAAAGGGATCAAGGCGGCGGTCGCCGAGGCCTCCGCCACCTCCTGGGTGGCGATCGGCAAGCCGGCGCCGCCCCAGTACGACGACAACCAGAAGCGTTATCTCGGGGAGCAGAAGGAGATCCAGACCAAGGCGAAGGAGCTCGAAAAGGAACGGGACGCGAAGTCCGAGGAGGCCGACCACCTCCTCCATCGCCACCACCGCTTCGCCGACGCGGTCGCCCTCCTCCAGGTCTCGATCGCCCTGGGCGCCGTGGCGGCCCTGACCCGCAGCCGGCTCGTCTGGTTCGGCTCGATGGCGGTGGGGGCGTTCGGGATCGTGCTCTTCGCGCTGACGTTCGCGCCCTGACCTATAATGACCGACCGAGTGGCGCCGAAAGCCACGGCCCGGCCGCTGTCGAACCCGCGTCACCGGACGTAGTGCCGGGCTGGTCCACAACACCTGAGATCCTTGACTTGACGCCTGCGCCGCCAGACACAGCGTCTGCGCTGCCAGGCACAGTGGCTGCGCTGCCGGGCACGGCACCCGTGCTGCCAGGCGCAACGCCCGCGCTGCCAGGCACAACGCCTGCGCCGCCAGGCACAGCGGCTGCGCTGCCAGACACAGTCCCCGCGCTACCAGACACAGCCGCCGCGCTGCCAGACACAGCCGCCAGGCTCGCAGCTCAACCGCCGCGCTCCCTAATTCTTCCGTGAAGCTCCTGACTCCTACCTGGGAGCCCTCAGCCCGGCGTTAAGAAGGCCCGCCGCCCCTCCCGTTCCCCGCGCCACGCCGCGCCGATCCAGATCAGGCCCCCGATGGCGAAGGCCACGGGGAGGATCAGCATCGCCCGCTCGAGCGTCGAGTGATCGGAGACGTAGCCGATCAGGGGCGGGGAGGGGATGTCGCCCAGGAGGTGGATGGCGAGGATCGAGAGGGCGACCGAGGTGGCGCGCATCTCGGGGGCGACGACGTTGATGATCGCCGAGTTGATCGGTCCGGTCGACATGAAGATCAGGAGCTCGGCGACGACGATCGCCGCGGTGTAGACCGTGCGGTCGTGGGCCATGAAGGCGAGGAACGCGAAGGGGGCGGCGGCGAGGGTTGTGATGCCGGAGACCCAGAGGTAGGACTCGCGGTAGCGCGGCAGCAGCCGGTCCCCCAGCCAGCCCCCCACGAAGGTGCCGAGGAACCCGGTGACGACGACGATCGCCCCAAACTGGACCGTGGCGTCAGTACGCGCCAGGTGCCGTTCGCGTTCGAGGAAGGTCGGGGTCCAGACGGCGAGCGCCCCGAGGGCGAAGGTGTAGGCGGCGTAGCCCAGAACGATCAGCACGTAGGGCAGGTTCTTGAGGAGCACCGCGTAGGCCGCGAGGCCGATGCCCTTGACCGGCGCATGGGCGTGGAGGTCGGCGTGGGCATCCTGAGAGCCGCGCGGCGGGTCGGCGAGGCGCGAGGCGAGGACGGCCAAGAGGAGGCCGGGGACGCCGGCGACGAAGAAGGCCGCCCGCCAGCCCAGGTGGTGGTCGACGTAGCCGCCCAGCACGTAGCCCGCCGCCGAGCCGATGGGGATGGCGGCCGAGAACACCGCGAAGACCCGGCCGCGCTGCTCGGCCGGGAAGTAGTCGGCGAGGAGGGCCGGCGAGACCGTGCCGTAGGCCGCTTCGCCCACCCCCACGGTCGAACGCGCCAGGAACAGCGAGACGAAGCCGCGGGCAAAGCCGCCGAGGGCGGTGGCGAGGCTCCAGATCGCCACTCCGGCCGCGATGAGGCGCGGCCGCGCGCCGCGGTCGCCCAGGGTGCCGAAGACCGGCGAGGTCAGCATGTAGACGAGGATGAACCCGGTGGCGAGGAGACCGAGCTGGGCGTCGGTGAAGTGGAACTCCTGTTTCAGGCTCTCGAGGACTGCTGGAAGCACGAAGCGGTCCAGGTAGTTCAGCAGGTTGATCAAGGTGAGGACGAAGAGTCCCCAGCGGGCGATGCGGACCGGGTCGGCGGCGGGCCGGGCTTCTGGCATGCTGGGGGTCCCCTCTTGTCTTGCCGACGCACCGGCAGCCTCTGGAGCGGGCTCCGCGGCACCGTGGTCACGCAGGCTTTTGGCGAGTATATCCGCTCCGGCGGGGACCCTTCAGGCCGTCTATGGCAGCCGGCTTGCAGAGCCTGCCCGGCAAGGAGGTCTTTGCCATGGCCGAGGTCCTGTTCCAGTTCGACACGCCGCTCCCGGTGACGGACGGCCCCTCCTATCTCCCCCGCGCCTGCGGCCGCGAGGCCGAGAATGAGCTGTGGGAGGGATGGATCGAGTTCCTCCCTGACGATGGCTCGGCCGTCCTGCGCTCGCGGCGAGAGACCCTGCAACCGAACCGGGAGGCCCTCCTCTACTGGGCCACCGGGCTCACTCCCATCTACCTGGAAGGGTCGCTCGACCGCACCCTGGAGCCCCGGCCTCAGAGGACCGCCGAGCCCTCGCCGGTCCAGCCGGTCTACTCCGCTCCAGCGCCCGAGCCCCGGCACGAGCGCTGAAATTCGGCCCAGGTTTTGCAGCCGCTCCTCGCCATGAATAAGCAGCTGCAAGCGAGGTGAATTGATGCACGGAACGGTGGACAGCAGGGAGAGCGGGGTCACGAGGAGAAAGTTCGTGGGGATGTCCGTGGCGACCGCGACGGTCGCCGGGGTCTCCGGGATGGCCGGCATGGCTGGCGGCAGTCCGCTCGCCTGGGCGGCGGCCCCCCCGGCCCCGGCCACCGGAGACATCCCGCGCCGCATCCTGGGACGGACCGGGGAGAAGGTCTCCATGGTGGGCCTGGGCGGCGCCCATATCGGCCAGCAGCACGACGAGCAGGAGAGCCTCCGGATCATCCGCACGGCGATCGACAGCGGCATCAACTTCATGGACAACTCCTGGGACTACAACGACGGCAAGAGCGAGGCGCGGATGGGCAAGGCCCTGCGCGACGGCTACCGGCAGAAGGTCTTCCTGATGACCAAGGTCGACGGCCGGACCAAGGCTTCCGCCGAGGCGCAGCTCAACGAGTCATTGAAGCGCCTGCAGACGGACCACCTGGACCTCCTGCAGTTCCACGAGATCATCCGGATGAGCGACCCGGACCGCATCTTCCTGCCGGGCGGCGCCCTGGAGGCGGCGCTCGCCGCCAAGCAGGCCGGGAAGGTCCGCTACATCGGTTTCACCGGCCACAAGAGCCCGGACATCCACCTGAAGATGCTCCAGGCCGCCGCCGCCCACGGCTTTACCTTCGACACCGTCCAGATGCCCTTGAATGTCATGGACGCCCACTGGAACAGCTTCGAGAAGAAGGTCCTGCCGGTGGCGCGGGAGCACGACATGGGCATTCTGGGGATGAAATCGATGGGCGACAAGATCATCTTGAAGAGCAAGGCGGTGACCCCGGTCGAGTGCCTGCACTACGCGATGAACCTGCCGACCAGCGTGGTGATCACCGGCTGCGACTCGCTCGACATTCTGCACCAGGCCCTGGACGCGGCACGAAGCTTCCGGCCGATGAGCCCGGACCAGGTCGCGGCGCTTCTCGCCAAGACCACCCAGGTGGCGCAGAAGGGGGAGTACGAGCTCTACAAGACGAGCCAGCACTTCGACTCGACGGCCAAGAACCCCCAGTGGCTGGGGTGAGCGCCTGAGGAGCCCCGGGGCTTCACTCGGGGCTCCTCCTTCGCTATCATCTCCCGAGAGGCGGTGGAGTCCGCCCTCAATCGCCGTTCCGTCCGGAGCGGCCAATGACTCCTACTTCGACATCGACGCGACGAGCCGCGGCCCCCTCTGGCCCGGCGGCAGGCTGCGCGTCCATGGAAAGGAGAGTCATGGCCCGCTTTTTCTGGATCTGCCTGGGTGGGGCGATCGGGACCGGAGGACGCTACCTGCTCTCAGGATGGCTGGCGAAAGTCGCCGGCGCCGGGTTCCCCTACGGGACCCTGGGCGTCAATCTCCTCGGCTCCTTCCTCCTGAGTCTGGTCATGCAGCTGGCCCTGACGACCGGCCTCTCCCCTGCCACCCGTCTCTTCGTCGCCACCGGCCTGGTGGGCGGCTTCACCACCTACTCCACCTTCAACTACGAGACCCTCCAGTCGCTGGAGGAGGGGGCCTGGAGCCTGGGCCTGCTCAACCTCGGCGCCACGGTCCTCGGCTGCCTGGTGGCCGGGCTGCTGGGGATCGCGGTCGGCCGGATGTGGCTGGGGAAATAGCCGGCCGGGGTTACGACGCGCGCTCCGGCTTGCCGGCGATCACCCTGGCCAGGTCCTGATCCGAGGCGCCCAGGGCCAGAAGTGTGCGGACGAGGAGGTCCAAGGAGACGGTCTCATCCGCCGCTTCGACCTTCGCGACCCGGCTCTGGCTTGAGCGGAGCAATTCGGCAAGTTGCAACTGCGTAAGTCCTCTCTTCTTGCGGCGGTCGCGGACGGCGTCGCTCAGCTTCAGGCGGAGGTCAACATAGGCCGACTCCTCGGCGGTCATCCCGAGAAACTCCTCGGCTGATCCGACCTTCCACCCAGCGGCCTCCAGTCGTGCCTTCTTCTGCTGGTCCATATCTCTACTCCTCTATCCGAGTCGGTCGTACTCGGCAAGCCTGCATTTGCAGAGCTCGATCGTGACCTTCGGTGTGGCCTGGGTTTTTTTCTTGAGAACCTCGAAAATTACGATGGCATCTAGATCGATTCGGTAGAAGATCCTCCAAGTGGCATTGCCCTCGTCGATGCGCAACTCGTGGCAACGAGGGCCAATCGATGGCATCGGACGGGAGTCCGGCAACGACAACAGTTCACCGCGTTGCAACCGCCGTAGGAGATAACCAGCTTCCAACCGCGAACGGGCTGCAAAAGGGGGAGTCTTGATTTCTCCGTGCAGCCATACGAGCGGCTTATCTCCTCTCCCCACGAGAAGAGTATATGCCAGATCTGACATTTTGTCAGGCGAAGGGTTTGCGCCTAGCTGCAGACGCCTGATCCGAGTCACTCCGGGCGCGTCCCGATCCCTACCTTGACCGCCGCCCGCCCGAGGTAGACCTCGTCGCCGTCCTCCAGCTTCACCCCCCGGCGGTCGTGGCGGCTGACCTCGATCGAGCGGCCACTCCGAAAGAGGAGGGTGCCGGAGGCGCTCCCCTCGTCGCGCAGCCAGAAGGCGTGGCTCTCGGGATCCCAGGCGATTCGCGCGTGCTCGCGGGAGACGGTCTGGTTGAGCT
>Ga0137407_10000603_pt1 | contig 23926 bp, 21 predicted proteins | sample CZOMad2_2_16fung_FD_108410 | JGI IMG/M metagenome (GOLD analysis project Ga0137407, IMG submission 108410) | Vadose zone soil fungal communities from Angelo Coast Range Reserve, California, USA - CZOMad2_2_16fungal (Illumina Assembly) | ecosystem: Environmental > Terrestrial > Soil > Vadose... | reverse complement strand
TACATCTTTTGCTTTGGATGCAAGTCCCGATGAAAAATTTTCAGGAATTACAATGGCAACCAATGCATCTTTCGCGTGCATGCGTTCGGGAATTTGTTGAGCGCTTTTTTCATTATCAATGAGCTGCAAACGGAACATACCAATTTTTTCAATGGCCTTTATAAACCGCACACCCGCTTCTCCCTTATCCTTATTGCTGATGAGTAATGCAATTTTGTTATTGTTGACAAGATCGAATGTGCTGTTTTGTACGCTGGTTATAACGATCACTAATAATATCGGCATGGCGAACATCATTGTCAGTCCTACTTTATCGCGGGTCAATATCCGCAGATCTTTTAATATGGTGGCGCGTAGTTTATACATTTGGTTTGCATATATCTCCACATATCCATATCTGGAAATAATCGCGCAAAGACGCAAAGGCGTAAAGATGTAAACTTTATATCATTTCTTTGCGCCTTTGCGTCTTTGCGCGATATTTTTTAGGTTTCCGAATAGAAGAATGCCAGATTAATCCCGATAAGTTTTGCCTGTCAGGTTTAAAAACAACCCTTCGAGCCCGTCCTGCTGATGCGTTGCTAATAATTTTTCCAAATCATCATGCGCAATAATTTTTCCTTCATCAATCAATGCAATTCTTTCACACAATTCTTCCGCTTCATTTAATTGATGAGAAGTATAAATAAGTGTAGTGCCTTTTTCATTCAGTGTTTTCAGGTAATGGATGATGGCATGTCTTGTTTGCACATCCACACCTACTGTCGGTTCATCCAAAAATAATACCTGCGGCTGATGAATAACGCCGATGGCCAGGTTCACCCGGCGTTTCATACCCCCGGAAAATTGATGCACCGGTTTATTGCGAACGTCTTCTAAACCCAATACCTGCAGCAATTCATCGATACGTTTCCTGATTTCCTGTTTTTTTAAACCGGACCATGCGCCAAAAAACTCCAGGTTTTCTACTATACTCAGTTCCTGATAAAAAGAAAAATCCTGTGGAACGAATCCAAATAATTTATTTACTGATTTATTATGATGCCTGATTTCATTTCCCAGGAGTTGAATGGTTCCTTTGGTTTGTGAAAGCAGCCCCGTCATGAGATGCATCAATGTCGTTTTGCCTGCACCGTTAGGACCGAACAAACCAAATCTTTCGCCGGCAGCTATCTGCAGATTTAATTTTGATATGCATAAACCGGTTTGCCCCGGGTAACTAAAATCCAGGTCCGCTATGCATATTGCCGGGCTGTTCATGAATGCCATTTTAATTTGGACAGATCAGTGAAGGCCTGCTTTTCCAATTCAGCAATTTCTAAAAGGTAATCGCTCATGGTATTAAAATCTTCCTGGCTGCCCAACCTGCCTTTGTAAATGCCTGCGGCCTGTACTGCGGCTGTTCGCCACAAATCACCCGCCTGCGTAAATTTTTTTGATATTTCCGGCAATGCATCGATAGGATGATATGCATATGCCTGTTGTAGAAAAGCCCCGTAGATAAACCGGAAGCCGCCGCCGCCGGTTCCTATTTCTTCCTGCATCCGCACCAGTTGCGCCAGGTAACTACCCGCTTTTTGTGTACCTAATTTATCCCGCCATTTCCTGATTTTACGGGCCGTATATTTTATTCCGCGGATACCGGCAATATTTCCCGGGATGTATAACATATCGCGTATATTTCTTTTGATTCCGGTCCGGATTGCTTTTTTTAATTGTTCATCCGTTACGGTCACATTTCCTTTCGGATAATATAATTGTCCCTTGGGCGCAAAGGCTCCTTTTGCAAACCTTACGCGCTCCAATTCATAACTGCTAAGAGAAGTTGTTTCTTCCATAACAGGATCACTGATCAGGTAGTTGTCATCTTCTTTACCAAACACGATGATATTATGCGCATTGAAATGAAAACGATATTCTTTCGGAAAATAAGTGAGATAATAAACGCCCACCTGGCAACCAACGGGCTGGCCTGCCCGAAGACAATCTTCCAAAACTTTTTGAGCTTCTTCTTTCGAACTGAATTTTTTCCTGATAATCGTAATGCCGAGTGATTTACAGGTTCTTTTGAAAATTAGTCCGGGCTGTGTCCGGAAAGCAATGGCAGGACCATTATTAATTTTCATGAAAGGAATATAGATATAAAAAAGCCCTGAGCCGATACCGAATGCAAGAGGTTCTGTTATTTTATCTATTCCGTTATGTCTTAACAAGCTGGTTGTAACACCGTTTTCGCAATGCGCCGCCTGGATATGCTGAAAATCGAGCTTCATGTATGTTTCATGTTTTTAATATCGTCCACACTCATTTCAAAAATTTCGGCATATTTCTGCAATTTTTTATCTGACATTTTTTTAAATACAGAAGGCTTCATATGTCTTTTAACCTGCCATTTCCAGAAACCCGTATATGCAGCAACGATGGGAATGTCCATCAATTTAAGTTCCATAAAAAAAAGCAACGGACTTGCTTCGTTATTCAAAACTTTTTGTTTTGCTGTAGCGATACGATCTTCAACATCGTTCCAGGCAACATCGAGCGCAGTTGCTTTTACTTCCCAACCTTCGCTGAGTTCGGTTGTGTATTTCCCGGAGTCATCCACTGCATAACACACTTCTTTGGTGATTTTACTGAGAGCGCCAGGATCATGAGGGATTTCATTTTTTTTCATAAAATAAAATTACACATTGAAGGTAATCATCAACTGAGCATTGATTGTTGAATATTGATTATTGAATGTTTTTGGTGCATCATCAAAAAACATTCAATAATCAATATTCAACAATCAATGCTCAGGTTATATCTCAACAAACCGTCAGCAGTCCATACATATAAGAAAACCTGGAACTTTCCGGAACTAGTAATAAAATTTTTTGCCCTTTTTTTAATTTATCGCTGCGAAATAATTCATCAACCATAAAATAAACAGAAGCAGCACCAACATTTCCGAGGCTCTCCAGGTTAACTACCCATTTTTCATAAGGCATGGGCGTACCATTTTTTTGCAGTTGATCAAAAATTTTACTTTTGAAGAATTCGCTGGACATATGCGGCAAAAAATAGTCAATCTCCTCTGGTTTCAATCCTTTTTCTTCAAAAAGTGATTTTAACCTGATGCCACCGAGCAGTACGATATATTCACCCAACAATTTTACATCCTGCTTAATGCTTAAAATGGATTTGGTAAGAATTTCTTTTGGCGAAAAATCCATATAACTTTTCAGGCTCCCGTCAGGCATTTTTTCGCTGCCCATATACATACATGCTTCCATTTCATTAGCATAAGAAACTCCTTCGAGCCATTCAACACGAAGGCTGAAACCATTTTCATTTTTTTTGTCGGAAAGCAGGAAGGCAGCAGCGCCATCAGAGAGCATCCATCTCAGGAATTCTTTTTCGAATCCGATATAAGGATTTTCTTCGAGCTGTTTCAATTTCTGTGCCTCATCTTCAAAAACTTCAGATCGCAATGACGCGGAAAGTCTTTCAGAACCGGTTGTAACAGCCGTATGCACATCGCCGGTTTTAACTGCCATATACGCATATTTAAATGCATGCATGCCTGCACAACACACACCGCTGGGAGAAACCACTTCAATGGCTTTGGTTTCGGGCAATTCACCATGCACCATCACTCCGTGGGAAGGCATCATCTGGTCGGGTGAAGAAGTTCCGCATGCCAGCAATTCAATTGATTTTAGTTTTTCCGGATCACCATTAAACAAAGCGCGCACCGCCTGCGCGGTCATCTGCGCATTCGTATGTGTGGGCTCCCCGTCTTTTGACAACGCATAAAATCTGCGTTTAATCCCATTGTTTCTCAATACAATCCTTTTTGATTTGGAAGGATTTTTATTGATATATCCTAAATATTCTTCCATATCATCATTGGAAACCGGATCATTGGGGAAATAACACGCTGTTTTTGTAATATAAACCTCATTAAACGACATCTTCTGCATTATTAATTCACACCTGAATAATATTGTTTTTGTCTTTTTATACGACCGGATAGAAACGGTTTAAAAAATATTGCATCAACGGTAAGGATAATTGGAGCCGCTATAAAAAGCGCAATTAAAAGATAATATTTGAATGCAACAAGCCATGCAGTTCTTTTTTTCTTTTTTACAATGATCCCCGCCCAAATGGCAAAAATGCGTCTTGCCTTTGATTCGATAAACATCAGATTATATTTTACCCGAACCGCATTTTGTTTAACCAAATCAGCCTGCATTGCACCCCATTCACCTTTTTCAAGGTATTGCTTTACTGTCGATCCAAAAATTCCGGCATTGGAAATATCTTCATCAGCTACACCTGGTTTGGGGAAAATATTCAAATAACGATCTTTTTTGCCAGTAAACATCCAATGTAAAATAGTTACAAAACTAACCGGGTTAGCGTGGTTATCCACCAAAGCAATATTGCCAACGAGTTTTGCATCCATTTCACGCAAAGATTTTTTTACGCGCTCCATAGCACTGAGCCACATGTTCCTTGCACCAGTAATAGTTACAACAGGCGTATTCTTTGCAACTGCGCGAAAGGCAGGATGATTCAATATTGAATTAGATGGAATACTTGGTGATAAGAACCATGCCTGGTATCCTAAAATGATCAGGTCATAAGCGCTTTCCCGGAGTTGAAATGGTTCCAGTTCTGTCGGCACACCCGTTACGCAATCGGGCATCACGGCAAAGAACGCTGTGCCCGTCCATGGAAATGGATATTGAGCCTTAGGCTTTACGCGCAGTCTTTCAACTGAAATACCGGATTCAGTAAGGGGATTGGTGAAATTGTCGATAATTTCTTCTAACTGGCCGGATTGGGTATAGTAGATTGCTAATACTTTTTTACTCATTCTGGTATCAAAATTAAGATTCCTACAGTTTCAAAACCTTTGATTTTTTATTATAATCAAAGATTGCATGTTGCACAACCTGGGGTAATGTTTTATACGATGTACGAATATATTCACAATCTTTTTTCAACTCATTCTTATATCCAACTATTCCCGGAGCATGCTCCTGGATCATCAACCGCAAAAAACGAAATTCAGCATTTGCTGTATCCTTGTGAATGGCAGCCTCCAGTTTTTTATGACCCGATTTGAATAAATTTAATTTCTTACCGGCCCCGGTTGATAATCCCGCTTTTTTCATTATCAATGCCCCTTCAAATGCATCTTTTTCTTTTATTGAAACGATCTTAAGTAAATCGAGCTGATCATTTACGAGTTCTAATTTATCGTGTTCCATTGCTTTGTAAAAGTCTTCCCTGCTGAACGCCGATTCCTTATCCTGTCCAAATACAAATGCTTTTGTAAAAACCAACGCAATCAAAAAACCTGTCTTCAGAATTCTTTTCATACCGGGTTTCAAATATAAGAATAATGTACTAACAGCAATATTTGAACCAGGCAAAGGGCGGTTGATCGCAATAAGAAAAAACCGGGAGAATAAATGAAGTGTAAAATGCAATTATTTGTAAAAATTTTGGCTTTGATAAGTAAATGTTTGCATGCTATTTGTAATTCAGTAATCCGATGAATAAAATCTTTTTTCATCATATATTCGCATAATATTTTAAGTTAAATGAAACCAACAATGAAAAAGTTAATTTGTATCGTCATCGTAGTGCTAGGCATTAGTTCAGCAGGATTTTCGCAAAAAAAGAGTACTTATCAAAGCAACACCTATACAAGTGGAATAGGTGTGAGATTCGGAAGCGGTTATTTTGATCTCGTTTCCGCATCATATAAAACATTTCTTGCTGAAAGTCCCGGAGCACTTGAACTGAACCTGGGCTTCAGGCCTGAATCTTACGGTTATTATAATAGTGGATACTATAGTAGTAATGTATTCAATCTTTCTTTTTCTGCAAGCTATCAGTATCATTTTGATATTCCACCTGTCCCTGGTTTGAAATGGTTTATTGGCGGTGGATTGACAGCTTATGAAACATTTGCGAACAGCAATACTCATTATGCCGGATTTGGCATGGGTATATTTCCAACCGGCGGCGCTGATTATAAGTTTGGCAGTATTCCGCTTGATGTTTCTGCTGATTTCAGACCGACTTTCGGATTAGTAAGACCTAATGATTTGCATAGTTATTTTTATGCGACCGTTGGCGCTTCAGCGAGATATACTTTTAGGTAAGAGGCTAGTGGCAAGTAGCGAGTGGTTAGTAGAAAACCCACTTGCTACTCACCATTTACCACTCGCCATTTAGAATTAGCCACTAGCCTCTCTCTCCCTCAACGCCAATTTCTGAGCGGGCGTCAGCGGCTGTTTCCATGAATTATCGTAAGGCTTAAGGCATGACCTGTCATGCAATTCTTCGAGGGTGATTTTGCTATCCATGTAGGCCGTAAGTGTATTGAATGCATACCTGTTTTCCTTTTTTAAAACAAGCAGTGCTGCATTCGATCCTGCTTTTACTGCTATTGGCACTCCTCCTCCCAGCTCGGCCCAATGTCCACCCAATATGAGATTTTTTATCGGGGTACGGTAATGCGCGATTTTATTCTGCATGTTTTCGCGACCGGGTTTTGCTCCCATCATGGTTCCATTCCGGTTGCCTGTATATCGCCAATGAGTAACCGGTGTTGCTACTTCATAAAAAAGGATATGCGCACGCAAATCAATTTTTAGTTGCTCTTCAACTCGGTTAATAAGAGCTTCCGCAATTTCATTCTTTAATTTTTTATATTCATCTCCGCGTATATAATTCCCTTTTTCATCTTTTCCGGTCATCCAGTTATTTTTGTAATCCATATAAGCAGGCATATATAAGGTGAGTGTGCCTTTTCCTTCAGGTGCGAGGGATTTATCTCTGAGCGACGGAGCAAGAATACTTATTTCTGTTTTTGATGGATCCCCACTACTATAAGCTTCGAAAGGCAAACCTTCGCTGGCAAGATGAATCAACTCTTCATTGAAGCCAAGATCTTCCGAAGGACAATCAAGTGCAACGGAAACAGTCACAGACGAACTGTACATCTCAGCCTTTTTTAATTTGTTTTTCAGTTTGACCGGGATTGCATTTTGTGGAAGCATTTTTTCATACAATGTTTCCACATCACATGCTGCAATTACATATTTGCTGTCAATTTTATGCGTCTTCCCCATATTTTCAAAAATCACACCCGTGCATTTATTCCCATCCAGCATAATTTCCTTTACAGGAGATTTTAAACAAACAATATTTTGATAATAATCGACAATATATTGTAACCATTGTGGAATTACCTGGCTGCCTCCTTTTGGCGGACTTTGAAAATCGCCATAATAAGCCCAGCCAATTGGTACAAGGCAGGACAATAGTTCTGTTTCCGAAGCAAAAATTTTATGAATGTTTTCGTCTTTGAAAAATCTATTCAATCCTCGTTTCAGGCCCTTTTCTCCGCTATATGTAATATATGGTATGAATGGCAGCGCGAATTCGAGCAACCTGAATTTATTCTTCATCCGCTGAAAAAAAGTCATGGTTTCTTCAGAACGAAAAACGCTGTTAAAGTTTTTAAATGAAGTTCCCAGTTTTTTCGCGGCCTTAAAAAAACGCACAATACCTTTTTTTTCGTGGGGAAATGCGGCGATCAATTCATCCTTCAATTCGTTGGGATTATTTGTAAGCAGGTAATCATAGCTCTTCCCTTTATATCGCCGGATGCGTTTTTGAGCGATGGCATTCGGATGATCATTCCCGAGAATATCGAACACTTTCCCGATGAGTCCGTCAGGAGCAAATTGATTCAGCCAGTGGATGGCAGTATCGAATCTGAAATGCTCTCTCCGGAAGCCTGCGAGGTAACCGCCAACACGAGGTTCTTTTTCAAGGACACAAACAGAAAAACCCGCCTTACTCAATAAAGCAGCTGCAGTAAGACCGCCGACGCCTGCTCCGATAACGACCACATCATAATAAGGTTTTATTTCGGGCCTTTGCATAACGGGAAGATACTGAATGAGCCGGTAAATTTTGAAAACTAATTTTCCGTTAAGTTGAAAGGTTATTGATCAGGTCGACCACCTCGTCCTGCGAGTTGTATAATAAATTCGACGAGTTTGAGACGAGGTGGTCGACCTGATCAACTATCACTACAGAATCTTAATTTTGCTTGTCGATGAATCACTCAGCCATATTGCAGGCGAAGTTTACAGCGCTTCAAACCTGTGTTATCATACCCACTTATAATAATGCCGCTACCCTTGAAAAGGTAATTGCTGACGTATCAGCCTATACAACCAATATCATTGTTGTGAATGATGGCTCCACGGATGGAACAAAAAATATCATGCGATTATTTCCATTCATTTATGCGGTTGATTACGATAAAAATATTGGAAAAGGATGGGCCCTTCGCCAGGGTTTTGCCCATGCTACTCAACTCGGTTACCAGTTTGCCATTTGCATTGATTCGGATGGACAACATTTTGCCAAGGACCTCCCTGCATTTATTGATAAACTGGAAACAAACAAAGATGCAATCATAATCGGCGCCCGGAATATGGATCAATCTTCTGTACCAGGTAAAAGCAGTTTCGGCAATAAGTTCTCCAACTTCTGGTTTAAAGTGGAAACAGGAATATCGGCGCCCGATACACAATCAGGATATCGCCTTTATCCCCTGGCATTATTAAAAGACACAAAGTTTTTTACCCGCAAATATGAATTTGAAATAGAAGTGCTGGTGCGAGCCGCCTGGAAAGGCATTCGCATTGAATCAATACCTGTAACCGTATATTACCCGCCGAAAGAAGAACGCATTTCACATTTCAGGCCTTTCAAAGATTTCACCCGCATCAGTATATTGAATACAGTGCTGGTGCTGATCAGTCTTTTTTATATCAAGCCAGGGAATTTTTTCCGGACAATTTTTAATAAGGAAAAAACAAAAAAATTTATCCTTGATAACTTTATCCATGCGCACCAGTCGGACCAGGTAAAAGCCTTATCAATAGCTTTCGGGATATTTATGGGCATTGTTCCGATTTGGGGCTTTCAACTGGTCGTCGCTATTTTTCTTGCATTTGTTTTCAGGTTGAATAAGACACTGGTAATTATAGCAGCAAATATTAGCATTCCTCCTATGATACCATTGATCATTTTTGGCAGTTATAAGATGGGCACTTACTGGATGGGTACAAAAGTGACTGACATAACATTCAGCAACAATATTTCTCTGAAATCGGTGCGGCATAATTTTGAGCAATATCTTTATGGCAGCATAACCCTGGCAATCGTTGCTGGCGCCATCTTTGGAATGATAACTTTTTTATTGCTTAAGATTTTTAAAAGAAAAATAATCCATCCCGGGCAGATAAGTTGAATTACCAATGGAAAAAATCTTCATAAGCATCTATAATTATTTTGAAAAAAACCGGCCGGTTTTTTTCATTTCTTTTATAACGTGCTTTTTATTGGCCGGATGGTTCGCAGCACATGTTCAATTCGAAGAGGATATTTCGAAAGTTTTACCAAAGGACAAAAAAATAGAAAAACTAAACCAGGTTTTTCAAAATTCCAAATTCGCCGACAAACTGGTGGTAATGGTATCCCTTAAAGATACCAATGCGGCTCCCCGCCCCGATAGCCTCGCTGCTTTTGCAGATCGGTTCGTATCTGCAGTCCAGAAAAAATTAGCGCCTTATATCAGCAAAATAAATGATAAGGTAAATGATGATCTTACTTTATCATTAATCAATACCATCAACGAACATTTGCCCATTTACCTCGAGGAGCAGGATTACCGTTCCATCGATTCATTGATAACAGCTGCAAAAATCAAAGAAACACTCGAAAATAATTTCCGGACGCTTAGTTCACCGGCAGGTATCGCACTTAAAAAAATGATCAGCGACGATCCTGTAGGTATTTCATTTTTAGGGTTGAAGAAAATGCAGCAGTTGCAGTACGACGATAATTTTGAATTGCACGACAACTATATTATTACAAAAGATCAAAAGCAACTGCTGCTATTTATCACGCCTGCATATCCGCCAAATAATACAGGTAAAAATGCAATCCTGCTCCGTGGAATTGATGCAATCAATGATAGCCTCAGCAATACTGCAGGAAATGCAGTGGCAGCTTATTTTGGAGCAGCAGCAGTATCAACCGGCAATGCGTTGCAATTAAGAAAGGATACCATTTTTACACAGGGAATTACCATCTTGTTTCTGATTTTTTTTATTGGATTTTATTTCCGGAAAAAAAGATCCCCATTTATTATTCTTATTCCTGTTTTATTCGGCGCTTTATTTTCACTCGCCGCTATTTATTTTATCAAAGGAAGCATTTCCGTTATTGCATTAGGTACAGGTTCAGTGATATTGGGTATCGCCGTTAATTATTCTCTGCATTTATTCAATCATTACCGGCATACAAAAAACATGCGTCAGGTGATCAGGGACCTGGCGCTTCCACTGACTGTCGGCAGCTTTACAACCATCGGTGGATTTCTCTGTCTTGAATTTGTGCAATCAGAGATGTTGAAGGATCTCGGACTTTTCGCGGCATTCAGCCTGATCGGCGCATCGTTGTGCACGCTGATTTTTTTGCCGCACCTGGTTGCTTCCGAAAAAGATCAACGGCAGTTTAAACCGGTAAAATATTCATGGATAGATAAAATTGCCGCTTACCGGCCCGAGTATAATAAAATAATTATTGTATTTATTCTGTTGCTCACCATTGTATTTGCATACACTGCAAGGTGGGTGGGATTTGAACCAGATTTAACGCATATGAATTATATGCCTGATAAATTAAAGCAGGCAGAAAACGATCTGAAAAAAATAAATATATTTTCCCTGCAGTCCGTTTACCTCGTTTCAGAAGGTGAAAATCTAAACCAGGCGCTTGAGAATAATGAAAAAATGATCGGCAGGGTGGAAATGTTAAGAGAAAAAGGTATTGTAAAAAAATATTCAGGCGTATCCTCTTTGATCATGTCCGACTCATTACAACGAATAAAAATAGAAAGATGGAACAGATATTGGACAGCAGACAAAAAACAACAACTGATCACGACACTTAAAAAGGAAGGAGAAACATTAAAATTTAAATCCACCGCATTCGACCATTTCAATGAATTGCTGAATAAAAATTTTCAGCCTGCTGATTCGGGACCGAATTCGGTATTCAGAAAAAATTTTCTTGATGATTATATAACCGAGAAACCCGGCAATGCAACAGTTGTCACATTGCTGAAAGTGGCCCCGGAAAATAAACAGGTCGTCTATGATATACTCGACACTGATACAACCGTAACCGTATTGGACAAACAATATCTTACCAGCAAATTTGTAGATATTATCAATTCAGATTTTACCAGCATTGCATGGATGTCTTCCATATTGGTTTTTACAGTGCTGCTCTTAACTTATGGGCGCATTGAACTGACGCTTATTTCTTTCATACCCATGTTCATAACATTTATCTGGATTTTGGGCATCATGGGAATTCTCGGCATCCGTTTCAATATTATCAATATCATTATCTCGGCTTTTATTTTTGGATTGGGAGATGATTATAGTTTATTTATAATGGATGGCCTGTTACAGGAATATAAAACAGGCAGGCAAAATCTTTCTTCTTATAAGTCTTCCATTTTTCTCTCGGCTATTACAACCATTGCAGGACTGGGCGTATTGATATTCGCAAAGCATCCGGCATTGCGCTCCATTGCAGCGATATCAATCATTGGTATTGTTTGTGTCGTCATCATGTCGCAGATCCTGATTCCATTTCTCTTTACATTCCTGGTTAAAAACAGGGTGAGGAAAAATAAATTCCCCTGGACTTTTCCCGGGTTATTCAAATCCATTTTCTCCTTCTCCTATTTCACAATCGGGAGCCTGCTGTTGACGGTATTGGGCCTGATCTTTGTAAAACTGAATCCGTTCAACAAAGAAAAAGGAAAATACATTTATCATGCAATCCTGTCAAAATACTGCTGGTCACTCATGTATATTATGCCGAATGTTAAAAAGCGAATCCGCACCAATGGCGAAGATTTTTCAAAACCGGCTATTATCATTTGCAATCATCAGTCGTTCCTGGATATACTGATGACCGTTATGCTAAATCCAAAACTGATATTGTTCACTAATTATTGGGTATGGAATTCTCCTGTGTTCGGCGCAGTAGTTCGAATGGCTGATTTTTATCCGGTGATGCAGGGTGCAGAGGGCAGTTTTGATTTATTGCTTGGCAGAATCAAAAACGGGTATTCTATTGTTGTGTTTCCAGAAGGTACACGCTCACCGGATGGCATTATGAAACGTTTTCACAAAGGCGCTTTTCTACTTGCTGAAAAACTAAACCTGGATATTCTCCCAATCGTAATTCATGGCAGCGGATATACCATGACCAAAAGTGATTTTTTGCTGAAAGATGGAACAATCACGCTCAATTTCCTTCCGAGAATCAAACCGGGCGACAATCAATATGGCACCGGTTATGCGGAAAAGGCCAGGAAGATTGGTCGTTATTTTCGGGAAGAACTCAGCAAACTAAAAAACCAGGTTGAACAGACGGCATACTTTAAAGAACAGTTGATTTATAATTACATTTACAAGGGACCTGTATTAGAATGGTACCTGAAAATAAAATTAAGGCTCGAGAAAAACTACCAGCTTTTTCATGAATTATTACCTGTGCATGGTAAATTGCTGGATATCGGTTGCGGTTATGGTTTTATGTCATACATGCTTCATTTTACTTCTCCCCTGCGTGAAATCACAGGCATAGATTATGACGAAGAAAAGATAGAAACAGCAAATTGTTGTTTTAGCAGGAATGAACATATTAATTTTATTTGCACGGATGCCATTGGATATAATTTTGAAAAATATAACGGAATTGTATTGTCCGATGTATTACATTACCTGCAACCGTTGGAGCAAACAACAGTCATTGAAAAATGTATCGCGAGCCTCAACCCCGGTGGCAAAATTATTATCAGGGATGGAAACAGGGACCTGAAAGAAAGGCACCAGGGAACAAGGCTCACAGAATTTTTTTCGACGAGGTTCTTTGGTTTTAATAAGACCATGCCTCATGGCTTATCGTTTATTTCAGGCACCATGATCAGGAAAATAGCCAAAGAAAAAAATATGGAATGTGTTGAAATGGATAATACAAAGTATACATCGAATATGATTTTTATAGTGAAACATATACAACCGGATCAGCAATGAATAATTTTGATATCGTGATCATTGGTAGTGGAATGGGCGGTTTGGCATGTGGAGACATACTTAGCCGGGAGGGATATCGCATATGTGTACTCGAGAAAAATAAACAGCTAGGGGGATGCCTGCAGACTTTTGTACGCAACAAAGTTATTTTCGATTCGGGTGTTCATTATATTGGTAGTCTTGCCAAAGGGCAAACGCTTTACCAGATATTCAAATACCTGGGGTTGATGGATGCATTGAAATTGGAAAAAATGGATGAAGATGGGTTTGATAAGATCATTGTCAGTGGCGATGAAAAAGAATATGTTTTTGCCCAGGGTTATGAAAATTTCATCAACAGGTTATCTGGTGATTTTCCCGGCGAAGAAAATACTATCCGAAAATATTGCGAAAAGATAAAAGAGGTTTGCGGCAAGTTCCCCATGTATAATTTAAGAACAGGAGGAGAATACCGGGAAAAAGAAGATGTGATCGGAATCGATACCAAAACTTTTATTGAATCACTGACCAATAACAAAAAACTGCAGGCAGTTCTCGTTGGCAATAATATATTATATGCCGGCCAGGCCCACAAAACTCCTTTTTATATTCATGCATTGATATTGAACAGCTATATCGAAAGTTCGTGGAAATGTGTGGATGGCGGTTCGCAGATCGCAAAAATAATGGCAAAAAATATTCGTCATCATGGAGGTATTGTAAAAGCTCACTGTGAAGTAAAAAAAATTATGGACGAGAACGGTAAAATAAGTTATGTCGAGTTGGCTGATGGCTCCCGCGTTTATGCAAAATTTTTCATATCCGATATTCATCCGGCAAAAACCATGGAAATAACAGAGTCCGGTTTGATAAAAAATGCATATCGCAACCGGATAAAAAATCTTGAAAATTCGATATCATCATTCAGTTTGAATATCGTATTCAGGAAAAATACCTTTAAATATTCAAGACAGAATTATTATTACCATAAGGACGGTTATATATGGACGATGGCCGATTATACACAGGAGAACTGGCCATTGGGATACGCAATCTTTTTTCCTGCATCGTCCGGATCTAAAGAATATGCTGAGGGGATGACCATTTTTACTTATATGAAATATGAAGAAGTGGCTCAATGGACTACCAGCTTCAATACAGTTTCGGTAAAGGAAGACAGAGGAAATTCCTACGAAGCATTTAAAAAAAAGAAGGCGGAAAAATTGCTCGATACAGTTGAAGAAAAATTTCCCGGCATTAGAAATTGCATCAGGGAATATTATACTTCTACCCCACTCTCCTACAGGGATTATATAGGCAGTGATGACGGCTCGATGTATGGCATTGTTAAGGATTATAAGGACCCATATAAAACATTGATCCCTGCGCGGACTAAATTGCCGAACTTGTATTTAACCGGGCAAAATCTCAATTTGCATGGTATATTGGGTTCTGCGATCAGCAGCCTGGTTACCTGCGCAACCTTTCTTGGAAACGAAGATTTTATTGAAAAAATTAAAAACGCATAGAGTTTCTAATATTTGGGGTAAGTCTATGGAAAAAATGAGCAGCGAAATATGGTTTCCTCAGCGGCATAAAGGAATAAAAAAAATATTGAGGGTATTGCTGTACCTGCTGACAGGGATTTTATCCATCCTGTTGATTCTTTTTATTTATCTCGTATTGGTATCCCGTGTTGATCCGCCAAAACCGCCGAGCACAGCTGCACTGCAATGGCAGCGTATAGAACAGAGTCCCGGTTTTTATACTTTGAAAAATAATTGGTTCAGGAAAAGCAAATCCGGTTTATATGAATTGTATATAGAAGGCGAACCTTTTGAGCGGGGCGTTGCGAATGGTAAGCTAAGCAAAGAACTGATCGTAAAACAGGAAGATTATTTCAATGAACAGATCAATAAAATGATTCCTTCAAAGTTTTACCTGCATTTTTTAAAATATTTTGTCGGCTGGTTCAACAGGAATCTTGATAAACATGTAACCGAAGAATATAAGGAAGAAATTTATGGGGTCTCTAATTCTGCTTCAGATAAATACAATTATATCGGTTCTAATTATCAGCGCATATTAAATTATCATGCGGCGCATGATATCGGGCATGCATTACAAAATCTCGCACTCGTAGGCTGCACTTCATTTGGTACATGGGATGGCAAGTCGCAGGATAGTACCATGATTATAGGGCGCAATTTTGATTTTTATGTGGGAGATAAATTTGCCGAGAATAAAATAATTGCATTTGTAAATCCATCGCAGGGTTATAAATTCATGACTGTTACCTGGGGCGGTTTTATCGGAGTTGTATCGGGCATGAATGAAAAGGGTCTAACGGTAACCATCAACGCTGCAAAATCGGATATCCCTTCCGGTTCGGCCACTCCGGTTTCGCTGGTGGCGCGGGAAATATTACAATATGCAAAAAATATCCGTGAAGCGCTGGAAATTGCAAAGAAGAGAAAAATGTTTGTATCCGAATCTTTCCTCGTAGGCTCGGCGGAAGACAATAAAGCATCGATCATTGAAAAAACACCTGATTCGGCAGATATATATGATCCGCACACAGACTTCATTGTTTGCGCGAATCATTTTCAAAGTAACGGCCTGGGAAATTCAAAATCAAATATTGAACAGATTAATGAAAGTGCATCTGCTTACCGGTATCAAAGACTGATGGAATTGCTGGATTCGAACGGGAAAAATACTGTTCAGAAAACAGTGAATATATTGAGAGACCGCAAAGGATTACACAATGCGGATATCGGTATTGGAAATGAAAAAGCGCTTGATCAGCTAATAGGCCACCATTCTATTGTATTTGAACCCAGGAAATTACTGGTCTGGGTATCTACTTCACCATGGCAGCTGGGTCAGTTTGTTTGTTATGATTTAAAAAAAGTGTTCTCCCTGGCCGGAATGAAGCAGGATAAAGAAATCTGTGATACCAGCCTTACAATAGCTGCTGATAGCTTTTTACTGACAAAACAATTCAAGGATTTCGAAAAATTCAGGGAATACAAACAACAAATAGCAAATGGTGATTCGATAGATGCGGACAGCCTTGTTGCGAGTAATCCCGAATTTTATCATAGCTATGTACTGGCAGGAGATTATTTTTTTAAACAAAAAAAATACCAACCTGCAAAAAAGTATTACCATCAGGCATTAACAAAAGTAATAGCAACGAAAAAAGAAGAAGAATATATTAGAAAACAAATTAAAGAATGTCAGAAATAAGAAAACAAGGTACAAAGAACAAGAACCAAAATCCAATATCCAATATCCAAGGTTTGATTTCTAAAATACTAATATGAATTTAAGTTTTGGATATTGGACTTTGGATTTTGGTTCTTGTATCTTGTGCCTTGTGCCTTGTGTCTTGTATCTTAAATTTACATCATGATTACAGGCATCGGCATCGATATGATTGAAGTGGAGCGTGTAGCTACCAAAATCGGTAAGGAATCCGGTTTCAGGGAATTGGTGTTTTCAAAGAACGAAATAACTTACTGTGAATCGAAAGCAAAAAAATTCGAACATTATGCAGCGCGTTTTGCAGCCAAAGAAGCTTTTTTGAAAGCATTGGGAACGGGATGGAAAAATGGAACTGCTTTTAATGAAATTGAAATTACAGGCGATGATCTTGGAAAACCAGAACTGGTTTTACTGGGAGAAACAGCAAAATTTGTCGCTGAAATGGGAGCTATTAAGATTTCTGTATCCTTGTCTCATTTAAAAAACATTGCATCTGCAGTTGTAGTTATCGAAAAGTAACTGATGAAAAATATGTGTCATAGCGTTTAATCACGTTGAAAAAACCGTTTTAAAATGAAATAACTTAAAATGTTTTAACCATATTTTTAATATGATTAAAACATTTGCTATGCAGTTACAAATAATAAGGAAAAAGATTTACGAAATAAGAGGGCTTAAGATAATGCCGGACAAAGATTTGGCAATGCTATATGAAGTGCCCACCAAATCGTTGAACCTGAATGTTAAAAGAAATATGGATCGCTTCCCATCGGACTTTATGTTTCAGCTAACACCAGATGAATATAAAAACTTGAGGTTTCAATTTGAAACCTCAAGTTGGGGAGGGACAAGGCATCTTCCTTATGCTTTCACAGAACTGGGAGTAGCAATGTTATCAAGCGTTCTGAATAGCCAAAAAGCAATCCAGGTAAATATTGCAATCATGAGAACCTTTGTTATACTAAGGGAATATGCATTTAATTATAAAGAAATGAATGATAAGATTATCAAACTCGAACGCAAATACAATAATAAATTTAAAGATATTTATGAAGCATTGGATCTACTGTTGCAGGAAAAACCATATTGAGAAAATCGTGAACGAATAGGATTTAAAAAATAAGCCGGAAATTGCAGACTGTGATTTTAACAGCTTAAGGAGTTTGAGGCTTGAGGTCACAAATTGTGACCTCAAAAAACGGCATAATATTGAATATGGAAAATTTATTGAACATCTCTTTTCAATCAAAGGATAAAGTAAAAATCCTTCAGGAACAGAAACTGCAGGAACTCCTCTCCTACCTCAATAAATATTCTCCTTTTTACAAAAAATTATTTACTGAAAACAATATAATTATTGATAAAATAAAAAAACTCGAAGATATTGTTCAGGTGCCCACCATTGGTAAAGAAGAGCTGCAACAATATAATGACGATTTTTTATGCGTAAGTCGTGACAGTGTGATGGAGTACACTTCCACATCGGGAACTTTGGGAAGCCCGGTAACAGTTGCGCTCACGGGAAATGATCTTGAAAGGCTGGCTCAAAATGAGTACGGATCATTCCTTTGCGCAGATGGTTCTTCAAAAGATCTTTATCAATTGATGCTGACTCTTGACAGGCAATTCATGGCCGGCATGGCTTATTATTCAGGGATTCGTAAGTTGGGTGCTGGTTTGATACGGGTCGGTCCAGGTGTTCCTTCATTACAATGGGAAACGATTGACAGGTTAAAGCCAACAGCCATAGTGGCTGTTCCTTCATTCATATATAAATTGATTCATTATGCAGCTGAACATGGAATTGATATCAACGCATCTTCGGTAAAAAAAGCCATTTGCATCGGCGAAAATATTCGTAATACAGATTTTTCGCTGAACGTATTGGGAAAAAAAATTACAGATTCCTGGAATATAAAATTGTATTCAACATATGCCTCTACCGAAATGCAAACCGCGTTCACTGAATGCAGTGAAGGAAAAGGAGGTCACCATCAACCAGCATTGTTAATTGTAGAATTGTTGGATGAAAACAACAGGCAGGTGAAAATTGGAGAACCCGGCGAAGTTACAATTACAACATTAGGAGTGGAAGCAATGCCACTACTTCGGTACAAGACCGGAGATATTTGCATTGCTTTTGATGAACCATGTTTATGCGGACGAAAAACCCTTCGCCTGTCACCCGTAATTGGACGCAAAAAACAAATGATCAAATTTAAAGGAACAACGCTGTTCGCTCCTGCGCTGTTTGATTTGTTAAATGGTATGGAAGAAATACGTGATTATGTTGCTGAAGTCTATTCAAACGAAATCGGCACTGACGAGGTTCTGCTGCATATATTGCCTTTTCACAATAATGAAGAGTCCGATCACAGGATAAGAGCCTACCTGCAGGCAAAACTCAGGGTAACACCGCATATCAAATATCTTTCGGCTGAAGAGATTCAAAAAATGCAATTCCCTGAATCAGTAAGAAAAGCGATTAAATTCATTGACAAAAGAAGTTAAAGGACTATGGTTTAAGTATGACTAATAAAACCATTTTGCCGCAAAGTGGTATTGAATTTTTTTAGTAAAATAGTATATTTGTGAATGATGGTTTCAATAATAAAACTATACGACATGCTGAAGGCCCGGATTGGAGAAAGAGAGGCAGAGGCTTTTATTGAAATACTCGAAAAGAAGGTCGATGAAAAGTTTGATGAAGAGAAAAATACCCTGGCTACAAAAGAGGATATTCATAACCTCAGGATGATCACAAAAGAAGACCTATCCGGTGTGCGATCAGAATTATTACGAACCATCTATCTAACCTCCCTGGGCCAATTAGTTGCGATTATCGCTTCAGTTGTATCAATTATACTGGTTCTAAAAAAATAATGAATTGTTCAGGAATGGAATAAAAAAATTTTATCCTGTCAACTACTACCAAAAGAGAAATGTCTTTAAAAATTGTTTCAAAAGGCTGACTTAATGGTTTTTGTTTTTCTTCAATAACTGCGTTCCTTTAAACCAATCAGCGATTTTTGCCCAGGGTTGGGAAAGGAAAATACGTCCAAAATCACATAAAAAGCCCTATATTGACCTGAAAGGAATATAAATTTGATACCTTCCTTATATTTTATTTTTTTTGCTATTAAGTGTTTAATAAAAACTAAACATATTTCCTGTACATGATAGATATCGGAGGCAGAATTCTTTCGTTGGATAATTTCTCAGAAATTATGTTTAAGGAAAAAGGAATTAATCTGGATTCAAACGCATTGGAGAAGGTTGATGCCAATTATCATTTTCTGAAAGATTTTTCAACTGGAAAATTGATCTATGGGATCAATACTGGTTTTGGCCCAATGGCACAGTATAAAGTCAGTGAGGACAAAAGAGTTCAACTGCAATATAATCTTATCAGGAGCCATAGTTCAGGTGGCGGCGCGTTGATGTCGCCTCTCCTTGCAAAAGCCGTGGTGGTTGCACGCCTGAATAGCCTGATGCAGGCTTATTCCGGAATACATATCAGCCTGGTAGAACTGCTCAGAGATTTAATCAACAAAAATATAACGCCTTGTATTTATGAACATGGCGGCGTGGGCGCAAGCGGCGACCTTATCCAGTTGGCGCATATCGGTCTTACGCTTATTGGAGAAGGGAAAGTATGGTTTGAAGGAGAACCACAACCGGCGGCTGATGTCTTTAAAAAATGCGGGATCAAGCCACTCTCGATGTATATCAGGGAAGGATTGGCAATTTTAAATGGCACTTCAGCTATGACGGGTATCGGCCTTGTCAATATCATCCTTGCTAAAAAATTATTGCATTGGTCCGTGATTCTTTCAGCGATGACAAATGAAATTGTCGAAGCCTACGATGATCATTTCTCCAAGGAACTAAATATGGTAAAACTCCATCAGGGACAGAACAGGATTGCCGCCATGCTCAGAAACGTCCTCAAGGACAGCAAAATGATACATAGTCGTTCCGAACACTTATACAACCCGGAAAATATCAAGCATGACGTTTTTGAAGACAAGGTGCAGGAATATTATTCCCTCCGTTGTGTGACCCAGATTCTGGGTCCGATTTATGATACAATCGGCCATGCAGAAAAAATCCTTGTAGATGAATTGAATTCAGTAAATGACAACCCGGTAGTTGATCATGAAAATCATAATATATTCCATGGAGGAAATTTCCATGGCGACTATGTTTCACTGGAGATGGACAAATTGAAAATAGCAATTACGAAATTGTCGATGCTTGCAGAAAGACAGTTGAATTATCTTTTAAATGATAAACTGAACCAGATATTACCTCCTTTCGTAAATCTTGGCATTCTCGGTTTTAATTTCGGAATGCAGGGCATGCAATTCACTGCTACTTCAACAGTAGCGGAAAATCAAACCCTGTCATTCCCAATGTACGTGCACAGCATACCGAATAATAACGACAACCAGGATATTGTGAGCATGGGTTGTAATGCAGCTTTGATTACCAGGAAGGTTATTGACAATTCCTTTGAAGTGCTGGTTATTCAGATGATGACGGTGTTGCAGGCAATTGATTACCTGGAATGCACATCCCGATTATCCCCTGTAACACATTCATTGTACAGTGAAATAAGAAAAATATTTCCGAAGTTTATAGAGGACAAGCCGAAGTACGAGGATCTTCAACGAATAAAAAGCTATTTTGAAAAATCCGACCCTGTTATCTCCTTCAATGCAATTATCCAGCCTGTAGCACACTAAAGAAACAGGTTATAAAAAATCAATGACAACATACAAATGAAATGTGCATTAGTTACCGGCGGTTCAAGAGGCATTGGCAGAGCAGTTTGCATCAAAATGGCCGAAATGGGTTATCATGTCCTGGTAAACTATAAATCGAACCAGCAGGAAGCCGGGAAAACCATTTCCCTTATCAAAGAATCAGGAGGCAGCGCTGAATTATTGCCTTTCGATGTTTCCGTCAAGGAGCAAATACAACAGGTTTTGGGGAATTGGATTGAAAAAAATTCTGATAAATTCATCGAGGTCCTGGTTAACAATGCTGGAATCAAAGATGATGTATTGATGATGTGGATGAAAGACGAACAATGGGAAAATGTATTGAACACAAACCTTGACAGTTTTTTTTATATCACCCGCCTGGTAGTGAATAGTATGTTACTTAAAAAATATGGCAGGATAATCAATATCGTTTCTCTTTCGGGTATAAAAGGTTTACCCGGACAAACAAATTATTCAGCGGCAAAAGGCGGTGTTATTGCCGCTACAAAAGCACTGGCACAGGAAGTAGGCAGAAGAGGGATCACTGTAAATGCTGTTGCGCCTGGATTTATTACAACAGACATGACAGAAAATATTCCTGAAAAAGATATGAAATCTCTGATTCCCGTCAATCGCTTTGGATTGCCGGAAGAAGTAGCCTATGCTGTTGGCTTCCTTGCTTCAAAAGAAGCTGCTTATATTACGGGGCAAGTGCTTTCGGTGAATGGAGGGTTATATACCTGACGCGCAGATCGGTCTGACGGAAATTTTCCTGCTTAAAAAAAAGTTTATTTTAGCGATGACCATGAACAGAGTAGTGATTACAGGCCTGGGCATTTATTCCTGCATCGGAAAAAATCTCGATGAAGTCAAAGATGCATTATACAAAGGCAAATCAGGAATTATATTCGATCCGGTCAGGAAAGAATTCGGATACCGCTCCGGTCTGACAGGATTTGTAGAAAGACCGAATTTAAAAGGAATGCTTGACCGCCGTGCAAGGATCATGTTGCCGGAACAGGGTGAATATGCCTATATGGCAACTGTACAAGCCTTACAACAGGCCGGCATCGACGCAGATTATATCAACCAGCATGAAATCGGTATTCTATATGGGAATGACAGTTCTGCAAAATCTGTCATTGAAGCCATCGATATCATGCGACAGAAAAAAGATACCATGCTTGTGGGATCAGGTTCGGTTTTCCAAACCATGAATTCGACAGTGACGATGAATCTCGCCACCATTTTTAAACTGAGGGGCGTGAATTTTACTATCAGTGCCGCTTGTGCAAGTGGTTCGCATGCAATCGGATTAGGTTATCATTTCATAAAAACAGGATTGCAGGAATGCATCGTTACAGGTGGAGCGCAGGAGATTAATTATCTCTCTATGGGGAATTTTGATGCCTTGTCCGCATTTTCAATAAGAGAATCCTTACCTCAAAAAGCATCAAGGCCTTTCGACAGAGAAAGAGACGGGCTGATTCCCAGCGGTGGTGGCGCCACAGTTATCCTGGAAAGCCTTGACAGCGCATTAAAAAGAGGAGCAGTTATTTTGGGTGAAGTAGTTGGTTATGGATTTTCATCTAATGGTGAGCACATATCAAATCCAACAGTAAGCGGCCCGGTCCGGTCGCTAAACATGGCATTGAGAGATGCAGGAATTACTACCCGCGATGTGGATTATATAAATGCGCATGCTACTTCAACACCTGCGGGTGATGCCAGCGAGGCAAAAGCGATTTGTGAAGTATTCGGCGAAGCAAATACCCCTGTTAGTTCAACAAAATCAATGACAGGACATGAATGCTGGATGGCGGGAGCCAGTGAAATTGTTTACTCCACGCTGATGATGCAAAACAACTTCATTGCACCCAATATAAATTTTGAAAACCCGGATGAGGATTCTGCAAAATTGAATATTGTAAAAACTTCCACGGAAAAAAATATAAATGTATTTTTGTCGAACTCTTTCGGTTTCGGAGGAACAAATTCATCCCTTATCGTGAGAAAATGGCTTAAATAACTGCTATACTACTATGAAAAAAAACGAAGAGATTATTGAGAGAATAAATGGGTTCCTGGCTGAGGAATTTGAGGTGGGTCCGGAAAGGATCTCTCCAGGGGCAAATTTAAGGCAAGTGCTTGAGTTAGACAGTCTTGATTATATCGACCTGGTTGTTGTAATCGAAAATAATTTTTCATTTAAGGTCAAGCCCGAAGATTTTATTAATATCATCAGCTTCCAGGATTTCTATGATTATATCATATCCCGCGTAAATTCTAAAGCACTTGTATAATGCCATCATGGCAAGGTAAATCCAAAGGAACCAGGTTCGGATATGGCATTTTTGTAAGTGTTCTTAAAGGATTCGGCGTTTTACCAGCTTATTTTCTGCTTCGCTTTGTTACGCTGTATTATTTCTTTTTTTCTTATAAATCATCAAAATTCATATTTGATTATTTTCACCGGCGATTTGGATACAGCCGGTTCAAATCATTATTCAGGATTTACACAAATTATTATTTGCTGGGTCAGACTGTAATTGATAAAGTTGTCATTATGTCGGGTATACCTAACCGTTTTAGCTTTGATTTTGATGGAGAAAACTATTTGCGGGAGATGATCAGCATGCAAAAAGGAGGACTGCTTCTTGGTGCACATATCGGCAACTGGGAAATTGCGGGGCATTTATT
>Ga0137407_10000602_pt1 | contig 23935 bp, 26 predicted proteins | sample CZOMad2_2_16fung_FD_108410 | JGI IMG/M metagenome (GOLD analysis project Ga0137407, IMG submission 108410) | Vadose zone soil fungal communities from Angelo Coast Range Reserve, California, USA - CZOMad2_2_16fungal (Illumina Assembly) | ecosystem: Environmental > Terrestrial > Soil > Vadose... | reverse complement strand
TCGAATCGGGCTCGGCGGTCGAGCTGTCGGCGACGATCGCGCCTTCCGCCAGCCCCTCCAGCACCTCGGCCTCGCTCTTCTCGACGTCCACCTTGAGCAGGTCGATGCGGTCCACCCCGTGCTCGGCGAGGATCTCATGGAGGGTCCGCACCGGACGGACCCAGCTTTCGCTCACGAACCGCTGGTCCAAGAGCTCCTCCTCGTGGCGCAGGACCGCGGCCCGGGCGGACGCCTCCGCGCGCCCCTGGGCGAGCTGGTTGTGCATCAGGGTGCGCAGGGCGGCCCGTTCCTGGTCCGCATCGGGATGGAAGGAGGACATCCCCGAGCTGTGGGGGTAGAAGGTCAGCTCCGCCTCCCCCGGCCGCGCCCCCAGGCCGCAGTCGAAGAGTCGCACCTCGCCCGTGCACCAGGCGGTGTTCTCCTCCAGGAGGGCGAACAGGGGGGGCGCCGGCTCGAAGGCGAAGATCCGGCTTCCCGGGAAGTGGTGGTCCACGAAGACGCTGAACAGGCCGATGTTGGCGCCGACGTCGAAGACTGTGGCGCCGGGGGCCAGGGTGATGCCGTGCTGGAGGTAGGTCCGCTTCTCGAAGATGTCCTCGTAGAATTGGCGCAACTCCGCCTTCGACTGATAGGCGACGTTCATGCCGTTGGGCAGAGTGGCGCGGCGGAGCGAGATGGGCGGCATGGGTTGCGACATTCTACCCCATCCATTGACTTTGATATCTTGCTGCCTCATAGTGTCCAAAGATGTCCATTCAATAGGACCTTTGGGATACCGGAGAAGCGGCGATGAAGCTCACGGTCCGCGACGCGGCCGACCTGCTCGGCGTCTCGGAGAAAACGATCTATCGCTGGATCCAGGGCGGGAGCATCCCGGCCTACAAGATCAGCGACCAGTACCGCTTCAACCGCGCCGAGCTGCTCGAATGGGCGACCTCGCAGCGGCTGAACGTCTCGCCGCGCATCCTGGAGGAGCCGGAGAGCGAGCGCACTCCCCTGCCGGGGCTCGCCGAGGCGCTCCAGCGCGGGGGGGTCCACTACCGGGTCTCGGGGCAGACCAAGGAGGCGACCCTGCGCTCGGTGGTCGCCCTGCTGCCGCTGCCTGACGAGGTGGACCGGGCGTTCCTCCTGAACGTGCTCCTCGCCCGCGAGGCGCTGGGCTCGACCGGCATCGGCGACGGCATCGCCATCCCTCACGTCAGGAACCCCATCGTCCTCCACGTCGAGCAGCCCATCGTCTCGCTCTGCTACTTGGAGGACAAAGTCGACTACGGCGCCATCGACGGCAAGCCGGTGCGCATCCTCTTCACACTGGTCACCCCCACGGTCCGCGCCCACCTCCATCTCCTGTCGCGCCTCGCCTACCTCCTGCGCCAGCCGCGCTTCCACGACGCCGTCGAGGCCGAGGAGCGGCGCGAAACGATCCAGGCCCTGGCGCGCGAGATCGAGGCCTCGATCCCGGTGACCCGGTGAGCGCACGGCTCGTCCTCCTCGCCGCCCTCCTTCAGGCCCTGAGCGGCCTGCCGGCGATCTTCGCCGGGCGCACGCGGCGCGACCGGCGGACCGGCCGGCGCGACCGCCCGGCGGTCAGGACCGCGGAGTTGGCCTCCGCCGCGCTCGCCGGGCTCGGAAGCGGCGTCGGCCTGGTCGCCCTCGGCGGCTTTCTTGCCGGCGCCGGTGGCGCTCCGGTCTCCCTCGCCTGGGGGCTGCCGGGAGCCCGCCTCGACGTGGCCGTCGACGGCCTCTCGGCGCTCTTCCTCCTGCCGCTCTTCGTCGTCTCCGGTCTCGGAGCGGTCTATGCCACGGCCTACTGGTCGCCGGCGCGGCACCCCCGGAGCGCCCCGGCTCTGCGCGGCTTCTATGGCCTGACCACCGGGGCGATGGCCGTCGTGCTCGTCGCGAGGAACGCCCTCCTCTTCCTCGCCGCCTGGGAGGTCATGGCGCTCGGCGCCTACTTCCTGGTGACCGCGGAGCGGCATCGGCCCAAGGTCCGCGCCGCCGGCTGGCTCTATCTCGTCGCCACCCACAGCGGAACGCTGGCGCTCCTGGCGCTCTTCGCCCAGCTGGCGCGCCTCCACGGCGGGAGCTTCGAGCTGGCGCCGTTTCCCCCCGGGCTCGCGGGCACTGCCGCGGGCGGCCTCGTCTTCGCCCTGGCGCTCGTCGGCTTCGGGCTCAAAGCGGGAATCCTGCCGCTCCACGTCTGGCTGCCCGGCGCGCACGCCGCCGCGCCGAGCCACGTTTCCGCCCTGATGTCGGGCGTCGTCCTGAAAATGGGGATCTACGGCCTGGTGCGGGTCCTCACCCTCTTCCCCGATCCGCCGCTCGCCTGGGGTCTCACTCTCCTGGCCGTAGGCGCCGTCTCCGGGGTCCTGGGAGTCGCCTTCGCGCTCGGCCAGCACGATCTGAAACGCCTCCTTGCCTACCACAGCATCGAGAACATCGGGATCATCGTCCTCGGCCTGGGTCTGGGCTTCGCCGGCCGCACGCTCGGCCAGCCGGCTCTCGTCGTCCTGGGGTTCGGCGGCGCCCTCCTCCACGTCGTTAACCATGCGCTCTTCAAGGGGCTCCTCTTCCTCGGCGCCGGGGCGGTCCTGCATGCCACCGGCACCCGTGAGATGGACCGCATGGGCGGGCTGTTGAAGCGGCTGCCGTGGACCGCCGCGACCTTCCTCGTCGGGGCGGTGGCGATCTGCGGCCTGCCGCCGCTCAACGGCTTCGTCAGCGAGTGGCTCCTCTACCTGGGATTCCTGCGCTGGACGGCCGGTTCCGGACCCGGGGGGCTGACCCTCGCCGCGGCCGGCGCCGCGGCCACCCTGGCGCTTATTGGAGGGCTGGCGCTCACCTGCTTCGTCAAGGCCTTCGGCGCGGTCTTCTTAGGGCAGCCGCGGACGAACAGGGACGAACACGGACGAACACGAGAGGCCGGAGCCATGATCGCGCCCATGGTCGCGCTCGCCCTGCTCTGCGCGGCGATCGGCCTGGCGCCCTGGGCCGTGGCGCCGCTCGTCGACCAGGCCCTCCGGGCGGTGGGAGCGGCCGGCCGCCTGGCCCAGACCGCGCCGCTCGGGGTTCTCGGGGGCGCGCAACTCGCCGTCGCCGCGGCCGTGGGCCTCGCGGCCTGGGGGCTCAGCCGCCTCGTCCGCAGGGGGCAGCGGCAGGAACGAGCGGCCACGCGTCCCACGATTGGCGGCGTCGGAACCTGGGACTGCGGCTACGCCGCCCCCACCCCGCGCATGCAGTACACGTCTTCCTCGTTCGCCTCTTGGAGCGTCGGCTTCTTCCACTGGGTGCTGCAGCCGCGGGTTTCCGCTCCGCGGCTCAGCCGGCAGCCGTTCCCCAAGACCGCCCGCTTCCACGGCGAGGTGCCGGACACCGTCCTCGACCGGCTGCTCCTCCCCGCCTTCCGCGGCGGCGCCTGGCTCCTCTCCTGGGCGCGCCTCCTCCAGCGCGGGCACATGCAGCTCTACCTGCTCTACCTCGTCCTCGTCCTCCTCTTCCTCCTCTCCCGGGTCTAGGCCGATGCTCCACCTCGCCGTCCACGAGCTCCTCCTCCTGCTGCTGCCGCCGCTCCTCCTGGGCGTCATCGGCAAGACCAAGGCAGCCTTCGCCGGGCGGACCGGGCCGCCTCTCCTCCAGCCGTACTACGACCTCGTGCGGCTCTTCCAGAAGGGCAGCGTCTTCAGCTCGACGACGACCTGGGTCTTCCGCGCCGGCCCGGCGGTGGGCCTCGCCGCGGCGCTCCTCGCCGGCCAGCTCGTACCCCTGGGCCGCCACGCCGCCCCGGTGTCGTTCCCGGGAGACGTGATCCTCTTCGTCTATCTCTTCGCCCTGGCCCGCTTCACGATCACCGCGGCGGCCTTGGACACCGGCTCGGCCTTCGAGGGCATGGGCGCGGCGCGCGAGGCGAGCTTCGGCAGCCTCGCCGAGCCGGCGCTCCTCTTCGGCCTCCTCGCCCTGGCCCGCCTCGCCGGGGCGTTCTCGCTCGGGGCCATGCTCCACGATCCATGGGGCGCCGGCCGTCTCGCGCGCGGGCCTTCGCTCGTCCTCATCGCGGCGAGTTGGTCGCTGGTCTTCCTGGCGGAGAACTGCCGCCTCCCGTTCGACGACCCCAACACCCACCTGGAGCTGACGATGATCCACGAGGTCATGGTGCTCGACCACAGCGGTCCGGCCTTCGGCGTCATCCTCTACAGCGCCGCCATGAAGCTCTTCGTTTTGGGCGCCCTCCTCCTCCACGTCCTCTCGCCCCTCGGCGGGAGCGAGCCCTGGGTCGACTGGGCGGTCTTCGTCGCCGGGATGCTCCTCCTCGCCGTCGCCATCGGCGTCGTCGAATCGGTCATGGCCCGCCTGCGCCTGGCGCGCGTGCCGCAGGCCCTGGTGACCGCCTCGGTGCTCTCCGCCTTCGGCATGCTCCTCCTGGTCCGGTGACTGCGGGGATCGATTTCATGGCGACGCTGACCGACCCCATCCTGGTGCTCGTGATGCTGTTCAACTTCGTCCTCCTCGGCACGAGCTGGATGAAGGTCACCATCCGCGCCGCCGCGGCCCAGGGCGCCATCCTCAGCCTGCTCCCCCTCTTCGTCCAGGGGCTGTCAGGCTGGCACGCCGTCGCGTTGGCGGCCGCGGCCGTCACCTTGAAGGGCTTCGTGCTCCCCGGCCTGCTGCAGAAGGCGATCCGTGACGTCCACATCCGCCACGAGGTCCAGCCGTACGTGGGGTTTCTCCCCTCGCTCTTCCTCGGCGCCGCCGGCACCGGTCTCGCCGTGGTCTTCGCGGGGAGCCTGCCGCTCGCCCCGGAGCACGTGGGGAGCCTGGTGGTGCCGGCGTCCCTCTCGACCCTCTTGACCGGCCTCCTTCTCCTGACGACGCGCAAGAAGGCCATCTCCCAGGTCGTCGGCTACTTCGTGCTCGAAAACGGCATCTTCATCTTCGGCCTTCTGCTCTTAGACGCCATGCCGTTCATGGTCGAGATCGGCGTCCTCCTCGACCTCTTCGTCGCCATCTTCGTCATGGGGATCATCCTGAACCACATCCGCGACGAGTTCTCGTCGCTCGACACCCAGCTCCTGGCCAAGCTCAAGGATTGAACGCGTGCCGCTCCCTGCCCTGACCGTGCTCATCGTTCTGCCGCTCGCCCTGGCCGCCGTTGCCTTCGCCGTCCCCTCGGAGCGGCTGCGGCCCTTCCTGCTGCCGGTCGGCGCTCTCGCCCATTTCGCCCTGACCCTCGCCGCGGTCGCCGCGATCGCCGCCCGGGGTCCCGCCGCCGGCACCGCCTGGCTCGCGGTCGACCCGCTGGGCGGGCTCGCCCTCCTGGTGGTGAGCGGGCTCTTCACGATCTGCGCGCTCTACGCCCCGGGCTACCTGCTGCTGCGCATCGACCGGAACAACCGCGTCTTCGTCGCCTGTCTCTTCGTCTTCCTGGGGATGGCGTCGGCCGTCACCCTGGCGCAGCACCTGGGCCTCCTCTGGGTGACGATCGAGCTGACGACGCTCGCCACGGCGCCGCTCCTCTACTTCAACCGCAATGCGCGCTCGCTGGAGGCGGCCTGGAAGTACCTGGTCATCGGCTCGGTGGGGATCGCGCTCGCCCTCCTGGGCTCGTTCTTCGTCGCCTACGCCGCCCACCTCTCCAGAAGCGACGAATCGCTCTTCTTCACCTCATTGAACGCCGCCGCCGGTACCGCCGGCTTCTCCCGCCCCTGGCTGCGGGCCGGCTTCGTCTTCCTCCTCGTCGGCTACGGGACGAAGATGGGCCTCGCCCCCCTCCACACCTGGAAGCCCGACGCCTACGGCGAGGCGCCGGGCATCGTCGGCGCCCTCTTGGCCGGCGGGATGACGACCTGCGCCTTCCTCGCTCTTCTCCGCGTCTACGCCGTGCTCGCCGCCGCCGGCGAGGGCGCCTTCGCGCGGCAGCTCCTGGTCTTCCTCGGGCTCCTCTCCCTGGGGTTCGCCGCCGCCTTCATGGTCCGCCAGGGAGACCTCAAGCGGATGCTCGCCTATTCGAGCGTCGAGCACATGGGCATCCTCGCCTTAGGCATCGGGTTGGGCGGGGCCGGCATTTTCGGCGCCCTCCTCCACACGGTCAACAACGCGCTCACCAAGGCCGTGATGTTCTTGGCCGCCGCCAACATCCACCGGGCGTATGGGAGCAAGAACGTCGCCGACATGTCGGGCGCCATGGCGCGCCTGCCGGTCTCGGGGACGCTCTTCCTCCTCGGCTTCTTCGCGCTCTCCGGTTCGCCGCCCTTTGGGCCGTTCCTCAGCGAATTCACCATCCTGAACGCGGCGATCGGGACGGGGCGCTACGCCATCGCCGCCGCCTTTCTCGTCCTCCTCGGCGTGATCTTCATCGGGATGGGCGCCACGGTTTTGGGCGTCGTCCAGGGAAGCCCGGGAGCGGCGGCGCGGCGCACCCCGTACGTCGACCGCCTGCGCAAGACCTTCCCCATCCTCCTGGCAATGGGCCTCGTGCTCCTCCTAGGTCTGTGGATTCCCGCCCCGCTGGAGCGCCTGCTGCGCGAGGCGGCGAGGAGCCTGGAGGTCCGGCCGTGAGCGAAGTCTTCGCCAGCACGAGAAACGGTGTCGCCCTCCCCCTGGCGCACCTCCCCAGGACCGCGCTCGCCGAGCTCCGCCGGGCGGTCGTCGATCGCGTCGCGGCCGGACGGCGGCTCGCCGCGCTCTTCGCGGCGCTCGACGGCCCCGGGGCGGGCGTTTTTCTCTACGCCGTCCTCGCCGATGATCCCGAGGGCCGCCTGGAGGTGGCGCGCTGCCGCCTGCCGGGCGACGCCTACCCCTCGTTCACTCCCGACTGCCCGCAGGCACACGCTTTCGAGCGCGAGATCGCCGAGCAGCTCGGCGTCCGGCCCGAGGGGCACCCGTGGCTGAAGCCGCTCCGTTTCCGGCGTTCCTGGCGGCCGGGACACGATGCTTGGGGACGAACGGACGAGCACCCTCTGCCCGGCGTCGCCGACTTCTTCCGGGTCGAGGGCGACGAGGTGCACGAGGTGGCGGTCGGGCCGGTCCACGCCGGGGTCATCGAGCCCGGGCACTTCCGTTTCCAGTGCCACGGCGAGCAGGTCTTTCACCTGGAGATCGCCCTCGGCTACCAGCACCGGGCGATCGAGGAGGCGCTTTTGGGCGGGCCGCACCGCGCCACCCTCGCCCAGATGGAAACCCTCGCCGGCGACACCACGGCCGGACACACCATCGCCTACTGCCAGGCCCTGGAGGCCCTCGCCCGGGTCACCCCGCCGTCGCGCGGCCAGTGGCTGCGCGGGGTGGCGCTCGAGCTGGAGCGCCTGGCGAACCACACCGGCGACCTGGGCGCCCTCGCCGGCGACGTCGGCTACCTGCCGACGCAGTCGTTCTGCGGCCGCATCCGCGGCGATTTCCTCAACCTGACCGCGGCGCTCTGCGGCAGCCGCTTCGGCCGCGGCCTGATCCGGCCCGGTGGAACGGGCTTCGACCTCTCACCCACCCAGGCGGAGGCGCTGGGCCGCCGGCTGGACGCGGCGACCGAGGACCTCCGCCGGGCGGTCGAGCTGCTGTGGACGACCTCCTCCGTCGTCGCCCGCTTCGAGAACACCGGCCGCGTCTCCGCCCAGGACTGCCGCGAGCTCGGCTTCGTAGGTCCCGCGGCGCGCGCCTGCGGGGTGGCCCTGGACGTCCGTACCGATCATCCGGCCGGCGTCTACCAGTTCGCGCAGGTGCCGGTGACCACGGCGCACGGCGGCGACGTCAATGCCCGGGCGGTGGTGCGCTGGCTGGAGGCGCAGCGCTCGGCGCTTTTCGTCCGCGAGCAGCTCGCCGGCCTCCCCGGAGGGCCGGTCCGCGCGCCGCTCGGCCCGCGCGCCGCGGATCGGCTCGTCGTCTCGCTGGTCGAGGGCTGGCGCGGCGAGATCTGCCACGTGGCCGTGACCGACGCGGCCGGGCGCTTCGCGCGCTATAAAGTGATCGATCCGTCGTTCCACAACTGGTTTGCCCTCGCCCTGGCGCTGCGGGGCGAGCCGATCTCGGATTTCCCGCTCTGCAACAAGAGCTTCAACCTCTCCTACTGCGGACATGATCTATGATCAAAGCGATCCTCGAACGCGCCCGCCAGGGGCACCGGACCCTGGCCTGGCCGGACGGTCCGCCCCCGGCGCTGCCGGAGCGTTTCCGCGGCCTGCCGCAGGTGGACACCGCCCGCTGCCCCGAGGGCTGCCGGGTCTGCGCCGACGTCTGCCCCACCCGGGCGATCACCATCGAGGAGAGTGCCGGGGTGCAGATCGACCTCGGGGCCTGTCTCTTCTGCCCGGAGTGCAGCGAAGCCTGTCCCGAGGGGGCGATCACCTACACCTCCGACTACCGGCTGGCGAGCCGGACCCGCGAGGGGCTCGTGGTCGGCGAGCCACCGCTCGCCTTGGCCACCGCGCTCGACGAGCGCCTGCGCCGCCTCTTCGGCCGATCCTTGAAGCTGCGGGTGGTGAGCGCCGGCGGCTGCAACGGCTGCGAGTCGGACGTCAACGTCCTTCAGACGGTCGTCTGGGACCTCGGCCGCTTCGGCATCCAGATCGTGGCCTCGCCCCGCCACGCCGACGGGCTTATCCTTACCGGCCCGGTCACCGAGAACATGCGGCTCGCCCTGGAAAAGACCTACGCCGCCGTGCCCGCCCCCAAGATCGTCATCGCGGTCGGCGCCTGCGCGATCAGCGGCGGCCCCTTCCGCGACAGCCCCGAGCAGCACGGCGGCGCGGCCTCGACGGTCCCCGTCGACCTCTACATCCCCGGCTGCCCACCGCATCCGTTGACGATTTTGGACGGGCTGTTGCGGCTGCTCGGGAAGCTGGAGGCGGAGGGGCGGGTGCAGGAAAGTGGCTGAAATCGGATTAGGCAGTCTCCGGCCACGGTGCCACATATTTGAGCGGAAGCACCCGGCTGATCAGGTCAAAGTCGCCCACATTCCGTGTGACGATGGTGGCGCCAAGCTCACGAGCCGTGGCCGCGATCAGGATGTCGTTGGCGAAGCTGCGCTGGGCTAAGCTGGCCTCGTATCCCCTGTGGGCGCGGAGTCGGCGATCAATATCTGCCGCCAGCTCCCAGGTGGGGAAACCCGGCACGTGGATCCTTCGGCGGGTGCGAAACGGTTCCAAGAGCCCGCGCGCCAGATCCCGTTGGCGGTTCACGGTGCGGGCGCCGACGAGCAACTCATGGGCGACGACAGCGCTGAGAATGATCCTCGGCAGCTGGTCTCGATGGAAGCGCCGGAACGATGGCCCGAAACCGGGCTCGTTGAAGGCGGCGATGTAGACGTTGGAGTCGAGCAGGAACAAGGCTTACTTCGAAGCCGTGCCGAGAGCGTCCACAAAGCCACCAGCGCCGACGAGGGTGTCGAAGCCCGCCTCCACCTCAGCCTGGAATTGGGCCATTTCCGTGACCGCATCGAGGGCCCGGGTGATCGCCTCGGTCTCGGTGGTAACCCCAAGGAGGTGCTTGGCGCGGTCGATCTTACACTGATCGAGAATCAGGTTCTTGCGCTTGAGGTGCGACGGCTTGGCGGGGGCGCCCATCCGGTGTCTCCTCTCTGTCTGTATAGTACAAGGAAGGATATGTATCGGCAAGGCCTGGCCGCACCGGACCGGCTACCGAGCCTTCCTACGAGCCGACCGGATAGGTCGCTGCCGGCTGGGCTTGCGCCGAGGAGAGGTACTGTACCGCCGAGACATCCGGTGGGACCAGGGCAAAGTAGATCCGGACCTGGCTGACGCCCGCCGCCGGCACCGTGACGTGATCCGACAAGGTCGCCGAGCCCCGGCCGCGGTTGACCGAGGCTTTGGCCTGCGGCCCCACGGTGAGGAGGTGGTAGTCCTGGTCCTGGACGACCAGGAGGATGGAGCCCGAGCTTTCGCTTTGGAGCTCGTAGTTGACGGTCGCGCTGAAGGTGACGACGTTGCCCGGGACGAGACGGGAGCCGTTCGTCGGAGAGAGGCTTACGGCCGAGACGCTGTCCGGCCCCGCCGGCTCGGAGGGCGAGTGGTGCCCACCACCGCATGCCGTGACGAGGACGGTGAGGAGGACGATGGCCAGACACGGCAGCCGGTTCATGGCTCTCTCCTTTTCGAGATCGGCAAATTACAGCATTCAGCATAGAGCAAGACCTCGGCCGACGCAACACGGCCGCCGAATCGGCCTGCGACGCCCTGCGCATTGCCTCCCGACCGGTGCTAGCATGAGCGGTGCACAGAGGGGCGAACCCGATGAGTCCATGTCTTGCGGCGGACCTCGATGACCGAGAGCACCATCTCAAAAAGCGGCCTGCTTGTTCGTTTGACCGCCGAGCGCTGGATGCACATCACGGAAGAACACTCCGAGCTTGCAGGGATGCGACTCGAGGTACTCGCCACGATCTCGGAACCGGCTCGCATCGTCGCAGGTCAGCAGGGAGAGCTTCTCGCAATTCGTGAGATCGAGTCGGGGAAGTATCTCGTCGTAGTCTACCGGGAGATTCAGGAAGAGGATGATGGCTTCGTCATCACGGCGTTCCTGACCCGCAGGGCTGCATCTCTCGACCGGAGGAAGCAGATATGGCCGACCTAGCCGTTCGTACCTACCTGAGCCTGATCCCCGCCGTCCGCGACGCACCGCAAGGCTATCTCTGGTCCTCCTATGACGCGGAGGCAGATGTCCTTTACGTCAACTTCAAGAAACCGAGTCACGCCACGGACAGCGAGCTGACGGACGACGACATCATCGTGCGCTATGAAGGGGACGAGGTCGTCGGCCTGACGATTCTCCACGCCAGCAGCCGCTGAGGGGTTGCCCCTCCTTGAACGGTTCAAGCTTCAGGCTGACCTCAGCTCCCCGGCTCAGCGCCATCCTCGCGGTCTGCGCGATCGTTCTCTCGACGCCGCTCCAGGCCGGTCCGCCCGCGACGGGTGAGTTCGAGGTCCTGTCGGGCTCCGACTCGATGACGGTCGAGGTTCATCTCGAGCGCCTGGGGCCGTTGACCCCGGCGATGCGGGCGATCCTCGCCTTCTATGCCATGCGGGCCAACGGCGGCTGCCCTCCGGGAACCTGGAGCGAGGACGGGAAGACCTACGACATGCAGTGCCCGCTCACCACCGCCCTGGGCCTCGGCCGCCAGTGCTCGGAGGCACAGCTCGCTCTGGTCAAGACCTGGTTCAAGGACGGCATCCCCGCCGTCAACCTGGACCAAGCCGACGCCGCGAACATCGGCAAGAGCGGCGACTTCGCCTCCGCTTGCAACGCGACCCCCTACACGGCGACCCACCAGAGCATCTGGTCGAGCCTCCGCGTCCGCCAGGAGAAGAAGGGCCTGGTGACAATCACCGGGGAGGGTTCCTGGACCAGCGGCCCCGAGGCCGGCGGCGGCTCCTTCACCGACGTCACGACCTACCGCATCCTCCCCGACCGCGTGCGAGTCGTACGGCACCGCGGGACGAGCGCAGGCGATTGATCCGCGATCGAAGTCTTCGGCCTGATGCCTCTCAGCGCGTCCTCCGAAGAGGACATCCGGCCCTGAATACCGCTCAGGAGCCTGCCAAAATGGCAGGACAGGGACTCCAAACGTCTCCCCGAGCCCTCGAAATTCATCCCAAGTCACTCGAAATGCAAAAAAAGTCACTCGAAATGCATTTCCAGCCACTCGAAATGCATTTCGCCCCCAGCGAAATATAAAACACTCGGCCCGAAATTCATTTCGCGCCTCCCGAAATACATTTTGAGCCGCTCGAAATACATTTCGAGGCACCCGAAATACATTTCCAGCCACCTGAAATGCATTTCGCGCCGCTCGAATTGAATTTCGAGCCGTTTTGGGGAGATCCCGGGACACTCCGGCGCTGCCCGGAGGGAGCAGCGCAGCCGTCGGAGTGGCTTCCACGCCATTTCGAGCCAGACCCTACCCGGCCAGCCAGTCCTCGATCAACCCGGGAAGGACCAGGTCTGGCCGGCGCGCATCGACATGAGATCAGGGTACCACTGGCCCCCCGCCGAAGCTCCAACGTTGGCCAGGAAAGCCGAAAGAGAGATAATCACCAAATAGACGGACATTCATGTCCAGGAGGAACCGAGATGAACCGAAAGACCGCAAGCCCCTCGAAGCTCTGTAAGCTGACGCTCGTCCTCGCGTTGTTCCTGTCGTTGGTGCCGGCCCTGCAACCGGTCTGGGCGACAAATCCCTGCGCCGCCTACCCAGGGGTGTGCCGCTACACCTGGGATCCCGTGGAGCGTTGCTGCATCTCCGATCCACGGTTCGACTGCTACGACATCTGCTTCTCCAGCGCCGCGGCACCCGCGGGCTTCTGGCAGGCGGACCTGGCTGCGCCGAACCTGCCTCTGGCTTCGAGCCCGGTCTGTGAAGCGCCAGCCGGTTCGGCTGCGGCCGCGGTCCTGGGCGTCCTCGACTTCGCGAAGCGCTGAAGACGGAGGGGGGAGACCACCCCCCCCTACCTCACCAGCCAGTCCTCGATCAACCGCCGCGCGATCGAGGCCGGGTTGGAGAGTTGGATGGCCCGCTTCGTGGGGTCAGGCGCGGCCCGTGTTTCCGGCGAAACTCTGCTACGCTTGGTCCGGGTGCGATGAAGCAACGTAGCACCTACGGGAGGTTTCCATGTCCATTCGACCGGTGCAGCGGCTCATCCGGGCCAAGCCGGCCGTCGAAGGCGCCGGGGTGCACCTGCGCCGGGCGTTCGGCTTCGGCAACACCTCGGACTTCGACCCCTTCCTCCTCCTCGACGACTTCCGCAACGACGTTCCGGAGGACTACCTGGCCGGCTTCCCGTGGCACCCGCACCGCGGGATCGAGACCATCACCTACGTCCTCGCCGGGACCGTCGAGCACAGCGACAGCATGGGCAACCAGGGCGCCATCGCCGCCGGCGACGTCCAGTGGATGACGGCGGGAAGGGGGATCATCCACCAGGAGATGCCGAAGGGCGACCCGGCGGGCCGGATGCACGGCTTCCAGCTGTGGGCGAACCTCCCTTCGTCGCTCAAGATGACGGCGCCGCGCTACCAGGAGGTCAAGACCGGCGACATCCCCGAGATCACCGACGACGACGGCACCCACGTGCGCGTCGTCTGCGGCAGCTTCTGGGGGCGGACCGGTCCGGTGGACGGCATCGCCGCCGACCCGGTCTACCTCGACGTGTCGGTGGCGCCCGGAAGACGGAAGACCCTGCCGGTCGAGACCACCCGCCACGCCTTCGCCTACGTGTTCGCGGGGTCGGGGAAGTTCTGCAACGCCTCCGGCCCCCTCGCGGTGCCGACCGAGGGCGTGGGCTGGGCGGACACCACTCCCCCCGCGGAGGCGGACAACCGCTCGCTCATCCTCTTCGACCGCGGCGACGAGGTCACCGTGCAGGCCGGGGACGAGGGCCTCCGCTTCCTCCTGGTCTCGGGCAAGCCGCTCGCGGAGCCCGTCGCCTGGTACGGACCGATCGTCATGAACACCCAGGAACAGCTCCGCCAGGCGTTCGAGGAGCTCAAGGAGGGGAAGTTCCTGAGCCCGACTCCCTGAACCTCGCCTGAACATTGCCATTGCCGCTTGACAGCAACTCCTTTCTCTGGTTGTATCATGCCGTTATGACATAGAAAGGAGGGAGATCATGCTGGAGCTGGCAGCACGGGTTGGACGGCAGGCTGGCGCGGGACTCCTGGCGATCTGCACCCTGGCGGTTCTCATGCCGGTGGCATCGGCGGCATCGGCGGCTCCGGCGCTCCAGGGGAGCGGCGTCGCACCGCGCGGCCAGGCGGTCTCCAACCTGGCGCCCGCGGCGGGCGGCGCGGGCGTGCTCTGGACGGCATTCCCTGGCCTGGGCCTCCTCCGCTCGATCGACAGCGGCGCCTCCTGGAAACCGGCTCCCATCGCCTCGCCGCTGTCCTGGTCGGGCGTCGTCACCGATCCGGTCGATCCGCTCACCGTCTACGCCGAGGGCAGCGCCGGCCTCGCCCAGTCGACCGACGGCGGCGCGACCTGGCGGATCGTCAACCCGACGCCAAGCGGTGTCCTGGCGATCGCTCCCGGGGCGCCGCGCACCCTCTACCTGGCGAGCTCGGCCGGCATCCTGGACTTCACCGGGGTGTCGCGCAGCGACGACGGCGGCGCGACCTGGCGGCCGCTCGCCCCCCTCCCACCGGCGATCGAGGGCATCTATGAAGTGGACGTCGACCCGGCCAACCCCGACAACGTCTACGTCATGGGGTTTGCCTTCCATCTGGACGTGAGCCCGGCCGCTCTCCACAGCGCCGACGGCGGCCAGAGCTGGTCCTATGTCGGCGATCTGCCGGGCGGCTTTTTTGGCTACCTCAATACGCTGCGCTGGGATTCGCGAATCCCCGGAACGCTCCTGGGCGTGGTCGGGACGGACCCGGTGCGCAGCCGGGACGCCGGAACGACCTGGGAGATCGTCCGCGCCGGCCTGCCCGCAGGAGCCTCCCCCACCGGGCTGGTCTTCGATCGGTCCTCCGGTACGTTCTATCTCGCCCTCGAGACCACGTCCGGCGTGGGGCAGATCTGGTCGAGCGTCGACGACGGCACGAGTTGGACCCAGCTCTTCGCGCGCCCCGGAGGGCTCCAGCCGCTGGCGCTCGACGGCGCCGTGCCGGGACGGCTCTATGCCGGAGCCGAGGACGTGGGCCTGCTGGCGAGCGCGGACGCCGGCCGGCATTGGCAGGTCGCCGGAGCCGGCATCGTCCTCTCGCCGCCCCCGGCCGGCGCCTGCCTGCCGAGCGACTCCGTCCTCTGCCTGGAGGCGGGACGCTTCGCCCTGCGGGTCCACTGGGCGCTTGGCGATGGCACCGGCGGCGACGCGCACGTCAGCCCGCTGACCGACGGCGGCGGCGGCTTCTGGTTCTTCTCGCCGGAGAGCGTCGAGCTGGTGGTCAAGATGGTCGACGGCCGGCCGGTCAACGGGCGCTTCTGGCTGTTTGGCGGCGCCCTGAGCGACGTCGCCTACACCCTGACCGTCACCGAAGTGGCGACGGCCAAGGTTCGCACCTACATCAACCCCCGGGGTCGCCTGGCGAGCTTCGCCGACACCAACGCCTTCGCGGTGGCCGGCGACGCCAGCCCGGCGGTCGGGGCACCCTTCGTCGCGGCGCCCACCGCCACCCCGGCGGGCGCCTCCTGTGTCCCGGCCGCCGACACCCTCTGCCTCGCGGCGTCGCGTTTCGCGGTGCGGGTCAGCTGGCGGCTCCCGGGGATCGCCAGCACCAGCGCCACGGCGGTGCCGCTGTTCCAGAACACCGGCGCCTTCTGGTTCTTCGCCGCCGGCAACCCCGAGCTGGTGGTCAAGATCCTGGATGGCCGGGCGCTCAACGGGCACTTCTGGGTCTTCTTCGCCGGGCTCTCGGGCGTCGACTCCACGGTGACGGTGACGGATACCGCGACCGGCGCCACCAAGACCTATCACCATCCGGAAGGCGCACCGGCCAGCTCCGCCGACACCGCCTTCTGAAGGGGGGCTCGCCTCACCGCAGCCAGCGGAAGGTTCCCTTGACGTGGCCGCAGCAGCTGGACTGCGGACCGCTGGTGGTGCCTTCGAACTCGCCGTTGACCTCGTGGCCGTTGAACGTGGCGGTCCCGCTGACCGAGCCGGTACAGCCGAAGAAGTTGAGTCGTGCCGTCGCCCGGTCCCGCTCGTCCAGGGCCAGGGTGACGTCGGCCTGGAGACCGGCGCTGGAGGCGAAGACCGTGCAGCCCGTCTGCTTGAGCGACAGGGAGGAGCGCCGGGTACCGAGACACGAGCTGTCGGCCACCTCCTCCCAGCCGCCGGAAAGGTCGGGGCAGGCCACGAACTCCGTGGGCAGGTGATGCCGGTAGCAGGCGAGCCCCGAGAGGGCGAGCAGGCCGGCGGCGAGCCCTGCCCAGAGCGACCGTCGTGGAAGTTGGAACATGACAAGGGCCTCCATTCATGGTGTACGTTTCCCCACGCTTCCACCGAATCGACTCCCCCAAGGATACCCGTGAATCGTCCGGCCCACCAAGCCGCTTGTCAAACCGAGGTGGCTGCGGATAGCGTCCCCCCATGAAAGCCATCGGATTCACCACCTCCCTTCCCGTCGACGACCCGCAGAGCCTGTTCGAATTCCCGGCTGCGACCCCGGTTCCGGGTCCCCACGACCTCCTGGTGCGGGTGCGGGCGGTCTCGGTCAACCCGGTGGACGTCAAGCAGCGGCAGCGCTCGGCCCAGGGCACCGTGCTCCCGGCGCCGCGCATCCTGGGCTTCGACGCCTCCGGTACGGTCGAGGCCATCGGCTCCGAGGTCCGCCTCTTTGCGGTGGGGGACGCGGTCTGGTACGCCGGGAGCATCCAGCGGCCGGGCACCAACGCGGAATTCCACCTCGTCGACGAGCGCATCGTCGGGAAAAAGCCGGCGAGCCTCGACGACGCCCAGGCCGCAGCCCTGCCGCTCACCTCGCTCACCGCCTGGGAGGCGCTGTTCGATCGCATGCACGTCCCGGAGGGCGGCGGCGCAGGGAAGACCCTCCTCGTCGTCGGCGGCGCCGGCGGCGTGGGCTCGATCGCCATCCAGATCGCCAAGCAGCTGACCGGCCTCACCGTGATCGCCACCGCCTCGCGCCCGGAGTCGGCCGGCTGGTGCCGCGAGCTGGGGGCGGACGCGATCGCCGACCACAGAGAGCTCCTCCCATCGGTGCGAGCCCTGGGCCACCTACACGTCGACTACATCTTCTGCACCAACGACTTCGAGGGCCACTGGGAGGCGATGGCCGAGCTGGTCGGCCCGCAGGGGGTGATCTGCTCCATCCTCGGCGCGCCGCGGCTCGACGTGGGGAAGCTCATGGGGAAAAGCGCCACCCTCGCCTGGGAGCTGATGTTCACCCGCTCCAGCTTCGAAACGCCCGACATGATCGAGCAGCACCGCATCCTGGACCGCGTGGCCGACCTGGTCGACGCCGGCCGCCTGCGCACCACCTTGCAGGAGACCCTCTCCGGCTTCACCGCCGAGACCCACCGGCAAGCTCACAAACGGGTCGAGTCGGGGACGATGATCGGCAAGCTCGCGATCGCCTATTGAAACGGCGCGGCCGGCCCGGCCGGCCCTACTCCAGCCGGCGGACGGGCGGGGCGAGGAGCCAGAGGGTCGAGAGGAGGACCCCGGTGGCCGCGACCACCAGGGTGGTGCGCACACCCAGCACCGCGGCGAGCCCGCCGCCCAGGAGCGCGCCGAGCGGCCAGATGCCGCGGCCGAGGAGCTGCATCCCGGCGTTGACCCGGCCCAGCACCTCCTCCGGCGCCACCGTCTGCCGCAGGCTGAGCTCGTTGATGTAATAGACCATGAAGGCCATGTCGCCGAAGAGCTGCGGCACCATGAGGCAGCCGACGGCGAAGGCCATCGGCGCGCCGGTCCAGCCGGCCAAGGGGATGAAGAGGCTGGTCGTCCCGTGGACGAGGGCCGAGCCGACGAAGACCGGCCCCAGGCCGAACCGCCGCACGAGCCGGGGGGCGACGACGGAGCCGACCATGGCGCCGACACCGCCCAGCGCGATGATGACGCCGAGCATCGCCGGCTTGAGATGCAGGACCTGGATGGCGTAGAGCACATAGAGCGGTCCCAGGAAGCCCATGAAGAGAAAGGTGGTCGCCCAGCGCAGGCCGAGCGGCCGGAGCACCGGATGGCGGAAAATGAAACGCAGGCCGGCGAGCGTTTCGGCGACGAGGTGCTCCGGCTCGCGCGCGACCGGCGGCGGCTCCGGCTTCCGGATCAGGCTCACCGAGAGCGCCGAGACGAGGAAAGAGAGCGCGTCGAAGAGGATCGCGATGGGCGCGGTGATCGCCTGCACCAGGACGCCGGTCACCCCCGGCCCGGCGATCTCGGCGATCGAGGCGGAGAGGGCGAGCTTGCTGTTGCCTTCGAGGATCTGCTCGCGCTCGACGAGCGCCGGCAGGTAGGACTGGTAGGCGACGTCGAAAAAGACGGTGAGCACCCCGGCCAGGGCGGCGACGGCGTAGAGCTGCCCCATCCGGAGCACCCCGGCGACGGCGGCCAGGGGGATCGAGGCGAGGATCGCCGCCCGGCCCAGATCGGTCGCGATGAGGAGCGGCCGCCGGCGCAGCCGGTCGACCCACACCCCCGCGATCAATCCGAAGACCAGAACCGAGGCGCCGCCCAGGGCGGTCAAGAAGCCCATCTGCACGGTGCTGGCGTGCAGCACGAGCACCGCGGTCAGCGGCAGCCCCTCCCGGGTGATGCGCGAGCCCAGCTCGGAGATCGTCTGCCCGCTCCACAGCTTGACGAAATCCGGGCTCGCCCACAGACTGCGGGACGAGGCGATGGGGGCGGGCGCGCTGAGGGAGTCGCTCATGGCAGGGAACCGGGGTCGAGAGGAGGGGCATCTTACACCAGGGCGGCTTACCGCCCGCGCCCCAGCGCTCCTACAATGGGTTCACCGCGCCGCGGCACATCGGAGGGTACGCAGCATGCGAGTCGGTATTCTGGGTTCAGGCTTGATGGGCGGAAAGCTCGGCACGATCTTCGCGCGAGCGGGACATGAGGTCGTGTTCAGTTACGCGCGACGGCACGAAAAGCTGACCGGGCTCGCACGAGAGGCGGGTGGAAACGCGCGAGCGGGCACGCCGAGCGAGGCCGCGGAGGGGGCGGACGCTCTCCTGCTGGCGGTGCATTGGTCCCGCATGGACGACGTCCTGGCGCAGGCCGGCGACCTGTCGGGAAAGGTGATCGTGAGCTGCTCGCTCCCGATGAACGCTCACGACACCGATCTCGTCCTCGGCCACACGACCTCCGGCGCGGAGGAGCTCGCCAAGAAGGTTCCAGACGCGCAGGTCGTCTGTGCTTTCAATACCGTGCCGAGCGAAGTGCTCTTCAGCGTTTTTGCGGCCCGGCGCAAGGCCACCCGGCCCAGCCTGGTCTACTGCGGAGACGATTCGGGCAGCAAGGGGATTGCCGCCGAGCTGATCCGCGACGTGGGCTTCGATCCCGTGGATGCCGGTCCTTTACGGATGGCCCGTTCCACCGAGCCGTTCGCGCTGCTCGTCGCCCAGCTCGCGTACGAAGGAACCGAGGGGCCGGAGCTGGCGTATCGGTTCGAGTGGCTTGGCAAGTAGACGTTTCCCTTGAACGCTTTGACTTAACTGCAATCGGAGACCGGATGGACGACGCCCTTCACGCCCCGCTGCCGGACGTTGCCATCCGCCCCGCGGCGCCCGCAGACGTCAAAGCCATTGGCCGGCTCGGCGCACTCCTCGTCCGTACGCACCACGACTTCGACCCGGACCGCTTCATCGCTGCGACACCGCAGACCGAGCACGGATATGGCTCGTTTCTCGGGAGGCAGCTCGCTGAGCCGAACATCGTCATCCTGGTCGCCGAGCGCGACGGCGAGGTGGTCGGCTACACCTACTCGGGAGTCGAGGGAACGGATTACATGTCGCTGCGCGGGCCGGCGGGCGTGCTGTATGACATCGTGGTCGATCCCGCCCATCGCGGGCAGGGCGTCGGCCGAATGTTGCTCGATGCGACACTGGCGGCACTCCAGAGGAAAGGCGCGCCCCAGGTCGTGCTCTCGACGGCCGAGCGGAACGGGGCCGCCCAGCGCCTGTTCGCGCGCGCGGGATTCCGGCGAACGATGATCGAGATGACTCGCGAGCTCGGCGCCGGGCAATAGTCAGGGTGCAAAGAGCGTCGAGGCGAGTCCCTGTTCAAGCCATTGCGCGGCTTCGGGCTGGTCCGCTGAACATCGTGGGCGCCGGTGCCGTCGCCAGCCGGCGAAAGGCGAGGACCGCGAGCAGGCCGCCGACGACGACCTGCGCGACGTGGAGCCAGAACCAGGCGCCGGTGCCGGTCTCCCAGACTTGGCGCCGTGCGCCGTCGTAGGGCCAGACCAGGGTGAAGAAGGTGAGATCGGCCAGGGCATGGACCGCGATCCCCGGCAGGATCGAGCGGGTGAGCCGGGCGATGAGGCCGAAGGCCAGGCCGGCCAGGAAGTAGACCAGGAGCTTGGGCCAGAAGAGGCCCTGGGTGAGATGCACCAGGGCGAAGAGGATCGACGAGAGCAAGATCGCGACCGGGCCGCCGATCTCCCGTTCGAGCCGGCCCTGGAAGTAGCCGCGGAAGGCGGCCTCCTCGGAGAACGGGGCGGCGAGGCAGCCCATCAGCAGGATTGGCAGCAGGGTCGAAAGCGGGATCTTGGAGAGGTTCGGCAGGAGGTTGGCGCGCATCGGGACGAGATCGAAGAGGACGATCCAGAGCCCGGAGGCGGCGGCAATCGAGAAAACGCCCGCGACGAGCGCCCAGGCGAGCTGCGAGCCGGACACCGGCCGCGCCCGCAGGAGCGCGCGCCGTGTCTCGGCGGTGCGCTGCGGCCAGCCCCTACCGTTCAGGTACTGCCACATCAGCCAGAGAAGCGGGGCCATGGCGACGACCGCCCAGGGGAAAGCGGGCGTGGTTTTCATGTTGACGAAGGCGAGCGTTCCCCAAACGCCCTGGCCGACGGCGGTGATGAGCACGGCCACGGCCGCGGAACCGGCGATCGTCCGGACCCGGCGGGCCGGGGACTGTCCACTTTTTTCGATCTGATTTTCGTTCATCTCTCTCGCTCCTTTTCGGCGTTCTTCAGCCTGCGGCCAGTATAGGAAGCCGCGGGGAAACCGAGGTCGGAGGAGAGGTGGAGATCCGGTGGGGAAAAGGTGGGGGACCTACGATTCACAAACCCAGGCGTTCCAGGAGCCGCGCATAGCGGGGATCGGTGCGCAGAGAGTCGAAGACCGGGGAGACCGACAGGGCGAGGAGATAGGGATTTCCTTCCGCGTACGCCCGTTCCAGGAGAGCGAAGCAGCGCTCCCGTTCGCCGAGCAGGGCGTAGAGGTTCAGCAGATCGATCTGGTTTTTCTGCCCCAACTCGGCCTCGTGCTCCAGGAGCTCGGCCCATAGCCGGAGGACCGCTTGCAGGCCGCCGCTTTCGAACGCCGCGCGCGCCCGCTCCAGGATCGGCGGCCCGACGCCCAGGAGATCGAGCCCGCGCCGGAAGGCATCGTACGCCTCCGGTTCTTTCCCCTGCAAGGCGTAGATCCACACCAGGCCCAGCTGCACGTCGGGGAGGTGGGGATCGATGTCGAACAGTTGGCGGGATTCGGCGAGCGCCTCCGCGTAGCGCCGGGCGAGGAACGCGACTTCGATCAGGTCGCGACGGACCGGCAGGGAGAGCGGATCGGCCGCCAGCGCCATCCGGGCCTCGGCCAGGGCTTCGTCGTGCCGGCCCAGCGTCGAGAGGAGCCGCGCATACCAGCGGTGCGCCAAGGCATCGCCGGGTGCCAGGTCGACCGCCCGGCGAAGCTCCGCCTCCGCCGCCGCGAAATCGTGATCGTGAAGGAAGCGGACTGCCCCCAGCGCCACGTGGGCCTCGGCCCGCTCCGGGTCGAGCTCCACCGCCCGGGACGCCGCGTCCCGGGCGCGGGGCAGGACCTCGCTGCCCCGGCCGAGCCCGAGGAGGACCATGAGCAGGTAGGTGCGGGCGAGGCCCGACCAGGCCGCGGCGTGGTCCGGCGCGGACTGCACGGCGCGTTCGAAGTAGAGCCGGGCCTGCTGGAGGGCGGCGGGACCGGGCTGCCCGGAGAGGGCGGCACGGCCTTTCTGATGGAGATCCTCGGCCGTGCCGTCAGGCCCGGGGGCGGCCGCCGCCGGCAGTACCAGCGGCACCAGCGGCAAGGGGGGCACGAGGAGCCGGTAGCCCCGCTTGGGGAGGGTCTCGACGAAACGCGGCCGGCGCGGATCGTCGCCCAGGGCCTTGCGCAGCTGGTAGAGGCTCCCCTTGATCGTCTCGTCGCTGACGAAGCGACCCTCCCAGACCGCCTCCAGGAGCTGCTGCTTCGACACCACCTGCCCGGCCCGGGAGGCGAGGAAGACCAGCAGGGCCATCAGGAGCGGTTCGAGACGGTGCGCGGCCTGCGGCGAACGGAGCGAGCCATCCTCCGGCCGCACCTCCCACTCGGCGAGGCGGAAGCCTGGGGACAGGGCGGTCCGTTCCACGATGCGCTCACTCTACACCACCCTTATCCGCCCCTAACCGCTCTGAATGGTCAAATCTTGGGACCAACCAGATTCACCTTGAAGCTCTTGAAGTGTGGATCGGTGGTCAGCACAGGCAGCCCTCGCCGGTGGGCGACGGTCGCGATGACCGCGTCGGTCACTGGAACCGTGATTCCGCGCCGCCGTAGCGCTTGGAGATCCTCACCAGCGTTCTGCCAGTCCTCCCGCACCGTCTCGATGAAGGGCAGGCTAGAGAACAAGGCGGTCAGGTGTTGCCGTTCCTTGTCCGTCTTGATGCCCTGAAGGAGCTCCGTCAGCACAACCCCGGTCACCACGGCTTGGTCGTTCCTTACAAACTCTGCCACAAGCCGGCTGATTTCATCGCTGCCGTACCGAAAAAACTGGATCCAAGCAGAGGTGTCGATGATGACGTTCGCCATCGGCTCAGGCTTCTTCGAGCTCGCTCTCGCGAAGCTGACGCCAGTTGTCCTCGATTTCGAGCCGGCCCTGGAGTGCCAGAAGCTCTTCCTTGCGGCGCAGTCGAATGAACTCCCTAAGCGCGTCCCGCACGGCCTGAGTCTTCGTCGTCGCGTGAGTAAGCCTCATGAGGTCAGCAAAGAGGCCATCTTCAATGTGGATTGTGGTTCGCATACAGGAAGTCGCCTTTCGTCTGCCACATGGTAGCATACGACTTCCTCTTCCCTCTTCCGCTACAATCCCGCCCACATGTGGAAGCGCGGCGATCGACTCACCCACCGCTTGAACCCGGGCCTCGGGCCGGGGAAGGTCGTCGACATCGCCGGCCGTAGCTTGACTGTCGAGTTCCCGGACTCCGGGGAGACCCTGACTCTCGCCGCCGGCGACAGCGCGCTCGTCCCCCTGGTCCTCGAACCGGGGACCCGGGCGCGGCTGGAGGGCACGGGGGAGACGGTGGTCGTCGCCGCGGTGGTCAAACGCTCGGTGCGCCTCGACGACGGCCGGGAGGTGAACGCCGATCAGCTCTGGCCGCTCCCCGCCGCTCCCTCTCCCCTGGAGCGCCTGGAGCGCGGCAGCGTCGACGCCTTTGAGGACTTCGCCAACCGCCTGGACGGCCTGCGCCTCTCCCGCCTGCGCGAGGCGGAGGGGCTGGGCTCTTTCCTCGGCGGCCGCATCCGCCTCTTCCCGCACCAGCTCTACGCTGCCGAGAGCGCCTCGGCCTCCGACCCGGTGCGCTGGCTCCTGGCCGACGAGGTCGGCCTCGGCAAGACGGTCGAGGCCTGCCTGATCCTGAATCGCCTGATCCACACCGGCCGCGCCGGGCGGGTCCTCGTCATCGCCCCCGAGACCCTCACCGTGCAGTGGCTGGGCGAGCTGTGGAGGAAGCACCACCAGGTCTTCGTCCTCCTCGACGAGAAGCGCCTGGCCGACGTGGCGAAGGACCACGGGACGAACTTCAACCCCTTCGACGTCCACCGCCGGGCGATCCTCGGGCTCGACACGCTGATCGCGCGGCCGCAGCTGACCACGCAGGCGGTCGAGGCCGGGATCGACCTCCTGGTGGTCGACGAGGCCCATCACCTGAAGCGCCCGCCCGGCCACCCCGGGAACCCCGCCTACCGCGCCGTCTCGCCCATCGCCGGTCTGGCCCGCAATACCCTCCTCCTCACCGCGACGCCGCTGGAGGACGACGCCCACGGCTTCTTCCGACTGATCGAGCTGCTCCGCCCGGAGGAGTTCCTGGAAGAGAGCATTGAGGAGCGCCTGGCCCGCCGCGCCCCCCTCCCCCCCTGCACCAGCGCCACCCGCCGGTCGGACATCGGCGGCCTGCCGCCCAGGGTCGGGGTGCCGGTCGAGATCGACGATCCGGCCGGTTGGGAGGCGATGCTACGCCTGGAGGAGCGGGCGCGCGCCGTGCCGGCCGACCACGAAGTGGGGAGACGGAAGAAGGC